>Ga0102590_1001890_pt1 | contig 27836 bp, 26 predicted proteins | sample AraplaMF_Col_mMF_FD_76859 | JGI IMG/M metagenome (GOLD analysis project Ga0102590, IMG submission 76859) | Arabidopsis root microbial communities from the University of North Carolina, USA - plate scrape MF_Col_mMF | ecosystem: Host-associated > Plants > Roots > Endosphere | place: USA... | reverse complement strand
ATTTGGCTTTAGCTGCCTGTAGCGCCGCCTCTGCTTCTGAAAACCGTGTATTCACTTCCGGCGCTTCAATAATGGCAAGTGTTTGTCCTTTTTTCACATGGTCTCCTATGTCTGCTTTCATAGAGCGTACAAAGCCCTGCACTTTTGCATAGAGATCTGCCTGCTCATAAGGGATCAATTCGCCTGGTAGCTCCACTGTCTTTTTCAGGGTATCTGGCGCCAGCACAAAAACCGGTACTGTATCGGGCATTGCTGTAGCGGAGTCAGTAGTTACATCGGGCTGCCCGCCTGTACCGCTGCAAGCCGCCAGCAGCAAAAGAAAAGTGATCAGCTGTATATTATTGTTTATCATAGTGCTTACTGTTAACATCATCGGGATCTAGGGATACGTTGCTATACTGCACCCTGCCTATGATCCATTGGTAAACATGCGGCAGGAAGAACAGCACACTGATAGCAGAAAAGACAAGGCCTCCTATCACAGCCACCCCCAGCGGTGCGGTCTGATCACCGCCTTCCGTTAATCCCAATGCCATCGGTATCATGCCGGCGATCATAGCTGCGCTGGTCATCAGGATGGGCCGCAAACGTGTTTCCGCCGCATGCAGGTGAGGCTGACTGACGCCTTCTTTCCGGGCCTGCTCTGCATTCGTGATAAAGAGCACGGCATTGGCAATGGCCACTCCTATGGCCATGATAGCGCCCATATAGGATTGTATGTTCATGGTATGACCGGTGATGAACAACAGTAACATCGCTCCTGCTGTCACCGCCGGTATTACAGATAAAATAGCCAGGGCTACACGGAAGGACTGAAAATAGACGGTCATCGTCAAGAAGATCACCACCACTGCTATCAGCAATCCGAATTGCAGGCTTTGTAAAGTCTGTTGCAGCAGTGCTGGTTGTCCCCGCAGGATGATCTTCGCTCCTCCCGGCAGTTTACCAAAACCATCGATCACTTTCTGTACCTGCCTGAAAACAGCACCTTTGTCTCCATTATGAATATTGGCAGTTAAGGTAATATAACGCTGCTGGTTGAGCCGGTCATATTCACCTGGTATATTGGTATGTTTCCAGCCGGCCACTTCACTCAGGAAATGTGTATTACCCGCCCCGGAAGATACAGGTATCATTTCCAGCTGAGAAGTACTGTTCATACGATATTCCGGATATTGCACCTGTACCTGGTACGCGGTACCGGTAGCTTTATCCAGCCAGTAGCTGGGCGTAGTAAAACGGCTGGAAGAAGTGGCGGCTACCGCAGACCTGGCCACCTGTTCACCGGAAATGCCCAGCTGACCTGCTTTCACGCGATCCAGCTCCAGTTTAATGGCCGGATAATCCAGCGGCGTGGCCATCTGCAGATCTCTCAGCGCCGGTATTGCGGATAGCTTTTGCTGCAGCAGACGGGCAGTTTTTTGCCCTTCCGCCAGGTTCCTGTTCACTACCGCTATTTCCACCGGGTTATTGCTGCCCAGGTTGAGTACCTGCTCTACGATATCGCCTGGCTCAAAGGATAATTTTGCTGCTGCGATCTCTGTTGCTGCAGCAGCTCTCAATTGCTCACGAAAGGTTTCGATGGGAATAACACCCTGCTTTAGCTTGATCCTGGTAACGGATTCATGCGGGCCGCTGGTCCATAAATAAATGTAGTTTACCGGATAGCTGGCAGGCTGCGTACCCACAAAGGCAGAGGTGATCTCTACATTTCCTCTACCGGCAATCCGTTCTGCCAACGACAACAATTTTCGTGTGGCATCTTCTGTACGCTCAAAGCGGGTGCCTACGGGTAAGCGTAAACGTACCTGCGTTTGACCGCTGTCTGTTTCAGGGAACAAGGCGGTGCCGGTAAGAGAAAAAAACAATACGCTCAGCCCTGCCGCCACGATAATGAACAGGATGGTGAATACTGCATATCCGCTATGAAACCGGCTGCCGGCTCTCATATAACGTTCTTTGAGGCGGTAGAAAAATCCCTGCTGGTTTGGCAATTCCTGCTGATGCAAGCGCTGTTTCAGCAACCAGTTGGCCAGCACCGGTACAAATGTCTGCGATAAAAGAAAGGATGCGATCATCGCAAATCCCACCGCCATTGACAATGGCATGAACATCGCTTTGGGCACCCCATTCATAAACAAGGCCGGTACAAATACGGCCAGTATGCTGAGGAGGATCAGCAATTTGGGCGCAGCGATCTCTTTACATGCATCGGCAATAGCACGCGCCCTGGATTTACCCATTTCCTGGTGCCGGTGTATATTTTCAATCGTGACCGTGGCTTCGTCTACCAGGATCCCTACTGACAATGCCAGGCCGCCCAAAGTCATGATATTCACCGTCTGACCGCAGAGATATAACAAGGTAGCCGCTGCCAATAAAGCCAGCGGAATAGTCAAAATAACGATCAACGCACTACGGCGGCCGCCCAGGAACAACCATACCATCAAACCTGTCAGTATAGCACCCAATCCGCCTTCAAATAAAAGGCTTTTGATAGCATTGATCACATAGCCTGACTGATCAAATGCATAGCTTACTTTTATATCTGCAGGAATGGCCGCCTGCATATCAGGCAGTGCTGCCTTTACCCGCTGCACTACATCCCAGGTGGATGCATCAGCGCGCCTGGTAACCGGGATGTATACAGAGCGTTTGCCGTTTATCAGGGCATAGCTGGTAGTCACATCAGCGCCCATGCTCACCGTAGCCACATCACTTACATACACGGCCGGGCCGTTTCCCAGTTGCAAAGGTATGTGCTGCAGGTCCTGCAAGGTTTCTATCACGCTGTTTTGCGGGGTAATGTAGGTGGTATCGCCTATACGAACATTACCTGCCGGTGAAATAGTATTGAATTTTACCAGGGACTGTACTACCTGGTCAGGAGACAATTGATAGGCCCGCAGCTTCTCCGGATCCACTGTTACCAGCACCGTCTTTTGATTTCCTCCAAAGGGAGGCGGCGCAGAAACGCCCGGCAAAGTGGCAAACATGGGTCGTACACGGAACAAGGCCAGATCAGAGATCTCTCCCAATGAACGGCTGTCTGAACTGAACACCAGCTGACCCACCGGCACACTGCCCGCATCAAAACGCGTAATAAAAGGAGGAACGGTGCCCGGCGGCATAAATGCCCTGGACCTGTTCACATATCCCACCACTTCTGCCATCGCCTGGCTCATATCCGTCCCTTCATTAAATTCTATTTTGATAATGGCGGCGCCCTGGATGCTTTTAGACTCTACATATTTAACGCCGGTAATGTAGAGGAAATGATATTCATAGTAGGATGTTACAAAGCCCTCCATCTGCTCGGGAGACAAGCCTCCGTAAGGCTGCGCTACATACACGGTAGGCAGGCCCAGGCGGGGAAATATATCGATCCTGGAATTACGGATAGACAGGTAAGAGAAAAAGACAATGGCGATCACCATTACCAATATCGTGATGGGATGCCTTAATGCCGAAATGATGAGCTTCATAATAATGGTCCTCCGCTTATTTCAATTGATCGGTAAAGATTTGCAGGTTACCACTTACCACCGCTATTTCCAGCAGGGAGCGCCATACCTGCAGATAGGCGCCTGCTTCTGCTATTTCAGCTTTCAGCAGGTCATATTGCCCCTGTATAAGCCGGGTATAATCTGTTAATCCGCTTTGATAGCTGAGTTGTAAACCCTCATAGGCATAGCGGACAGCCTTTGACTGCACGGGGGCTTGCTGCGCCACCAGCAGGTTTTGCCGGTAATTATATTGTGCAGTTTCCGATTGTTTCTGCAGGTTTAAAGCCGTCTGCGAAAGCCGGGCATCATCTGCTTTTAATAATGAACGGTATTGTTTCTTCCGTATGCTCACCTGGGAGAACTGCAGCACAGGAAAGCTTAATTGCAGACCGGCGCCATAATTATTACGCGTTAAGGACCAGCCATCCGCTTTATGCACGGTACCATCGGCACTAATGCCTGAACCACGGCTATAGGCATTTGCCCAGATATCCAGCCGGGGGCGCCAGGCCCGTTGCACTTCTTTTAATGCAGATTCACTGAGCTCCCTTCTGGCCTGGTAATACCTGTACAGCGGGTTGTCTGTATATGTTCCTCCAGCCTTGGCTTCTACAGGAATTTGTGCGGTCAGCATGGTATCGCTAAGCGCTATATGATCCGGCATTTCCGCTAAGGCGGTTAGCCTGGTCAATTCTGACAGCTGCGCCTGATATTGCCGCTGTGTATTTAGCCGGTCCATTTCTGCCTGCGCCAATGCAGACTGAAACTGGGCCGTGTCAATACCCGGCCGTAAGCCTTCCCTGGCCAGTACGAGGGATTGCTGCAGCCCTGCGTTCGTGCGCTCCATATTAGCCTGTATAACAGCCAGCAGCTTTTGAAGATACACCGCTTCCAGGTATACATTGATGGCCGAATATTGTTCCCGGAATAATGCATCGTCATACTGGCTTGCAGCCAGTTTATATTGGGCAGAGGCTTTATCTATTGCAGCCTGCCGCTGGCCAAATGTAAGCGGGTTCCATTTTAGCAGGGCAGCCGCTGCCGTACCAGGTACGGGATTGTAAGTATTAGATACCGACGGCGGACCGCTGATAGGCATGATCAAGCCGGGATAGCTCATCCCTGTGATATTATTATAGGTAGCGTAACCGGCCTGGTAACCTGCATCCAGCTGAGGCATCAGCGTATTCCTGGCAAGATTGATATCATAGCGGGCGGCATCTGCCTGTGCTTTGTAAGCAGCCACCTGTGGTTGTTGGGATTGTACAAGCGACAGGGCCTCTTTTATGGAAACAACTCGCTGTTGTGCGCTGGCAGCCTGGAAGATCAGTGCAATACCATTACATAAGATAAAAATGATTACCCTGTTCATAATTCCGGCTGTATAGAGCGTAAAGTAAAGCCGTAAGTCCGGGATGATATGGCGAAAAACATATCATTAATGGTAATTTTGAAAACTGTTCCTCCTGAAGTCCTCCGGTGTTTGCTGCTGGTATTTTTTGAAAAACTTGACGAAATACGACGGATCTTTAAAGCTTAAGCGATAAGCAATCTCGTTAACATGATTCTCTGTATACAATAACAGGCGCTTTGCTTCATTCATGATGAAATCATCCAGTATTTCACTGGCGCTCAGGTTCACCGCTTTACGGCAGGCGGCGTTCAGGTTTTGAGGCGTTACATTCAGTTCCTGTGCAATTACACTCACCTTTCGTTGCACCTGCGGCCCGGTAAGCAACAGATCGATATAACGCGCATATAATTGTGTTTGCTGGCCCGTATGCAGAAAATTATGCCGGCCTTTCTCGAGTATACCTGCTATGAGCGTTTTCAGCAGGCCATCTATGCAATGATGCTCATAAGCCGTATTCATGGACGCATGCGAGATGAGTAACCTGAATAAAGTAATGATCTCGGCTGCTTCATCAAGATACAGGCTGTTGGCATGCCAGACCAGATGTAATAGCCGCTTTAAGGATTCATCCCTGCATTGCTGCAGGAAACTGTTTTTCAAAATAAGCACGTATCCTTCTGGTTCTTCCTGCAGTTCCCAATTGTGTACCTGGTCACGGTTAAGAAAAAACAGTACCGGCGGTTTTACTTCATAGCAAATGCCATCTATCCAGTGAGCGCCGCTGCCTTTAGACAGGAAGATGATTTCGAAATACTGCTTGTGCTTATGCGGCTGCGTAATCCGTTTATCCTTACGGAAAGGCTCAACTTTCATATGTTTATCTGCGCTGATCTTGTCGTTGATCTGTATATTCTTTTCCGCCGGGAGGAGCATGATGTGGTCCGTTTTACTTTAAACACAAAATATGAAAAATACTGCCTGGTTCAGGTATACACTTTGATCAGCAGGCCCAGCACGGCTGCTATTAAAATAATGAGTGGCTCCTGTACTTTCTTAACCAGCATCAGCAAAGCAATAACAGCTATGCAGATCAAAGCAGTCGGAAGATCCTGTATACTGCGCTTGCCCAGCACGATGACAGCGCCCGCGATGGCGCCGATCGCCGCTGCCGTAATACCATCCACAAAAGCTTTGATCCCCGGCCGCTTACCATACTTTTTAAAGTACGGCGCCGGTATTACGGTGAGTAAGTAACAGGGAAAGAAGGTAGCAAAGGCAGCCACCGAAGCGCCCGTAAATCCAGCTGCCAGGTACCCGATGAATCCTACGGTGATCACCACCGGGCCAGGCGTGATCATGGCTACTGCAACCGCGTCCATAAACTCCTGCTCATTCAGCCATCCAAACTCCTTTACAACGCCTCCATAAAGGAAAGGTACAATGGCCAGTCCGCTGCCGAAAACAAAAGCGCCCGCCTTTGTGAAGAAAAAGAAGATCTCCGTCAGCTTTCCCTCAGCCCCGGCATTGATCTGCAACAAGGCCGGGAAAACCAGCTGTATCGTATTACCGGCTTGTCGTTTCAGGCTAAACGAAGATTTTACTAACCAATAGAATATCCCTCCACTGATGAACAACCAGATGTTCTCATCCTCTGTAATAACAGTAGTTACTGCAGCGATGAGATAGATGAACCACAAATAATAATCCTTGCCGATAGATCGCTTTGTGAGCTTATACGCGCTAACAGCAATGATGCCGATCACGGCGGCGCCTACTCCGTAGAACACTGCCTGCATCCAGCTGATACCCTGGTAATGCACATAGATAGCGCCCAGCGCCAAAACCATCAGGAACGAAGGCAGCACAAAGGCCAGGCCAGCCAGTGTAGCGCCTAACAAACGGTGATGTACAAAACCGATATAGATCCCCAGCTGCGCCGCCAGGGGCCCGGGGGCCAGTTGTGATAAAGCCAGTCCTTCGCGGTAATCATCCTCTGTGATCCACTTTCTTTTCTCTACCAGGTCGCGGTGCATATAGCCCACCAGTGCCACCGGTCCGCCAAAGCCGATAGTCCCCAATTTCAGGAAGTAGAGTACCAGGTTCCTCAGACTGTAAGGCGCGGTAATAGGTTCCGGCATAGTATGATATAGTATTTAGTGCGTTTCGCTGCGGCCCGTCTGGTCCAGTGCTGCTTTCAGGCCCACTGCCAATTTCTCAACAGGTCCAATCCCCCAATAGTGCAGGAAGAAGATCCGCGGCTTTTCATGCACCATATGGTTATGAACGGCCACTACTTCTATTCCGTTTTCCACGAGCGCTTTGATGACCGGCGCTACTTCATCTTCCAGCATGGTGAAATCTCCTGCTACTGCAGCATTCTCCGGTGTGCCCTGCCAGGCCGCCCATGTATTGAAGCCCGCAAAGCTGCTTACCGGGATCCCATGTTCCTGCAGCGGCACATCCGGCCTGCCAATCGTATATTTATATACTCCTTTGCTCATCTCTCCTTTATGCCCCAGGAGGGAATCCAGGCGGGCAATGGGCAGGGTATTGATCACGCTATCTGCTTTGCCTTCTTTCGGGTCATGCCCGCGTACTTCCTTTACCTTTCCGAAGATGGCTTTCACACTGCCTGCCAGGCGTTCCGCAGGACCTTTACCATCAATGTGCATATACATCACATTGGGATGATTGCGCACGAAATGGTTATGGATGGCCGTAATAGCAAAACCCTGGCGGACCACTTCCTGCTGCACCGGCGCCAGGTCGGTTTCGGTCAGGATGATGTCTCCCATAACCATGGCGCTGTCACGGCAGGGTGTAAAGCAGGCCCAGCTTCCAAGACCCATTGGCGGGATGATCTTAAATCCGTCAACAACTACATGCAGGTCATTTTGTGGAACAGTGATCTTGTATTCCCCGTTCTTTTCAACGCCTTTCATACCTGTTACGCATTCAATGGCAGCAACATCCAGCTTGCTGCTACCCGGCGGACAAACAATCGTATTGGAATCATTCTTTGTACCTGTCACTGCATCTGTGGCTGTTCCGGCGGAAGGCTGGCAGCTATGCAGCAGCGCTCCCACGGCAATTGCGGATAAAATGATGGTGGTCTTCATTTTATTATGATGTTTTATTTACGGCTTGTTACCTGTCAGCAGGTTCGGGTCCCAGTTATGCCGTTCTTCCTGTGCAAATCTTGCCCAGCTATACAGCGCATCATAGATCTTCATCCCTATCTCCAGCTGTTCCAGGTCATCGGTATAATTTTGGGAAAGCCCGGCAGAAATAGCCCACAAGCCTGCCGCCTGCGGCGCCAGGTCAAAACGATCCGTATCAGCACCGCGAACAATGAGGGCGATCATCCGCAGTGCAGGGTCTGTCAGCGCATGTTTGCGGATCACATAATCAAAGGTGCACTGCTCACCGTAATGGGAGTATTCCGCCCCGGGAATGTCGTAGGGAATGGCTCCCAGCTCCTGCGCCTGCTCAAACACCTGATCCTTTGGGACGTAGAGGAATACTGCTTCCGGGTCCACAAACCGCTTTATCAGCCACGGACAGGCGATGCGGTCTATTTTAGGACGTTCCCTGGTAATCCATTTCATAACAAAGCGTGTTATTCCGGTACAATGCTAGCCATTAATGCGCACCTGGAATAGAACAGGAATTACCCTTTTGTATAGAACTTACTTTTTCGGCAAATTTTTCCGGTATTCCGATGGATTCTGGCCTATATACTTACGGAAGATCCTGGTAAAATGGCTTTGATCAGAAAAGCCGGTCAGGTAGCTGATCTCTGTAAGGGAATAAGCGGGGTCTTCCATCAGCTGGATGGCCCTGTCGATACGCTGTTTCCGGATATATTCGCCAAAAGAGAGATTATCGAAGTGTTTAGAAAACTCACGGGAAAGATAGGAAGGGTTAATATCGAGGTCTTTGGATAATTCTTTCAGACTAAGATTGGTATCAATATGGTCCTGTATCATTTCTTTCAGCTCCTGCGCCCAGGCAGGGATGCGGTCCCCTGCGCGCTGCTTCGACTTAAAGAAGCGGTTAAACATTTCCAGTAACAGGTGCTCATTGGGCTGCTGGGTATGCTTCTCTTTCTGCAGGTGACCGGCCCAGCTGTAAAGCGCATCATAGATCAGCATCCCCTTTTCCAGGAGCTCATAATCGTCTTTGTGATTATAGGCCAGCCCCGCCGAGATAGCCCATAAACCGGATGCCTGCGGGGCCATATCATGGCGGTCAGTATCGGCTCCGCGAACAACAGGCGCCATGGCCTGTACAGCGGGATCATTGATCTTGTATTTCTTTACCAGGTAATCAAACGTACACTCCTCTCCATAGTGCGTATGCTCTACATCAGGAACATCAAAAGGAATGGCATCCAGCGCGCTTGCCTGGCTCAGTACTTCGCTGAAAGGCACATAGATAATTTCCGCATCCCGGTCTATAAACCGGCGTATCAGCCAGGGACAGGCAATACGGTCTATCTTTGGGTGCTCGCGTGTGATCCATTTCATAAGGAAACTATAGAAAGCAAAATACCCTTTTTTCTTTCACAAAACATTGATATGTACCAAGCCTCTATAGCCCTTTCATATATTTTGAAAAATATTTTGCCAAACTATAAATATAGTTTTACATTTGAACTATAAATATAGTTTTGAATGAAGACACTCACCAAAGCTGAAGAGCAGGTAATGAAAGTGTTATGGAAGCTTGGCAGCGGCCTGTTAATGGAAATAGTGGACGGTATGCCCAAGCCCCAACCCCATAAAAACACGGTAGCCACCATTTTAAAAACCCTGGTTGACAAAGGCTTTGTAGATATTGAAAACCTTGGCCGCATACACCGTTACCACCCGTTGGTATCAAAAGAGGAATATTCAAAAGACACGCTTACCAACGTGGCCAAGGGATATTTTGAAGGCTCTTTCAGCAACGTTGTTTCTTTTTTGGTCGATAAAGACAAGCTGAGCGTAAAGGAACTTGAATTGTTGCTGCAACAATTAAAACAAAACAAAAAGAAATAGTATGGATGCCATCACCGCCTATGTGACAAAAAGCATATTGGCCAGCGGCCTGCTGTTTGGGTATTACTGCCTTGCGCTACGCAATAAAAAATTCAACTTCTATAATAGGTTTTACCTGTTGGCAGCTATCGTGCTAAGCCTTGTTTTGCCGCTGCTTAAGTTTACATGGCTTACGGTGCAGGCCGCACCAGATACCACGGCAGGGCAGGCATTTATTTTAATCGGCGCACCCAATAAAGCGCGCGTTCCCATACATTTTTCGCCGGTTTGGCTTGCCTATGCCACCGCTTCCATTATAAGCTTTACGCTTTGCATTATACTGGTCATGAAAATTGCCTGGATATACCGCTTAAAAAACAGACATGGCCGTATTAGGGTACAGGGCATCAACCTTATTGAAGTAACGGTAAAGCAGGCGCCATTTTCGTTTTTGGATAACCTGTTCTGGAAAAAAGGCATATTGCTGCAACAGCCTGAAGGCGAAAAAATATTCAGGCACGAGCTTACCCATATACACCAACGCCACACGTATGACAAACTGTTCGCCCAGGTCGTTACATGCATTTTTTGGATGAATCCCTTTTACTGGCTTATACAAAAAGAGCTGGGCATGATACACGAGTTTATTGCCGATGCGGCCAGTATTGAAGATGGCGATGCAGAAAGTTTCGCCAGGATGCTGCTGCAATCGTACAACGAGGGGCGCTACTTAAACCCTGAACATCAGTTTTTTCATTCCCCGGTGAAAAGAAGGTTAATGATGCTTACCACATCAGCCAAAACGTCCTACTCCTATGCAAGAAAGGTATTAGCCTTGCCGCTTGTTGCTGTTATAGCTGTGTTATTTTCAGTAACCCTTAGTAATGCACAAAAGCCTGGCCCAAAGCTGCAGCCCCTCTATTCCATACAGCCCGACAACGCTAACATTGAAAGAAACGATGCAGATTCAACGGCCACTATATCAGTGCCGTACAAAGACAACAGTGGCAGGCTGAGAAAGCGCATCTTTAAAGTAAAATATATTCCGGGCGCGCGTAACGAAGGAGAAATGCGTATTGTTAACGACAGCCTTGTTCAAAAAAGCAGTTCATAACAACAACCAGGGCGGCATAAAAAAGATGAACTCCTTATGCTTAAAAATTATTGGATCGTGGCCTGGCGTAGCCTTGTCCGCAATAAAATTTATAGCCTCGTCAACATACTCGGCTTAGCGTTGGGTGTTTGTGCCTGTTTGGCCATTTACCTGATTACCCGCTACGAATTCAGTTTTGATAACTTTCATCCGGACCGTGACCGCATCTTTTGTGTGGACGCTGTGTTGTATGGTGGTCATTGGAATTGCGTCCCCGGCCCTATGCCCGCTGCTATGCGGCAGGAAATGACCGGCTTTCAGACCGTCGCTGCCTTTCAGACCTACAAAGCCGCCGTAACGATACCGGGCGGCCCCGATGGAAAACAAAAGCGCTTCGACGACGCGGGTAGCATCGCTATCGCGGAGCCACAATACTTCGAGATCTTTCGCTACCGGTGGTTAAGCGGGAACGCGGCTACTTCCCTCACCATGCCCAACTCGGTCGTGCTTACTGCGAAAAAGGCCCGGCAGTACTTCGGCGATCTCGGCCCTGACAAGATCATCGGCCGGACCATCTATTATCAGGATTCACTGATCCTCACTGTAACAGGTATTGTCGCCGATTGGACAGGCAACAGTGATTTTAATTTTAGTCAATGGATCTCTTATGCAACGATCCCCGCCAGTTTTCTTCAACATGAGATAACGCTGGACAGCTGGGACAAATTAGATCGTTCCAGCCACGTTGTGGTCAAACTGGCAAAGAACGTCAAGCCTTCACAGATCGACGCGCAATTTACCACCTTTGCCAAACGGCACTCCGGCCCGAAACCTGCATTCTCTGCCCGTTTACAACTACTATCGGGCAGCCATTTTCACCAGGAATATGGCGGTATAGGCAGAAAAGCCAGTCTGCCAGTCTTGTACACGCTCATGGCCGTGGCAGGCTTTATCCTTTTGCTTGCCATTGTTAATTTTGTCAATCTGTCCACCGCGCAATCTATGCAAAGAGCGAGAGAGATCGGCCTCCGGAAAGCGCTGGGCGGCAACAGGTCCGGCATTGCTGTGCAATTTTTTACCGAAACCCTGTTGTTAACGGTAGCTGCAGTGGGCCTCGCAGCGCTGATGGTAATGCCAGTCTTAAGCGTGTTCAGCGATTTGATGCCAGGGGAATTTCATCTCCCATTCACTGGCGCCACGCTTATATTGTTGTTGCTGGTAATTGCGGTAACCACCCTCCTTGCGGGGTTTTACCCGGCGAAGGTGCTGGGCACTTATCAGCCCACGGTAACCCTGAAAGGGATTACTGCGGTGCCAGGCGGAAATGCCACGCTCCGCAGAGGACTTATCGTCTTTCAATTTACCATATCGCTGTTTTTTATTATAGCGTCTTTTGTCATTGGTTCACAGCTGCGATATGCGCTGCATGCTAACCTGGGTTTCAAGACAGATGCCATCATCACGCTCAGCGGCCCGCGTGACAACACATTGTCTCGCTCATCTTTTGGGTCAGATAAGACCAGTGCCCGGCAACGGGCTTCCGATGAAACGGGTAAGACAGTTATACTGATGGATAAGATCCGGCAACTGGCCGGTGTAGCGCAGGTGATCAGAGAAGCGAAGCCGCCGATGGACCAGATGCATTCGGGGTTTGGTGGTGGCGCGCTGAAGGGCAGCGATGAGCAGCCGATAGATATATCCCTTCATTATGGCGACGCAGATTACGTGCCTTTTTACGGGATGAAACTGATCGCGGGACGAAATATGCCCCCGGGCGACAGCAGCCGGGAACTGCTGATCAGCAAGGCTTGTGCCCATGCATTGGGTTTTGCCGATGTGAGCAAGGTCATTGGCCGGGAAGTGGTCGTTGGCCCCGGTGACGCCTATCCCGTGGCCGGAGTCATCGACGATTTTTATGAGCGCTCTTTTCATCAGGCCACCTGGCCTGTTATCATCAAACACGATCCCAGGAGGGAGACCACCATCGCGGTCAAGATCGCTGCAAAGGGCATGGCCGCCGGCGAGCTGAAGACCCTCATTGGCAACATAGAGGAGAACTGGAAAGCCGTCTTCCCCGGAAAGCCGTTTGACTATTCTTTCCTGGATGAGAGCATTGCCAATATGTATGCGGACGATCTTCGGATGGAACGGTTGACCAATGTGGCGATGGGGATCACCGTTTTTATCTCTTGCTTAGGTCTGCTCGGCCTGGCTATTTTTTCTACTGAAAAAAGAGCCAGAGAGATCGGCATCCGAAAGGTATTAGGGGCCACTGTGCCGGGTATCATGGCCATGCTTTGTAAGGAGATCGTCCTGCTGATCATCATCGCCCTATTGCTTGCCAGCCCATTGGCCTGGTACCTCATGCAAGGCTGGCTGCAAGGCTTTGCATACCGGACAGCGCTCAGCGGCTGGATGTTTGTTGGAGCAGGAGCCGCGGCCATTGGAATAGCGCTGTTTACGGTGGGTTTCCTGGCGATGAAGGCAGCAATGGCTAACCCGATCAAATCCTTGCGTACCGAATGACCTTATTTAATATACGATCTTCCCATACGCGCCCTGATGGAAATCATTATATGCTGCTGAAATTTCCTGCATCGTATTCATAACAAAGGGTCCATGAGCAACGATCGGCTCCGTATATTTTTCTCCACCAAACAAAATGATATCCGCAGCCACTTCAGCATTATTACTTATTTCAATCGTTCCTTCCTCTCTGTCAAATTCAATAAAGTCTCCTGCATTGAACCCGGTGTCATTAATAGTCACATCCTGCTGTGGAAGAAATGCCGCATACTCCAATCCTTTTTCTGTCATCAGGGAAAATTGTTTCCCTGATGACAGATGAATGTGATATAAATACTGCCTGGAATAATCCGGAATTTTTGAAACCAGTTCCCCATACTGCCCGGCAATCACTTTGATCCACCCGCTATTGTCGCTCAACTGCATTTGCGGAACTTCATCTGCTTGGATGGAAAGATATGCCGGTTCTTCTTTTTTCACCGCTGAAGGAAGGTTGATCCAAAATTGAAAGCCATGCATCTCCTGGTTACCGGTTTGAGCCTCCGGGTTCATGGTTTCATCATGAATAATGCCATTGCCTGCTTTCATCCATTGAATGCCGCCCGAAAAAACTTTCGCATGATGGCCACGGCTGTCAAAATGTTCAGCTTCACCACTGAGCACATAGGTCAGCGTTGCAATACCCCGATGGGGATGGGCGCCTGTCCCCTCCTTCATCTTTGGCTTTCCGGGCGTATGTTTTACGGGCGCCAGGTGGTCAAGAAAAACAAAGGGGCCTACCGCCTCTGCATACCGGTTAGGCAAGATCCGGTAAATGACCATGTCCCCAATGTCAGCCCTATGGCCCTGGGCTGAGAAACTGATTTGTTTTTTCATCGTGATTGATTGTACCTGTCAAAATAGATTATGCATTCACCTCCCGGGGTGGCTCAGTTGCCAATAGTTGTTGTTCCCAGAGGAAATTTACACCTATATTACCCTGGTGCTCAATACCCACCTGCCCTATTCCGGCAACGGTGGCCGTCCGGGACCAGTCGCGCTGCAATTCAGCGCCGAAAACCATCCATGTAATGGGTGTAACCCCTGCCTGTACCATCCGCTGAATGGCAACTTCGTGTGCTTCCAGGCTGGTGCCGCCGGAGGCATCTGTAACAGCATACACCTCATATCCTTCACCGGCAGCCTGTATGGCGGGAAACGCCAGGCATATTTCTGTCCAAAGCGCCGCTATCACAACTTTCTTCCTGCCTGTTTTCTTCACCCAGTCCACCACGCGGCCGTCTTCCCAGGTATTGATAAATGTGCGGTTGATAGGCTTTTGGTCAGGGAACACTTCCTGCAGCTGTTTGAGCAGGTATCCTCCCCGTTCTTCCACAACGGTGGTCAGCAATGTTGGCACGCCAAATACCTTGGCTGTTTTTGCCAGTCCAACAACGTTGTTGACGATTGTCTGCGAATCATGGCTTCTTAAACCTGCGAACTGAAAGGGTTGGTGGTCAATTAAGATCAATACACAGTTTTCTGGTGTCAGCAGCGCATCTAATCCTGCTTTAGGGTGCTTATCCATCGTTTCAGCATTTTAATTGTTTGACATTGATTTTACCGGTGTAAAATTCAATCTCTGGCAGACAAAAAACGATGACTTTAAGCAAAAAAAACTGTTGACAAATGTCAACAGGAAGAAAAGGAAAAAGCGTTATTTTTTCACCGGCCGGTTGCGGGCCCGGCTCAGGGTTTCTTTGCTAATACCGAGATAAGAGGCGATCATGTGCTGCGGAAACCGCTGCACGATTGCTGGATAGCTGCTGACAAAATCAATATAGCGTTTATCTGTGGGGAGGCTTACGGAAGCATTGACCCTTTTCTGCGCTGCGATGGAATGCATTTCATCCATTTTTAGCATCATTTCATTGCATGCCGGTATCTCATGAGCCAGCCTTAGCGCATCGGCCCTTGTAATCAACAGCAATTGTGTGTCTTCCCAGGCATCGATATTATAGATGGTCGGAGTGAGCATTGCCCAACTCTCACGATCGCCCACCCACCAGTTCTCAATGGAAAGGCGAACAATATGTTCCGCTCCTTTATCACCCACACTGTATTGCCGCATAGCGCCCTTTACAATAAAACCAAAATATTTGCACACCTCGCCTTCCTGTAGAAAGTACTGTCTTTTCCTGAGGGTCTTTGGCTGATAAGCAGCACGGATCTGCTCAAACTGCTCGTCCGTCAGTGGAGTCGTTGAATATTGGGTGATATAATTGCGGAAGGTTTCAAACATGCATAAATATACAAAATGTACGATCAATATACGCTGGGATGCGCCTTATGTACCGCCTGAACAGCATCTTCCTTAAATGGCTTCACCAGTGTCAGCACATCATTCAACAACATATGCGCAGCGCTGATCTCTTCTTTTTTAATAGAAATGCTTTCAATATTAAATCCTACCGGTATATTTTTCCCCACAGCATAATTCAGGATCTCATGAGCGATATTGAGGGAAGTAGTAATAGATGCTTCCAGTATATCCTTGGAATGCTTAAGATCATTATATAACCATTTTGGAACTTCAATGCCCAACCACTCCATAAACTGCAATGTTTTCAGAGAGCCACAAGGCGCTAATGTGAAGATGAGCGGCGCCATATTTTTACCCTGTTCCAGGGCATAATAGTAGTAATCTGACAACAGGTTCTTTGTATCGTTAAGATTATATACACATTGAGAAACAAAAAACTGGCAACCTTTATTCATCTTACCAAAAAGACGGAGGTGCTCATCCCCTTTTTTGCTATGGCGTTCAGGTATAGTTACACCTCCTAACATCAATTGCTGGCAGTGCTGTTGCCTGAGTGCATAAGCGTCGCTCAATGAAAATTGCGTAGCGTCTACCTGTTGCTGGGAGGATGCGCCAACGAAAACGATCTGATCAACTCCGCTATTTTTGGTCAACCAATCGGTGAACTGATCTTTCGTTTGGTTGGCAATACTCTTGTAGATGATCTTAGGCAGGGGAAGCGCTGCCAGGTATTCCTTGCTGTAGACTTCCGGCGCTACAGTGTTTATAAATGAAAAGGTCCGCTCCTTTTCTGTGCGGGTTGATTCATCCTGAATATCGTACAATATTAAGCCGTCAATCGCTAAGTGCTTTAAACGCTCCACCTGGTTATTGGCAATAGTTCTTAACCGTTCAGCGTCGGTGGTCACCTTGGGTGGTGTCAAACTATAAAGTACTATTCCGGTTTTTGCTTCTTTGATCTTATTGTTAAGGATATCTTTTTTGTTCATGCCCCTTGTATATGCCCAATTAACCAATAAATTTAGTGTTAATTTTACATTTGTCAAAACCATGGCAAACCATCGCCCCTAGAGCTTTCGTATCGTTGTTACCCCATTATTACAGTTAAGCACTACCCTATCATCAATATTAAAAGGCTCTCCGGCAGTATCAACCCTTAACATCCGGTTATCCAGTAATATCACCACGCTCCCGTTTGCTTCAACAGACACCACATTTCCTGTCAGTACAGCAGCGTCCTGTCTGTTCAGGAAAAATTCCGTTGGCGCCGCCTGCTGTTGAAACCGTCCCTGTTCCAGCTGGAATACGGTATCCGACAAGCGGATGATCTCATCTTCATTGTGACTCACCAGTATAGTGGTCAGCGCAAAGCGCCGGTGAATCTCCGCTAAAGTACCCTGCAGCTGCACGCGCATGGCATTATCAACAGCCGACAAAGGCTCGTCCAGCAACAGAATAGATGGTCTCCTGGCAATCGCCCTTGCCAGCGCCACGCGCTGCTGCTGACCGCCCGAAAGTGACTGCACCTTCCCTCCTGCCAGATTGGTCAATCCTGTCAGCTCCAGCAGTTCATCTACAATATGCCGGGGATCATTCCTGTTCAATCCAAAGGCTATATTCTCCCGTACGCTCATATTGGGAAACAGGGCATAATCCTGGAAAACAAAGCCGATCTGCCTGTGCTGTGGGTCTATATCGATCTTCTTTGCAGCATCAAACCATACCGTCCCATTTACTATAACAGCGCCCTTGTCCGGCTTCATTAAACCCGCCAGCATCCGCAACAGGGAGGTTTTCCCTGAACCAGACACGCCGTACAGGCTAATGAACTGCCCTTTTTCCAGCCGGGCCTTCACATCCAATTCCAGCCGGCCTTCTGCGCTGCTTAAAGTTTTCTGTAGAGAAAAATCGATCATACATTAATAGAATTTCACCTGCTTCATCTTACCGTTAAATGAATACATTATCAACAATATGATGAATGACAGCACAAGCAGAATAACCGCGTACACATTCGCCTCGCGGTAATGAAATGCCTGCACTTCATCGTAAATGGCAATAGAAGCCGTTCGCGTCTTGCCTGGCATATTACCGCCGATCATCAATACCACGCCGAACTCACCCACTGTATGGGCAAAGGTGAGCACCAGGCCGGTGAGCAAGGATGGCTTTATGTTGGGCAGCAATACCTTCAACAGGGTTTGCCATTTTGTTTTACCCAGTGAGTAAGCAGCTTCTTTTAAGCTGGGCGGCAGGGAAGACAAGCCCGATCTGACAGGATGCACCATGAAAGGAAGACTGTACACCACTGATGCGATCAATAGTCCTCCGAATGAAAATACCAGCCGGATGTCCGTCCAGTGTTCCAGCCATTTGCCAAAGGCATTACCCGGGCTGAAGGCTACCAGCAGGTAAAAGCCGATCACCGTCGGCGGCAGCACCAGCGGCAGGGTGACGATGCTCTCAATGATGACCTTCAAAGCTGTCTTCTTTCCCGAAAACCAGGTAGCCAGTGGAATAGCCACCACGAACAGGATCAGCGTGGTGCTCAGGGCCAGCTTTAAGGTAAGCCATAAAGGCGCCAGTTCTATCATTTTACCAGGTATCCGAATTTTTGATAAATAGCTTTTGCTTCCGGGGAGTACAGGAAACCGTAAAACTTCCTGGCTGCCGTCTCATTGCCTTGCTGCGCATGTTTCAACAGCGCCACTGATTGTTCGATGGCGGGATAATCGTTCCCGTTCAGGTCCACCCATTTCCCCTTTCCTTCCATTTCGCGGGAGACCACAATAGCTTTCGCGGTAAAGCCAATGTCTGCGTTTTGTGTGGCGATGAACTGGCTGGCCTGGGTAATGCTCTCTCCTTTTACCAGTTTTGACTGCACCTTATCATACAAGCCATATTTCTCCAACAGGGATACTGCTGCATGTCCATAAGGTGCGGTTTCCGGGTTGGCGATGGCGATGCGTTTGATGCTGTCGTTCAGTAATAATTGCAGATCACTCTGTGGCTCGATCCCCGGCCGGGCACTCCACAGCACCAACTGCCCCTGTGCATACACTTTTGGGGCTTCAAGGGTAAAGCCTTTGTCGGCCAGCTCCTGGGGATATTGCTTATCAGCAGATACAAAAATATCAAAGGGTGCACCACCCATGATCTGTTGCGTAAGATTACCGGAAGCACCGGTTATCACCTCTATCTCGGTGTTGTCCGTTTTGTTGAATTCCGCAATCAGCTCCTTTATGGTGTATTGCATGTTTGCGGCTACGGCTACGGTCAGTTGCTGCTTCTTGGGCGATTGGCAGGACAGCAGTCCGAGTAGAAGGATGGCAAATATTGTTTTCATCATCTGCTATTTCGCTATTTTCTTAAAAATATAACGGCGGTTAAAAAAATTGGCTTTATAGAAAGCCAACTCATTCAAGCACTTGGGAAAGTTAAGAAAAAGAAACAAAATATTTGCTTAACCCGTCAAGGAGGATGGCCTTATTGTGAATTGCTCCGGAACATCACAGGCATGAGCACCCAGCAGCATATTCATGCCTATCTCATTGATAAGGCAAAAGGCCTTTTGCTCATCACCCAGCTATCCATTAGTGAAATTGCCTACCAGCTTGGCTTTGAATATCCTGCTTACTTCAATCTGCTTTTCAAAAATAAAACCGGGCAGACGCCGCTGGCATTCAGGAATATGAATTAGGTCCGCTGAAAAAAAATTTGCCGGTTAATTTCTTTATCGTAATATTGCAATGTAACGATTTATAGCATGGGACTTACAAAGACAGCATTGTTTACCAAACAACAGAATGAAATTGCAGCTATGGCAAAGGCCCTCGCCCATCCTGCACGGATCGCCATATTGCAATACCTGATAAAGAAAAATGCCTGTATCTGTGGGGACCTGGTAGAAGAGCTGGGCCTTGCGCAGGCAACCATCTCCCAACATCTGAAAGAACTGAAAGCGGTAGGTATTATACAAGGCGCTATTGAAGGTCCCAGTGTTTGCTACTGCATCGACCCTAAAGCCTGGAAACGATATCAACAGGTGTTCGCCGGCTTTCTGAAAGATGTAGATTTTAAGACCGATAGTTGTTGTTAAGCATTTTTTTGCCTTATTATATCGCAATATTACAATCAAGCATTTAATCCTTTTCTTATGTCTACAGATGTCAAAATAAAAGAAATGGTAAAGCAGAAATACAGTGAAATTGCTTTACAGGATAAGGAAGACAATCAATCCTCCTGCTGCGGTTCGGGCGGCTGTTCCACAGAGGTGTATAATATCATGACGGATGATTATTCCACTGTTGAAGGATACAACCCTGACGCGGATCTGGGCCTGGGTTGCGGCTTGCCTACACAGTTCGCAAAGATCAAAGCCGGCGACACAGTCATAGACCTGGGATCAGGCGCCGGAAACGATTGTTTTATAGCCCGCAAAGAAACGGGGGAAACAGGAAAAGTGATAGGCATTGATTTCACGCCCGCTATGATCGAAAAAGCAAGAGCCAATGCCGAAAAGCTGCACTTCAATAATGTAGAGTTCCGCCAGGGAGATATAGAACAAATGCCCCTCACTGCAAATGTTGCTGATGTGATTGTAAGCAATTGCGTGTTGAACCTGGTGCCCAACAAAGACGGGGTATTTAAAGAAATATTCAGGGTGTTAAAAGCAGGCGGCCATTTCAGCATTTCAGATATTGTACTCTCTGGCTCATTGCCATCCAAAATACAGGAAGCCGCAGAGATGTATGCAGGCTGCGTTTCCGGCGCCATACAAAAACAGGAATACCTGCAGCTGATAGAAAAGAACGGCTTTAGCAATATTACCATCCAGAAAGAAAAAGCCATCATTGTTCCGGATGATATCCTGGCCGCTTACCTGACACAGGAAGAAATCGCTGCATTCAGAAATAGCAATACCGGTATTTACAGTATCACCGTATTTGCACAGAAGCCTGCAGCCACAGCTTGCTGCGAGCCCGGTTGCTGTGCATAAGGCTCGATCCTGACTTCATAATTACATCACAACATGAGCGCAAATAACTGTCACCCGGCCCAGCGTAAACAGCTCAGTTTCCTGGACCGGTACCTTACTCTTTGGATCTTCCTGGCCATGGCACTGGGTATTAGCCTGGGTTATTTTATTCCATCTACAGCTGTTTACATCAACTCTTTCTCTTCGGGCACTACGAACATCCCCTTAGCGATAGGACTGATACTAATGATGTATCCACCACTCGCAAAAGTGCGCTATGAGCATATGGGGGAAGTTTTCAAAAACGCCAGGGTGCTCTCCGTATCGCTGTTGCTTAATTGGGTAATCGGTCCCATCCTGATGTTCGGGCTCGCAGTATTATTTCTGCATGGTTACCCGGAATACATGATCGGCCTTATACTCATCGGCCTGGCCCGTTGTATTGCCATGGTGATTGTCTGGAATGAGCTGGCAGATGGTAACAGGGAGTATGCAGCAGGACTGGTGGCCCTTAACAGTATCTTCCAGGTGCTGCTGTATAGCGTGTATGCCTACATATTCATCACCTGGTTACCGACCCTCTTCGGCATGAAGGGAATCACTGTACAGGTAACGATCGGCGAGATAGCCAAAAGCGTGGCCATCTACCTGGGCATTCCTTTTCTTGCAGGAGTTATCAGCCGTTACGGACTTATCGCATTAAAGGGTGAAGCATGGTTCCGGGAAAAATATATACCCTTCATTTCGCCTGTTACTTTAATAGCCTTGTTATTCACCATTATAGTGATGTTCAGCCTGAAAGGAGAACTGATTGTACAGATCCCGCTGGACGTGCTCAGAATAGCTATCCCGCTGGTAATATACTTCGCCATCATGTTCATGATCAGTTTTCTCCTGGGTAAAGCCATGGGCGCAGATTATTCAAAGAATGCTTCCATCGCCTTCACGGCTGCCGGCAACAATTTTGAACTGGCGATAGCCGTGGCTATTGGTGTCTTTGGCATCAATTCAGGCCAGGCATTCGTAGGCGTGATAGGCCCGCTGGTAGAAGTACCGGCCCTGATCGCCCTGGTAAATGTGGCCTTCTGGCTAAAGAAGAAATACTATACAACAAACGAATTACAAAGCGCATAATAAACCGGATACATGAAAATTGCATTGTTCAGCGACATTCACGCCAATCTGCCTGCCCTGGAGGCTTTCTTTAAAGATGTAGACAGCCGCCAGCCCGACGCTATTTACTGCCTGGGCGATCTGGTAGGCTATAATATCTGGCCCAACGAAGTGATCCGGGAGATCCGCAAGCGCCGCATCCCAACTATTGCCGGGAACTATGATTTTGGCATTGGCCGTGGCATCGATGACTGCGGCTGCGCATATAAAACAGATACCGAGAAAGCAAACGGCGCCGTATCTATCTCCTATACCAACCAGGTCGTACAGGATGAAGAACGCAAATACCTCCGCACTCTACCGGCTCATATAAAGCTGGAATTCCAGCTCAACAACGACAAACTCAACCTGCTCCTGGTACATGGCAGTCCGCGGAAGATCAACGAATATTTATTCGAGGATCGGGAAGAAAAAAGCCTCTTACGGATCATGGAGGACGCAGGTGCAGACATCATGTGCTTCGGTCATACGCACAAGCCCTACCACCGCATCCTGCCCGGCCAGCCTGAAGAGCATCAGCATTACCGCCATGCTATCAACATTGGTTCCGTAGGCAAGCCTAAAGACGGCGATCCCAGGGGTGGATATGTAATGCTGCACATTAATGAAAACAGCAGCATACAAAATAAAGATGCTGTACAGGTTGAATTTATCCGCTTTACCTACGATGTAGAAAAAGCAGCCAAAGCGGTAGAAGATAGCCCGTTGCCGGATGCCTATGCGGAAAGTCTTCGCAAAGGAATATAAATCACTTGCTATGCAACAGTCAGCCCCTCCCTTGTGGGATCAATTCAATACCGAGCTTAAAAGGTTTATTTGTCAGAAGATAGGTCACGAAGATCACTGCCAGGATATCCTGCAGGAACTTTACCTGAAGATCTTTATTAACCAGGGGAAAATAGCGCAGGCGCAAAACATCAGGGCTTATATCTTCCAGATGGCCCATAACGCGCTCACAGATCATCACCGGCATACAGCCAGGAAAAACACCATTTCCGCAGCTATTATCCCCGAACAGGGGCCATTAACTGAAGAACCGGTACAGGAATATGGCTTAACAGGCTGCTTGCGGTCTATGATAGCCGCCTTGCCTGAGATCTACAGCCAGGCGCTTATGCTTACTGAATTGGACGGCTTAACGCAAAAGCAGTTTGCCGAAAAGATGGGCATCTCTTTGTCTGGTGCAAAATCGCGTGTGCAAAGAGCCAGGGAAAAACTGAAAGAAGAGATCTTAAAATGCTGCCGCTATGAATTCGACAAGTATGGAAATATTATTTCCTGCTGCGGCAACTGAGCATAGCTTGCGTCCTTTTTAAGGATCCCGCGTCTTATAAGTGATAGTGTATACAAAAACAAAAAGTACAGTTATGAAAAGTTTGATTTCTATTGGTCTGCATGATTTAGACTTCAGTGGAGTGATCGAAGCAGCGATCAAAAAACAAACAAAAGATAAAAAAGCAGCTGACACAGAAAAGCCATGTTGTGAGAAAGAAGAGAAATGCTGCGAGGGCCAGTGCTGCCATTAAATGTTACTATTTAAAAAAAGAAGCCCCCGGTACAGTTACCAGGGGTTCTTTTTAAGATCAATGTATCAAAATTTAGCCTTTGCAGCACCTGCTTTTATCACAGCTGGCCGGCGGACAAGGCTTCGAACAAGGCTTGCCACAGGTCTGTTCCGTACACGCGGGCTTCTTGCCCTTGTTCTTATCCTTATTTCCGTCGTTTGCAAATACGATCGATCCGCTCAGCAGCACGAATGCTGAGGCCAATAAAAATGCCTTTTTCATATAAGTTGTTTAAATGAAAGTAAAATTGATTCTCTGATTCGCTGATATGATATGTATCAGCACATATCCGGCGGCTTCCAGGTACTTGAGCAGAAGATAAAAATGTAATTGAAGGCGAACAGGGAATATTCCCGTTCGATGATGCCGGTGTTTTTACTAAGCCGTGTAATGCTGGCCAGCGTGGTAACATAACAAAGCGGGCAGTTTAAATAACAATCCTGCTGGCTTTCATCCGTCTTATCCTTTTTGTCCTGTTGCGGTTTTTCGCAGGATTGAGCGCAGCATTCCGTTTCCATTGAACAAGGAACGGCTTCTTCCCGGGCAGACATGCAATAAGCTGGCAAGGCTGCCAGCTCTGCTAAATAAATAAACAGGCAAAAGAGTAATATGGAAGCTTTAAATCGCAAGTTTCGTCCTATTGCTATTCTAATATAGAAAGAAATATTACATGTATTTCGGCCTTATTTATGAACGGCAAACTGAGCCTTTTTATGGGCCCATTCTATTTTCACCTGCCCCAGGTCTGCCATAAACTCCGGTGAATTTTTCCAGTAAGTAAGCAGCTGCCATGCAATAACCCGCGACGCTTCATTGTCACTAGGGTAGTGAATACCCATCAATTCCCGGGACCAGCGTACTTCCTCTGCCCTTGCAATAAACGCTGCTCTTAGCTCGGGGATAATTTCACTGAAAACCAGCGCCTCCGTAAAGGCCCATAAGGTATGCCCGCTGGGGAAAGAAGGAGAATTGATTCTCGCCAGGGGATGCAAAGCCGGTTCCAGGTGATACGGGCGTGGACGCTTAAAATATCTCTTCAGGCGAAATTCCGTTACTCTGATATCCTGTATACAGTTCAATAACAGTTGCGTGATGGCCGGGAAGTTCTGATCATTAAACCAGCTGCCTACCGGCTCAGCGATGTAAAACAGCTGTTTGCGGTTCTCTGCATAGTCGCCATCCAGCGGATTAATAATATTCGGCCAGGAACCAATATTAGCGATATACTCCGCTCTTGCTATCTCCGCTTTCGTTCTTTTCTGCTGCAGCTGGAGCATATAGTCCAGCTCTGCCCTGGTCTGATCTGAACTGTTAGCAGGAAACTTTACCAGGCCAGGCAATTTGCTTTCATCTTCCGGACGTAGGTAGTAGGTCCGCATCAGGGAGTTACCTAAAGCGCCTTTGCTATATTCCGCCCAGGGAAATCCAATTGTATCAAGATCTGACCTGGCTGTATTTGGCGAGCTATCCAGGGCGCCAAGTGTCTTATAATGTTTGCTGACCGGTTCCAGGGGATGCATCTGCTGGGCAGGCAGCTGCCCTGCTGATAAAGAGATAATGCCGAAAATGAATCCTGCCTTTCTGAGCGTTGACGGCAAGTTATTTGTGTCCTTCATTGATAGATAATTTAAGTTAGAAATGATTAAACTATCTATATGACGGAAGGATATTCAAAAGGACGCAAGCACGCAGGCTATAATCTTCTTATTTCACTTCTATGTCCATTCTTTTATACACATCATCCCTTCCCCTTCTTAACAGCGCATACCTCCCTTTGTATAATAATAAGGGCGGTGTAGCGGTTCCTTTTTTAACATAGATCACATCTACTGCAATTGTATGCTCCTTTTCAACCTTATATTCATCTAGCGGGTAAGCGGCAAAAATATAATCCTCCGGACCAGTAAAATTCTCCGGGATCCTATAAATGGAACGGGGCTCAACGTCATGAAACAGGTAATTCGGCCTGCCTAGTGAATCGGCCAGCACACCATTGAACATAAAATAATCCGAACGGCCACCTTGAATTAAGTGTACTGAATTGCTTACTCCATCTTCCACAAAAAAGGGGTGCTGCTGTTTAAAGTTAGTATGAGATACTGTATCACTTATATCTCTTCGCTCATCATACACTGTTTGATCGACGGTCAGGAAATCCTCCCCTTTCAACATCCTCTTCAGTAAATAAGCCATTTCGGAGTCGGCGTATTCACATAGATGGCAATAGCCTACATGCATCAGGAATTTAGATCCCGGATGCCGTTGCATGATTTTATAGACATTTTTGGCCTGTTCCTGTTCATATCGGTTTGTCGCATAGTACAGTTCATCTCCTGACGGCAATTTCTTGATCATCATAGAGTCTTTATCCCTGTAGTTCATATATTTCACCGAGCCTCTATCATCCAGCTTTATGGTGTCATCCCAGTAAGGGATCTTTTTATTTTCATAATAATAATACGTCTCAATATCAAAACCGAGCTTCCTTGCATAACGGATCATCGAAGCATACACTGGTTCATTAATATACACGCCGTCTGTATCAACCGGGTAACCTTTGGACATTGCATTGGCGCTATACCGCATTCCTTCCACCATCAGCACATGATAGCCCTGATCGTAAAGCGCTTTAAGCATCGACTTTGTAAAGATCCGGTGCTGTGGCCGGTCATGCGCCTCATTTATCATCAGCATCCTGTATGACTTTGCCTTTTCAATGATGAAATCTTTTCCGTCAATGATCTTCGGGCGATTAACACCCACCCTCACCTTCACCCTCATACTGTCCAGGTGCTGGTATTGCAGGCATTCCCTGTAATATCCGGAAGTAGCGAGTGTAAAGCTCACCGTCCCGTCATATACCTGGTCCATGCTTTTAAACTCGCGTTTAACGATCACGTCGGGGAACTCATAATTAATATTACCTTTTTCATTGTCAGAGAAAGGAAGGGAGAAAAGGGAGATAACAACTGCTGTTAAGGTTCTCATGGGTAAATAATATAGATCTTGATAGAACGAATGTTAACAAGGGCAATACTCCTACAATAACGAAGGAAATGTTAAAATATTTTGAGCTGGCCAAAGCAATTGAATGTTTCCTTATATTCATAAGGAATTCCATTAGTGCGAACCTTCAACCCTTTACCCGATGTACAACCCACTAACCCTTTCCGTTTTGCTGGTAATCCTTTGTGCTAATTTTTCATGCAATCCCGGCAAGCCTGCATTATCCACCGCACGCATTGAAATATCCGGCGGCAACATCACTAAAAAAGATCTTATTGTCCTCCTGAACCTTAATGGAAACAATTTCTGGGGGAATAGAAAAGACATCCCATTCGACAGCACCGGGAAGATCACCCTTGATATCAAAAAAGAAGAATGCGGATTGGTGCTGTTGAGGTATGATGATGGTTTTGTTTCCCATATCATAGCCGCGCCGGGGGACCAGGTAAAAGTGACCCTCATAGCCGATGCACAAGGACATCCCCGGCCAACATACGAAGGCACTAATGCGGCAGGGCACCAGTTCTTTAACTCCCTGAACCGGCCTGGCATTTTTGAGCTCCCCAATCCCTACCGCCATGACTCTGTTGCAACAGACATAAAGCATAAGGTCCAGGTAAAAATGGAGATGGAGCTATCGGCCTTAAAAGACCTGTTTGATAAAGGAAAGATTAGCAAAGCATATAAAACGTTGGCCGAACTGGATATCCGGTACTATTATGCAGCCAGCCTGGCCGACGCCATGTGCGATAAATACTACCATGCAAGGTTTTACCCTGAAAAAGGCGGTAGCGTTGCCGCCTTTAGTGAGCGATATGGTAAAGCATGGGCCTACGCATTTAGCGCCATGCCATTGCAGTCCGGCGAAGCGCTTGCATCTCAATACTTCCGGGACTATGCCCGCATTTACTATGAACGGTATTTAGGCCAGTTCGCACGGGACAAGAGTGGGCTTTTACCATCCGACACAGCTGATATGCATGGTTTACGCAAATCCGAAGCACAACATATACTCAGCTATTCCATCATAGACAGGAATTTCAAGGACAGTATAGCAGAGTACTTAAAGGCGGTATATCTCTACTACACCATGGGGCAGAACAGCCATTATGAAGAATCACTGCTGACCATCTACCGCAAGTTCCATCAACAATATCCAGCCAGCCGTTATCTCCCTTTTCTGGAAACAGGAGCAGACAAGGTCCGGGCATTTCAGCAAACGAAAGATGCAGACTTTAGGCCTGATCAACAATTCCTCCCCGGCTACGAGCAAATCAATTCCTTGTCAGCACTCGCCAGGACATTGAAGAAC
>Ga0102590_1001888_pt1 | contig 27915 bp, 21 predicted proteins | sample AraplaMF_Col_mMF_FD_76859 | JGI IMG/M metagenome (GOLD analysis project Ga0102590, IMG submission 76859) | Arabidopsis root microbial communities from the University of North Carolina, USA - plate scrape MF_Col_mMF | ecosystem: Host-associated > Plants > Roots > Endosphere | place: USA... | reverse complement strand
TGGTCCGGCAAGGTCGTACGCAATGCGACGAGTTGATCGATCAGCGGACGGTCGGCTTCGCGCAGGCCGTCCCGGCTGTTGGCGAGCTGGTCGAGAACACGTTCCGCGCGTGTCTTGAGATCGATCGTCCAGCGCTTGACGTCCGCAGGACCGATCGGTTCGGGAGCAAGGTCGGCGGATCCTGCGGCGGCGAGCGCCATGTGCAGCTCGGCGAGCCGGCGGCCGATCTGGGCCATGAAGTGCAGATAGGGTGCCTGCTCCTGGGTCTCGCGGTGGGTTTCACCCGCTGGCAACACCCGTTGCTCGTCGATATAGCGGTCGAGATAGCCCGTGGTGACGGTCCAGCCATCCCCCTGGTTCTCGACATAGGCATGCAGCACGCCGAGCACGCTGCTTCTGTCGCCCTCGACCAGCTCGACGCTGCCGAGCAGCGCCGGCGTGTTGGGAAAGCGCGCGACCTCCGTGAGATAGCGGCCGATCTCGATCTCCGGGTTGGCACCGCTTTCGAGCCGGCGATAGATCTTGGCGACATATTGGTTGTCGACCAGCGCAGTGCTGTTCGACTGCTCGACCGCCCGGATGCGCGCGGGCTCCTTCACGATGTAATCGGCGAAGCGGCTGGTCGGCTTGAACTCCAGCCGCAGATTGTTCTCTTCCACCACCAGGTTCTGCGACAAGCCGCGCAGGAAAAGCCCGATGAAGATCTGGTCGGTAGCGACATCGAGCAGCGTGCCTTCGCGTGCGCCCTGGCGCACCGCGGCGAGTGCCTTCGGGTTGAAGCGCTCGCGGTCGAAACGTACCCACTCGATCTGCATCGGCAGCACGTAACGCGTTGTGACGTCGTCCTGCCCCGTCTCGAAAAAGGCGATCCAGGGCCTGTTGTCGCCGATGTCGCTGAAGGGCACCGCTGATGTCAGTGTAGCCTTGATGTGCTTGGGATTGTGCTCGGGATACCACCGCGTCCGTGACAGGAAGCCCGGCAGCACCTCGCGCTCGAACACGCCGCGCTCGCGAGCGAGCGAGACCCAGTTCGAATTCACCGGCACGACCAGCGTCTCGAATTCCGGCACCGCGCGCGGCACGACCGGCTCGGACTTGTCGCGCTCCTGGAGCTGGAACCAGTAGAAGCCGTAAGGCCCCAGCGTGATCATATAGGGCAGTTCGCCGATCGCCGGAAAACGGGTACGTCCCAGCATTTCCTGCGGGATGCGGTCCTTCCACGGCGACAGATCGAGCTCGGTCGCCTGCGCCGCGCGGGAGAGGTTGGCGACGCAGAGGATCACTTCGTCGCGGTATTGGCGGACATAGGCGAGCACGGCGCGGTTGGCCGGGCGGATGAAGGTCATGGTGCCGCGGCCGAAGGCCAGCGTCGACTTGCGCACCGAGATCAGCCGCTTGGTCGCGTTGAGCAGCGACGACAGGCTGCGCGACTGCGCCTCCACATTGACCGAATCGTAGCCGTAGACCGGATCCATGATAGGCGGGGCGTAGAGGCGGGCGGGATCGGCGCGGGAGAAGCCGCCGTTGCGGTCCGGGCTCCACTGCATCGGCGTGCGCACGCCATTGCGATCGCCGAGATAGATGTTGTCGCCCATTCCGATCTCGTCGCCGTAATAGATGATCGGCGTGCCCGGGAATGACAGCAGCAGCGAGTTCATCAACTCGATCTTGCGTCGGTCATTGTCCATCAGCGGCGCAAGCCGCCGGCGGATGCCGACATTGATGCGGGCGCGTGGATCGTTGGCATAGGTGGTCCAGAGATAGTCGCGCTCGACGTCGGTGACCATCTCCAGCGTCAGCTCGTCATGGTTGCGCAGGAACAGCGCCCATTGGCAGCTGGCCGGAATGTCCGGCGTCTGACGCAGGATATCGGTGATCGGGAAGCGGTCCTCCTGCGCGATCGCCATGTAGATGCGCGGCATCAAAGGGAAGTGATAGGCCATGTGGCACTCGTCGCCACGGCCGAAATATTCCTGCACGTCCTCCGGCCATTGATTGGCCTCGGCCAGCAGCAGCTTGCCCTTGGAGTAGGAATCGAGCTCCTGGCGCAGGCGCTTGATGATGGCATGCGTCTCGGGGAGGTTCTCGTTGTTGGTGCCGTCGCGCTCGCAGAGGTAGGGAATGGCATCCAACCGGAAGCCGTCGACGCCGGCGTCCAGCCAGCGCTTCATCACCTGGATGAGCGCGCTGACCACGCGCGGATTGTCGAAGTTGAGGTCCGGCTGGTGCGAGAAGAACCGGTGCCAGTAGAACGCGCCGGCCTCGTGGTCCCAGGTCCAGTTCGACTTCTCGGTGTCGGTGAAGATGATGCGCGTGCCCTGGTATTTCTGGTCGGTGTCGCTCCAGACATACCAGTTGCGGGCGCTCGAGCCGGGATGGCTGCGGCGCGCGCGCTTGAACCATTTGTGCTGGTCCGAGGTGTGGTTGACCACGAGCTCGGTGATGACGCGCAAGCCGCGCTTCTGCGCTTCCTGGATGAAGCGCTTGAAGTCCTTCATGGTCCCGAAATCGGGATTGACCGAGCCGTAATCGGCGATGTCGTAGCCGTCGTCGCGGCCGGGCGAGGGATAGAACGGCAACAGCCACAGCGCGGTGACGCCGAGCTCCTGGAGATAGGGCAGCTTCTCGGTCAGTCCGGCGAAGTCGCCGATGCCGTCATTGTTGCTGTCGGCGAAGGCCTTGACATGCAGCTGATAGATGATGGCGTCCTTGTACCAGAGCTCGTCCACGATCTCGGCAGCCTCGGCCTTCTGGGTGTCGACGGAAGATAGAACATTCATGGCGTGCCCCTTACGCCAGGCAGCGGAACAAGAGCGCCGGATCGCGGTCGGGATCGATACGCAACCTGATCCCGCCCCATTCGATGCGGGACCGTTCGCCGGTGAGGAGGTTTTCGAGTGTCGTCACATGGTGACGCTGCCCGCCGGCGTCAACGGTGACGTCGCCGAGCGGCAGCCAGCATTCGCGCAACCGGCCGGAGAGTGCGATCACGATCACGACAATGTTGGCGGGTTCAGCCGCCTCCTTGACGAAGGCGATAGTCTCGCCGCCTTCGACGCCTAGAAAACGCAAATTCGCCGTCTGCTGGAGCGCGGCGTTGTCGTTGCGGATGCGGTTGAGCTCGGCAATGTAGGACTTGATGTTGCCGGGCTGGTCCCAGTCGCGCTGCTTGATCTGGTACTTCTCGGAATCCAGATATTCCTCGCGGCCGGGGATCGCTTCGTGTTCGAGCAGCTCGAACCCGCTGTAAACGCCGTAGCTGCCCGACAAGGTGGCCGCCAGCGCAACGCGCGACTTGAACGCCCAGGCGTCTCCGCTCTGGAGATGATAGGGCAGCAGGTCGGGCGTGTTGACGAACAGGTTCGGACGATAGAAGTCGCGCTCGGGATAGCGCGTCAGCTCGCCGAGATATTGCTCCAGCTCCGCCCTCGACGTGCGCCAGGGGAAATAGGTGAAGGACTGCGCAAAGCCGAGCCTGGCGAGGCCCTTCATCAGCTTTGGCCGCGCAAACGTCTTGGAGAACAGGATCACCTCGGGATGCCGCCGGCGGATGTCGCCGATCAGCCAGTCCCAGAACGCAAACGGCGCGGTGTCGTGATTGTCGATGGCGAAGATGGTGACGCCATGGTCGATCCAGAACAGCATGGCGTCCCGAAAGGCGTTCCACAGGCCGATGCGGTCGACCGAGGCGAAATCGGGAATCACGATGTCGGAATAGGGTCCCTCCGCCGACCGCACCGAGCGATCCGGCCGCCATTTGAACCATTCCGGATGCTGCGTCAGCCAGGGATGGTCCGGCGAGCATTGCACCGCGAAGTCCAGCGCCAGCTCGAGGCCGTATTCGAGACAGGTCGCGACCAGCGCGCGGAAGTCCTCGATGGTGCCGAGCTCGGGATGCAGCGCGTCGTGGCCGCCCTCGGCGGCGCCGATCGCGTAGGGCGAGCCGGGTTCGCCTTCGCTCGCCACCGGCGCATTGTTGCGGCCTTTGCGGCGGCTGCGGCCGATCGGGTGGATCGGCGTGAAATAGAGCACGTCGAATCCCATCGCCGCGATGTCGGGCACGCGCGCGATGCAATCGCGCAGCGTGCCGTGCCGGCCGGGGATCGGGCTCTGGCTGCGCGGCATCATCTGATACCAGGCGCCGAACCGCGCTCTGTCGCGGTCGACGACAAGCGGGAAGGACTGTGAGCGGGTCAGGTCGGGCCGGGACTGGCTCTCGGCCATGGCATCGCCGAGCTCGGTCGCCAGCAGCGAGGTGACATCGCCGGTTTGAAGATAATCCTCGCATTGTCTGACGATGATTGCCGCCGCGGCCTGCGGCGCGCCGTATGCCTTGGTCAGGAGGGTGGCACCCTCGAGCGCGTCGAGGCTGACATCGGCGCCCGTTCGCTGCTTGCGCGCGATGCCGTGGGACCAGGTGGCGAACTCGTCGGTCCAGGCCTCGATCGCATAGAAATATTGGCCGGGCTCCACCGGTGTGAAAGCGCCGGACCAGCGGTCGTTGCCGTGATGGATCATCGGCTCGCGCCGCCAATCCCGGTCCTGCTCGGGGCGCCAGAGCAGCGCGGCCCCGATCACGGCGTCGCCATCGCGGTAGACATCGGCCCACACCTCGACGCGATCGCCTGCGATCCGCTTCACGGCGAAGCGGCCGCAATCGATCGCGGGATAGACGTCCTCGACGAGGAAAGCGCTGCCGGCTGCGGCACTTTCGACAGTTTGAATTGTCTTGTTCACGGTGATGCCATTGACAAGAAAGCAGGGGCCCGTTTCCCTTGTCGGGAACCTACGCTTGATACCTATATAGAAAGCCGCTTGTGTGTCATTAGTTCCCCCTGGGAACGGCGGGCGTGGTTTGTGAGTTGACCCAGACTAACGTCTTCCGCTGCCTCGTTAAAATCAATGCCCCCGGCCACAGAATGGCCTGCAAGCTGCGTGCCGTATGGATCTTTTAGCACAAGCCCGGATCAAGGGCGTTCAATCCGAATTCATTGATGCGCTCGGAAAGCTGCGGGTCACCGACCCCGTGGCCCTGAAGTCCATCCTCGACGCCCTGCCGGAAAAGCGGGTCTACCGCTTCGTCAACGGGCCGGTCGTGGTTCGCGCGCTCGGACATCCGCGCACGGAATTGGCGGCCATCGGCGCGCCGCCGCTGCAATGGAAATTGACCGCAAACGGCAAGTCGACAGCCCAAGGCGAGACGCGCGAGCCCGTGATCGCCTGGCCCGCCGGCCTGCCGCTCGGTTATCACCGGTTGATGCTGACCGATGCCGAAGGCGTGACCGAAGAGGTGCCGATGATCGTGGCGCCCGAGCGGGCCTTCGGCGGCGATTTCGACCGCGGCTGGCTGCTCGCCGTGCAGCTCTACGGCGTCCGTTCGGACCGCAATTGGGGCATCGGCGACTTCACCGACCTCGCCGATCTGGTCCGGCTCGCCAAGCAGCTCGGGGCCGACGGCGTCGGGCTCAATCCCCTGCACGTTCTGTTCGACGACCATCCGTCCGACTGCAGTCCGTATTCGCCGAACAGCCGGCTGTTCCTCAATCCGCTCTATATCGACGTCGAGGCCATTCCCGAATTCTCGGCGGACCTCGTGCCCGACGCGGCTGCGACCGCTGCCCGCCTGCGCCAAGGCGATCGCGTGCCTTACGCCGACATGGCGGCGTTGAAATGGCTCGGCCTGCGCGCCGCGTTCAACAGCTTCGTGGCGAGCGCGAGCCAAGCGCGCCGCAAGGCGTTCGACGCCTTCCGCGCCGCCCGCGCGCCGTTGTTGTCCCGCTTCGCCTGCTTCGAGGTGCTGCGCCATCGCTTCGCCGCGCCATGGTGGGAATGGCCGGCGCAATGGCAGCAACCGGACGAGGCCAAATGCGCCGGGCTGCGCAACGGACCCGACAAGCGCGAGGTCGAATTCGTCGAATTCGTGCAATGGACCGCGGACAGCCAGCTGCATGCCGCCAAGGAGCTCGCCAGCCAGCTCGACATGCGCGTCGGGCTCTATCTCGACGTCGCCGTGGGCGTGCAGTCCAACGGCTTCGATGCCTGGAACGAGCAGATGGCGATCTCCCGCCATCTCGCCGTCGGCGCCCCGCCCGACGTGCTCAACACCGTCGGCCAGGACTGGGGCCTTGCGGGCTTCAACGCCGGCGGCCTCGAGGCGCAATCCTTCGTGCCGTTCGCCGACATGCTGGCGGCCTCGATGCGCCATGCCGGCGCGATCAGGCTCGATCACGTGCTCGGCCTGAAGCGGCTCTACCTCGTGCCCCGCGGCTTCAAGCCGGACAACGGCGCCTATGTGCAGATGCCGTTCGAGGCGCTGCTCGGCGTCGTGGCACGCGAGAGCGCGGCCCACAAATGCATCGTGATCGGCGAGGATCTCGGCACCGTGCCGGAAGGTTTCCGCGAGATGATGCAGGATTTCGGCATCTGGTCCTATCTCGTCATGATGTTCGAGCGCGACGATGCCGGCCATTTCCGCAATGTCGACCACTACAGGCCCAATGCGCTGGTTACGCTGAACACGCATGATCTGTCGACCTATGCCGGCTGGCGCTCCTTCGGCGACCTCAAGATGAAGCGCTCGCTCGGGCTCGATCCCGGCGAGAACGACCAGGCGCGCTGGGATGCGCTCGGCAGGCTCGACGAGATCCTGCGACAGAACGGCATCAAGGCCAACGACCTCTATTCGGTGCTCGCCTTCCTGTCGCGCACGCCTTCGCGGCTGCTCGCGGTGTCGATGGAGGATCTGCTCGGCGTGATCGACCAGCCCAACATTCCCGGAACGATCGACGAACATCCGAACTGGCGCCAACGTCTTCCCGTCGCACTCGACAAGATCGCCTCGAAGGTCAACCTCACGGCCTTGCGAGCGGCAACGCGGGAACGTTCATTGAACGGCGGGAGTTGATCGGCCGGGGCATCGCAGGCTCGCACGACATTGTCTCAGAGAATCGAGGACTATGCGCTGATCGGCGATTGCGAGACCGCGGCGCTGGTCGGGCGCAACGGCTCGATCGATTGGCTGTGCTGGCCGGCCTTCGATTCCGACGCCTGCTTTGCCGCCATCCTCGGCACCCACAAGAACGGCCGCTGGCTGATCGCACCGAGCGGAGACGTCACCAAGACGTCGCGACGTTATCTCCGCGATACCCTCATCCTCGAAACGCGTTTTGAGACGAAGAGCGGCACCATTGCGCTGATCGACTTCATGCCGCCGCGCGGCAAGGCGTCCGACATCGTGCGGCTGGTGCGCGGCATCGAGGGCACGGTGAAGATGCGGATGGAGCTCGTCATCCGTTTCGGCTTCGGCATCGATATTCCCTGGGTGCGGCGGATCGATCATTCCCTGATGGCAATCGCCGGCCAGGACATGACGGTGCTGCGCACGCCGGTCGAGACCCGCGGCGAGGATCTGACCACGGTCTCCGACTTCGAGGTGAGCGCGGGCGAGACCGTACCCTTCGTGCTGACCTATGGCCCCTCGCATCTGCCGCCGCCCGCGCCGATCGATCCGGAAATTGCACTTCAGGAGACCGAGACATTCTGGCGGGATTGGTGCGGCCATTGCACCCGCGACGGCGAGTATCGCGATCTGATCATGCGCTCGCTGATCACGCTGAAGGCGCTGACCTTCGCCCCGACCGGCGGCATCGTCGCGGCGCCGACCACGTCATTGCCGGAAAAGCTCGGCGGCACCAGGAACTGGGACTACCGCTTCTGCTGGCTGCGCGATGCCACCTTCACGCTGCTGGCGCTGATGAACTCGGGCTACACCGAGGAAGCCCTGGCGTGGCACAATTGGCTGCTGCGCGCCGCCGCCGGCTCGCCGGCGAACATGCAGATCATGTACGGCATCTGGGGCCAGCGCCGGCTCTTGGAATGGGAGGCGGGCTGGCTCGACGGCTATGAGGGCGCAAAGCCGGTGCGCGTCGGCAATGCCGCGCATGCGCAGCTCCAGCTCGACGTCTACGGCGAGTTGATCGACGCCTTCCACCAGTCCCGCATGGCCAAGCTCAAGCTCGACGATGAAACGACATGGGCGCTGGAATGCGCCGTGCTCAACCATCTCGCGGAGGTCTGGGACCGTCCGGATCACGGCATCTGGGAGCGGCGCGGCCAGCCGAAACATTACGTCTTCTCCAAGGTGATGACCTGGGTCGCCTTCGATCGCGGCATCAAGAGCGCCGAGACCTTCGGCTTCAAGGCACCGCTGCTGCACTGGCAGGCCTTGCGCGAGTCCATTCATCGCGACGTCTGCAACAACGGCTTCGACGCGGACGACCACACTTTCGTCGAGTCCTACGGCTCGAAGCTGCTCGATGCCAGCGTGCTGCTGCTGCCGGCGGTCGGCTTCCTGCCGGCGTCCGATCCGCGCATCCGCGGCACCATCGCGGCGGTCGAGAAGTACCTGATGCGCGACGGCTTCGTGCTGCGGCACGATCCGCGCGAGCTGCCGGCCGGGCAGCCGCCGCTCGAAGGCGCGTTCCTGGCCTGCAGCCTGTGGCTGGCCGATGCCCACGTGCTGTCGGGCAATCTCGACAAGGCGCAAGGCCTGCTCGACCGCGTGGCGGGCATCGCCAACGACCTCGGGCTGCTCGCCGAGGAATACGATTCAGTTGCCCGGCGCCAGACCGGAAATTTCCCGCAGGCGCTGACCCACATCGCGCTGGTCAACACCGCGCACAATCTTTCGGCCGCCAGGCAAGGCAGCGAGAAGCCGGCGATGCAGCGGTCGAAGTAGATCGGCGCGGCAGAGGTTTCTTCTCCCGTAGGGAGAGGTCGGATCGCATCGAAGATGCGGTCCGGGTGAGGGCTTACAGTCTCACCGACCGCTGCGGCCCCTCACCCGGATTGCTCAGGCGCGCAATAGCGCGCCGTAGCAATCCGACCTCTCCCCGCTGTGGAGAGGTGAACAGCGAGCGTTCTGCTCGAACTGGAGGCAAAGCTCTAGCCCACCCCATTCCGCTTCAGGATCATCTCCATCGCCTCGGCAAAACCGTCCTGCTCGTTGGTGGCAGTGACGTGGGTAGCCTGGTCCTTGACGTTGTCGGCGGCGTTGCCCATGGCGATCGAGGTGCCGCTGACGGCGAACATCGCAAGGTCGTTCTGCATGTCGCCGATGGTGGCGACGGCAGCGGTCGCAATGCCGAGGCGCTTGGCCATCGCCGCGACGAACGTGCCCTTGTCGAAGCCGGGCGGGGTGATGTCGAGATAATAGGTCTGCGAACGCACCGCATTGGCTTCGTGGCCGAGCGCCTCCTGCATCGCTTTCTCGCAAGCCGCGAGGCGGGCAGCATCGGCACTGGCGCCGACGATCTTGCAGGCGCTCGAAAGGTAGGGCGAGAAATCGGACACGATGGTGGGGTCGGCGCGGATCGTGTGCCGCTCATGCGCGACGTACTGTCCGCTTGGATTGTCGATCAGCCATTGATCGGTGGTGAAAAGCCAGATGTCGGCGCCGAACTCGCGAAGGATCTGCAAGGACCGCTCGGACGCGCTGGCAGGGATGAGATGCTGCTCGATCGGCCGCATCTCCGGATCGACGATCGAGGAGCCGTTGAAAGGGCCGACCGGAAGCCAGAGCGCCAGCGGTTCGATCAGGAAGCGCATGCCGATCGCGGGACGGCTGGACGTGATGGTGAAGCCGATGCCGGCCTTGTGCAACCGCTGCACCGCACCCCTCGCACGGTCCGTCAGCGTCTTGTCCTTGGTCAGCAGCGTGCCGTCGACGTCGGACACCACGAGTGAGATTTGCGTCATGACAGGCCCTAACGTTTCTCGCGCCTCAGCGGTTCGTGCCGCCCAGTTTCAGTTGCCGTACGATGCCGTCCACGATCGCCTCGACGGTTTCGTCGATCGAAACGGTGATGACGTGCTCGCCCGCCTCGGGCGGCTCCAGCGTCTCGAATTGGCTGGTCAGCAGCCCGGGCGGCATGAAGTGGCCCTTGCGGTGCGCGAGCCGCTCGGCGATTAGCTCCCGGGTGCCTTTCAGGAAGACGAAGCGGACATCGTCGCGCCCGCGCAGCAGCACGTCGCGGTAGGCGTGCTTCAACGCCGAGCAGGCGATGATGATGTGCTCGCCGCGTCCGCAGACCCGCCCGATCTCGTCGGCGATGGCGTTGAGCCAGGGCCAGCGGTCCTCGTCGGTGAGCGGGTGGCCGGCCCGCATCTTCTCGACATTGCTGGCGGGATGGAAGCTGTCGCCGTCCTCGAAGCGCCAGCCGAGCCGCTGGCCGAGCGCTTCGGCGATCGTGCTCTTGCCCGACCCCGACACGCCCATCACGATCAACGCACAAGGTGCTTCAACGCGGCCCACGAATGCCCTCCGGAAGCGCGGCCCTATCGACCAGCCAGACGGTCTCGCCAGTCGAGCGCGCGCGCAAGGCCGGCAAAGTCTCGCCATTGAGGAGGCGCGTCAAGATCGGTTGCTTGTCGTGCCCGGCAATCTCGAACAGCATTTCGCGGCAGGACGCCAAAGCGGGCAGGGTGAGCGAGACCCGCGGCACGAAAGGCGCAACATTGGCCCTGGGCACGCCAACGACCCAGCGCTCGGCCTCCTCGATTTCGGGGAAGCCGGGAAACAGCGAAGCGGTGTGGCCGTCCGGTCCCGCGCCCATCAGGACCAGGTCGAACAGCGGCCGCGAGGGATCGAGGCTCTCGGAGCCGTAGAAGGCTTGCAGCTCGCGCGCATAGGCTTCGGCGCTCTGCTCGGGAGTTTCGGTCGCGGTCGGAATCGGGTGAATGTGGCTCGAGGCTGCGTTGCGGTCGAGAAACGTCGCGCGCGCGACCGCCATGTTGTTGAGGGGATCGCTCGCGGGGACGAAGCGCTCGTCACCGATGAACCAGTGCACGCGCTGCCACGGGATCCTGCCGCGCCAGGCCTCGCTGCCGAGCAATTGATAGAGCTTCTTCGGGCCGGAGCCGCCGGTCAGGCAGATGGCGATGCGGCCGGGATTGGCCGCGATCCGTGCCATCACCCGCTCGGCCGCGGCCCGCGCCAGAGCTTCGGCGTCGGCCTCCACGATCAGCTTCGGCTGGGCCGCCGCGGCCATCACGTAAACTTCCGCCAGCTTCGCCCGTCGCGCCGCAGCAGCTCGTCGGCGCATTTCGGCCCGTCGCTGCCGGCTTCATAGGTCTCGATGCCGTTGGTGCCCGCGCTTTTCCAGGCATCCAGGAACGGCTGCACCGCCTGCCATCCGGCCTCGATGCCATCGGCGCGCTGGAACAGGATGTTGTCGCCGATCATGCAGTCGTAGATCAACGTCTCATAGCCGGTCGAGGGATCGGCCCGGAAATAGTCGCCATAGCGAAACTTCATCTCGACACCGTCGATGGTGACGCTCGGCCCCGGGATCTTGGCGTTGAACTGGAGCTCGATGGTCTCGGTCGGTGCGATGCCGATGGTCAGGAAGTTCTGCGACAGGCGATCGATCGTCGTGCCCGAGAACATCGAAAGCGGCGCCTGCTTGAACTTGATCGCAACTTCCGTGCGCTTGTGCGCCAGCGCCTTGCCGGTGCGCAGATAGAACGGCACGCCGGCCCAGCGCCAATTGTCGATCATCAGCTTGAGCGCGACATAGGTCTCGGTGGTGCTGCCGGGCTTGACGTCCTCGGTCTTGCGATAATCCGGGATCTCCTCGTCGCCGATCCGCCCCGCGAGATATTGCGCGCGCACCGAATTTCTTAAGGCTTCTTCCCGGCTCGGCTGCTGAATCGAGGTGAGCACTTCGGCCTTCTCGGAGCGCACGGAATGCGCATCGAAACGCGCGGGCGGCTCCATCGCGACCAGCGACATCAGCTGGAACAGATGGTTCGGCACCATGTCGCGGAGCGCGCCGGTGGCATCGTAGAAGCCGCCACGATGGCCGACACCGAGCTTCTCCTCCACCGTGATCTGGATGTGGTCGATGTGATTGCGATTCCAGATCGGCTCGAACATGCCGTTGGCAAAGCGCAGCACCAGGATGTTCTGCACCGTCTCCTTGCCGAGATAATGATCGATCCGGTAGATCTGGTGCTCATCCATGATCTTCAAGAGCTCGGCGTTGAGCGCGCGCGCCGAAGCGAGGTCGGTGCCGAACGGCTTTTCGATCACCAGCCGCCGCCAGGCGCCGTTCTCCTTCGTCAAACCGGTGCGACCGAGCTCGCGCGCGGTCGGCGCGAACGCGGCCGGTGGGGTGGCAAGGTAGAACAGGCGGTTGCCGCCGGTGCCTTGCGAGCACTCCAGCGAGTCCAGATGCTCGCGCAAGCGGTCGAACGACGGCGGGTCCTTCGGATCGGCCTCGACGAAGGTGACGCATTGCAGCAGCTGTCTTGCGACGTCGTCGTCGACCGGCCGCGTCGCGAATTCGCGCAAGCCCGTCATCAGGCTGTCGCGCAGCTCGTCATCCGACTGGCGCTTGCGCCCGACGCCGACGACGCAGAATTTTTCCGGCAACAGGTTCTCGGCTGCGAGATTGTAGAGCGACGGCATCACCAGCCGATGGGTGAGGTCGCCGGTCACGCCGAAGATGACGAAGGCGCAATTCTCAGGCTTGCGCTTTGGCTGCGGATCTTTTGTCACGAATGATGAGCCTTCGCTTGTTACGTCTTATTTCGGCTTCGTGCCCGGCTGCTTCGGCTCCTTGTGGCCGCCGAATCCCGCGCGCATCGCGGAGAGAATTTTCTCGGCGAAGGTGTGTTCCTTGCGGGAACGGAAACGTGTGTAGAGCGCCGCGGTCAAGACTTCGGCCGGCACCGCCTCGTCGATCGCGGCATTCACGGTCCAGCGGCCTTCGCCGGAATCCTCGACGAAGCCTGAATATTCCGACAGCTGCGGGCTGTCGGCGAGTGCGGTCGAGGTGAGGTCGAGCAGCCAGGACGGGATCACGCTGCCGCGCCGCCACACTTCGGCGATGTCGGCGAGATCGAAATCGTAGCGGTGATCCGCCGGCAAGGCCTCGATATTGGCGTTCTTGAGAATGTCGAACCCTTCGGCATAGGCCTGCATCAGGCCGTATTCGATGCCGTTGTGGATCATCTTGACGAAATGGCCGGCGCCGACGGGGCCGGCGTGGATGTAGCCCTGCTCGATGCGGGGATCGCGGCCCTCGCGTCCCTCCGTGCGTGGAATGTCGCCGGCACCGGGCGCGAGCGCGGCGAAGATCGGATCGAGCCGGTCCACCACGGTCTTCTCGCCGCCGATCATCATGCAATAGCCGCGGTCGAGCCCCCAGACGCCGCCCGAGGTGCCGACGTCGACATAGTGGATGCCGCGGGCCTTCAGCGCCTTGCCGCGGCGGACGTCGTCCTGCCAGAAGGTGTTGCCGCCGTCGATGATGACGTCGCCTTCCTGCATCACGCGGGCGATCGTGTCGATCGTCGCCTCGGTGATGTGGCCGGCCGGCAGCATCACCCAGGCCGTGCGCGGCCTCTCGAGTTTCGAGATGAAGTCCTCGAGCGAGGCGGACCCGACTGCGCCGTCGGCGGCAAGACCCGCGACGGCCTTGGCGTCCTTGTCGTAGACCACGGTCGAATGTCCCTGGCGCATCAGGCGGCGAACGATGTTGCCGCCCATCCGGCCGAGGCCGATCATGCCGAGTTGCATTGGCAATATTCCCTAGTTCAGCGCGTCGTTGAGCGCTGCATTGAGCGCGGCGAGACCCTTCTTGAGCCCGCCCTTCAGGTGCACGCGCAGCGCGCGCCGGCCGCGTTCGGTGAGCACGTCGAAATCGCCCCGCGCCTGGGCCGCCTTGATCACGCCGAAGCTTGCCTTCTGGCCCGGCACCTCGAGGTCCTTGGCATCGTCGGCGGTGATCTGGAGGAACACGCCGCTGTCGGGTCCGCCCTTGTAGGCCTGTCCGGTCGAGTGCAGGAAGCGCGGCCCGAACTCGGCGCAGGTCGCAACGTGCCGCTTCTCGCGCACTTCCAGCCGCATCGTCTGCAGCGCATCGATCGTCGCCTTGTCGCGCGCGATGTAGCCGAGCAGCGCGACATAGTCGCCATGGCCCGAGCGCGACAGATGCGCCTTCAGCCACGAGGTGAGGTCGCCATTGGCGCCGGCGGCGCGCAGCGCGGTGGCGTTGGCCTCGTCGGTGTAGAGGTCGGCCTCGTCGGTGCTGATCACCGGCTGCTCTTCCGGCAGCGCGCCGGTCTTCTCGAACGCGGCGGTGAGCTCACGGGTCTTGATCTTGGCCGCTTCCACGTCCGGCTGGTCGAACGGGTTGATGCCGAGGATCGAGCCCGCCACGGCGGTTGCTAGTTCGAAGCGGAAGAACTCCTGGCCGAGATGGTCGATCGACTTCATGACGATGCGCACCACGGGATGGCCGGCCGCTTCGATCGCGGCGAGCTTGGAATCGTGGGCGGCGTCCGCTTCGCCTTCGATGCGGATGTCGATGAAGAAGCGGTCGTTGCCGTAGACCGAGGGCTCGCCGAGCGGCTCGCCCTCGATCGGGATCAGGCCCTTGCCTTCCTTGCCGGTCGATTCGGCGATGAGCTGCTCGGCCCAGGCGCCGAAATCGGCGATCATCTTCGACGCCAGGATCGTCACCTTGTCGCGGCCCTCGAGGCCGGCGAGGCCCATGGCGAGACCGAGCTGCACGCCCGGGTTTTCGCTCGGCGGCACGTCCGGTCCGCAGGAGCGGGCCATCGAGAGCGCATGCTTGACGAAGGTCTTGACGTCGATACCGGCGGTTGCCGCCGGCACCAGGCCGAACGGCGACAGCACCGAATAGCGGCCGCCGATCGACGGCTCGCCGTGGAAGATGCGGGCATAGCTCAGCTTCTTCGCCGCCTTCTCCAGCGACGAGCCGGGATCGGTCACCGCGATGAAGCGGTGGCCGGTCTTCACCTTCGCACCCACCGCCTTGGCAACCTTTTGATGGAAATAGTCCTTCATCGCGTTCGGCTCGGTGGTGCCGCCGGACTTGCTCGAGACGATGAAGACGGTGTTGGCGATGTCGATCTTCGCCTCCATCGCGCGGACCTCAGCTGGATCGGTCGAATCCAGCACATGCAGCTTCGGGAAGCCGGGCTTTTTGCCAAAGGTCTCGGCCAGCACCTCGGGGCCGAGGCTCGATCCGCCCATGCCGAGCACGACGGCGTCGGAGAATTTCTGGCCCTTCACGCGGCCCGCATAATCCTCGTAATCGGCGATGTCGGCCTTGGCGGGGCTGTCGAGCCAGCCGAGCCATTTGTCCTCGTCGGCGCCGGTCCACACCGACTTGTCGCGCTGCCACAGCCTGCGGATCTTGGCGGACGCCCGCCATTCCTCCGTGCTCTTGGCCACGGCCTTGCCGAGGCCGTCGCCGAGCGAGAGCTCTTGCCGATCGAGTGCGGGGGCGAGCACGGTCGCGCGCTTGTGGGCGACCGCGCCGTAGAGCTTGTCGGCGGCGTCCGCGAACAGCTTGACGCCGTCCTTGACCAGCTCCTCGGTGATGGCGTCGAGCGAGATGCCGGAGCGCTCCAGCTCTTCGAGCACGCGCCGCGCCTCGTCGACGTTCTCCTCCAGGCTGTCGCGCGGCTTACCGTGGTCGCGGAACGCGTCCAGCGTCGCCGGGGGCACCGTGTTGATGGTGTCCGGGCCGATCAGCTCCTCGACATAGAGGACGTCGCTGTAATCCTTGTTCTTGGTGCCGGTCGAGGCCCACAGCATGCGCTGCGGCTTGGCGCCCTTGGCGGCGAGCTTGTCCCAGCGCGGGCCCGAGAACAGGCGCTTGTAGTCCTGGTAGGCAACCTTGGCGTTGGCGATCGCGACCTTGCCCTTCAGCGCGGCGAGCCGCTCCTTCTCGGACGGGTCGTTGGCGCGGGCGATCTTGTCGTCGAGCTGCTTGTCGACCACGGAGTCGATGCGGCTGACGAAGAAGCTCGCCACGCTAGCGACATGCGCGGGGTCGCCGCCGCCGGCGACGTATTTCTCGAGACCGGCGATGTAGGCTTCGGCCACCTGGAGGTAGACCGCCCTGGAGAACAGCAGCGTGATGTTGATGCTGATGCCGTCGCCGATCAGCGTCTCGATCGCCGGCAGGCCCTCGGGCGTCGCCGGCACCTTCACCATCAGGTTCTTGCGATCAACGTCCTTCCACAGCCGCCGCGCTTCGGCGACCGTGCCCGATGTGTCCATGGCGAGATAGGGCGAGACTTCCAGGCTGACATAGCCGTCACCCCCTTTGAGGCGGTCATAGACCGGGCGGAGCACGTCGGCGGCGTTCTGGATGTCCTCGACCGCGACGGCCTCGAACAAATCGGCCACCGGCCGGTCGCCGCGCTTCAGCGCCTTGCCGATCGGGGCATCGTATTCGTCCGAGCTGCCGATCGCCTTCTCGAAGATCGAGGGATTGGAGGTGACGCCCTTGACGCCGTCGGTTTCGATCAGCCGCTTCAGGTCGCCCTTGGCGATGAAGCCGCGGGCCAGGAAGTCCAGCCAGACGGCTTGTCCGTGCTTTTCCAGCTCTTTGACGGGATTCATGATGCTTATTTATCTCCAAGCCTGCGGGCGAGGGGTTTCCGCGCCGGTCCTGACGCGCTATCCTCTAGCTTACCTGCTCCCGGGAGGGAACCAATCAAGGGTACAGCCGTCATACCCTCCAGTGTAACTCCGTCGCGATCATGGCGATCCGGGCGGCAGTAGAGGTTGTCGCGCAAAAAGTCGTTGCGGTCGCGAATGGCTATGCTGGGGGAAAGCATGCACGCTCGTCACGAAGGCTTGGCGATCGAAGGCTTGCGATCGAAGGCTTGGCGATGGCTGTCGCCAACTCTCCGCGGCCGGGCGCTCAGGCCGGATCCGTCGACCGATCGCACGATCTCGAAATCAGCCCGTGGAGGACCCTGCTGCGACTGCTGGTCGCGGCGGGCTTTACCATGACCCTGCTCAGTGCGACCCTCGGCTTCGACTGGCGGGATGGTCTTGGCGAATACGGCACGGTGGCCGGACATGCCGGCGTCGCGGCGCTCGCCTTGATGACGATCGGGCTGATCTGGATGCTCCCCACCCAGCGCGGCGCGGTGGCCGTGGTCAATCCCTTCGGCATCCGCGATCTCGGCAGCGGCCGTGAATTTCTGCCCCGGGATTCGATCAGGAAGATGAACGCGGCTTTCCAAGACGGCGCTCAAGGCTTCGCCGTACAAGCGTCACAAGATCGCCGCTGGCGGATCGCTATGCTGCAACGCCGGATGAACGTGTAACCCCGGTAATGCCCGGATGTTGCGAGCAAGTGACATTTTCTGGAAATGAGCCAATATAGAAGGAGATTCGCACAAATTACGGGCAGGTGCCTGTTCGTAACTCAATGAGTGCCTACGTTGTGCGTTGCGTCGTGTCGGCACCCGGGTGTCCAATGATCGTCATGTGCTCACGCTGATTCGAAATGGCCTGAGGAACGGTCCGGTAACTGCTTTCGTTTCAGCTTGTAGCGGAACTCACGCGGAGAGGGATCATGTACAACGATTCTCTATTCAACGCTTTCGCTCGGTCGTTCGAGGCGAGAAGCCAGCACGACATGTCGATGGCGGAATATCTGGAATCGTGTCGAAGCGATCCCATGAAATACGCGAACGCGGCCGAACGACTGCTAGCAGCGATCGGTGAACCTCAGACGATTGACACGGCCAAGGACCCACGCCTTGGCCGTATTTTTTTGAACCGCACGATCCGGACCTATCCGGCCTTCGCCGGGTTCTACGGCATGGAAGAAACCATCGAGCGCATCGTCGGTTTCTTCCGTCATGCGGCGCAGGGCCTCGAAGAGCGCAAGCAGATCCTCTACCTGCTCGGGCCGGTCGGCGGCGGCAAGTCTTCGCTCGCCGAGCGGCTGAAGTCACTGATGGAAGTGCATCCGATCTACGTGCTCAAGGCCGGCGACGAGCTCTCCCCGGTGTTCGAGAGCCCGCTCAGCCTGTTCGATCCCGAACAGCTCGGCCCGATGCTGGAAGAGAAATACGGCATTCCGCGCCGGCGTCTCACCGGCTTGATGAGCCCGTGGTGCTACAAGCGGCTGGAAGCCTTCGGCGGCGACATTTCCCAGTTCCGGGTCGCGAAGATCCAGCCGTCGCGGCTGCGCCAGATCGGCATCGCCAAGACCGAGCCCGGTGACGAGAACAACCAGGACATCTCCTCGCTGGTCGGCAAGGTCGACATCCGCAAGCTCGAGACCTACGCGCAGAACGATCCCGACGCCTACAGCTATTCCGGCGGCCTCAACCGCGCCAACCAGGGCGTGCTCGAGTTCGTCGAGATGTTCAAGGCGCCGATCAAGATGCTGCACCCGCTGCTGACCGCGACGCAGGAGGGCAATTACATCGGCACCGAGAACATCGGCGCGATCCCGTTCACCGGCGTGATCCTGGCGCACTCCAACGAGGCCGAGTGGGCGAGCTTCAAGGCGAACAAGAACAACGAAGCCTTCATCGACCGCATCTGCGTGATCAAGGTGCCGTACTGCCTGCGCGTCACCGAAGAGCAGAAGATCTACGAGAAGCTGATCCAGGGCTCCGAGCTCGCGGCGGCGCCCTGCGCGCCCTCGACGCTGGAGACGCTGGCGCGGTTCTCGGTGATGTCGCGCCTGCGCAAGCACGAGAATTCCACCCTGTTCGGCAAGATGCGGGTCTACGACGGCGAGAGCCTGAAGGAATCCGACCCGAAGGCGCGCAGCGTCCAGGAATATCGCGACGCCGCGGGCGTCGACGAGGGCATGGACGGTGTTTCCACCCGCTTCGCCTTCAAGATCCTGGCTGCGACCTTCAACCACGATCCGCAGGAGGTTGCCGCCGACGCCGTGCATCTGATGTACGCGCTGGAGCAGGCGATCCGCAGGGAGCAGCTGCCGGAGGAAGTCGAGAAGCGCTATCTCGAATTCATCAAGGCGGATCTCGCGCCGCGTTATGCCGAGTTCATCGGCAATGAGATCCAGAAGGCCTATCTGGAATCCTACTCGGATTACGGCCAGAACCTGTTCGATCGCTACGTCGACTATGCCGACGCCTGGATCGAGGACCAGGACTTCAAGGATCCCGACACCGGCCAGCTGCTCGATCGCGAGCTTTTGAACCAGGAGCTGACGAAAATCGAGAAGCCGGCGGGCATCGCCAACCCCAAGGACTTCCGCAACGAGGTCGTCAAATTCTCGTTACGGTCGCGGGCCCAGAATGGTGGCAAAAATCCGGCCTGGACCTCCTACGAGAAGATTCGCGACGTGATCGAAAAGAGGATATTCTCGCAAGTCGAGGACCTGCTTCCGGTCATCTCCTTCGGGTCGAAGAAGGACGGCGAGACGGAGAAGAAGCACGGCGAGTTCGTCGCACGCATGGTGGAGCGTGGCTACACCGAGCGTCAGGTTCGCCGGCTCGTCGAATGGTACATGCGCGTGAAGCAGGCCGGTTGAGGCGGATGGGAGGCGAATGGTAAAGTGCCCATTCACATTATTGACAGGCGCCTGAATCCAGGCGGCAAGAGTCTTGAGAACCGCCAGCGGTTCTTGCGTCGGGCCAAATCCCTGGTGCAGGGCGCCGTCAAGAAGACCTCGCAGGAGCGCGACATCAAGGACGTCCTGGAGGGGGGCGAGGTCACGATCCCCCTCGACGGCATGCACGAGCCGCGCTTCCGCCGCGAAGGCGGCACGCGCGATATGGTGCTGCCCGGCAACAAGAAGTTCATCGAGGGTGACTATCTGCAGCGCTCCGGCCAGGGCAGTGCCAAGGATTCCGGCCCGGGCGAGGGCGACAGCGAGGACGCGTTCCGCTTCGTGCTCTCGCGCGACGAGTTCGTCGATCTGTTCCTGGACGATCTCGAGCTGCCCGATCTTGCCAAGCGCAAGATCGCGCAGACCGAGAGCGAGGGCATCCAGCGTGCCGGCTACACCACGTCGGGCTCGCCCGCCAACATCTCGGTGAGCCGGACGGTGAAGCTCGCGCTGGCCCGCCGCATCGCGCTCAAGCGTCCCCGCAAGGACGAGATCGAAGAGCTGGAAGCTGCGATCGCGGCCTGCACCGACGAGGACGAGCGGGAGGTGCTGCTCGCCCAGCTCGAAAAGCTCAAGGCGAAATCCAAGCGCATTCCTTTCATCGATCCGATCGACATCCGCTACCGCCGCTTCGAGACGGTGCCGCGGCCGGTGGCGCAGGCGGTGATGTTCTGCCTGATGGACGTCTCGGGCTCGATGTCCGAGCACATGAAGGATCTCGCCAAGCGCTTCTACATGCTGCTCTACGTGTTCCTGAAGCGCCGCTACAAGCACGTCGAGATCGTCTTCATCCGCCACACCGACCGCGCCGAGGAGGTCGACGAGCAGACCTTCTTCTACGGCCCGGCCTCGGGCGGCACGCTGGTTTCCAGCGCCCTGCAGGCGATGCACGAGATCGTGCGCGAGCGCTTCAACCCGTCGGACTGGAATATCTATGCCGCGCAAGCCTCCGACGGCGACAATTCCTATTCCGACGGCGAGCTCACGGGCATGCTGCTGACCGACAAGATCCTGCCGGTCTGCCAGTTCTTTGCCTATCTCGAGGTCGGGGAGTCCGGCGGCAGCGCCTTCGATCTCTCCGATTCCTCGCTCTGGAGCCTCTATGAGCGCCTGCGCAACAGCGGCGCACCGCTCTCGATGCGCAAGGTCTCGGAGCGCAGCGAGATCTTTCCGGTGTTCCACGATCTGTTTCAGCGCCGCGAAACTTCCCAGGAGAAGGCCGCTCCATGACGGAACGATTGTTCGAAGGCGCGGATTGGGATTTCCACACCTTGCAGCGCATCACCGATGCCTGCGAGGAGGTGGCGCTGAAGGATCTTGGGCTCGACGTCTATCCGAACCAGATCGAGGTGATCACCGCCGAGCAGATGCTCGACGCCTATTCGTCGGTCGGCATGCCCTTGTTCTACAAGCACTGGTCGTTCGGCAAGCATTTCGCCTTCCACGAGGCGTCCTATCGCAAGGGCCTGATGGGCCTCGCCTACGAGATCGTGATCAACTCCTCGCCCTGCATCTCCTATCTGATGGAGGAGAACACGGCGACGATGCAGACCCTGGTGATCGCGCACGCCGCCTTCGGCCACAACCACTTCTTCAAGAACAATTATCTGTTCAAGCAGTGGACCGACGCCGACGGCATCCTGGATTATCTCGACTTCGCCAAGAACTACGTCATGCAATGCGAGGAGCGTTACGGCCGCACCGAGGTCGAACGCACCCTGGACGCCGCGCACGCGCTGATGTCGCACGGCATCGACCGCTATCCCGGCAAGAAGAAGCTCGACCTGCGCGCCGAGGAGAAACGTGCCGGGCGCCGCCGTCAGCACGAGGAAGAGGTCTTCAACGATCTCTGGCGCACCGTGCCGGCCGGCAAGAGCAAGACCCGCTCCGCGCTCAGCATCGAGCGCCGCCGCAAGCTGCTCGGCCTGCCGCAGGAGAATTTGCTCTACTTCCTGGAGAAGAGCGCGCCGCGCCTGGCGCCGTGGCAGCGCGAGCTGCTCCGCATCGTCCGCCACATCGCGCAATATTTCTATCCGCAGAGCCAGACCAAGGTGATGAACGAGGGGACGGCGACCTACGTCCATTATCGCATCATGACCCAGCTGCACCAGCAGGGTCGCATCACCGACGGCAATTTCCTCGAATTCCTGGGCTCGCACACCAATGTGGTGTTCCAGCCCGAGTTCGACGATCCGCGCTTCTCCGGCTTCAACCCTTACGCGCTCGGCTTTGCCGTGATGCAGGACATCGAGCGTATCGTCACCAGGCCGGAGGACGAGGACCGCGAATGGTTCCCCGACATCGCCGGCAAGAACGACGTGATGGGCGTGCTGCGCGACGTCTGGGCCAACTACCGCGATGAAAGCTTCATCGCGCAGTTCCTGAGCCCCAAATTGATGCGGCACTTCCGCATGTTCCACCTGCACGACGATCCCGAGGAGCGCGCCGGCATCAGGGTCGACGCCATCCACGACGAGCGCGGCTTCCGCCGCGTCCGCCGCGAGCTGGCACGGCAGCATGATGTCGGCTACATCGACGCCAATATCGAGGTGGTCGACGTCGATCTCTCAGGCGACCGCCGCCTGATCCTCCATCACCACGTCATCAAGGGCTCGCAGCTCAACGAGACCGACGCCAAGCGGGTGCTGCAGCACCTCGCCGATCTCTGGACCTACGACGTCGCGCTGATCGAGGTCGACGCCAACGACAAGGTCCTGCGCGAATACGTCGTGAGCCCGCGCCCGATCGCGGCCGCGGTGGCGTGAGGCGGGTCGCTGTTGCTAAGCGCTCACTGGTTGAGCGTTAGCGCGCGCACCGATGACGGTGCGCTCCCTCCCCCGCTTGCGGGGGAGGGCTGGGGAGAGGGTATTTCCGCAGTGGGACTCCCCCAGTGGAGAGAACCCTCTCCGGGCGCTACGCGCCGACCTCTCCCGCAAGCGGGAGAGGTTGAACCCGCGGCGCGGCTCAAGAGATCACGCCGATACATCGCGCCTAGGTAGATTTCTTCGCCGGTTTCTTCTTCGACATGTTCAGCTCCGCCGCCGCGCGGATCAGCGCCTTCAGCGCCTTCTCGTTGATCTTCTCGCCTTCGCGAATGTCGATCGCGCGCCGCACGTTGCCGTCGAGGCTGGAATTGAACAGGCCTGAGGGGTCATCGAGTGCCGCGCCCTTGGCAAAGGTCAGCTTCACCACTTCCTTGTAGGTCTCGCCGGTGCAGATGATGCCGTCGTGCTCCCACACGGGAACGCCGCGCCATTTCCACGCTTCCACGACGTCGGGGTCGGCTTCCCTCATCAGTGCGCGGATCCGCTTCAGCATGTCCCCGCGCCAGTCGCCGAGCTCCTTGATCCTGCCGTCGATCAGCTTGGAGGGCGAGGCTTCATTCGTTTCCTTCGCACCGGTCTTCTTAGCCGTCACGGACTTCTTCATCCTCTCGCCTCACGCGTTGCTGCGGCTGAGATAGGGCAGCGCGAACAGATACAGCCCCGTCGCGAGCAGCGGAATCAACGGCACGAGCGCCAGGACGCCGATCCACACGGCCTGGAGCTGCATGATCATCGCGACGATGTTGGCGATGACGGCGAGCGTGAACGCCATCGACAGCCAACGATGAATTTGCCGAATCCACATCTGCATGCTCATTGGGTCCTCTCTTGCGAATGTCTGGAAAATAGACGCGGCGGACGAACTAGTCTCCTCGCGCCAGCACCTCGTCCAGTTTTGCCAAGAACTGCTTCCAGCCGGCATGCGCGCCGCCGAAGGCCTGCTTCTGCGTCGGGCTGAAGCCTGCCTGCTCGACGCGCAGATGCGTGCCCGCGCTGGTCGGCGTCAGCGTGAAGGTCACGACGCTTCTGAGGTCGAAGGCGGCGTCCTCATGCGAGAAATTCCAGGTATAGGCGAGCGTCTTCTGCGGCTCGATGGTGAGCACCTCGCAGTCCAGCACGCCACCCCATTCGCCGCGCAGATTGAAGCGATGGCCGACGATCGGCTTGAAGTCGTTCTTCATCAGCCATTCCTCGATCAGGTGCGGCTGCGTCAGCGCGCGCCAGAGCCGCTCGGCGGGAAAGGCAAATTCGCGCTCGACGATCACGGAGCGTGTTTCGGTCGCCGGTTCGGTCATTGGTCCATCCTCTTCAGGAGATCGTCGAGCGCGTCGAGCCGCCGCTGCCAGAACGACGACATCTGGCTGGTCCAGTCGATCAGCGGATCGAGCGCGCCGGGCTGCGCGCTGTAATGGGTCTGGCGTCCCTCATGGCGGTCGCGCACCAGGCCAGCCTGCTTCAGCGCGCCGAGATGCTTCGAGACCGCCGGCTGCGAAACGCCGGATCGCACCGTCAGCGCCCCAACCGTCTGCTCGCCCTCACGGCACAGCCGCTCGAAGATCGCCCGCCTCGTGGGGTCGGCGAGCGTCCTGAACAGGAGGTCGGGGGCGGGGGACATGGCGATCCATAACCAGGAAGTTATGGATAAACTCATACCCGTAGGGTTATGGGTAAGTCAAGGGGGGAGCTATAGGCTCCGTCTTGAGGGGGAGGGAGCGCAGCTGTCACGCTGCAAGCAGCTGCCGCTAGGGCCGCAAATACAAGTAACCTTGGGACTGCAGCTCGGCCAGCCTGACCACGCCGCCCTTTTCCGCGCTGACGAAACCCGGCAGCAGCTCCTTCAGCGTGACGTTCTGCGCCTTCATCGTGTTGCCGCAGGCGGCGAGCTCGACGCCGTCCTTGGAGAAATCACTGACGCGCCTGCTGATATCGGGATTGGCCTGCGCCGAATGAAACGCCTTCAGCGCCGGTCCGTGGATCACCAGCGCGATCGTGACATGTTCGGGGCCGCCGACCCCGTCGATGTGGTTCTGGATGTTGCCGAGCACGAAATTGACCTTCTCGGCGTCGCTGAGGTGATAGGCCACCCTGAGCTTGCTCGACGGCGTCGCCTCGCTCGCAGCTTTCGCGCTGGAGGCACCGAGCGCCGCACCCAGAGCCGAGATGGCGCTCCACAACATGTTCCGGCGGTTCATGGCGATCTTCCTCGACTGGCCTGGATACGCCGGACCCATATCACTTGTGGCGCAGTGCCGCGAGTTCCTTGCGGTCGGTCACCAGCGTAGCGCATTCGCTGGTATCGGCGCGATCGAGCCGGAAAATCCTGTCGTCGGCGCCGCCGACGAGCGATCGCTCGGCGTCGTCGTCCGGCTTGTTGTTCTGCCAGACCCTGACGCGCTCGAGCCGCACGATCGCCGACCTGGCGTCCTTCGAGAGTGCAACGCCGATGCCGCCGCCCTCGCAGTCGACGCCGCACCCCAGGCGGACTTCGTTGCCGCTCTTGGTGAACACGGCGTGGTTGCACGAACCGCTCGAGTCGAAGTCGCCGGAGCGATGCCGATACCTGAAGCCGAGCCGGAAGGAGTTGTGCAGCTCCTTGTCCTCCTTGTCCAATTCCGCCGAGATCAGCAGCTTCATCGCGGCGACCTTCTGCTTCGGATGCCGCGCAAGATGGTCGGCATCGTAGCGGCGGACGAAGCAGGCATAGGCCTTGTCGCCGGGGGTGCCCGCATACATGCGTGCATTGAAGGCCTCGGCTTCAGCCCTGCTGGCCTCGCGGATGTCGTCGCCTTCCTCGGCCTGGGCGGCGCCGATGAATGCGGCAAGGGCAAGCGGAACAATAACAGCAAGCTTCATGATCGCACCGGGCGCCTGGCGGCAATGGCCCGCCGCGGCAGGGCGGCGCAGGCCTGCCATTAGTCGCGGCGCCAGCGCACGGCGTTCAAGCCTTCGGCACGGTCACCCCTGCGACTATCCCGGCACGAACTCGGGGCCGTCGTCTCACGCCGGGCCTTAGTCATTGATGGGATTAAGAAGGTTCAACTGGTGCGCTCCTTGATTTCTTCGGAACTCGATGTCGGCGATGACGGCGACATTGTCTCGGTTCGTCAATGTGGTAGCGTTCACAGACGACCGCCTTTGGCAGTCGTAAGCTGGGGCTGCCTTGTAAGCTTGTGGAGTCCCCCGCATGGGCGAAATTCGCAACTTCAGATCCGGCAATCAGGATGAGCCGCCGCCACACGGCCCCATGCCTCGCCGTCTCGCCGCGATCATTGTCGGTGACATCGCTTCCTACAGCCGCATCATGCAAGCGGACGAGGAGGGAACGCATGTCCGCGTCAAGCGGATCGAGCGCGATATCATCCAGCCCAGCATCATCGAGCACCATGGAAGTCTGGTGAAGACCACGGGCGATGGCTTCATCGCGATTTTCGATAGCCCTGTTGAGGCCGTTCGCTGCAGCATCGTGATCCAGCAGAACCTCATCGGCCGCAATGCCTCGCTTCCAAAGCATTCGCGGCTCGAATACCGGATTGGCGTCAATCTCGGCGACGTGATCGTAGAGCCGGACGATATCTACGGCGACGGCGTCAATATCGCCAGCCGTATCGAAGGCATTGCGCAGCCTGGTCAGGTCTTTATCTCAGGCGCGATCTACGAGCAGATCAAGCACAAGGTGGTGTGCGGCTATGAGTCGCTCGGAGACCGCAAAGTCAAGAACATCACCGATCCGGTGCGTGTCTATCGCGTGCTGCCGGATGCAGATGCGGTCGGCAGGACGCGCGGGCGGCGCGAAAATACCCTTATCTTCCTTTTGGCCATCACGGTGCTGATTATCGCGACCGGCGTGCTCTGGTATTTGCTGGCGCAGCCCGGCAGGATCAACGAGCAGGCCGCCACGCCCACCGCTGCCCCGGCCGCGTCGCCGCAAGAGGCCGCGACGCAGGCGCCACAACCCTCCCCATCATTGGCTTCTGCCCCTCCCTCGCCGTCGCCGTCGCCGGCGCCCAGCCCATCGGCGACGCCGCCTCGCGAAGCCGAGATGATCGCCATTCGCGGCGGAAGCTTCGCGATGGGAAGCAATGACGACCCAACCGAACGGCCTGTCCACCAGGTCGCGATCAAGCCGTTCTCGATCGGAAAATATCCGGTGACGGTGCAGGAGTGGAACGAATGCGCCGCCGCCAGGGCATGCGGATTCACGGCCACCGGCAAGGACGATGCTCCCGTCAGCAATGTGAGCTGGGCCGACGCGCAACAATATGCGGCCTGGCTCGCGCAGACGACGAAGAAGCCCTACCGCCTTCCGAGCGAGGCCGAATGGGAATATGCGGCGCGCGGCGGAACGCAGACCAAATACTGGTGGGGCGACAAGCTCCAGCCGGGCATGGCCGGGTGCAAGGATTGCGGTGATCTTGCGGCCGAGCAGCCGGCCAAGGTCGGCAGCTTCAAGCCCAATCCATTCGGGCTTTATGACATGGGCGGCGGCATCGATCAGTGGGTCGAGGACTGCTGGCATAGGACCTATCAGGGCGCGCCGGGTGACGGCTCGGCATGGAGCAGCGGCGACTGCAGCTCTCATGTCCTGCGCTCGGGTTCCTGGAAGAACGATTCGAGATATGTGCGGCCGTCAAACCGCGATGGTTACGACACCAATGTCCGTTACCCCACACATGGATTCCGTGTCGCACTCAGTCCGTAAGTGCTGGAGTAAGTTTGATGAAGATCATTGCCGGTGTCGCGCTGGTAGTCGCGATCGCGTTGCTACCGGGCTCGGCCTATTCGCAGGGCAAGGCTGCGCCCAAGGACGCCAAGCTCTATTTCATCACGCCGCACGACGGGCAGAAGGTTCGCGGTGGGTTCTGGGTCCGGTTCGGCTTGCGCAACATGGGCGTGACGCATGCTGGCGACGACTACCAGAACGCCGGCCATCATCATCTGCTGGTCGACGTCAACGACCCCATCGATCCGAATGAGCCGATCCCGCAAGACAAGTCGCACCTGCATTTCGGCGCAGGGCAGACCGAAACCATGCTTGAGCTCGCGCCGGGCACGCACACGCTCCAGCTGGTGCTCGGCGATGCCAAGCACTATCCGTTTGCACCGCCGATCGTGTCGGAGAAGATTACGATCCGCGTCAGGTCGTCGGCTTCAGCGCGGAGCAAATGATCACCGCAGGCTGGCGTTGATCTTGTCCAGCACGGCCGAGCCCGGGCACAGCGTATCCGCTTCCAGCGTGTTGAGCGGCGTCTCGACCGTGTTGAGGTGCTCGTGCAGGTCTTCCGCCTCGGGGTCGACGTACAGAAGCCCGGTGACGATCTGTCCCCTGGCGGCGTGCCTTGCCAGGAAGGTCTGGGCTCCCAGCCGGTCGTGCGGATCGTAGTCCGCGTCGATCTTGCGCAGCGCGACCTTGCTGCCGTCGTGCTGCTCGACCACCTGCACCGTGCCGGGGGCGTAATCGACCGCGATCGGATCGCGGCCGACCAGCACGTCGAGACGGTTCACCGCGTCGTTGTGCTCGCGGACATAATCGAAACTCTTGGTCGAGCCGGCGTGGTTGTTGAAGGCGATGCAGGGGCTGATGACGTCGATGAAGGACGCGCCCTTGTGGCGGATCGCGGCCGCGATCAGCGGCACCAGCTGGGTCTTGTCGCCGGAGA
>Ga0102590_1001887_pt1 | contig 27960 bp, 26 predicted proteins | sample AraplaMF_Col_mMF_FD_76859 | JGI IMG/M metagenome (GOLD analysis project Ga0102590, IMG submission 76859) | Arabidopsis root microbial communities from the University of North Carolina, USA - plate scrape MF_Col_mMF | ecosystem: Host-associated > Plants > Roots > Endosphere | place: USA... | reverse complement strand
CGGTCAGGTACTGGCGCGAGGCGGCCAGGTAGCGCATCTGGTCGTCGAAGATGGCGATGCCCATCGGCGCGTGCTTCAGCGCGGTGGTCACGCTGGGCGACGCCGCAGGAAGCGCTCCCTGGGGCGTCCCCTGAGACGTCCCTTGGGGCGCGTCCTGGGTCTCGGTCGGGGATCGCGCGGTCATCGCGCTCCTTTACTCGGACTCGTTCGCGGTGGGCCCATCATGCCCAGGCGGGGCCGGCTGTCGATGGGGCAATCCCGCGCAGCGCCGGATCGCGACCCTACGGGCCTCCATCGTCGGTTGCACGCTTGCCTGACGCATCTAAAAATAGCAATCATGACTCTGCTCAACTCAAGGGTGGAACATGATCCGGAACGGCAAGGACATCGCTAACGGCGAGACGGTCAGCACGCAGGTCTGCATCATTGGCTCCGGCCCGGCGGGCATCACCACGGCCTGGTTCCTGCAGAAGGCGGGGCTGAAGGTCACGCTGATCGAAGGCTCGCGCGTCTATCCCGGCTATACCGCCAGCCAGGCCGACAAGGCCCTGCTCTACGACGGCCTGGCCGACGGGCTGTTCACCAGCAACGAGCGGGAATTCCTGATCCTGCGCTATCCCGGCGTGCGGGGCGGTCCGTCGGAGCGCGAGCGGTTCTTCGGCGGCACCTCCACCCACTGGGGCGGCCAGTCGCGGCCGCTGGACGCGGTCAGCTTCGAGAAGCGGCCGGGATTCCCCGGCTGGCCGATCACCCGCGCCGACCTCGACCCGTTCTACAGCAAGGCCGCGGCCTTCTGCGACCTGCACGACGACTTCACCGCCGAGTACTGGGCCAAGGTCCTGCACGCCGACGTGCCCAAGCTGCCGGGCTTCGAGGTGGCCATGTACCAGTTCATGCCCGGCACCAACTTCGCCACCCGCTCGTTCGAGGGCCAGGGCACGATCGGCGACAGCGCCTGCGACGTGATCCTCAACGCCAGCCTGCTGGAGATCGACCACGCCGGCGGCCAGGTGAACGGCCTGCGCGTGGCCAGCATGGACGACAGCAATCCGGTGCCGAAGAAGGCCACCGAGTTCACGGTCAAGGCCGACATCTACGTCCTGGCCTGCGGGGCGGTGGAGAACGCCCGCCTGCTGCTGCTGTCGGACGCGGGCAATGAGACGGGCCAGGTGGGCAAGACCTTCATGTGCCACCCGCTGAGCGGCAACGTCATCGGGGTCAGCGGCAGCTACCTGACCTACGACCAGCAGCGGCTGATGGACGGCGTCGGCATGGCCGGCGCCCGGGCGGCCACCTTCAACGACGCCAACGGCGTGGGGGTCACCGGCCGCTTCCAGCCCGACGCCGAGCAGCAGCGCAAGCTGGGGATCGGCAGCTGCTGGTTCTGGTGGAACGGCGGCCAGTACTATTACGAGATGGCTCCCAATCCGGGCAGCCAGATCGCCCTGGCCACCGACCCCAAGTATCGCGACAAGGTCTTCGGCCAGCCCCAGACCCACATCACCTGGAAGCTCGACCCCCGCGACCAGGTCACCTACGAGAAGACCACGGCCCTGTTCCAGGCGTCGGTCGCCGGCCTGGGCGGCCGGGTCACCTTCCCCGACTGGGCGGCGATCCAGTCGCAGGTGGTGGTCAACGGCCATCATATCGGCACCGCCCGCATGTCCGCCGACCCGGCCGACGGCGTGGTCGACGCCGACCTGAAGGTCCACAGCCTCGACAACCTGTACGTCGCCGGCGCCTCGGCCTTCCCCTCGGCGGGGGTCTCGAACCCGACCTTCACGATCATCACCCTGTCGATCCGGCTGGCGGAGCATCTGATCGCGAAGCTGAAACCGCATTGAGCACGGCTCGGCGTCCTCCGCCCCCTCGCCGCGACAGGCGGCGAAGCCGCCAGGTGGGGGCAAGTCGGTGAGCCACGAGTTTTCAACCTCACGCCTTGGGCTGTGAGTGGATGGAAAGGGCTGCGGAGCGCCGGACATCGTCCGGAGAGTTTGAAGAGTAACCGTTTCGACGAAGCCCGTTCGCTCCGCGCGACCATTATCCGCAAGCCCTCGGCGCTAGGCCCTGTTAGGACCGTGCCTCGGCGCCTGCGACGGGCGGGTCAGGCCAACGCGCCTGATCCCGGACCGCGAGCGTCGTCCGCCCGCCTGCTGCTTCATCGACCTTCAGTCACGTCGTATCTGTGGACCACGCCCGACCGGCACCAGAGACTGAAGTTTGGGTCCCGCCTCTACTCAAGCAGAAGGGCCCGCCGACAGAGCTTCCCGCTCGATCGCCCCCGCCGCCGCATCGGTCGCTGGCCATGCGCCCTTTCCCGCGTCGAGGTGGGATGATTATGCGGGCGGCTGGAAGGGTGAGGATAAGTTCGGTCGAAAAAGTTCGGGGCGTTGAAATCGTTGGAGTTCATCCGCTATCCGCCGAGCATAAGTCGCCCGACCGGGGACGCGCACTCACGGCAAGACCTCACCGGATCGCACCTGACGCCCGGGTGAGTGCGTGTCCCCCACTTCGGCCACGCCGCCACAGGACCAGCCCCCAAGCTCAGCGGACGACTTGGGGGACACGCACTCACACCTGGCCCTGCGTGAACTGAGCGACGCCGTGCCGTGAGTGCGCGTCCCCGTTCGGTTCACCCCCCTCACCCCGCCGGACCGCCCACGGCGGCCAGGCCGCGCCCTGAAATCCATGGTGGCGAGCCTGCTCTGGGGTCTGACCGTGTCAAGGACGGCGCGCCGCGCCGCCGCGACGCGGTCGCCGGAGGCGATCCTTGACACGGTCAGACCCCAGAGCTCCCATTCCACCAAGGGTTTCAGGACGCGGCGTCATCCGCTGAGGGGCGGATGAAAACGGCATTGGGCCTAAAGTGTAACTGTTAAGTTAGGGAAGTACGTGGATATCGGGGTATCCACGACATAATCAGCTTCTAGTGCTCGGCGAACTTGATTTGCTACTTCTGCGCGGTAGGAGTCTATTCTAGGGACAAGCGAGTATATATCGGTTGTGTCTATCGAGATCGTCCTCATCTGATTCACATCGAAGGGCAATCTGTCGCTTGAGCGTATGAGTTGCACAATTGGCAACTTGACCGCATGCCGCAACGCAAGTTCGTAGAAGACATTAGGATTATGAAACGAAAGATCTGCTACTACGAGCCTTGATCTCATAATGTAATCGATAATTTGCCGGGTAATTATGCCTGGCTTGTCGATCGCATCCGCTCTGATAACTTTTAGCCCAAAAGGCTCTAATGCTGGCTCAACGATGGAGCCCAAGAAAAGATCGGAATGTTTTCTGGGCTCCGAGCCGTCGTCGCCAATCGGCGCGATATAGAAGCACGTACTCTCGAATTGTGCGTCATCAGCCGTAATGATGTTTGAGGCCGGAACGGCAGGGTTGGCAAAGGGCGCAGATGCCGAAGCAGCGGGCAACTCGCTCAACAGCATATCTAGAGAAATGATCCGTTCGGCGCCCGAAAGAGTCTTTAGAAGATTCACGAAACGTAGATTTACAACGAAGGTATCCACAGCTTCAGCCGCGTGCTCTGGTTCAATTCCCGCATCTTTAGCGGCGTCGATAAGTACCGCGTGAGCAGGCAACTTGTTGCCAACGAATTTTTCGTAAAGCTTCTGAAACGGCTCTATATTGGTGATAGCAAGCTCGGTCCATACGCGAGCCTGTTCGCGTCTTGTGATCTGTTCATCAACGGCCTTTTGACCGTCAGCGGTAAGTTCGATGTTTTCGGCTTGAACGCCGCCTCGAGTTAGGCCGTACTTTCCTGCATTGATAATGAGCTGACGTGAGCCACCGCTTTCGGGTGATTTGCCCAATTGATCAAAGAGCGTGAGACGTTTGACGGCCTGCCCGCTCCCGATCCTGAAAATCGCTTTTGCGAACTCAAGCGGCTCTTCAAATGTCGAGGCGGGAAATGACCGCTGAGACCGCTTTTTTCGAAGGGCGGCCTCCGTTTTCGATGGTGCCGCCTCACCCGTTGCTTTGGTGCCTGGTTGCTTTGCCACGATCCCCTCCCGCAGAACGATCTTTCTATCATCGGTTGCTGGAGGGGCCAATGAAGCCGCTTAAGCGTGCAGGCCCCGGCTAGCTCCCCCCTTACTCCCCCGCCTCCAAATCCCCCGCCGGTTCGTACGCAGCCATCATCGCCATATTCAAAATCTTCGACACCGACGCGCTCAACGGCGCGATCTGCACCTGGTGGCTCAGCCCCAGCAGCACCGGCCCGATCACCGTCGCCCCGCCCAGGCTCTGCACCAGCTTGGTCGCGATCGAGGCCGAGTGGATGGCCGGCATGATCAGGATGTTGGCGCTGTCGGTCAGGCGCATGAACGGGTAGTTGGCGCGCTTTTCCGGGTCCAGGGCTAGTTCGGGCGGCATTTCGCCCTCGTACTCGAAGTCGACGTCCATCTCGTCGAGCATGGCCACGGCCTCGCGCACCTTGTCGGAGCGCTCGCCCATCGGGTTGCCGAAGGTGGAGTAGCTCATGAAGGCCACGCGCGGCTTGAAGCCCAGGCGGCGGACGGCGCGGGCGGCTTCCAGGGCGATCTCGACCAGCTCGTCGCTGTCGGGCAGCTCGGTGACGTTGGTGTCGGCCACGAACACGGTGCGGCCCTTCGCGAGGACGACCGACATGCCCATGATCCGGCCGTTGGGGGCCGGGTCGATGACGCGCAGCACCTCCTCCAGCGCCTGGTCGAAGCTGCGGGTGACGCCGGTGACCATGCCGTCGGCCTCGCCGTGGGTGACCATCGAGGCGGCGAAGCTGTTGCGGTCCTGGTTGATCAGGCGCTGGACGTCGCGGCGCAGATAGCCCTGGCGCTGCAGGCGCGTGTAGAGGGCGTCCACATAGTCGGGATTGCGGTCGCTGAGGCGGGCGTTGACGATCTCGAGGCCGGCGGTCGCCGGATCGAGGCCGACCACCTTCATGTTCTCGTGCACCAGGTTCTCGCGGCCGCACAGGATGGCCTTGCCGAAGCCGCCGGTCTGGAAGGCGTAGGCGGCGCGGATCACCGACGGGTCCTCGCCCTCGGCGAAGACGATGCGCTTGGGATTGGCCTGCACGGCGCCGCTGATCTTCTGCAGGAAGCCCGCGGTGGGGTCCAGGCGCTGGGCCAGGCTGGCGCGATAGGCGTCCATGTCGGCGATCGGCCGGCGGGCGACGCCGGTGTCCATGGCCGCCTGGGCCACGAACGGCGGCACGTACCAGATCAGCCGCGGGTCGAAGGCCGAGGGGATGATGTACTGCGGGCCGAACTTCAGCTGGCGGCCGTGATAGGCGGCGGCGACCTCGTCGGGCACGTCCTCGCGGGCCAGCATGGCCAGGGCGTTGGCGCAGGCGATCTTCATCTCGTGATTGACCCGCCGGGCCCGCACGTCCAGGGCGCCGCGGAAGATGTAGGGAAAGCCCAGGACGTTGTTGACCTGGTTGGGGTAGTCGCTGCGGCCGGTGCCCATGATCGCGTCCTTGCGGACCTTGTGCACCTCTTCCGGGGTGATCTCCGGATCGGGATTGGCCATGGCGAAGATCACCGGATGGGGGGCCATGCTGGCGATCATCTCGGGCGTGAAGGCGCCCTTGGCGCTGAGGCCGAGCAGCACGTCGGCGCCCTTGACGGCCTCGGCCAGGGTGCGCAGCGGCGTGTCGACCGCGTGGGCGCTCTTCCACTGGTTCATGCCCTCGGTGCGGCCCTGGTAGAGCACGCCCTTGGAGTCGACGGCGATGACGTTGTCGGGCTTGACGCCCATGGCCTTGATCAGCTCCAGCGAGGCGATGCCGGCCGCCCCGGGGCCGTTGAGCACGACCTTGACGTCCTCGATCCGCTTGCCGGTGATGTGGCAGGCGTTGATCAGGCCGGCGGCGCAGATGATCGCCGTGCCGTGCTGGTCGTCGTGGAACACCGGGATGTCGAGCAGCTCCTGCAGCTCGGTCTCGATGCGGAAGCACTCGGGGCTCTTGATGTCCTCCAGGTTGATGCCGCCGAAGGTGACGCCGATGTTCTTGACCACCGTGATGATCTCGTCGGCGTCCTTGGAGCTGATCTCGATGTCGATGGAGTCGACGTCGCCGAAGCGCTTGAACAGGACGGACTTGCCCTCCATCACCGGCTTGGAGGCCAGGGCCCCCAGGTCGCCGAGGCCGAGGATCGCGGTGCCGTTGCTGATCACCGCCACCAGGTTGCCCTTGGAGGTGTAGTCGTAGGCGGCGTCCGGGTCCTTGGCGATGGCGTGGACCGGCACGGCGACGCCGGGGGAATAGGCCAGGCTGAGGTCGCGCTGGGTGGCCATCGGCTTGGTGGCGACGACGCCGATCTTCCCGGGCGTGGGGTAGCGGTGGAAGTTCAGCGCTTCCTCGTCCGTGAAGGTCTTCTTTTCCGCGTCGCTCATGGCGCGTTTCCCCTGTCCTGGCGTTCGGCCGTCACACGATGATGGAGGCGCCGAACGATGCGACGCGTCCTTATGGGGCCGCACCGTAGCGGCCGGGCGGGGTCGTCACAACCTTACGCCGGGTAAGTTTCGGTCCGCAAACGCTTGTTCCGCTTGGGATTAGGCCTGTCCAGCGTTGTCATCCGGCGGGACTTCGACTTGACCTGGGGGGCCGGGTCGGGAGACTACCGCCCGCGCCATCGCCAGGAGATCGCCTTGAGCCAGAACGACTTAGCCGCCGCGTCCAGCGCCTCGGAAGGTACCGTTACCATTGCCCTGGCCGGCGCCCTGGGGCGGATGGGCCAGGCCCTGGCCCGGACGCTGGACGGGCGGGCCGACGCGGTGGTCGTGGCGCGGTTCGACCGACCGGGCGCGATCGGCGAGGGCCTGGTCGAGCGCGACGCGGCGCTGGAGGCGGCCGAGGTGGCCATCGACTTCACGGTCCCCGAGGCGTCGGTGGCCCTGGCCGAGGCGGCGGCGACGCTTTGCGAACAAGGGCGGCCCGGCCCGGCCCTGGTCATCGGCTCGACCGGCTTTTCCGACGCGCAGGACGCCCGCATCGCCGCGGCGGCGACCAGGCTGGCCATCGTCAAGTCCGGCAACTATTCGCTGGGCGTCAACATGCTGATGGGGCTGGTCAAGCAGGCCGCCGCCGCCCTGCCCGCCGCCGACTGGGACGTCGAGGTCCACGAGGCCCACCACAGGCGCAAGGTCGACGCCCCGTCCGGCACGGCCCTGATGCTGGGCCAGGCGGCCGCCGACGGGCGCGGCGTGGGCCTGGGCCAGGTGGCCGACCGCGGCCGCGACGGCCTGACCGGTCCGCGCAAGGAGGGGGCCATCGGCTTCTCGGTGGTGCGCGGCGGCGGCATCATCGGCGAGCACAGCGTGATCTTCGCCGGCGAGGAGGAGGTGCTGACCCTGTCGCACTCGGCCACCGACCGGGGGCTGTTCGCGCGGGGCGCGGTCGCCGCCGCCTTGTGGGTCAAGGGCCGGCCGCCCGGGCTCTACGACATGCAGGACGTGCTGGGCTTTCGAAACTAAGGCCTAACAATCGCCGCAGCTTGCGGCATTGTGCCCCCTGATGGCCGAGCCCCCACCGCCAGAGCCCCAAAACGACGCCAAGCCGTCCTCCCCGTCGCGGTCCCGCCGCGCGGCGCTGGTCGACGCCGGGCTGGAGGCCATGAGCCTGGCCGCTCTGGCCTTCGTGGCCATCGGCTTTTCCGCCTATGCCGGCCGCCGCGAGATCAGCCGCGAGCTGGCCCTGGCCTGGCTGAACGACCAGGGGATCGAGGCCAGCGTCGACCTCGACGACCTGGACGCCACCGGCTTCGCCGGCGCCATCCGCCTGGGACCGAAGAACGCCCCGGTGTTCTCGGCCGAGCGGATCGAGGTGGCCTACGACCTGGCCTCCCCCTGGACGGGCGGCAAGTTCGCGCTCAACACCCGGGCCGTGCGGCTGGTGCGGCCGCGGGTCAACGCCCGGCTGGACCAGGACGGCCTGAACTTCGGGACCCTGCAGCCGATGATCGACCGGGCGCTGAAGTCGCCGGCCGAACCGGACACGCCCGGACCGGCGATCCTGATCGAGGACGCCCGGGTGCTGCTGCGCACGCCCGGCGGCTCCGCCCGCCTGACCGGCGACGCCAGCCTGGACGACGGCAAGCTGCTGCGCTTCGACGGCCGGCTGGCGGCCATGCGCTACGCGACGCAGGACCTGTCGTTCGAGGCCGACGGCGCCGTGCTCAAGGCCCGCAAGCGCGGCGACCGCCTGACCGTCGACGTCCAGCTGGGCCTGAAGACCTTCAGCGCCGGCCAGCTGGACCTGACCGAAGCGCAGGGGACCCTGCAGGCCGACCTGACCTATCCGGACCTGAAGCGGCTTTCGATGGTCGGCCCGGCTGAGGCGCGGCTGGCCCTGACCGCCCGGGGGGCCGAGGTGCAGGCCGCCAGCCTGGGCGGGCTGGAGGCCAACCTGGCGGTGTCGGGCCTGCTGAGCGGCGACTTCCGGCGCGGCGGCCTGACGGGCCGGTCCACCCTCCACGCCCGCGGCGAGCGCCTGACCGTGGCGGGACCGGACGGCGGGCTGGACAGCCGCGGCGTGGTCGCCGACCTGGACCTGACGAACCTGGCCCTGACCTATGACCCGGACGGGGCGCGCGGCTCGGCCCGCACGCGGCTGGCCGCCAACGCCGACCGGGCGGTGGCCGGCGGGGCCGCCCTGTCGCGCACGGCGCTGGAGGTCCAGTCCTCGAGCCTGACCCTGGTCTCGGACAAGGCGCGAAGCTCGATCAGCGGGCCGCTGACGGTGGCGATGGGCAGCAGCCGCGCGGCGATGGGCGGGATCGTGCTGTCCAGCCTGGCCGCCGACGGCAAGGGCCGGGTCTCGGCCGGGACCGACGGGATCGCCCTGGCCCTGGACGCGCGCGCCGACGCCGACGGGGCCATGACCGGGCCGGACGCCGAGCGCGTGGCCCTGGCCCTGCCCAACCCGGACTACGCCAAGGCCGCCGCCCGGGCCCTGTCGCGGTTCGCGCTGAGCGCCCCGGCCCTGAAGCTGGGGATCACCGGCGGCCAAACCACGCTGTCCCTGCCCCGCCCCATCGCCCTGACCGCCGCCAGCGGCGCCAAGCTCGTCGTGGACGCGCCCGGCGGCCCGCTGATCGCGGCGCGCAACGGGACGGCCGACGGCCGGGCGGTGGTCGTCCTGGGCGGCGGCGGCCTGCCCGACATCAGCCTGAAGGCCCCCCGCTGGCGGTCGGACGCCTCGGGCCTGGCCAGCGACGTGGTCGTGGCCGGCGCCGTGGACGTGCCGCCGTTCCTCGGCGTGGCGGGGACCCTGGCCGGCCGGGCCCAGCTGGCCGGCGGCGGGCTGACCATCCGCCTGAACGGCTGCACGCCGATGACCGCCCGGTCGATCGCCATGGGCGAGCCGCCGATCAGCGACGTGACGTTCAAACTCTGCCCGGCCGCCCCGCCCCTGGTCACCGCCAGCGGCGGCGTCTGGCGCGCCGCGGCCCTGGTCCGGGACGGCGCGGCCATGGTCAATGTCGCCCAGGCGCGGCTGGAGGGGGTCGAGGCCAGCTTCGTCGGCGGCGGGCGCGGCTTCGACGTGGCCCAGGTCAAGGTCACCGGCGGCCGGGCGGTCGAGGCCTCGACCGAGGCCAAGCGCTTCGAGACGATCGCCGCGACCGGCGAGGTCGACCTGGCCCGGGGCCAGTGGACCGGCGCGCTGGACGGCAAGACCTTGTCCGGCCGCCCCCTGGGCCGGGTGACGATCCGCCACGACGTGGCCAGCGGCCGGGGCCAGGCCGATATCGACGCGACCGGCCTGGTCTTCGCCAAGGGCGGGCTGCAGCCGCTGGAGCTGACGCCCCTGGCCGTGGTCGCCCGCGACGCCGAGGGCCCGGTCGCCTTCACCGGCCAGTTCGCCTGGCATGACGAGATCATGACCAGCCAGGGCCGCGCCTCGACCCCGGGCCTGGATTTCAAGAGCCCCCTGGGCCAGGCCCACCGGCTGAAGGGCGAGATCGTCTTCGACAGCCTGGCCCCGCTGACCGCCCCGCCCGGCCAGGTCCTGACCATCGACACCATCGACGCCGTCGTGCCGATCCAGTCGATCCGCGCCAGCTTCGGCCTCGGCGCCGAGGCCCTGCACCTCCAGGCCACCACCTTCGAGGCCTCGGAGGGCAAGATCGGCATCGAGCCGTTCGACCTGCCGCTGGACGGCAAGGGCGCGATGAAGGGCGTGGTCAACATCGCCGGCCTGGACCTGGGCCTTCTGGTTTCCGGCTCGTCCCTGGCCGACAAGGTCAAGATCGAGGCGATCGTCGACGGCCGCCTGCCGTTCGAGGCGGGTCCGGCCGGCTTCCGCTTCGTCGACGGCAAGGTCTACGCCACCGGCCCCGGCCGCCTGGCGATCGCCCGCGAGGCCCTGACGGGGGTCGAGGCGGGCCAGGGGACGGTCGATCCGGCCGACCCGCTGACCGCGCCCAAGGCCGTGCCGGTCAACGCCATCCAGGACTTCGCCTACCAGGCGATGGAGAACCTGCATTTCGAGACGCTGGAGGCGGGGGTCAACAGCACCGACAAGGGTCGCCTGGGCGTGCTGTTCCACATCAAGGGCGAGCACGACCCCAAGGTCGCCGAAAAGGCCCGGATCGGGCTGATGGAGCTGCTGAACGGCAGCGCCTTCCAGCGCCGCATCCCCCTGCCCGCCAAGACGCCGGTCGACCTGACCCTGGATACGTCGCTAAACTTCGACGAACTGATCGCGGCGGCCAAGCGCGCCTGGGAGGAAGCCCAGGCCCGCGCGGCGGCGTCCTCGGCGGCGACCCCGCCCACGCCACCTACGCCCGCGCCTACGCCCACGACGACCCCGCCGCCGCGTTCAGATACGGTTCAGCCTTGAAACCGCAGATTTCCCGAGAACTGGAGACACCCGCCATGAAGCGCGCCCTGATCCTTCCCCTCCTCGCGGTGGGCGCCCTCGCGGCGTGCACCCCGACGGTGCGGGTGAAGGTCGACCCGATCAACATCTACGCCAAGCTGGACGCCAATGTGCGCGTGCAACTGGACAAGGAAGTCCAGTCCGCGATCCAGCAGAACCCCAACCTGTTCTAAGAGAGGAACCGACATGATCCGCAAGACTATGACGGTCCTGGCCCTGGCCGCCTCGCTGGGCGCCGTGAGCTTCGGGGCCCTTCCCGCCCTGGCCCAGTCGGCCGCCGCCAAGGCCGCCGTCGACGCCGGCAAGGCCGCGGGAACCGTGGGCGAGCAGGCCGACGGCTTCCTGGGCGTGGTCTCGGGCGGCGACGCCGCCACCCGCGCCGCCGTGGCCGAGATCAACACCGGCCGCGCGGCGGTCTACAAGGACACCGCCGCCAAGACCGGCGTCACCGCCGAGGCCGCCGGCCAGGCCACCGCCAAGCAGCTCTACGCCCGCCTGGCGCCGGGCCAGTACTGGAAGCCGCTGAACGGCGGCTGGACGAAGAAGTAGCGACCATGGACGGGGACATGCGCGTGCGCATGTCCCTTTCATCGTCGTCGGGGGGCGCAAAGCCCTGCGAGCCGCCCGAAGCCATGACGGGCGGGAGGGGGGCGACCTCACGGCCAATCGACAGACGTTCCCTCGCGCTCCGGCTGTCCGTTGGGCGATTTTTCCGCTACGCCTCCATGAGAGCGCAGAGGACGACGAATGGGGATCGCACGGCGCCGGATCGGTGATCTTCTTGTGGCGCGCGGGCTGGTTTCAGAACGCGACCGGGCCGCGGCCCTGACGCTGCAGCAGGAGATCGGCGGACTTCTGGGACAGCTGCTGACCCGCATCGGCGCGCTGTCGGAAGGCGACCTTCTGCGGACCCTCGCCGAGCAACTCGACATTCCCGTGCTGCGTGGCGACGAACGGCCGACCGCGGCCGAGATCACGGCGCTGTTCGCCGAGGTCCGAGCGCCCACCGCCTGGTGGATCGATCGCGGCGCCGTCGCCTGGCGGACAGGCGAGACGGTGGTCTGCGCCGCGGTCCAGCCGCTGGATCCGGCGCTGCGCGAGCGCCTGGCCCAGGCGATCGAGGGTCCGATCGCCTATCGGCTGGCCTCTCGCGCCGAGGTCGCAGGCCTGCTGGCCGACCTGGCCCGGGGCGCGCGGGAGACGGTCGAGACCGGCGGCCCGGGCGAGGCGGCCCGGCTGCGCGAACTGGCGCAGGAGACCCCGGTCGTCGAGTTCGTCAATGGCCTGTTCGCCGAAGCCCTGGCGCGCCGGGCCTCGGATGTCCACCTCGAGCCGTTCGAGGACCGCTTCGTCGTCCGGCTGCGGATCGACGGCCTGCTGACGACCGTCCGTACGGGCGCGCGGACCGATTTCGACGCCGTCTGCTCGCGCATCAAGCTGCTCTCGGGCATGGATATCGGCGAGCGTCGCCTGCCGCAGGACGGGCGCCAGTCGATCCGCGCGGCTGGCCAGGAGCTCGACCTGCGGGTTTCGACCCTGCCGTCGGCCTGGGGCGAGTCGGTGGTGCTGCGCCTGCTGGGCAAGTCGCACCGTCTGCCGCAACTCGCCGAACTGGGCCTGGCCGAGACCCAGGTAAGCGATTTGCTGAGCCTGATCGCCAAGCCGAACGGCGTGGTGCTGGTCACTGGTCCGACCGGTTCGGGCAAGACCACGACCATCTACCGCCTGCTCAGCCATTTGAACGACGGGGTGCGCAAGATCGTCACCGTCGAGGACCCGATCGAGTTCGACCTGCCCGGCGTCGTGCAGGTACGGGCCCGCACCGACATCGGGCTGAGCTTCGCGGCTGGCCTGCGGGCGATCCTCCGGCAGGATCCCGACGTGATCATGGTCGGCGAGATCCGCGATCCCGAAACCGCGCGCATCGCCGTCCAGGCCGCCCTGACGGGGCATCTGGTGATTTCGACCGTTCACACCAACACCGCCCTGGGCGCCGTGACGCGCCTGGCCGACCTGGGCGTCGAGGATTTCCTGCTGGCCGACGTGTTGCGCGGGCTGGTGGGCCAGAGGCTGGTGCGTCGCCTTTGCCCCCATTGCGCGCGGTCCAGCACGCCGGCGGAGGCCGCCGTCCACGATCGCGAGGGGGGCGGCGCGGCGCGGGGCGCGTGGCGCGAGCCGGTGGGCTGCGAGGCTTGTGGCGGCTCCGGCTATCTGGGCCGGTTGGGCCTTTACGAGATCGTGCGTTGCGACCCGGCGCTGGAGAGGCAGATCCGAGATCGAGCGCCGCCCGAGGCGCTGGAACGGACGGCGCGGGCCAACGGATTTTTCAGCCTGCCGGAAGACGGTCGCCGCAAGGCGCGCGCGGGCCTGACGACCCTGGCCGAGGTACGGCGGGGCGTGGGGGCGGCTGACGAGGCGGCGACGGAGCGGGAAGCGTGAGCGCCGCCGAGACGCCTGGCGAGACCTTCCGCTACCGGGCGGTGGACCGCGAAGGGCGAATGGTCAGCGATGTCGTCCGCGCCGAGGACTCGGGCGCGGCCCTGCGCCAGTTGGCCGCCGACGGCCTGACCGTGACAGACCTGAAGGCCGCGCCTGTGGCGCTCGACGGCGCGGACCGCGACCTGCGCCTTTCCGAGCGCGTGCTGGTGATGCGGCAGTTGGCGATCATGCGCCGGGCGGGCGTGCCGTTGCTGGAGGCGCTGGAAACCGTGGCGGCGGGCCTGCGGTCGGGACGGGGACGTAGTCAGTTCGCGGCGGTGGGCCAGGCCCTCAGGCAGGGCGAGCCGTTCGCCGACAGCCTGGTCGCGCATGCGCCGGGCTTTCCGGGCTACGTCTACGCCATGGTGCGGGTCGGCGAGGCCTCGGGGCGCGCCGCGGACGTGCTGGCCGACGCCGCGGGGCAGATGGCCTACGAAGACCGGCTGCGCCGAGACGTCGTCAACGCCCTGACCTATCCCGCCTTTCTGGCCTTCGCCGGCGCGGCCGCGGTGACATTCATCTTCGTCGAGATCGTGCCACGCTTCGCGGTGATGATCGGGCCCGACCGGCCAGGAACGCCCTGGGTTTCGAAGGCCGTGCTGGCCGTCGGCGCTTTCGTGAACGCCCATCTGGCGCTGCTGGGCGCGGGGCTGGCCCTGCTGGCGGTCGCCGCCGTCCTGACGGCCACGCGACCGGAAGGCCGGGCGATGCTGTATCGGGCCGCGCGGGCCGCACCGCTTGTCGGCGGGGTGTTGAGGGCGCGGGAGGTCAGTCTCTGGGCGCGGCTGCTGGGCCTTGCTCTCGGCAACGGGGTCGCGCTACTGCCGGCCGCCGCCCTGGCCCGGGCCGGCGCGCCGGCCGGCCCCTTCGCTCGGGGGCTGGAGAAGGCGGAGGATGACCTGCGCGCCGGCCAGTCGCTGGACGCCGCCCTGCGACGCCACACCCACCTCACGGCCATGGACCTGAGCCTGGTGCGGGCCGGCCAGCGGTCCGGAAGCCTGCCGGCCATGTTCGGCTACATGGCCGACGCCCATGACGAGCGCCTGAGGGACGACGTCAAGCGGATCACGGCCCTGATCGAGCCCCTGGCCGTGGCGGTGATCGCCGGCGTCGTCGGGATGGTGGCCCTCGCCTTGGTCATGGCCTTGGCCAGCGTTTACGAGACCGTCTATTGAGCCCCGGCCCCGAGGCTTGGCTTTCCGTGGGCGCCCTCCTGGTCGCGGCGATGGTCTCGAGCCTGGTTCCTGGACGCCTGATGCGCCAGGCGCTGGACGGAGGGTGGACCCGAGGCGACGGCTGGCGGCTGGTCGGAACCGCCTTCCTGGCGGGGCTCCTGGTGTGGACGGGGCTGACCGAAGCGGCCACCGGACTCGACAGCGCGACGGTCGGGGCCCTGGCCGTCTGCGGCGTGGTGCTGACCGCGGTGCTGGTGCTGGACGCCAAGGCCCTGGTCGTGGCGGACCTGCATGTCGTCGGTCTGCTGCTGCTGGCCCTGGTCGGACCCCTGGCGTCGTCCTGGCCCAAGGCCCTGGCGGGCGCGGTGGTCGGGGGCGGATTGCTCTGGACCGTGCGCTGGGCCTTTCACCGGGCGCGCGGCGTCGAGGGTCTGGGCCTGGGGGACGTCAAGCTGATGGTCGCCCTGGGCGCCCTGACCGGGCCGGAGCGCGTGCTGTGGATCATCGTGGCCGGCGCCGTGCTGGGCCTGGTCTGGGGCCTGGTTCGAAGCCGCTTTCAGGATGGAAACCAGGCGGACGGGGGCGGCGGGGCCGTCGTCGTGCCCCTGGCCGCGGCCGCGGCCCTGCCGGCCCTGGCCGTGCTGTTGCTGGGCGCGCCGCGGTCATGAACGCTCGACCGGCCAAAGCGGGTTTCAGCCTCGTGGAGGCGCTGGTCGCCCTGATCGTGGCCGCCCTGGTGCTGATGGCGATCTTCGAGCTGCAGCGCCAGCTGTCCCACGACCAGGCCCGCTACGAACAGGCCATGACGGCGGCCGACCGCCGCCGGAACGCTCTGGTTCTGCTGCGCCAGGTCAACCCCACGGAACGGCCGGCTGGCGCGCTGCCGCTGAGCGGCGGCCGCTGGGTGCGCTGGGCCGCGACGCCCCTCACGCCCATACGACCCAATCTCGACTATCCGACGGGGCGGGGATCCTACGAGATGCGCCTCTGGCGGCTCGACGTCCGGATCGAGACCGCCCGGGGCCAAGCGATCGACACTTTCCAGCTGGATCGGCTGGGCTGGAGGGCGGTCAGCGGCCCGAGTCCGGACGCGCCTTCGACAGGTCCAGTCCGCCCTTGAACGGGGTGAGGGTGTAGGACCAGCCGCGTCCCACCCTGAAGGCCGCGTCCATCTCGCCGCCGTAGCGGCCGGCCCAACGGTTCATCTCGTCGGCGTCGCGCAGGATGTAGGGCGTGACCAGCATGACAAGCTCGGTCTTGCCGCCGTTCAGGGTGTCGGCGCGGAACGCCGCGCCGAGCACCGGGATGTCCTTGAGGAACGGCACGCCCGTATTGCCCTTGGTGTAGCTGTCGTCGATCAGGCCGCCCAGCACCGCCGTGGCGCCCTCGGCCAGCGACAGCTGGGTGGTGATGTTGCGGTTCAGGATCAGCGGGCTGCCGATGGCGGCGTTGGGGTTGGCCTGCTGGCTGGAGACTTCCTGGGTGATCTCCAGATCGACGCGGTCGTCGCCATAGACGATGGGCCGGATCTGCAGGATCACCCCGGTCTGGCGATACTGGATGGTCTGCAGGATGTCCGTGCTGCCGCCGGTCTGGGTCGAGCTGTTGGCGCGCGAGGTGATGATCGGCACGTCGGTGCCGACCTGGATCTTGGCTTCACCGCCGCTGCGGGCCACCAGCCGGGGGCGCGACAGGATGTTGACCTTGTTGTTCGAGGCGAAGGCGTTGAACGCCGCGCGCACGTCCGTGCCGACGAAGTTCAGGCTGAGACCGCCGGTCGACAGACCCAGGTTGCCCAGCGTGCCGCCGCTGGTGGTCCCGTTCGAGCCGGAATGGGTGAAGAACCATTCCAGGCCCAGGCGAGTCTCGTCGGTCAGGGTGACCTCGGCGATGGTCACCTCGACCAGCACCTCCCGGGCGGGGGTGTCGAGGCTGGCCAGCAGGCCGCGAAGCTGGGTGAACTCGTCGGCCTGGCCGGTGAACAGGATACGGTTGCCGCCCTGGTCGACGACGATCCGACCGTTCATGAAGGCGGCCCCGCCGCCGAAGCCAGCCAGGAGGCCGGATCCAGGCCCGCCCGCGTTGTTCAGGGCCGCGGTCATCGCCGGCGGCGCGCCCGGCGCGCCCGGCGGCGAGGGATTGAGCGCGGCGGCGCTGTTGCCGCCGGTGGAGACCATGGTCGCCAGGGACTGGGCGTCGGTGTTGCGGACCTGGTAGATGAAGGTCGATGGGCGGTCGCCGACCGCCGTGGGCTGGTCCAGCTTGGCGGCCCAGATGCGCGCACGCTCCAGCACGGCCGGGTCACGGGCGAAGACCAGCACCGCGTTGGCGCTCCCGAACGGCGCGACCAGCATCGAACGCGGCGCGCCGGGCGCATCGGCCCCGGCGGCGAAGCCCTCGCCTTCCAGACTGTCCGACAGGGACCGCGCCAGGCTTTCGGCCGACCAATAGACGGGTTCGATACGGAATACGCCGACGCCGGCGAAACGCGGCCGGTCCAGCTGCCGCAGAGTCTCCTGCACGGCCGCCACGTCGCGCGCGCCGCCGTTCAGGGTGATCGTGTTGGCGGCCGGGTCGGTGGTGAACTGCACGCGCCGGGCCTGGGGCAGGACCGCCTGGGTCAGGGTCAGCAGCGGATCGACGGCGAGCGACTGAACCTGGACGAACTGGGTGACGGGCCGGGCCGATTCCGGGGTGTCGGGCATGGACCGCGCACGAAGGGCCATCGCGGGCGAGCCCGCGCCCGCGGCGGGCAGGGCGTTGACCACCCCCTGGCGCAGTTCCAGGCGCACCCCGTAGGTCTTCAGCGCCGACTCCGTCAGCCGGAAGAAATCCCGGCGACTCATGCCTGGCGCGCCGCGCAGGGTGACGATGTCGGTCCGGCTCGCCACCTCCGGCGCCATCACAAAGGGTAGGCCCAGCAGGTCGCCGAACGCCGTGTTGATCAGTTGCGGCAGGGGCTGGGGCGGCAGCGAGACAGTGATCGCTCCGGGCGACACCAGGCTGGCCAGCGTCTCGTCCGTCACCGTTCCGGCCCCCGGCGCGCCGCCGGTCGTGGCCTCGGCCGAAAGCGGCAGGTTCAGCCCACGCGGCGCGGTGAGGGTCGGCCCGCCGTGTTCCGCCGCCTGGCGAGCGGCGTCGCCCTGCAGCACCGTCCGCATCGATCCGTAGGAGGCGCAGGAAGCCAGCAGCACCGAGATCGCCGCGACGCTGAAGCCCCGGGCGGCCTTCTCGGTCGTCGTGATCGACAAGATGTTCAAAGCTCCGCCGCGCTCCCCATCGCGTCATAGAAGGTCACGCGCCGCGTCCGGCGTCCATCCCGCAGGACGGCCTCGCTCGAGGTCAGCGTCTCCAAGCGCCAGCGGCCTTCGAAAATGTCGCCGGGGCGCACCAGTCGCGTCGCCCGCGCCTTCTGCGAGGGATCGAGGACCAGAGCGGCCAGCCCCTCCGGCCCCTGATCGACGATGGCCGTCAGCCGGTGGCGGAAGACGAGCGCGACGTCGGGCGGTGGTGGCGGTGGTGGCGGAGCGGCCGGAGTCTCGGGTGGAGGAAGCGGGTCGCCCTGTGCTTCGACGGGATCAAGGTCCGGTCCGATCGCGCCGTGTGGCATAAGGTCGACCTGGAAATCGTTCAGGGCCGCCAGCGTGATGTCGTTGGGGCGGACCAGCAGGCGCGAGGCGGCCGCATGCGGAAACCGGCTCAGGCCCAGGGGCTCGGCGGGGACGCCCGGCGCGCGATAGCCGACCAGGAAGGCGGTCAGGACGGCGAACACCAGGGCGAGCGCGGCGGGGCTGGTCACGAGGGTCGTTCCGTCCCGACGTCGACGGGGAACAGCAGCGACAGGCGGTAGCGGGCCGCTTCGGTGTCGCCGATTTCCAGCCGCTGGACGACCATCGCGTGCGGGTCGTCGGCCAGGTTGCGCAGCAGGGCGGCAAAGGACGCGGCGACATAGGGTCCGCTGACCTCGGCCCGCACCAGGGGCAGGGCGGGGTCGCCCTCCAGGGCCTCGGCGACCTGGATCTCTGGCTCGGGGGCGCCCGCCTGGGCGGCCGCTTCGGCGATGGCTTGCTCAAGCCGGATTCGCGCCAGCCAGATGTTCCGGTCGCGGGTGCTCCAGTCGGACAGTGAAGCCAGCTGGACCCGCTGGGCGCGGTCTAGACCGCCCCGGACGGTGTGGCGGAGCTGGCGGGCCAACATCAGGTCGGCCTGGGCGGCGGCGTAGCGTTCGCGCTGGTCCTGGCTCCAGCCCAGGGCGGAGAAGGCGGCGACCGCCAGGGCCAGCAGGGTCGCCAGCGTGGCCAGCAGCCGTTCACGGGCGGTCAGGCGACTCCAGGCGGTCCGGACGCGGGCAGGCAGATCCGCGCCGGGAAAATCGGTCGGGGCAGCGATTTTGCCCTCTGCCCCCAAACGCCAATCTCCCGCCAGAGTGCTCGTATGAGTGTATAGTCTCTCCAGGCCCGCGAGCGAGCTAGAATTGCGCGAACACTGCAGGCCAGGACGAGGGAGCGAACGTGAGGACGATGCAGCGGAAGCCTCGGCGGCGCGGCGCGCCTGACACCAAGTCCGGATACAGCCTGCTGGAAATCCTGATCGTCCTGACGATCATCGCCCTGATCGCGGCCCTGGTCGGACCAAGGCTGTTCGCCCAGTTGGACCGCTCCAAGGTGACGACCGCCCGGGTGCAGGTCCGCGCCCTGGAAACCGCCTTGGCGACCATGCGGCTGGATCTCGGCCGTGATCCCACCCAGGCCGAGGGGCTGGATCTGCTGGTCAAGGCCGACCGCGGGACCGTGGCCGGATGGTCAGGGCCCTATCTCAGCGGCGGTCTGCCGTTGGATCCGTGGGGTCATCCCTATGTCTATCAGGCGCCGGTCGATGATCAGCACCCGCCCAGGGTGATCAGTCTGGGGTCGGACGGGAAGACGGGCGGAGCCGGCAATGCGGCCGACATCCAGAATCAAGCCGGCGTTTAGCCCGTCGCGCCTGCGGTGGCGCGCGGGCTATTCCGTGCTCGAGGTGCTGGTGGTGCTGGCGATCATGGCCCTGGCGGTGACGCTGGTCATGCCCAAGGCCACGCTGATGATCGACAGGATGACCGCCCACGCCGTGTTCTTCGATTTCCAGCGGCGGGTGCTGGACCTGCGCCGCCAGGCCTATGCCGAACAGACGCCGATGGTGTTGTATGACGACGCGGCGACCGCCGGGCGCGATCCTCTGGGGCGGTTTCTGGCCCTGCGCGCGCAATGGACCTATCGCCTGCGGCGGCCCGTGCGGATCAGCGAGGGCGGCGTCTGCCAAACCGACGAGATCGAGATCCTGAAGGCGAGCCGCCGGGTGATGCGGCTGGTGCCGGGCGAGAGGCCGTGCCGATTCATCCGTCTGGATTGAGCGCGGCCTGGGCCGGATCCGGCCGCCCGGTCAGGCGCATGCGCAGGCGGATGGTGCGGTCGGAGGCGTTGGTGATCGGCCGGACGTCGGTGAACAGGCCGCTGGCCTCCATGTCGCGAGCGATCCGGTCGACGCCGTTGAGCGCGGAATAGGGCAGGGTCAGGTCCATCCGATCGTCCTGGGCGTCGACCGCTTCGATCCCAACACCGTACAATCGCAAAATCCGGGTCGCCACGCTCAGCGCCGCCACGAGATTGGGACGGCTGGACAGGGTGGAGAAGGCCGCCAGGCGCTGGACGGCGGTGTCGGCGCCGGGGACGGCCGGCGGCTTCGACAGACGTTCCGCCGCCGCGACGCGGGCCAGTTCGTGGGCTTCGAGCCGTAGCTTGAAGCCCTGCCCGAGCCAGAAGGCGGCGGCCGTCAACAGCAACAGGGCCGCGGCGGCCGGCGCGGCTCGGAGCAGTCGGTCGGGCGACAGGGCCGACCCGCTGATGCTCCGTCGGGGAAAGGGCGCGCGAAAGCCGGCGACGGCGGCCGGCGGATCGGTCGGCGCATCGCCGCCGCCGGGTTGGACACGCGTGAAGGCTTGCCAGTCCGCCTGGTCGAACGGCGTGCGGCGCCATAGCGAGCCGATCAGGCCGCCGTCGCGCCAGAATTGGGCCTCGAAGCCATGGTCCAGCCGCAGCACGCGCCAGCCACCGCCCGCCGGCGGTTGGAAGAGTTCCGGGGCCGTGGCCGGCGCCTGGTCGCCGAATCGCGCGACGAGGGCCGGCTCGACGCGATCGCGGTCCCACCACCAGATGGAAAAGCCGCCACCGCTGCGCTCGACCATCGCGCCGGCCGAGACGAAGGGGGCCGCCGTTCGGGCGTAAAGCCGCGCCGCCGCCCACGCGGCCGCGCCGCGCGCCGCGCCGGGATCGAAGAACTGGTGGGCGCACATCGTTCGGGCCAGCCATACGTCGGGCTGTCCTAGGGCCAGGGCGCCGCCGGCCTCAACCGTCTCGAAGCGGCCGTCCTGGGTCAGCAACGCTTGGCGCGGGGTCAGGAAAGAGAGGCGCATCCGTGTGCCGTTCCGTCCTTTCGTCGATTGGCGAGAGAGACACGGTTGGCTCCTCGATCCAAACCGGACGCTCGCGGTCGCGTGGCGTCAGCACGATCCGGGCGCGATAGTCCAGGCCAGCTTCCAAGGCTGTGATCTTTAAGGCAAATCGCCCGTTGGGGAAGCCGTAAAGCCGTTCGGCGTCACCGCTCAAGCGGAGGCCGACGGCCCGGCCCAGATCCTCGAGCCCAGTGAACGCCAAGCCTCGGCGGCGATCCAGCACCGCGGCGACCTGATCATCGGTCAAGCCGTACATCACCTTCAAGGCGCTGGGCGTGGCGGTGTTGATATTGATCGTGGCCGAGGTGGGGTCGGCCGTCAGGTCGTCGCGCAGCGCGCGCCAGCGCTCGCGTGGCGTCGCCGTCTTCCAGCCCAGCACGCCCAGGGCCTGGTGGATCGTCCGCAAGGGGGCGTCCGGTGGCGGCGGCAGCCGCCGGTCGCGATAGGCCGGGGCCTCGGCCCCGTCGACGCGGGCGAGGTCGTCGACGTCGATGTAGTCGCTGAAGCGATCGACCAGGGCGGGGCGTTGATCGACGGGCGCGCCCAACGCCGCCAGCAGCCGCGTGGTCGCCGAGGCGGGCAGGTTGTCGAGATTGATCAGCCCGGCCTCGTCCCGCAGCGCCAGCCGCAGCGGCGACGCATAGGGCGTCGAATAGGATGTTCCGTCAATTCGCAGCCGGGCGTCGACCCGTGGGTCGATGTCGCGGACGAGCACCGCGTCGGCCGTTGGCGCGCCCACGGCCACGAGGTAGGCGGCGTGAGCTTCCAGACTTAGGGCCTGGGTCTCGAACCGACTGGCTTCGACCGCCCGGCGGGTCTGCTGGACGAGGCTGTCGAGCGCCAGGATGGCGACCAGAAACACCAGCGTGACGACGGCCGTCACGGCCAGCACGGCCGGCAGGGCGAAACCTCGCTTCCCGACGGGCGCGCTCACAGTTCGGGCGTCCTGGACGACGCGCCGCGCGGGGCGGCGGTCACCGAATAGGGTCGGCCCGAGGTCGCGCGTTCGATCACCTCGACCTGGCCGTCGTCGGTGGCCAGGCGCACGTAGACGCCTCGCTCGCGCGGGGAGCGCGCGCGGTCCATCAAGTCGGGGGTCGCGCGCCAGGACTCCCGCCAGCGCGCGCCGTCCTCGGAATAGCTGAAACGGGCTCGGCGAGGTCTCAGGTCGGCCAGAACGGCCGCCGGGCCTTCATCGGCCCGGCAGGTGATCACGTCGCCGCCGGCGTCGCCGACCAGGGAAACCGTGACCCGCGCCGCCGGCCCCGACCTCGCGCAGGGTGTGGCGGTCGCCAGAACCGCCGGGCCGCCGAACTCGCGTGGCGTCCCGCTCGCGTCGGAGGCGTCGGCCCGGGCCATGGGACCGGCCGGCGGGATGACCAGGCCCCGGACCACCACGCGCAGGGCGTCGGTGGAGACCTGGCGGTCGGCCAGGTCGAGCGCGCGGCGGCCCAGACGGAAGGCGATCTCGGTGGAACGAACGCCGACGGAGAAGATCAGCATCAGCGCCGCGCCGGCCACGGCGAGAACCACGAGGGCCTCGATCAACGAAAAGCCCCGTTGTCGCGCCGTGCTCGGCCGCCGTCGTCCCATGTCCGCGTCCTCCCAGCCCCTCCCCATCTTGAACCCATCCCCACGCATCGCCACCTAGTCGTTACGTCGTCAGGCGCGATGCCGATCCCGGGTCGCGTCGGACGAACGAAGTCGCTTGAGCGAGGACTTCGCGATGACCCGGACGATCCTGTTCGACAGCCCCTTCCTGCTGGGCTTCGAACATACCCGAGACCTGATCGAGCGCGCGGCCAAGGCCGCCGCCGAAAGCTATCCGCCCTACAATGTCGAGCAGGCCGAGGACGGCGGGGTGCGCATCACCCTGGCGGTGGCCGGCTTCTCGCCCGACCAGCTGCAGGTCACCGTCGAAGGCGGCCAGCTGGTGGTGGCGGGGCGGCGCGAGGCCGAGGGCAAGCCCGAGGCCGACAAGGCCTATCTGCATCGCGGCATCGCCGCCCGCGGCTTCCTGCGGACCTTCGTGCTGGCCGACGGCATGGAGGTCACGGCCGCCACGCTCGAGCATGGCCTGCTGCACGTGGACCTGGCCCGTCCGGAGCCCGAACGGCTGGTCCGCCGCATTCCGATCCGCTCGGCGGGCTGATCGCCCGATGGCCCAACGACAGTCCTGGCGGTCGCGGTCTGAACCCAGACGCGCCACGGGGCGTTCCCCTTTTGAAGGAGGTGGTCTTATGACACCGAACCCCGCTACCCCGTTCTTCTCCGCCGAGGCCTTCGCGGCGCTGGGCGCCCCGGACCTGGTCTATGTGCGCCCGATCAAGGCGGCGGAGATCCTGGCCGACGTGCCGGTCGGCGTGACCGACGAGGTCGAGCTGTCTCCCGACCAGACCCTGTACGCGGTGTTCCGCGCCGACGGCGCCCGCTTGGCCGTGCTGACCGACAAGGACGCGGCCGTCGCCGCCGCCCTCGCCCACGAACTGGCCCCCGTCTCGGTGCACTAGGTTAGGGGCCGGGCTCGATCGGCGCTGAATTTCTGAGTTGTCATCCCGGCCGAAGGGCCGCGTAGCGGTCCGCAGAGCCGGGACCCAGGGGCCGGCGCACTGCGCCGCCCCGACACCGCTCGATCAACGGTCCCCGCCGCGCTAAGGAGTCGCGACCCACACGCGCGGAGCGGCGAGCATGAACACCTGGATCGGACGTCGCACCCTGCTGGGAGCCGCCGGACTGCTGGCGGCCAGCCCCCTGCCCGTCCTGGCGGCGACGCCCAAGCCCCGCGTGGCGATCCAGACCGACCACGGGACGATCGTCGTCGAGCTGGAGAGCGGCAAGGCCCCGATCACCTGCGCCAACTTCCTGCGCTATGTCGACGCCCGCAAGTATGACGGCGGGACCTTCTACCGCGCCTCGAAGACCAAGGGCGTCAAGGGCGCCGGCTCGATCCAGGGCGGGCCGCCCGACCGGGTGCGCCGCTTCGCCCCGATCGCCCACGAAAGCACTCGCCTGACCGGGATCAAGCACCGGGCCGGGACGATCTCGATGGCCCGCAACGCCCCCGGCACGGCCACCTGCGACTTCTTCATCTGCGCCAGCCCCCAGCCCTATCTGGACGCCCATCCCGGCGCGGCGGGCGACAACCAGGGCTTCGCGGCGTTCGGCGGGGTGGTCCAGGGCCTGGACGTGGTCAAGAAGATCCTGGCCCTGAAGGCCGACGGCCCGGCCCTCTATCCGGCCATGAAGGGCCAGATGCTGAACCCGCCGGTCAGGATCCTCGGCATGAAGCGGGCTTGAGCGCCGTGAACCGGACCCTGGCCCTGGTCGCGACCCTGACGTCGCTGGCCCTCGCCGCCCCGTCGGCCGCCTTTGCCCGGGAAAGCCTGCTGGCGCGCGCGGTGTCGTGCCGGATCGACGACGGCGCCGTCGCGACGCTGATGGCCGGGCTGGCCGCCGAGGACGCCGGGATGACGTCGCCGGCCCAGGCCTTCGCCGCGCCGTCGGGCAATCTCTATCGCCTGGCCAGGCCGGTCAGCGCCCTGGGCGCCGCCACGGACGCGATCTACGTCTCGCCGGGCCGGATCGCCATGGTGGTTTCGGGGCAGGCGCTGGCCGCGGTTTCCGCCCGGCTGCGGCTCGAGCCCGCGCCCTACGGGCCCGCCGAACGGTCGATCGACGAGGGGCGCACGCTGATCGCCTATGAACTCCACCAGGACGGACTGGAGGGCAACGTGCTGGTCGGCTGCGCGTATGGCGCGCCGGCCGCCCTGGCCTGGCTGGGCGACGACATGGCCGGGTTCTGATCGACCGCCCGGCGCGGTCAGGCCGCGGTGGGCTTGCTCTCGTGGGCCTGGGTCAGCATCACGTGCACGGCGTCGGCCGAGCGGGCCTTGCGCAGCTGCTCGCGCAGCTCGGGCTGGCGCATCATCCGCGAGATGCGGGCCAGGGCCCGCAGGTGGCTGGAATCGGCGTCCCGGGGCGCGAACAGCGCCACCAGCAGGTCGACCGGCTTGTCGTCGACCGCGCCGAACGCCACCGGGGTCTCCAGGCGCACGAACACCGCGCGGACCCGGTCGATGTCGGACAATCGCGCGTGCGGGATCGCCACGCCCTGGCCGACGCCGGTGGACCCGGCGCTCTCGCGCTCGATCAGGCCCTCCAGCGCCTCGCCGGCGTCGACGCCGAACGCACGGGCGGCGACGTCGGCGATCACGCCGAGAACCTGACGCTTGTTGGCGGCGCTGACTCTCAGGGTGACCGCGCCGGGCTCCAGTAGATCGCCGATGATCATGGTCGGGAAACTCGCTCGCAGCCGGTCGTCGCGCATCGTCGCCGCCTCTCGTCGAGACGGGGGCCTACCGAAACGCGCCGACCGATCCGAGGTTCGATCAGCTTGCGGCCGGTGCGTACCCGTTCAGCGACTTGGTGCGTTCAGGGTCGATCCAGCCGATATTTCCGTCAGGCCGCCTGTAGACCACCGACAAACCGTCGTGGGCGGCGTTCCTAAACACGATTGCCTGGGACTCGGTCAAGTCCAGTTCCATGACCGCCATGGAAACAGTCATCGTCTTCAACGAGGCCTGGCTCTCGGCGATGATCATGGCCGACGGCGCGCCGGTCGGGTGGTCGTCCTCGGCCGTCCAGTCGTCGTCGTCGACTTCGTCGCTGTCGGGGGCCCGCAGCACATACATGGCCGCGTTCTCGGCCTGCTTGGCGTTGGCGGCGATCGAGTGGCTCTTCAGCCGCCGCTTGTAGCGGCGGATGCGCGTCTCGATCTTGGCCAGGGCGGCGTCGAAGGCCGCGTGGGCGTCTCCGCCGGATCCATGGCTGATCAGCTGCTGGCCCGAAGCCAGCTTGACCGAACAATCGACCCGGAAGGCGAAGCCCTCCTTGCTGATCACGACATCGGCGTCACCGCCGCGGTCGAAATACTTGCCGATGCTCAGGGCGATTTCGTCGGAGACTCGCGCTCGCAGAGCCTCGCCAACGTCGACATGCTTGCCGGAGATTTGGACTTGCATGGCCTATCAACGCGCCCGTCTGGGTCTGGTGTCAAGCGTCGCAAAAGCGACTTAAAACAGCCCCGGAATCATATGCAGCAGCCGGTCGACCGCCGCGCCCACCACGCCCGCGCTGAGCACCAGCAGGCCCACGCTGACCGCCGCCATCAGGTAGCCCAGCAGAGCCAGCAGGCCGTCGCGCTGCAGCAGGGCCAGGGCCAGGACGGCCACGGTCGCGCCCGGCGCCAGGTTGCCCAGCGGGATCGGCAGCACCAGCACCAGGGCCAGCAGGGTGCAGACCACCCCGATCAGCCGCTCGCCGACCGGCCCGAACAGGATCTTCAGCCGGGGGCGGGTGACCAGCTCCATCCGCCGGACGATCGGCGTCAGCCTCCGGAACAATCCCCGCAGGTCGTCGCGCTTCAGGGGGTGGTCGACCAGCTTGCGCGGCAGCCACGGGATGTCGGAACCCCAGGCGATCTGCGGGGCCAGCAAAAGGATCGGCAGGCTGAGGATCGTCGACGAGCCGGGGGGCAGGGGCAGGCAGTTCAGCAGGCCGAACACCAGCAGCATGGCCCCGAAGGCGCGGCTGTCGAACTGCTCGAGCATCTGGCCGACCGTCAGGACGGGACGCTCGTCCTCGCCGAACCCTTCAATGACGTCGGACAGTTTCTCGATGGTCATGAGTCGCCTTCAGCCGCCTTCACGAAACGCGGAACACGGCTGTTCGGGAGCATGGCTTCAGGCGGTTTCCTTGATCAGGCGCCGCCGCTCGACCGACGACGGGATCCGCAGCGCCTCGCGATACTTGGCCACCGTGCGGCGGGCGATGTCGACGCCGCTTTCCTTGAGGATCTCGACGATGCGGTCGTCGGAATGGACGTCGGCCTCGGTGCGCTCGGCCTCGACCAGGCCCTTGATCTTGTGGCGGACGCTGGCGGCCGAGTGGGCCTCGCCGCCCTCGGTGGCCTGGATCGCCGAGGTGAAGAAGTACTTCAGCTCGAACACCCCGCGCGGCGTGGCGATGTACTTGTTGGAGGTCACCCGGCTGACGGTCGATTCGTGCATGCCGATGGCGTCGGCGACGGTCTTCAGGTTCAGCGGCCGCAGGTGCTCGACGCCATAGGCCAGGAAGCCGTCCTGCTGGCGGACGATCTCGCTGGAGACCTTCAGGATGGTCTTGGCCCGCTGGTCGAGGCTTTTGACCAGCCAGTTGGCGGTGGCGAAGCTGTCGGAGACGAAGGTCTTTTCCTGGTCGGTCCGCGCGCCCTTGCTGATCCGGGCGTGGTAGCGCTGGTCGACCAGCACCTTGGGCAGGGTGTCGGTGTTCAGCTCCACGTGCCACAGGCCGCCGGGCGTCTCGCGCACATGGACGTCCGGCACCAGGGTCTGGGGCGGATCCGAGTGGAAGGCCGCGCCGGGGCGAGGGGTCAGGGCGCGGATCTCGGCGACCATCTCGCGCAGGTCCTCGTCGTCGACGCCGCAGGCCTTGCGCAGGGCGTTCATGTCGCGGCGGGCCAGCAGGTCCAGATTGTCCAGCAGGGCGGCCATGCAGGGGTCGTAGCGGTTGACGTCCTTCAGCTGCAGGGCCAGGCACTCGCGCACGTCGCGGGCCATGACGCCGGCCGGCTCGAAGCCCTGCAGCACGGCCAGGACCTCCTCGACGAAGGCCAGGCCGCAGCCCAGGCGCTCGGAGACCTCCTCGAGGTCGGCCCGCAGGTAGCCGGTGTCGTCGACCGCGTCGATCAGCACCCCGGCCACCACGGTCTGGGCGGGCGACAGGCCGGCCACGGCCAGCTGCTCGGTCAGGTGCTCGACCAGGGTCGGGGGGCGCGACAGGGCGCCCTCGTAGTGGTCGTCGCTCTCGAAATTGCCGCCGCCGCCGGTGCGCGACCAGTCGATCTGGCCACCGGCCTGCTCGGCGACGGGCCCGGC
>Ga0102590_1001885_pt1 | contig 27979 bp, 22 predicted proteins | sample AraplaMF_Col_mMF_FD_76859 | JGI IMG/M metagenome (GOLD analysis project Ga0102590, IMG submission 76859) | Arabidopsis root microbial communities from the University of North Carolina, USA - plate scrape MF_Col_mMF | ecosystem: Host-associated > Plants > Roots > Endosphere | place: USA... | reverse complement strand
CAAGACAAAGCCGTGCCAGATCGCATTCTGGAAGCGCAGCCGCCGCCAGGCGTGGAAGATCACGCCAAAGCTGTAGAACAAGCCGCCGGCAAGGATGAAGCCGAGCACCAGCGTCGGCAGCGCCCTGACCACCGCATCGTAGAGCATCACGCCGCTCCAGCCCATTGCGAGATAGATGCCGACCGAGACGCGATCGAACCGGCCCGGATAGAACAGCTTCAGCACGATACCAAGGATAGCGACGCACCAGACGCCGATGAGCAGCACCAGCGCGAACGCGCTGTCCTTCACCTCCAGGATGAACGGCGTGTAGGTCGCCGCGATCAACAGATAGATCGCGGAATGATCGAAACGTCGCAACAGCCATTTGGCGGGCGAGACCGGCCAGAGATTGTAGCTTGCCGACAGCACCAGCATCGACATCAGCCCGGCGACATAGATCGAGACGCCGACGATGTTAGTCGCATCGGCATAGACCGCTGCCAGCACCACGAGCACCGTCGCCGCAATGATGCCGGCGAGCACGCCGATCCCATGGATGATACCGTCGGCGATCAGCTCGGCGCGATCGTAATTCCAGCCGATCGCGTCGGCAGCGGCGTGGACGGAGGTGGATGCAAGTTGTTTCAATTGGAAGACGGTCATGGCAATCCGCGGTAGCTGTGGCAATGCCCTCGTATATCGGTCATTCGGGACCGCGCGTCGTTCAATCGGCTGATTTGCCGACAAAGACGGTGGAAGTATGAAGCTTGATTTTCCTCACGCAATTGCCACTTTTGTGAACGGCTTCACTGTTCCGCCCGCCCGAGATTCATCCCGTTCATATGGCATTCAGTTTTCAGGACATTGTCGAGGAGGCGCGGCTTTCGGCACGGGCTCTGATCGACTACGGCGAGCACTTCTTCAATCCGACGGTGCGGCTTGGTGTCACCGGCCTGTCGCGGGCCGGTAAGACCGTATTCATCACTGCGTTGATCCACGGGCTGACCCGCGGCGGCCGGTTTCCGGTCTTCGAAGCCTATGCCTCGGGCCGGATCGCGCGGGCGCATCTGGCGCCGCAGCCCGACGATGCCGTGCCGCGCTTTGCCTACGAGAACCATCTGCGCGCACTGATCGAGGAGCGGCGCTGGCCGAACTCGACGGTGGACATCAGCGAGCTGCGTCTCGTCATCGACTATCAGCGCCCGAACGGTGCCGATCGCACGCTGACGCTCGACATTGTCGATTATCCCGGTGAATGGCTGCTCGACCTGCCGCTGCTGCAAAAGAGCTACGAACAATGGTCGGCCGAGAGCCTGGCGCTATCGCGCGAGGCGCCGCGCGCGCATCTGGCCGTGGACTGGCACGCGCATCTCGCCACGCTCAAGCCCGAAGCAGGCGAGGACGAGCAGGCGACGCTGACAGCCGCAAAGCTGTTCACCCAATATTTGCGCGCCTGCCGCGACGAACGCTTCGCGATGAGTCTCCTGCCGCCCGGCCGCTTCCTGATGCCCGGCAATCTCGCCGATACGCCGGCGCTGACCTTTGCGCCACTCGACGTCCCCGCAGGCAGACAGGCGCCGGAGGGATCGCTGTGGGCGATGATGGTGCGTCGCTTTGAAGCCTATAAAGACGTCGTGGTGCGGCCGTTCTTCAGGGATCATTTTGCGCGGCTCGATCGCCAGATCGTGCTGGCCGATGCACTCTCCGCGTTCAATGCGGGACCCGAGGCGCTGCACGATCTCGAGGCGGCGCTATCGGGCATTCTCGATTGCTTCCGCATCGGCCGCAGCACGCTCCTCTCCAGCCTGTTTCGGCCGCGGATCGATCGCATCCTGTTCGCCGCGACGAAAGCGGATCATCTGCATCATTCCAGCCATGACCGGTTAGAGGCCGTGCTGCGCCGCGCCGTCACCCGCGCCGTCGCGCGTGCTGAAGATACCGGCGCTGCGATCGACGTGGTGGCGCTCGCCGCTGTCCGCGCCACGCGCGAAGCGCAGGTTGCGCATGGCCGCGACGTCTTGCCCTCGATCCTGGGCACACCGGCCGCGGGCGAAAGCGCGAACGGCGAGTTCTTTGACGGCAATACGGAGGTGGCGACCTTTCCGGGCGATCTGCCAGATGATCCCGAGCCGCTCTTTGGCGGGGCGGACGCGTTCCGCGGATTGTCGACGCAAGCCGCGGAGAAGAGCGATTTCCGCTTCCTGCGCTTCCGTCCGCCAAAGCTCGAACGCGAAGGAACGAACGAGCCCGCACTGCCGCACATCCGCCTCGACCGTGCCCTGCAGTTCCTGATCGGAGACAAGCTCGCATGAACGACCGATCGAAGCCACGGCGGCCGGCGACGTTCCGGCTCGACAATCCCGATGTCGTCGTGACCGAGGCCGACGAGACCAGCCGGCTCGGCCGCGCCACCATTCAGATCACGCCGGAGCCCGATCCGGCGAACTTGCCGGTACCCATTGAAACCGCGCTTCCGGCGCGGCGCGGCTTTCCCTGGGGCGCGCTGTTCTGGTCCGGCGTTGCCGGCCTGACGCTGCTCGGCACCGGGCTCGGCGTTGTCAGGCTGATCGAGGATCTGTTTGCGCGCAGCGAGAGCCTCGGCTTCGTCGGGCTGGCGCTCGCCTTCGTTACCACGCTTGCGCTCGCGGTGGTGATCGGGCGCGAGGCGTTCGGCCTGGCGCGGCTTGCAACGATCGAAAAATTGCATCGGCGTGCCGCCGAGGTACTCTTGAGCGACGATCGCAAGGAGAGCCGCGACATCGTCAAGGACCTGATCGCGATCGCGCACCAGAATCCGCGGCTCGCGCGCGCCCGTGCCGCGCTGGAAAGCCACAGCGGCGAGATCATCGACGGCGCCGACATGATCCGGCTCGCCGAGCGCGAATTGATGTCACCGCTGGATGAGGAGGCGCGGCGGCTGGTGTCGTCGGCCGCGCAGCGGGTCTCGATCGTCACGGCAGTGTCGCCGCGCGCGCTGTTCGACGTGCTGTTCGTGTTCGTGGCCTCGCTGCGCCTGATCCGCCAGCTCGCCCGGCTTTATGGCGGCAGGCCCGGCGCACTCGGCATGATCCGACTGCTTCGTCACGTCATCGCCCATCTCGCCATCACCGGCGGTCTCGCCGCCAGCGACAGCCTGGTGCAGCAGATGCTCGGCCACGGGATTGCGGCAAAGCTGTCGCAGCGGCTGGGTGAAGGCATGCTCAACGGGCTGCTGACTGCACGGCTCGGGTTGGCGGCGATCGACGTCACGCGGCCGCTGCCATTCGCCGCGCTGCCGCCGCCGAAACTGTCGGACCTCGCGACCGATTTGTTGCGGAGGAAAGAGGACGAGGAGTAGGCTTCGCTTCGCGGGTGAGGGGTATCTATACTCACGAACGATTTTGCGAGTGGAGAGATACCCCTCATCCGGCGCTTCGCGCCACCTTCTCCCACAGGGGGAGAAGGAAGAAGAACCCCGCTAGCCGCGCGAACGCCTCTCAAATTCCCCCGCTAGCACGCGCCACTGGAACAGCGGCGAGTCCTTTGGCGGCGAGAGGTCCGGAGTCCATCCGGTGAGCTTGTCGAGCGTATAGGTATCGATCAGGACGCCGCGCCAATGGCGTTCGACTTGCCCCAATGGTGTACGCGTCGCGGGGATGGTCTCCCACAGAGGTGAATGATCATCGGGCTGGCGACCGACATAGAGTCCCGCATGTCCCCTGATCCTGTCCATTCCAGGATCATGGAAATCCTGGAAGCGACCTCGCTCGTTGATCTCGACCACGGGCACGCGGCCGCGGAATAGCCAGCGCATCATGGCATAGGTGCGGTAATCCGTGGTCGCAATCCAGGTCGCGCCAGTCTCGTCCAGCGCGGCCTGGGCACGCGCGGCGACCTGGTCGTAGCCGGCCTCGGCGCCGATCGGATCCATCTTGCCGAGGAAATTCCAGGGCGCGGCGACGTAATAAAGAAACACAATCACGACGAAAGCGATCCCGGACACCAGCGCCGTCTTCACCCAGAACATGCTGGACCGGATCATCCGTGCCGACCAGCCTTCTTTCGGCAGCATCGCAAGGTTCACCGCGGCGGCGGCGAAACCGACTGGCCACATGAACATCGGCCAGGTGTCGCCGACCCTGAGCGTGAACGACTTGAGAAAGAAGTAGACGAACGGCACCAGCACCGCGGTCGACAGCAGGATCGCCACCGGCTCGCGGGAGCGGGTGCCGCGCCATGCCGTCAGGACGAGGCCCGACAACACCACCGGCAGCATGACGAAACCGACGAGCCCGAGTTGCAGGCCGATGTAGTCGCCGATGGTGCGCAGCGAGATGCCGTAATTGGCAGTCGCGCGCACGCCCTGGAAACGGAACGAGGCCCAGTCGTGCTGCGCATTCCAGATCAGCACCGGCGAGAACAATGCGACCGCGATCAGCACGGCCAGATAAGGATAGGGGCTGCGCAGCCAGCGCCAGCGCCAATCCGGCACCAGCAGAAACGCGGCAACCGCCGGCGCGAACATGATCGCGGTGAATTTCGAGAGCATCGAGAGCCCTGCGAACAGGCCCGCCGCGAGCCACCAGCGGCCATCGCCGCTTTGCGCGAGCCGCACCAAGGACCACATCATCGCCATCGCGAACGGGATCATGGCAACGTCGGGCGCGACCTTGGCCATGAGCAGGCCGTAATAGAGCGCGGCCTCGGGCATCAGCACCGCAACGACGATCGCGCGCACATCATGGGTGATCCGGCGGACCATGTCGGCCAGCAGAAGCTGCGTCACCAGCATCGCGACAATGCCGCCGAAGCGGACGCCGAGCACGGTGTCGCCGAAGATCGCGGTGCCGAAGCGGATCAGCCAGGCGATGCCGGGCGGGTGATCGAGAAAGCTCAACGCCGCCTCCTTCGACCAGGTCCAGTAATAGGCCTCGTCGGTGCGCAGCTCGATCGCGGAGGCGTAGACGATGCGCAGCACCGTCATCGCGGCGATCACCAGCGCGGCCAAGACAAGCGGCCGGCGCGAGGCGTCGTTGGGCTTCACGGTGATGTCGGGAGCGATCGTCACGGCCGCGCTTTTCCCCGACTTGAGAGGGGGAGTCAATGTGGCGGGGGAGTGCGCCATATTTCGGCGTCATCTGGGCAAGCGTCAGCGCAGACCCGCGATCCATAACCACAGGGAGGCGTTTGGCGAAGATTTGGAGTTACCAGACTGCCCTACAAATCTCCCTGTGGGGATGGGTCCCGGATCTGCGCGCGCCTGAGGGCGCGCTTGTCCGGGACGACGACCGACTGTCTGGCTCCTTGCCGCGCATGTGATCGGAGGGGCTGTTCACTCCCGGAATTTAACTCTCCGCTGGCTGTTCTCCTCAGTGAGCTGATACAACCGAATCATGGCCAGGACCGTCCTTTTGCGCTTGCCCGAACTCGTCCGCTCGACCAGCGCGCGGCAGGTCCGGCTGGTCTGCGGAATCATCCTGTTCGCTTACGTGGTCAGCCATTTCCTCAACCACGCGCTCGGCAATATCTCGGTCGATGCGATGCAGGTCGGGGTCTATTACCACACATCGTTCTGGCAGTTCCTTCCGGTGGCGATCGTGTTCTATACCGCCGCTCTCACCCACATGGGTCTCGGCGTCTACGCGCTGTATCAGCGCCGCCAGTTCCGCTGGCGGACGATCGAGCCGCTGCAGCTCTTGCTGGGGCTGAGCATCCCCGCGCTCGTGATGGCGCATGTGATCGGCATCCGGCTCGGCCAGATGCTCTACGGGCACGAGAAGCTCTATCCGCAGGAGCTCTATTTGTTTTTCGTCGTGGCGCCCGCCCGGCTCTGGACCATGACGATCCTGCTGATCGTCGCCTGGGTGCACGGTTGCATCGGCATCTATTTCTGGCTCCGGCTCAAACCATTCTTCGTCCGGGTCGCGCCATATCTGCTGGCGGCCGCGGTGCTGATTCCGACGCTGGCGCTGCTCGGCATCTATCAGGGCGGCCGCAGCGTCGCCGCCGACAGCGAGGACGGAGACTGGCGCAAGCAAAATTACACGCAGCGCGAGGTCGGAACGTTCGCCCAGGCCGATACGCTCGACCGCATCACCGGCGGACTGACGATCGGTTATTTCGGCCTGCTCGGACTGGCGCTGCTTGCGCGTGGCGTGCGCGGCTGGCGCGAGCGGCGCGGCGGCATGATCGCGCTGTCCTACGGCAACGGCAAGACGGTGCGCGTGCCCAAGGGGCTCTCCGTGCTGGAGGCGAGCCTGCGCCACAACGTGCCGCATGCCAGCGTCTGCGGCGGCCGCGCTCGCTGCTCGACCTGTCGCATCCGCATCATCGGCGACCACGGCGCCCTGCCCGAGCCATCGCAGCGTGAAGCCTTCGTGCTGGCCCGCGTCGGCACCGCCGATCCCTCGATCCGACTGGCCTGCCAGCTGCGGCCGACCTGCGATCTGTCCTTCTTCCAGCTGTTCATGCCGCACATGCTGTCGGCCAACGCGCAGGCGTCCTCGCCCGTGAGGATCGGCCAGGAGCGCTATCTCGTCAGCTTGTTCGTCGACATGCGCGGCTCGACGCAGCTCGCCGAGAAGCGGTTGCCGTTCGACACCGTCTTCATCGTCAACCGTTTCCTTGGCGCGGTGTCGCAGGCCGTGATCGAGAATGGCGGTCAGCCGAACCAATTCGTCGGCGACGGCATGCTGGCGCTGTTCGGCCTCACCAGCGATCCGCACACCGCCTGCCGGCAGGCGCTGAAGGCGGTGGCGGGCATCGCGACCCATGTGGACGAGCTCAACGAGCTGCTGAGCCATGATCTGCGCCAGCCGATCCGCTTCGGCATCGGCGTCCATGGCGGCGAGGTCATCATCGGCGACATCGGCTATCGCGACCACATCGTCTTCACTGCGCTTGGCGATGCCGTCAACGTCGCAGCCCGGCTTCAGGACATGACCAAGACGCTTCAGTGCGAAGCGATCGTCTCCGAAGAGGTCCGCCGCACCGCGGGCCTTCACGAGGACGCGCTGCCGAAGCAGGAGGTCGCGATCCGCGGCCGCGACGAGCCATTGGTCGTGCGCGTCATCGCCGACACCAGGACATTGTCTTCGGTCATCGCAGACGGTGAGCGCGTCGCGGCGTAGAGCTAACCACACGAGAGGCGCGCTCCCTCTTCCGCTTGCGGGAGAGGGTTGGGCAGAGGGTGTCTCCGCAACGGGACAGGCCCCTAGAGGCGAAAGCCCTCTCCCGGCCTCTCCCGCATCCGCCTTCGCCAAGGCTTCGGCGGACAAGAGCGGGAGAGGTGAAGCAGGAATCATCTCGGCGTAACACCGGCCTGTTGCAGCGCAACGGCATGGGCTTGCTGCGAAAGCACGAATTGACTTCAGCCGGATGGTTGAGACAGATGAGCGCGGGTCTCGCGGTGATGACCGCGAGCCAACGGAAAGCTCCGGGAGGAGACCTGAATGTTCGACCGACGCGACCTGCTCAAAGGAGCGGGGCTTGCCGCCATGGCGGCCACACTGAATTCCACCAAGGCCCTGGCACTCGAGACCGTGACGCTGCCGTTCGGCAATGGCGAACGGCCGCTGGTGAAGTATCCGCAGAAGCGGCCGTTGATCGGCCTGACCAGCCGTCCGCCGCAGCTCGAGACGCCATTTGCAATCTTCAACGACGGGCCGATCACGCCGAACAACGCGTTCTTCGTGCGCTATCACCTCGCCGGCCTGCCCTACGATCTCGATCCCGATAAGTTCACGCTCGAGGTCAAGGGCAAGGTCGACAAGGCGCTCAAACTTTCACTGAAGGACATCAAGAAGATGAAGGCGACCGAGATCGTCGCCGTCACGCAATGCTCCGGCAACAGCCGCGGCTTCTTCGAGCCGCGCGTTGCCGGCGGCCAGCTCGCCAATGGCGCGATGGGCAATGCGCGCTGGCGCGGTGTGCCGCTCAAGACCGTGCTCGACATGGCGGGCGTGCAGGCCGGCGCCAAGCAGGTCGTCTTCGGCGGCATGGACGGACCGGTCAGCGACAAGACGCCCGACTTCACCAAGGCGCTCGACCTTGCTCACGCCAGCGACGGCGAGGTGATGCTGGCCTATGGCATGAACGGCGAGGATCTGCCGTTCCTGAACGGCTTCCCGCTGCGCCTGGTGGTGCCCGGCTATTACGGCACCTACTGGGTCAAGCACCTCAACGAGATCACCGTCATCGACAGCGTCTATGATGGCTTCTGGATGAAGTCGGCCTACCGGATTCCTGACACCCCGGACAATTCCGTCGAACCCGGCACGACGCCGAAGGCGACGATCCCGATCAACCGCTTCACCATCCGCTCCTTCATCACCAACGTGCCTGATGGCGCCAAGCTGAAGGCCGGACGGACGACGCTGCGCGGCATCGCCTTCGATGGCGGCAAGGGCATCAAGGACGTCTCGGTCTCCACCGACGGCGGCAAGACCTGGGCCTCCGCCAAGCTCGGCAAGGACCTCGGCAAGTACTCGTTTCGCGAATGGAAGCTGCCGGTGAAGCTCGCGGCCGGCCAGGTCGAGCTCAAGGTGCGCGCTACCAGCAATTCCGGCGAGACGCAGCCGGACACGCCGCGCTGGAACCCGGCGGGCTATTTACGCAACGTCGTCGAAACCGTCCGCGTCAGCGTGGCCTGAGGAGAATGATCATGCAGCGCACCGTTCTCAGCGCCATCGCGCTCGCCGCCGCCGCATTGGTCGGGTCGGTCCTTGCCGCCCCGGTCAATTACAAGACTCCGGACGAGACCGCAGCCTTCAAGCCCGGGCCCAATCTCGAGGTGGTGCAGGGCAATTGCGCCGCCTGCCATTCGTCCGACTACATCGCGACCCAGCCGCCGATGAAGGACAAGAAAGCCTTCTGGCAGGCCGAGGTGACCAAGATGATCAAGGTCTATGGCGCGCCGATTGCGGACGCCGACGTCGGCAAGATCGTCGATTATCTGGCCGCGACTTATTGACGGCATCGGGGCCAATTGACCGCGAAACGGGCAAAACAGGCGAAAACGCCGCGAAGTTGAGCGAATTTCGGTAAAATGCGGATGTGGTTTGATCTACCAAGCCCGCCACATTCCGCGTATCCTGTAGGACCGAACCGGCTGGTTGGCGGGGACTGGCGGTTCGCGATCTCGGAGGAAGACCCGCGGAGAAGACGTGATGGCTAAAGGTACGGTCAAGTGGTTCAACCCGACCAAGGGTTATGGATTTATCCAGCCTGCGTCGGGCGGCAAGGATGTGTTCGTGCATATCTCGGCAGTGCAGAAAGCCGGCTTGTCCTCGCTCAACGAGGGACAGACGGTTGAATATGAAGAGATCGCAAACCGGGGCAAGACGTCCGCGGAGAACCTCAAAGTATAAGCCGGCCAGCTTTTGCTGCCTCCCGGATTGATCCGGGAGTGAGGCCAAAAAAATTTAGAAGACGGCCAGTGCATTCGACGACAGGCGTTGCGACTGCACGCGAAGGGCTATTTGCCTCGAGAGATCGCCAATCAACGCCGCAGCAATGACAATCGCGACCGCATGTGGTTAGCCCACCGGCAACGGTGCGTCGCGCTTGATCTCCTCCATCACCGCATAGGTGCGCGTCTCGCGCACGCCCGGCATCGACAGCAAGGTCTCGCCGAGGAAACGCCGGTATGCGGTCATGTCCGCCAGCCGCGCCTTCACCAGATAATCGAAGCCTCCGGCAACCATGTGACATTCCAGCACTTCGGGCGCGAGTTTCACCGCGCGCGCAAAGCGCTCGAAATTGTCGGGCGTGGTCTTGTCGAGCAGCACCTCGACGAACACGAGCAAGCCGAGTCCGAGCCGGTGCGGATTGAGCCGCGCGCCATAGCCTTCGACAAAGCCCTCGCGCTGCAACCGCTTCAGCCGCTCGCCGATTGACGTCGGCGACAGGCCGATGCGTTCGGCGAGCTCGACATTCGCGATTCGCCCATCCTCCTGCAAAATGGAGAGGATTTTCCGGTCTATTCGATCGAGTTCCATGCTTTGTGCGGATAAAGGGTCATCAATCTTCATTTTCTAAGCCAAAGCGCCTAATTTGTCTATCGAACCACGGTCACGCGGGTCTTATCCTGATCTCAGCCACAGGACACGCCATGCCAAACCTCCCGGCCCCTTTCTCTGCCCCCTACGCGCCTGATGACGCCGACATCGCTGCGCGCCTCTTTCCCTTGGTGCATCTCAGCCCAGCGCAGGAAGCCCGGATCGACCGCACCGCGACGCGGCTGATCGAGGCGATCCGCAAGCGCGACGACCGGCTCGGCGGGGTCGAGGACATGCTGCGCGAGTTTGCGCTCTCCACCAAGGAGGGCCTCGCGCTGATGGTGCTCGCCGAGGCGCTGCTGCGCGTGCCTGATGCGCGTACAGCCGACCAGTTCATCGAAGACAAGCTCGGCGAGGGTGACTTCATCCATCACGAGACCAAGTCCACCGCGTTCCTGGTCAACGCATCGGCCTGGGCGCTTGGCCTGTCGGCCCGGGTGATCCAGCCCGGCGAGACGCCCGACGGCACGATCGGCCGGCTTGTGAAGCGGCTCGGCGCGCCGGCGGTGCGCACCGCCACGCGTCAGGCGATGCGGCTGATGGGCAATCATTTCGTGCTGGGTGAGACCATCGAGCAGGCGCTGGAACGTGGCAAGCCGCGCTCGGGCCAGAAGTCGCGCTACTCCTTCGACATGCTCGGCGAAGGCGCGCGCACGGCTGCGGATGCGAAGCGCTATTTCGATGCCTATGCGAGCGCGATTGAGACGATCGGCAAGGCCGCGGGCAACCATCCCCTGCCCGACCGGCCCGGTATCTCCGTCAAGCTCTCGGCGCTGCATCCGCGATTCGAGGCGATCAGCCACGGTCGCGTGATGGCCGAACTGGTGCCGCAACTGCTCGATCTCGCCCGCCGCGCCAAGGCCTATGACCTCAACTTCACCGTCGATGCCGAAGAGGCCGACCGGCTGGAGCTATCGCTCGATGTGATCGCGGCAACGCTCGCCGATGACTCGCTCAAGGGCTGGGACGGCTTTGGCCTTGCGATCCAGGCCTATCAGAAGCGTGCCGGCGCAGTGATCGACTACATCCATGAGCTGGCCCGCGCGCATGACCGCAAACTGATGGTGCGGCTGGTCAAGGGGGCTTATTGGGACACCGAGATCAAGCGCGCGCAAGAGCGCGGGCTCGACGGCTATCCGGTGTTCACCCGCAAGGCCATGACGGATTTGAACTACGTCGCCTGCACCTCCAAGCTTTTGGGTCTGCGGCCGCGCATCTTCCCGCAATTTGCCACCCACAACGCCCTCACCGTCGCGACCGTGCTGGAGCTCGCGGGCAAGAGCGGCGGCTTCGAATTCCAGCGCCTGCACGGCATGGGCGAAGCGCTCTACGAGCAGCTCGCCAAGGATCACCCTGAGATCGCCTACCGCACCTATGCCCCGGTCGGCAGCCATCGCGATTTGCTCGCCTATCTGGTCCGGCGGCTGCTCGAGAACGGCGCCAACTCCTCCTTCGTGGCGCAGGCGGCCGACTACCGCGTGCCGGTGCCGGCGCTGTTGAAGCGTCCGGTCGATCTCATCGTTCGTCCGGATCAGGCCCATCACGCCAAGATTCCGCTGCCGGGCGATCTGTTCGCGCCGGAGCGACATAATTCAGCCGGCATCGAATTCGGCGAGCGCGCGGCGCTCGACAGGCTGCTGGCCGAGGTCAAGGCGGCGATGCCCGACCTCAAGCCGGTCCCCGACACCACGTCCGAGCAGGCAAGCGCGGCTGTCGCGGCTGCCCGCGCGGGCTTTTCCGGATGGAGCCGGACGCAGGCCTCGACGCGCGCGGCGGCGCTGGAACAGGCCGCGCACCTGCTGGAGAGCCGCAGCGCACAGTTCATCGCGCTGCTTCAGCGCGAAGGCGGCAAGACGCTCGATGACGCACTGTCCGAACTGCGCGAAGCCGCCGATTTCTGCCGCTATTACGCCGCGCAGGGCCGCAAACTGTTCGGTGGCGAGACTGCGATGCCGGGACCGACCGGCGAGAGCAACGCTCTCGGCCTGCGCGGCCGCGGCGTCTTCGTCGCGATCTCGCCATGGAATTTTCCGCTGGCCATTTTCCTGGGACAGGTCACCGCGGCGCTGATGGCCGGCAACAGCGTCGTGGCCAAGCCCGCCGAGCAGACGCCGCGCGTCGCCCGCGAGGCTGTCGCGTTGCTGCACGAGGCAGGCATCCCGAGAAGCGCACTGCATCTCGTCACCGGCGACGGCCGTATCGGCGCGGCGCTCACGGCGCACGCCGATATCGCCGGCGTCGTCTTCACAGGCTCGACCGAGATCGCGCGTCAGATCAACCGGACGCTTGCCGCCAAGGACGGACCGATCGTGCCGTTGATCGCGGAGACCGGCGGCATCAACGCCATGATCGCGGATGCGACCGCACTGCCTGAGCAGGTCGCCGACGACGTCGTCACCTCCGCCTTCCGGTCCGCCGGCCAGCGCTGCTCGGCGCTGCGGCTCTTGTTCGTGCAGGAGGAGGTCGCCGACCGCATGATCGAGATGATCGCGGGCGCCGCACGCGAGCTCAAGATCGGCGATCCCGCAGATGTCGCAATCCATGTCGGGCCGGTCATCGATACCGAGGCCAAGCAACGGCTCGATGCCCACATTGCGCGGATGAAGAGCGAGGCGCGGCTGCATTTCGCAGGCACGGCTCCGAATGGCTGCTTCGTCGCGCCTCATATTTTCGAGCTCCGGGATGCCGGTCAGCTCACCGAGGAGGTGTTCGGTCCGATCCTGCATGTGGTGCGCTACCGCGCCGAGACCCTCGAACGCGTGCTGCAAGCGATCGAGCGCACCGGCTACGGCCTGACGCTCGGAATCCACTCCCGCATCGACGACACGATCGAGGCTATCATCGACCGCGTCCAGGTCGGCAACATCTACGTCAACCGCAACATGATCGGCGCCGTGGTCGGGGTGCAGCCGTTCGGCGGCAACGGCCTGTCCGGAACCGGCCCCAAGGCCGGCGGCCCGCACTACCTCGCTCGCTTCGCCACCGAGCAGACCGTGACCATCAACACCGCAGCCGCCGGCGGCAACGCAGCGTTGCTTGCGGGAGAGGAGTGAGGCCGCTTCCGGATTGGTTCCTCGCGACAATACGCGATATCAGTCCCGTCATCCTGAGGTGCGAGGGGCGCGATGCCAAGCATCGCGCCGGGAGCCTCGAAGGATGAAAGGCCCGGATGCAGGCGGGCCGTCGCCCTTCGAGGGCCGCTGAAGAAGCGGCCACCTCAGGGTGACGGAGGAGAGATTCGGCTTCATTGCTGTTAACCCACCGCAATGCGCCTTGCGCCGGACGCCGTTGCATCCCGGCAAGACATCGGTCTAATGACTCCCATGACGTGCCCGCGCCAATTCCAGCCCGCGGGAAACAACAAGAGCGAGGGAGCAACGCCGCAATGGAAAAAGGCATTTTTGCAGGGCTCAAGGTATTGGACTGCGCGAGCTTCATCGCGGCGCCCGCGGCTGCGACGGTGCTGTCCGATTTCGGCGCCGACGTCATCAAGATCGAGCCGCCCGGTGCCGGCGATCCCTACCGCAATCTGCCCAACCTGCCCGGCTATCCCACCAGCGAACACAATTTCGCCTGGCTGCTCGAGGCGCGCAACAAGAAGAGCCTCGCGCTCGATCTCTCCAAATCCGAGGCGCAGGCCGTGCTCTACAGACTGGTCGAAGAGGCGGACGTCTTCATCACCAACATGCCGCCGCCGGTGCGCGGCCGGCTCGGCATCACCTATGACCATCTCGCCCATCTCAACGACCGGCTGATCTACGCCTCCTTCACCGGCTATGGCGAGAAAGGCGAGGAGGCCAACAAGCCCGGTTTCGACAGCAACGCCTATTGGGCGCGCTCCGGCCTGATGGATCTCGTCCGCGCCGATACCCACACCACGCCAGCCCGCTCGGTCGCCGGCATGGGCGATCATCCCTGTGCCATGGCGCTCTACAGCGCGATCGTCACAGCGCTGTATCAGCGCGAGAAGACCGGCAAGGGCTCGCATGTCGCCTCCAATCTGATGGCCAACGGCGTCTGGGCGGCCAGCGTGCTGGCGCAGGCCAAGCTCTGCGGCGCCAAATTCGGCGAGCGGCGCCCGCGCGAGCGCGCGCTCAACGCGGTCGCCAACCACTATCAATGCAGGGACGGCCGCTGGCTGATCCTGTCGCTGCTGAGCGAGGAGAAGCAGTGGCCGACGCTGGCCAAATGCCTCGGACGCGAGGACCTGATCAACGATCCGCGCTTCGCGACAAAGGCCGACCGTCACGCCCGCTCGGTCGAGCTGATCAAGATTTTTGACGAGACCTTCGCCACCAGGGATCTCGCCGAATGGCGCAAGATTCTCGACGGCAGCGGCCTGGTGTTCGGCATCGTCGGCATTCTCGACGACATTCCAAACGACAAGCAGATGCTCGACAACGAGGTGCTGGTGCCGTTCGAGAACGACACCATGCTCACCATCAACTCTCCGATCTGGATCGACGGCACCAAGAAGGTGCAACCGCGCAAGCCGCCCGGCGTCGGCGAGCACAGTGACGAGATTTTGCGTGGGGCGGGATATGACGAGGCCGCGATCAGGCAGCTGCGGGCGAAGGGGGCGGTGGGGTAAGGGACGCACCGCTCTAACCCCGCGATTGCGAGCCAGCGGGTCCGCGCAAAGCGCGGACCCGCTGGCTCGCAATGACGACGTAGAACCAGGCCGGTATAATCATCGGCAAAACACGAATGCCGCGAGGTCCCATGCCCAGCTACCGCCTTCACTACTTCCCCGAATCCGGCAACAGCTACAAGCTGGCGCTGATGCTCACGCTGTGCAGCGAGACGTTCGAGCCTGTGTGGACCGATTTCGGCGGCGGCGTCACGCGCACGGCGGAATGGCGCCGGAACGTGAACGAGATGGGCGAGATTCCCGTGCTCGAGGTCGACGGCGTGAAGATGACGCAAACCGCGCCCCTCCTGCTCAAGCTGGCCGAGCAATACGGCCGCTTCGGCGCGGCGACGGAAGCCGAAAAATTCGAGCTGCTGCGCTGGCTGTTCTGGGACAACAACAAGCTCACCGGCTACATGGCGACCTATCGCTTCATGCGGGCCTTCACGGAGAAGAACGATCCGCAAGTGCTGAAGCACTTTCGCCGGCGGCTCGACGATTTCCTCGGCATTCTCGACGGTCATCTCCAGCACAATGCGTTCGCGATCGGCACCAGGCCGACCATCGCCGATATCTCGATGATGGCCTATCTGCACTATCCGAGCGACGAGCACGGCTTTGATTTCGCGGAAAGCCATCCCGCCATCCACGCCTGGCTCGGCCGCATGGCCGCACTGCCCGGCTGGAAGCCGGCCTACGAGCTCTTGCCCGGCAAGCGGATGACGAACTACGCGAAGTGAGGGTGCCGACTATCTCAGTGCCAGCCAGCCGAGCGTGAACAGGATGCCGCAGATGATGACCGCCGCCGTGACAGCCGAGGCGCTGACGCGGACGCTGCCTGCGATTTGCTTGGCTTCCTCATTCTGCGCAATCTCGCGATTGTGCTGCTTGTTGGCGTCGCTGGTGTCCGTCATGGGTCATCCGAACCGGTTGGGTCGCTTGATTTACGCATGATCTGATCGGAAAACCGCTACACACTTTTCCGGATCATGCGCTAACGCGTCTTGATGAAGCACATGCCAATGCGGTTGGAAGCCGCCGCAGCCTGACAGGTGAGACCCTTAGCACAGGTCCATGACGTAAAACTCTTGTCGGCCTCTCCCGATCCCGCATTTTGCAGGGAACAATGCGCGCCCCAGCCGTCCTGATATTCGGTCCCGGCGAGCTCACCGTTGCCGCGGGTCTGCGGCCTGCTGGCAAATCCGCGTGAGAAATCAGGGCGTTTGCCTTCCGCGAACGCCGCCAGGATGTCGCGGCGACGGAGCTGATCGCCGAAGAAATGCGGCGAGGCCGGCACGATGGTGGAATTCGACGCCCCGTCCGTCAGCCAGTCCACGCCGGGGAAATGGAAGCCTCCGATGCCGCGGGTCTGATGGCAGCCCGAGCAGGTGACATCGTTGAGACGGCGCTGGAAGCCTGCGACCGAACGGATGTTGTCCAGGGCGATGCCGCGTGCCGCCGCCTGCTTCAGCGCGCCGACGACGTCGTCGTCAGTGAACAGATGATTGCTCTCACCCTCACCTTGCAGCATCCCGAACTCCGGCTGCAATATCGACGCATCGAGGCCTGCGGGTGTCGGCGCCACCGCCGCCTTGGCGAGATACTTCTCCGGGATCAGTACGGTGCCGCGGTCGAACTCGCGAAGATTCGCCGGCGTCAGCAGCCAGACCTTGAAGTCCCGCCGAAGCGCCTCGTCGGCGAGGATGCGATCGCGGTCGATCTGGTTCTCCAGCGTCGATTCCACGAATGTCTTGCTGGCCGCATCGTATTTGAACACCTTGAGCAGATAATCCGAGCGAAAGTCGTGCAGCGCCGATTTCGGCGCAATCGATATCTGGATATTGGTCTCGATGCGGTCGATCATGGCATCGTAAGGAGCGGAGCGACTGCCGATCAACGCCTGCCAGTCGCCATTGTGGAGCCAGCGCCGCGCGACTTCGGCACAAGTAACGGGCTTACCGTTCTGATCGATCTGGTGCGCATCGCGCGCCTTCATCACCAGATTGAAGGTCATTGGCAGGCGCGTCGCGGTATTGCCGCTTCCGAACCGCGCCAAGCGATAGATCAGCCGGATCTCGCCACAGGATTCTTCCGAGACATAGGCGCGGTCCATGCGATTGACGATTCCAGCCAGCACGAAACGTGTGTTTGCGGATGCCATGACGGCCGGATCGAATAGCTGGACGTCGAAACCCTCGCCGACGCCGATGGTCTCGCTCGGCCAAGCCTGCTTGTGCTGCGCGATGTAGCGATCAAACTCGGCGTCGATCGCCGGCGGAATCTCCTTGAGCTGCGGCAGTGAGGCGAACAGTGCATCAGTCGTCAGCGGAACAGTGCTGCTACCCTCGGGCTGCAGCAGCCGCGAGATTGACAGCGCATCGCTCTGGTCGAGCTTGCGCAGGAGGTCGGGATCGGTGATCGCGGTGCCGCGTGCGTGCGGCGGGTTTTCCGCCGCCGAGAGCGACATGACGCCGCCAAGCAACAGCGAGGCGGCCAGGAGAATTTGCAGCGCGCGGCTCATGCCTCCACTAACACCGCGCGTGACAGCCTATTCAAGTCAAAAGGCGCTTCACGCGGTGGTGAAGCGCCTCTTCGAAATTCAGCTCCGGGAGGTTTTCAGCGCGCGACGATCAGGCCCTTGGCGGTGACGACCACCCAGCGGCCGTCCTGGCGACGGATCGCATCGACGCGGCCGACGCCGGGAATGGGATCGCCGGGATAGACCTCATAGAGGCCGCCGCGGCCCTCGATCAGCGCACCGCCATTGGCGGCGTTGCGCAGCCTCCAGCCTTCGATAGTCGGCAAGCGGCCGACCTCGGTCTTGGGCGCGGCCGACGCAGGAGCAGTTGCGGGAACAGCAGTAGCGACCTGGGCCGGGGCCGGCGCGATCGTGCCGGTGGTCTCCTTCGCGGGCGTCGCGGCGGCGGCCTGCGCGGGGGCAGCCGGCGGGGTGGCGCGGAGCTTGTCGACGGTCTCGGAGAGTTTTGCCAGCCTGGCCATCGGTTCGGCCTGCGCCTTCTCGAGCCTGTCGAGACGATCATTGGTCCGGTTGATTTGGCTGAGATCGGTCTTCGAGGTGTGCTCGACATTGGCCTTAAGCGCGACGATGTCGGCATCCATCCGCGCAACGGAAGCGTCCAGCGCACTGGTATCGGCGACCTGCACAGGGGCCGGGGCAGCGGCGAAATGCATCATGCCCGCGGTCGCGAGCGCGCCGCTGATGGCGCCGACGCAGGCCGCGATCGCGACCACAGCGGCCATTGCCGACAAGCGGCGTTTGCCGCCGGCGTCGCGCACGTCCTCAGCCTTCACATGCGGGGCAAACTCTTCGCGCTCCCAGGACCGCTCCGAGGGCGCCATGACAATGAGCTTGCCGGGCTTCGGCTCGGATTTAACGTCGGCCTTGGGCTCGGATTTGGGTTCGATCTTGGGTTCGATCTTGGTCTGAAACTTCGGGACCTCGATCCGGGGCCGCGCGACCGTCGGAGCATCAGGCTTAGGGGGCGCCTCATGGTCGGGGGCGATCGAGGGGGCCTCGACGCCGGCGCCGGCCTCAACGGTGCCGGTCCGGTCGTTGGTCTCTTGGCCGGCCAGGTCGGGCATGGGTTCGCTCACGGCTCAAATACTCCAGTCTAGGTTGACTTTTTGGTAACTTTCATTGCTTGCGAATTCCTTACCTCAGGACCCGCTTACCGAAATTTTAGGAACTCGTCCGAGGCCGAATTTGGTCAGGAAGATGGAACCGGCGTGGCGTCGCGCAACAAATTGTCAGCCGATGCTGCCCTGCGATAGGCCGCGCGCCTTAGCCGAAGGAGTGTTTGCCCGTGATTGTTCCCCGGTTAACATGGGTCGTCCCGTCAGCCAGAAGGCGTTTGGGGGTGCCATGACGATCGAGAAATGCATCAACGCGTTTGGTGTCGATGACGTCATCTTCGAGGAGGGCTCGACCGGCCGCGAGTTGTTCGTCGTGCTCGACGGCGAGGTCGAGATCGCCAAGTTCGACGGCGCGCGCAAGACCAGCATCGTCAAGCTCGGCAAGGGCGAGTTCTTTGGCGAGATGGCCGTGATCGACGGCTCAGCCCGCTCGGCGACCGCGATCGCCTCGGCGCCCAACACCAAGGTGATGCGGATCAACCACGCCCGCTTCGTCTACCTCGTCAGCCAGCAGCCGGCGTTCGCGCTGATGGTAATGGACGCGCTGTCGAAGCGCTTGCGCGCGTCCAACGCCGTCACCTATCGGGCAGCGCAATCATGAGCGAACGAAAGCCGACCGCATTCCCCATCCTGATGAAGAACGACATCTGCTCGCTGATCCAGGCGGCGGACGACGTCTTCCAGATCCGCTTTTCCAACCGCGCCGCCAACGCTTATCTCGTGCGCGGCTCGGCGCGCACCATCCTGATCGATGTCGGGCTGTCGTCGAATTATCCGGCGATGGTGGAATGCCTGAACTTCGCCGGATGCCCGCCCGAGAAGATCGACATGGTCGTGCTGAGCCATGAGCATCTCGATCATATCGGCGCCGCCTGGCACTTCAACGAGCGCCGGACTTATGTCGCCGCGCATCGGCTTGCCGCCAACAAGATCATGCTGCGCGACGACTTCTCGATGCTGCGCAAGATGTTCAACGAGCCGAACGTGCCGATCAATATCGACATCTGGCTCGAGGAAGGCAATCTGATCGATCTCGGCAATTTCCGCCTCAACGTGATGTACACGCCGGGCCATACCTCGGCCTGCATCACGCTGTTCGACCAGGACAAGGGCCTGTTGTTCGCCGCCGACACGCTGATGCCCGGCGGCGTAATGGGCGGCGTGTTCGGCTCCGGCAGCATCTCCGACTACATCCAGTCGCTGGAGCGCATCAAGGGGCTGAACGCGAAGATCCTGCTGTCGGGCCACGGACGGCTGTCGGATACGCCGCAAGAGGACGTCCGCATCGCGATCGAGCGGTCGCACGGCCTCTTGGAGGATACCGCGCAATTGTTCGATGCGCTGGACGCGCGCGCGAACTTCGAGCCGATCATGCAGTCGGTGCGCGATCTGAACAAGCTGGATGATTGACGCTGCCAGCTCCGTCATCCTGAGGTGCGAGTGGCGCGATGCCAAGCATCGCGCCGAGAGCCTCGAAGGATGTACGGCCGTGCTGCTGCAGCCGGGCCGTCGCCCTTCGAGGGCCGCTGAAGAAGCGGCCACCTCAGGGTGACGGTGAGAGAGGGTTGAGGCTCCCTCACATCACCACCGGCTTGTCCGGCAGCTCGTTCGGATGCGCTCCGCCCGGCGGGAAATGCTTGGCGAGCTCCCGCGACACCGCCGCGATGCCTTCGATTACGCCGCGCTCGAACTGGCCCGCGCTGAACGCGGCCTCCATCGCGCGGCAGATCGCTTCCCAACCCGCGGCACCCACCTTCGCATCGATGCCGCGATCGGCGATGATCTCGACGTCGCGGTCGGCCAGCAACAGGTAGATCAGCACGCCATTGTTGTGTGCGGTGTCCCAGATGCGCAAATGCGAGAACACGTCGAGCGCACGCGCGCGGGCGTGCTGGTTTCGGAACAGCGCACGACCATCGAGCGCGCCTTCCACGACGAAGCGGACCTGGCCGGAATGCGTGGTTTCGCTTTGCTTGATCGCTTGCTCGATGCGGTCGAGCACGACTGGCGGAAACACTTGCCTCGCACGCCAATGGTGCTGGAGCAGATGGCTGACAATACGCCCGATGCCCATGACTACCAGCTCCCCGAGGCGCCGCCGCCACCGAAACTGCCGCCACCGCCGCTGAAACCGCCGCTCGACGACCCGCTGCTCCAGCCGCCTGATGACGAGCCGCTCGACCACGAGCCACCGCCTGAGGAGCCCGCGCCGAGCCCGATCCCTGGAAACAAATCGCCAATGAAGGTCAGGATGGCGCCAAGCACACCAATACCCAGTCCAATAGCGGCTGAGCCCAACACGAACCAGGCGAGGCCGCCGACCGCCGCGCCCGTTGCGGCCGAGCCGAGCAGCCGCCCGAGCATCGCGCGCAGGAAGCCACCGACGACGAGCGGCCCGAACAGCACGAAATAGAACAACGTTTGGAGATCGTCCCAACTGCCGAAGTTCACGCTGCGCGAGGGCACCGGCAGCGGTTCGCCATCGACGACGCGCATCATCCGGTCGACGCCGGCCGAGATGCCGCCGGCGAAGTCGCCCTCCCTGAATTTCGGCGTGATGACCTCGTCGATAATCCGCCGTGAGGTGACGTCGGTGAGCGCACCTTCGAGGCCGTAGCCGACCTCGATGCGCAGATGCCGGTCGTTCTTGGCCACCACCAGGATGGCGCCGTCGTCGACCTTCTTGCGACCGATCTTCCAGGCCTCCGCGACACGGATCGAGAATTGCTCGATCGTCTCCGGGTCCGTCGTCGGCACGATCAGCACCGCGATCTGACTGCCCTTGCGCGTCTCGAAATCGCCGAGCTTCTGCGACAGGGCGGCGATATCGCTGCTCGACAGCGTCCCGGTGAGGTCAACCACGCGGCCGGTGAGCTGGGGGACGGCGACGTCGGCGAGGGCGGGGAAGGCGAAGGCGAACACAAGAGCGACTAGGGCTATCGCCCGCCACAACCTCGCTGTCATCGCCCGGCTTGACCGGGCGATCCAGTATTCCAGAGACGCCAGCGAGATACGGAGAGGCCGCGGCGTACTGGATTCCCCGCATTCGCGGGGAATGACACTGGTGGGTGGAGTGGGCGCCATTCGCAAAGCCAAACGCTATTACTTCGATGGCGCCGGCGCCGGGTTGAAATCAACCTTCGGCGCGGTCGAGATCTCCTTCTCGTTCTCGACCGAGAAGTTCGGCTTCTCCTTGTAGCCGAACATCATCGCGGTAAGGTTGCTCGGGAACGAGCGGATGGTGACGTTGTATTCCTGCACCGACTTGATGTAGCGGTTGCGCGCGACCGTGATGCGGTTCTCGGTGCCCTCGAGCTGCGACATCAGGTCCTTGAACAGGGCATCCGATTTGAGCTGCGGGTAATTCTCCGTGACGACAAGGAGCCGCGACAGCGCGCTGGAGAGCTCGCCCTGGGCGGCCTGGAATTTCTGGAAGGCGGCGGGATCGTTCAGCACCTCGGGCGTTGCCTGGATGCTGCCGACCTTGGCGCGGGCATTGGTGACGCCGAGCAGCACGTCCTTCTCCTGCTGGGCAAAACCCTTCACCGAATTGACGAGGTTGGGCACGAGATCGGCGCGGCGTTGATACTGGTTCACCACCTCGGACCAATTGGCCTTGATCTGCTCGTCCTCGCCTTGGATGGCGTTGTAGCCGCAATTGGTGAGGCTGAGCGAGGCCAGCGCTGCGAGCACGGTCAGGATCTTGCGCATCAAATTTCTCCCGGTGAATCCCGTGACTCAATATCAGATAGCGATCAGACCATGCTAGCTTTCCGGTGTCATTCCGGGGCGCGAAGCGAATCTCGAGAGTCCGGGTCTGGTCCTTCGGACCATCCCGGAATGACGGCGGTGGACGAGCGCACGCCAGCCGGCTGACGCAAGCCTCTTGCCTATCACCACGCGGCATAGTCAACTCGAAGCAAACAACAAGACAGGGGAGCGCGCCATGTCCTCGTTCGAGACCATTCTGGTGGAGCGACCGGAGCCGGCGATTGCCCGGGTCGTGATGAACCGGCCGGACGCGCGCAACGCGCAGAACCTTCAAATGACCTACGACCTCAATGCCGCCTTCGACGCAGCGGTGCAGGACGACACGGTCAAGGTGATCATCCTCGCCGGCAACGGGCCGCATTTCTCCTCCGGCCACGATCTGCGTCCCGGCGGCAAAAACGCCGCGGGCGTCGATTTTCCGCCAGTGGGAAATTGGGGCGGCTTTGCTGAACCAAATGCCCACGGCCGCTTCGCCCGCGAGCAGGAAATATATCTCCAGATCACGCGGCGCTGGCGCAACCTCGCCAAGCCGACCATTGCCGAAGTGCACGGCAAATGCATCGCCGGCGGGCTGATGCTGGCCTGGGCCTGCGACCTCATCATTGCCAGCGACGACGCGCAGTTCTGTGATCCCGTCGTCACCATGGGCGTCTGCGGCGTCGAATGGTTCGTGCATCCCTGGGAGCTTGGGCCGCGCAAGGCCAAGGAATTCTTGTTCACCGCTGACAGCTGGAGCGCACAGGAGGCGCATCAACTCGGCATGGTGAACCAGGTCGTGCCGCGCGCGGAATTGTCGGCGCGCGTGCTGGAGCTGGCACGCCGGATTTCCTCGAAGCCGTCCTTCGCGCTGAAGCTGACCAAGGAAGCGGTGAACCGTTCCATCGACGTGATGGGGCAGCCGGCCGCGATCGACCAGGCCTTTGCGCTGCATCAGCTCTGTCATGCCCACAATCTTCAGGAGTTCGGCATGGTGGTCGATCCATCCGGACTGCATCCCTCCGTGCGCAAGCCGGCAGCCGCGGAGTAGAAACATGGACCTCGATCTCAGCGACGAGCAACGGCTGCTGCGCGAGAGCGCGGAACGCTTCGTGGCGGAAAGCTATGATGCCGAGCACCGCCGCAGGATGGCGAATGATCCGCTCGGCTTCAGCCCTGATGTATGGAAGCAGTTCGCCGAGCTCGGCTGGCTGGCGCTGCCGATCGCGGAAGAGTTTGGCGGGCTCGGCGGCGGGCCGATCGAGATCGGCATCTTGATGGAAGCCTTCGGACGCGGGCTGGTGTCGGAGCCCTATGTCGCGACGATCGTGCTGGGCGCTGCGCTGATCGAGCGATGCGGCAGCACGGCGCAGAAGCAGGCGAGCCTGCCCAAGATCGCCGACGGATCATTCAAGCTCGCGTTTGCGCATTCCGAGCGCGCGGCGCGGTTCGATCTTGCCAGGGTCGCGACGTCAGCAACCAGGACGGCGCAAGGCTGGCGGCTCGAAGGCAGCAAGATCGCCGTGCTTGATGGCCACGCCGCCGACGAGATCATCGTCTCCGCGCATCTGCATGATCATCATGGACCGTCGGGGCGGCTCGGCCTTTTTCTGGTGCCGGCAACCGCGCCGGGACTTTCGATCTCCGACTATCCGCGCCTGGGCGGCGGACGGGCCTGCAACGTCGAACTCTCCGGCGTGCAGCTGCCGCAGGACGCATTGCTCGGCGACGGCAATGACGCGCTGCCGGCGATCGAGTGGGCGCTCGATCGCGCCATGGCCGCGCTCGGCGCCGAAGCCGTCGGCATCATGCAGACGCTGCTGGAGACGACGCTCGACTACACCAAGATCCGAAAACAGTTCGGCCGCCCCCTCTCGGCCAACCAGGTGATCCGGCATCGCCTCGCCGACATGGCGATCCAGGTCGACGAAGCCCGCTCGATGGCGCTGCGGGCCGCGCTGAAGGCCGATAGCGCGCCGGTCGAACGCGCCCGGGCCGCATCTGGCGCGAAGGCCAAGATCGGCAAATGCGCGCGCTTCGTCGGCGAACAATCGATCCAGCTTCACGGCGGCATGGGCGTCACCGAAGAGCTCGAGGTCGGCGCCTATTTCAAGCGGCTCGTCGCCTTCGACACGCTGTTCGGCGGCAGCGCGCATCATTACGCCCGTCACGCCCAGCTTGGCCGCACGGCCTAAAGAGGGGCGCATCATGAACCTGTCGTTCAATGCCGAAGAGCGCGCCTTCCAGAGCGAAGTGCAAAGCTTCATCGCGAAAAATCTCACCGACGAGATGAAGCGCGCCACCGCGCTGACGCCATCGGTATTCTCCGATCCTGACATCGGCATGGCCTGGCAGCGCGCGCTGCACAGCCGCGGCTGGGGTGCACCGGGCTGGCCGGTCGAATATGGCGGACCCAACTGGACGCCGGCGCAGCGCTGGATTTTCGAGACCGAATGCGCGCGGGCCGGCGTGCCGAACGTCAACGTGATGGGCGTGAAGATGGTCGGGCCCGTCATCATCGGCTTCGGCTCGCCCGAGCAGAAGAATTTCTTTCTGCCGCGGATCCTCTCGGGTGAGGACTATTGGTGCCAGGGCTATTCCGAACCAGGCTCCGGCTCCGATCTGTCCTCGCTGAAGACCCGCGCGGTGCGCGACGGCGACGACTACATCATCAACGGCACCAAGATCTGGACAACGCATGCCCATCACGCCAACCGCATGTTCGCGCTGGTCCGCACCAGCGACGGGCCACGGCAGCAGGACGGCATCAGCTTCATCCTGATCGACATGAAGACGCCTGGAATCACGACGCGGCCGATCCTCACCATCGGCGGCGACCACGAGGTCAACCAGGTGTTCTTCGACGACGTGCGCGTGCCCGTCGCCAACCGCGTCGGCGAGGAAGGCAAGGGCTGGACCTACGGCAAATATCTGCTCGAATTCGAGCGCGGCTCCGGCATCGCATCCGCCAAGCTGCGCGAAGGACTGCGCGCCATCACGGAGCTCGCCGAGTCCGATCTCACGGGACGCGCGATCGACAGCCCCGATATCGCTACGCGCATCTCCGAGGTCGAGATCGACATCGACGCGCTGGAGATGACCGAGCTGCGGGTGCTCTCGGCGCTGCAGACCGGGCAAAACCCCGGCGCGGTGTCATCCATCCTGAAGCTGCGTAACAGCGAGATCCGCCAGGCCGTGACACGGTTAGGAGTCGATGTGATCGGCCACGACGCGCTCGCCGTCGAGCCGATGCGCCCGCTTTACAAGCTCAACCATGAGCCGGCGCTGCCTGAGGACATGCTGACGGTCGTGCCGGAATATCTCAACGGGCGGGCCTACACGATCTTCGGCGGCACGTCGGAGATTCAGCGGGATATTATTGCGAAGATAATGCTGGGGATTTGAAGGCGTGTAGTCCCACTGGCGCGACACCCTCCGCTGTCGTCCCCGCGAAGGCGGGGACCGATAACCACAGGGAGTGGTGGTTGCGGGGACTCGGAGTTAGCAGCTTCGCACCAAACCACTCCCTGTTGCTATGGATCCCGGGTTCGCGCGTTGCGCGCCGGGACGACAGTTGGTCTTTTTGTGAGAGCGGAGACTGTACTTAGACAGCCTTCGCGTCCCTGATCGCCTGCCAAACCTTCTGCGGCGTCAGCGGCGTGTTCAGCTGGGTGATGCCGAGTTCGGCGAGCGCATCCATCACGCCATTGGTGACACAAGGCGGGCCGCCGATGGCGCCGGATTCGCCGCAGCCCTTGGCGCCGAGCGGATTGGTGCGGCAGGGCGCGGAGTCGTCCAGCGTCACCACGATCGGAGGCACATCGTCGGCGCGCGGGATGCAGTAATCCTGATAGCTCGCGGTGAGGAGCTGACCGTCGGCGTCGTATGAGACGCCTTCGTACAGCGCCTGGCCGATGCCCTGCGCAACGCCACCATGAATCTGGCCCGTGACCAGCATCGGGTTCACGGCAACGCCGACGTCGTCGACGGTGGTGTAGCGCACGACCTTGGACACGCCGGTCTCCGGATCGATTTCGACCTCGCAGATATGCGTGCCGTTCGGCCAGCTCGGGCCATCCACCTCGCCTTCGGAATCAACGCTGAGCTTGGCGCCGCTCTCCTTCTCGGCCAGATCGAACAGGCTGATGCGACGGTCGGTGCCGACCACGGTGAGCGTGCCGCCCTGATACTCGATGTCCTCGACCGCGGTCTCCAGCACATCAGCCGCCTTCTCGCGCGCCTTCTGGATCAGGTCATTGGAGGAGACTGCGACCGCCGTGCCGCCGACAAACAGCGAGCGCGAGCCGACGCTGCCGAAACCCATGGCGAGATCCGTGTCGCCCTGCACGACGTCGATCTTGTCCATGGGAATGCCGAGGGTGTCAGAGATCATCTGCGTGTAGGTGGTCTGCAGCCCCTGCCCCATCGCCATGGTGCCGGAATGCAGCACGACGCGGCCCTGTGCCGTCGCTTGCAGAGTGACCTTCTCGGTATGGGCACGGCCGCCGGTCCATTCGATGTAGGAGGTGAGGCCGCGGCCGTAGAGCAGGCCCTTCTTCTTCGCCGCCTTCTTGCGCGCGGCAAAACCGTCCCAATCGGCGAGCTTCACAGCGCGATCGAGCATATGGGCGAAGGCGCCGGAATCGTACACCTGCCCGGCCGCGTTGGTGTAGGGCAGCTGCGCCGGCTTGATGTAGTTCGCTTTGCGGATCGCTCGCGGATCCATGCCGATCTTTCGCGCGGCCGCGTCGAACAGGCGCTCGACGATGAAGACGGCTTCGGGCCGGCCCGCGCCGCGATAGGCGCCGACCGGGGCGGTGTGGGTCATCACCGACTTCACCTCGAAATGCACCAGCGGCAGGTCGTAGACGCCGGTCTGCACGAACGGTCCAAGCACCAGCGGAATGATGTTGCCCGCGCCCGAGGAGTACGCACCGGTGCAGCCGATCGAGCTGACACGATAGGCGAGCACCTTGCCCTTCTCGTCCAGCGCGAAGGATGCGGTCGAGGTCAGGTCGCGGCCGTGGGTGCCGCCGACGAATTCGTCGGTGCGGTCGCCGCGCCAACGGATCTTCTTGTTCAGCTTGGTCGCGGCGTAGGCGACGATGCCGTCCTCGGGATAAAGATTGGTCTTCTGGCCGAAGCCACCGCCGATATCGCCGACCAGGACGCGCACGCTGTCCTTGGAACGCTTCAGCACGGCCTCCGCGAGCACATCGCGGGTCGAGGCTGGAGTCTGCGACTGTACATGCAGCAAGAGACGGCCCGTCTTCTTGTCGATCTCGGCAATGGTCGAGCGCGGCTCCATCGCGGAAGGAACGAGGCGCTGGCTGACGAGATCGAGCTCGACCGTGTGCGCGGCCTTGGCGAAGGCCTCATCCACCCTGGCGGCATCGCCATAGCTCATCGCCCCGACGATGTTGTCGGGCGCCTCCGGCCATACCAATGGCGCGCCGGGTTTGACGGCCTCGACCGGATCGACCACAGCGGGCTGCACGTCATACTCGACGACGATCGCCTCGGCGGCGCTCTGCGCGTCGGCACGCGACGAGGCGACCACAGCCGCAACGGCTTCGCCGGCATAGCGCACCACCTCATGAGCGAGCAACCGGCGCGGCGGCACCGTCATCGGCTTGCCGTCCGGACGCTTGAAGATGCTCAACGTCGGAATCGCGCCGATGTCGTCCTTGACGAGATCAGCGCCAGTGTAGATCGCGGTGACATCAGGCATCGACGCGGCCACGCTGGTGTCGATCGACACGATCTTCGCATGCGCATGCGGCGAGCGCAGCACGTGCAACCACAGCGCGCCGTCTTGCGGCTTGTCGTCGATGAATTGCCCCTTCCCGGTGAGCAGCCGCTGGTCTTCCAAACGCTTGACGGGCTGGCCCGCTCCGAAACGCAAATTGCCGGGAAGAATGTTCATTCC
>Ga0102590_1001884_pt1 | contig 28007 bp, 25 predicted proteins | sample AraplaMF_Col_mMF_FD_76859 | JGI IMG/M metagenome (GOLD analysis project Ga0102590, IMG submission 76859) | Arabidopsis root microbial communities from the University of North Carolina, USA - plate scrape MF_Col_mMF | ecosystem: Host-associated > Plants > Roots > Endosphere | place: USA... | reverse complement strand
TGTCCGGCTTGCTGACGGTCCAGAACTTGCCGGTGTAGGTCCAGGGCGCGTCCTCGGTCCACATTTTCAGGATGATCTCCAGCGCCTCGCGCGTCATGTCGCGGTTCTGGCCGGACATGCCGTCGACATTGAACATCGCCCAGTCGCTCGGCAGGCCCGACGCGGCGACGCCGAAATTGAGCCGTCCGCCGGAGAGGTGGTCGAGCATCGCGACGCGGTTCGCAAGTTCCGCCGGGTGGTGATAGGGCAGCAGAAAGCCGCCGGGGCCGAGGCGGATGTTTTTGGTTTGCAGGAACGCCTGCGCGAGAATGAGATCGGGCGAAGGATGCGGCTCCCAGGGCGCAGTATGGTGCTCGCCGATCCAGGCTTCCTGGTAGCCCAGTTCATCGAGCCAGCGCAGCGTCTGCAGGTCCCAGTCGTGGCCCTCCTTCAACCCGCACTCCGGCGGATGGGACGGCATCGTGAAATATCCGATCTCCATGGGCGTCCTCGCTGTATGTTGTTATTGAAAGCGCGTCTGTCGCGCGCCAGCGAGAGCATAGCACGCCCCACGTGCGGCCGAGTTATGACGAAACGGCTGGGCAGAGGTTCGCTTTCGAGGTCGTCATTGCGAGCCAACGCCCCATGCCGTCATTGCGAGCGAAGCGAAGCAATCCATCTATCCCCGAGCCGAAACGTGGATTGCTTCGCTTCGCTCGCAATGACGGGGGAGAGCAGAGTACTCCCTTCCGCCGCCCCTTGTGGGAGAGGGAAGAGGCGCGTATGCCGCTACCTTGTCCCGAACGTCGTCGCGCCGAACAGTGCCTTTTGCGTCGAGGGTTGCGAGCGCCAGTATTGCGGCGGGGCGAACACTTCGCCGCCGAGCTCGGCCGCGGCGTGCCAGCCCCAGCGCGGGTCGTAGAGCATGGCGCGCGCCAGCGCGACCATGTCGGCCTTGCCGGAGGCGACGATCTCCTCGGCCTGCTTCGGCTCCGTGATCAGGCCGACGGCGATGGTGGTCAGCCCGGTCGCCTCGCGGATCGCCTGCGCGAACGGCACCTGGTAGCCGGGTCCGAGCGGAATCTTCTGCAGCGGCGACACCCCGCCCGATGACGCGTCGATCCAGTCGACGCCGCGCTTTTTCAGCTCCTGCGCAAACTCGATGGTCTGCGCCAGGTCCCAGCCGCCCTCGACCCAGTCAGTCGAGGACACCCGCAATCCGACCGGCTTGTCATGCGGGAACGCTGATCGTACCGCGTCGAACACTTCGAGCGGGAAGCGCATGCGGTTCTGCAAAGAGCCGCCATATTGATCGGTGCGCCGGTTCGATATCGGCGACAGGAACTGATGCAGGAGATAGCCGTGCGCCGAGTGCACCTCGATGGCGTCGATGCCGAGCCGTTCGGCGCGCTTCGTGGCAGCGACGAACGCCTCGCGCACGCGGGCAAGGCCCGCGGCATCGAACGCAACCGGCGGCGTCTCGCCTTCCTTGTGCGGGATCGCCGACGGCCCCTCCGGCCGCCAGCCGCCTTCGGCCACCGGAATCAGTTGCCCGCCGTCCCAGGGCGTATGGCTCGACGCCTTGCGGCCGGCATGCGCGAGCTGCATCATCACCGCAGCCTTCGAGCGCTTGCGCACCGATTCCAGGATCGGCTTCAGCGCAGCTTCGGTGGCGTCATTATAGAGGCCGAGGCAGCCCGGCGTGATGCGCCCCGTGGCTTCCACCGCGGTCGCCTCGATGCAGAAGACGGCCGCGCCCGACAGCGCCAGCGAATTGATGTGGGTGAAGTGCCAGTCGGTCGCCTCGCCATCGACAGCCGAATACTGGCACATCGGCGCCACCATGATGCGGTTGGCAAGGTTCAGGCCGCGCAGCTTGATCGGGGTAAACAGGGCGCTCATGAAGGGGAGATCCAGGCCGGAGGGAAAGCGAACCCCAAAGGTAGCGAGCCGCTCCCCGCTCCTCAACCCGCCGGGATTGCAACCCTCCCCCTACGGCTTGATGCCTGCAGCCTTGATAAGTTCGAGATTGGCGGCCGTCTCGCGCTTGACGAGGTCGTCCATCTCGGCCGGCTTCATCGGCATCGGCTCGATGCCAAGCTTTGCCAGGTTCGCCTGCATCGCCGGATCGGCCAGCACCTTTTCGCCGGCGGCATGCAGCCGCTCGACGATGTCGCGCGGCGTCTTCACGGGTGCGAACACGCCGAACCAGATCGCGCTGTCGGCATCCTTCAGTCCGATATCGACCGGCGTCGGCACGTCGGGCAGGTCAACGACGCGCTTCGCCGTCGAGACCACCAGCGCGCGCACCTGGCCGTCGCGGATCAGCGGCAGCGCGGTCGCGAGCGGGCAGAAATACAGGTCGATCCGCCCGCCGATGATGTCGGCGATCACCTCCGGACCGGCACGATAGGGCACGTGCGTCGCCTCGATGCCGGCGGCAAGGCGGAATTTCTCCGTGCTGATATGCACGGCGCTGCCGACACCGACCGAACCGAACGAGATCGAGCCGGGCTTGGCCCTGGCGTCCGCGATGAAATCCTGGATGGTTTTCCACGGCCGCGCGTTCGGCACGATCATCACATTGGCGCTGGAGCCGATCATCAGCACCGAGGCGAGGTCGCGCGTGGGATCGAACGTCGCGCTCGGAAAAATCGCCGGCGCGATCGCCAGCGCCGACGATTGGGCGAGAATGCTGTAGCCGTCTGGATCGGCCTTCGCGACCAGCGCTGAACCGACCGTTCCGCCGCCGCCGGCGCGATTTTCGATCACGATCGGCTGGCCGAGCTCGGCCGACATGCGTTCGAAGACCAGCCGCGGCACGACGTCGGCCGCGCTGCCGGCGCCGAACGGGATGGTCGCCTTGATCAGCCGCGACGGCCAGTTTTCAGCCTGCACGGCCGTTGCCGCCAAAAGGCCCGCCAACACGCAGAAGGTCCGACCGTACCTGTACATGGGAAAACTCCGGTTTGATCGCTCGGAGCGCTGCAAGATCCGTTCCGCTATTCGCCGGATGGCAGGAATCACTCCACCAGCGTGAATTGCAGCAGCAGATTGCGCTGGATGATCGAGAAATTGTCGTCGGAGACCAGCGTCAGCACGGTGTCGCCCTCCGGCGTGACATGGGCGTCGATGCCTTCCATGTTGTCGATCTCGTGGCCGAGATCGGCATTGAAGATTGCGGGGCCGTCGATCAGCGCGCCGGGGGCGATGGCGGAAAGCGCGATGCTGCGGATGCGGATGCCGACGCCGCTGAGCCAGGAGAATTTGCGCTCCAGAACCAGCAGTCCTCCGGACGGCAGCACGACCGCGTCGCTGACGTCGAAATCGTCGGTGCGGCGGATCGCGAACTGCCCGGGCGATTTGCCGCCGATCAGGAAGCCGAGAATGTTGCCCTGCGCATCGAGGCCGCGCTCGGAGATCGCGATCAGCGTTCCCGCCAGCGGCTGGTTGCCCTTCGGCACCACGACCAGCGCCTCGATGCCCTTGTTGTACGGCAGCTTGCGCGCCGCCGGCGGCAGCACGATCGGCTCGCCATGGGCATGGGTGAAAGCCCTGGTGAAATCGAAGCGCAGCACCTGGTTGACGCGCTCGAGGCCGACATAGACCAGCGGCCCGTCGAGCGCGAGCGCTTCGGTATCGAACCAGCCGCGCGAGGTGATCGGCTTGCCGCCAGGCCCGAGAATGGGCGAGGCCTCGACGTCGTCGAGCCCGATCATCTCGCGGCCCTTGTAGACGATGCGCCCGGTGAACCAGCCGGCCTTGTCGCTGATCGCGATGAAGCGCTCGCCCTTGGCGTCCAGCCGCAGGCCGGACAATCCGCCGAAGCCGCGAAATGGCGAGGTCAGGATCAGTCCGCTGCGATATTCGAGTTGACCAAACCGCGTTCGCGACCGGTCGCGCGTATCGAACGAGGGCAGCGGCCGGGCATGGACCTCGATCGAGACAGGCGCGGTGACCGAGAATTCGTCGGGGGCCGTCGGCTTCGGCGGGCGCTGAACAGCCGTCTGCGCCAGCGCTGCTCCGGGCATGGCCGCGACCGATAGCCCCGCCGCGACATATTTCAGAAGGCGGCGGCGGCCTATGCGCGCGGACATGCTCTCACGAATGCAACCGGCGCGGCCGGCGATGGCCGGTGGTGGGCGCGGCGCCGTGGGTCTCGCTGAACAGTTCGGCGAGTTTTTCGGTGATCGCGCCGCCGAGTTCCTCGGCATCGACGATGGTGACGGCGCGGCGATAGTAGCGCGTGACGTCGTGACCGATGCCGATCGCGATCAGTTCGACCGGCGAACGGGTCTCGATCTCCTCGATGATGTGGCGCAGGTGCCGCTCGAGGTAGTTGCCGGGATTGACCGACAGCGTGGAATCGTCGACCGGCGCGCCGTCCGAAATCATCATCAGGATCTTGCGCTGTTCGGGGCGGCCGAGCAGGCGCTTGTGCGCCCAGTCCAGCGCCTCGCCGTCGATGTTCTCCTTCAGCAGGCCCTCGCGCATCATCAGGCCGAGATTCTTGCGCGCGCGCCGCCAGGGCGCGTCGGCCGACTTGTAGATGATGTGACGGAGATCGTTGAGGCGTCCGGGACTGGCCGGCTTGCCGGCGGCGAGCCACGCCTCGCGCGACTGCCCGCCCTTCCAGGCGCGGGTGGTGAAGCCCAGAATCTCGACTTTGACGCCGCAGCGCTCCAGCGTGCGCGCGAGAATGTCGGCGCAGGTCGCCGCCACCGTGATGGGACGGCCGCGCATCGAGCCGGAATTGTCCAGCAGCAGCGTCACCACGGTGTCGCGGAAGGTCGCTTCCTTCTCATGCATGAAGGACAGCGGATGATAGGGATCGGTCACCACGCGCGACAGCCGCGCGGGATCGAGGATGCCCTCCTCCAGATCGAACTCCCAGGCGCGGTTCTGCTGCGCCATCAGGCGACGCTGCAGGCGGTTGGCGAGCCGCGCCACGATGCCCTGCAGATGCGCGAGCTGCTTGTCGAGGTAGGAGCGCAGCCGCTCCAGCTCGTCATGGTCGCAGAGATCCTCGGCGGCGATCACCTCGTCGAACTTCGGCGCAAAGGCGTGATATTCCGGCCCGCGCGGCTCGTTGGCGCCGCGCGTGTTCGGCCGTGTCGCCTCGCCCGGCGTCTCGTCGTCGCCAAGCTCGCCGTCGTCGAACGTATCCGACGTCGACGCCTGCGCGCTCTCCATCGCGCTCTCCGACATTTCGTCGGTCGAGGCCTGCGCCTGGTCGGCGCTCATTTCCTGCGCGGCGTCGCTGTCGGGCGAGCCTTCGGCGCCGGACTGGTCGTTCTCGCCGTCCTGATTCTCGTCGTTTTCGTCGTCATCGGCGTCGGCATCGCGTTCGTCGCCGAGATCGAGCGCCGACAGCAAATCATGCACGAGGTCGCCGAACTTGGCCTGGTCCTCGGTGACGCGGCTGAGCTTGTCGAGCCGGGCGCCGATCTTGTCTTCCAGCACCGGACGCCAGAGGTCGACCATCTTCTTGGCCGCCGTGGGCGGAGCGAGGCCCGTCAGCCGTTCACGCACCAGCATCGCCAGCGCATCCGACAGCGGCGCGTCGGCGCGGTCGGTGATCTCGTCATATTTGCCGCGGTGGAAATGATCGTCGAGCATCGCGGTGAGGTTCTTCGCAACGCCCGACATCCGGCGCGAACCGATCGCCTCGACGCGGGCCTGCTCCACCGCCTCGAACACGCCGCGCGCCTGCGGATTCCCCGGCATCAGCTTGCGGTGCACCTTGGGATCGTGACAGGCGAGCTTCAGCGCGATCGAATCGGCGTGGCCACGCACGATCGCCGCATCCCGCTTGGTCATCTTGCGCGCGGGCTCCGGCAGCCGCGCCTTGCCCGGGGCGAGACCGGGGCGCTCGGCCGCGAAGGTCACGTCCAGCTCCGGCGCTTTCGCGATGGCGCGCAGGCATGAGGTCACCGCGCGCTTGAACGGCTCGGTCGGTGCTTCCTTGGATCCGGTACGGAATTTCGAGTTGGATGTGCTCATAGCGCTTTCGTAAACCAGTGCCGCGTGACGTCGCCGGGATAGCCTTCGATGGAGCCGAATTCCTCATAACCGCACGCGCGGTAGAAGCCCGGCGCCTGAAAACTCATCGTGTCGAGATAGGATCGCGTCGCCCCGAACTTCCTCGCCTCGTCCTCAATCGTCTTTATCAGCCTCGTCCCGTAGTCCTTGCCGCGAAGCTTCTGCTCCATCCAGAACAGCTGAATGAACAGCACGGTGGTCCAGACTTCACCGACAATCCCGCCGACGATCTTGTCCCCTTCACGCAGCGAGATGGCGAAACGCTTGTATTTCTGCTTCCCCATGTTCTCGGCGTTGTAGCCGAGGAGCCCGCCGAGCACCGCCTTCTTGGTCTGTCCAATGGTGCGCTCGACGGAAATTTTCGCCATGGGCTAGCTGAGCGCCACGTTGACTGCCGATTCCGGCAGCTCCGCGTTGAAGCAGCGCTGGTAGAATTCGGCGACCAGCGGCCGTTCCAGCTCGTCGCACTTGTTGAGGAAGGTGACGCGGAACGCAAAGCCGATGTCGCCGAAGATCTCGGAATTCTCGGCCCAGGTGATCACCGTGCGCGGGCTCATCACCGTCGACAAGTCGCCATTGGCGAAGGCGTTGCGGGTGAGATCGGCGAGCCGCACCATCTTGTTGACGATATCGCGGCCTTCCTGGGTGCGGTAGTGCTTCGCCTTGGCGAGCACGATCTCGACTTCCTCGTCATGCGCCAGATAGTTCAGCGTGGTGACGATCGACCAGCGGTCCATCTGGCCCTGGTTGATCTGCTGGGTGCCGTGATAGAGGCCCGACGTATCGCCGAGGCCGACCGTGTTGGCGGTCGAGAACAGGCGGAACGACGGATGCGGCTTGATCACCTTGTTCTGGTCGAGCAGCGTCAGGCGGCCGGAGACTTCCAGCACGCGCTGGATCACGAACATCACGTCCGGGCGGCCGGCGTCATATTCGTCGAACACCAGTGCGATATTGTGCTGCAGCGCCCAGGGCAGGATGCCGTCGCGGAATTCGGTGACCTGCTTGCCGTCCCGGACCACGATCGAGTCCTTGCCGACGAGGTCGATACGGCTGATGTGGCTGTCGAGGTTGACGCGCACGCAGGGCCAGTTCAGGCGCGCTGCGACCTGCTCGATATGGGTCGATTTGCCGGTGCCGTGATAGCCGGTGACCATGACGCGGCGGTTCTTGGCGAAACCGGCGAGGATCGCGAGCGTGGTGGCGCGGTCGAAGCGATAGTCCGAATCGACTTCCGGCACATGCGGGTCGACTTCAGAATAGGCCGGCACTTCGAGATCGCTGTCGATACCGAAGACCTGCCGGACCGACACCTTCATGTCGGGCAAGCCGGCGGGCTCCGAAACTTTGCTCATGGCGGCGGTCGTCATCAATCCTCCGAGGTCCCGGGCGTTCCCGAAACCAGATCTGTTGAATGGCTGCGGATGGGGGCTACCGCGAACTTAGCAGAGAGCAAGGGCCGGCAGAAGCCCGCGGCGCAATCAAAGTTCCGTTGCCTTATCATTGAGATAGGGTCTGTATCTGGTTTTTGGAGGGCTGCCCTGCGAATCACGCCGCACTTTTGCCGGCTTGGGCACCCGGCCAGGCCCTTTCAGCCCCTACCTGGGCTTGATAGCTCTGACACGGCCCACCCCCACCGGACGGCAGCATTAGTGACCTCATTCCTCGATCCTCTGATTGCGTTCGTTTCAGCCCATCCGTGGCTGGCGTACCTGACCCTGTTCCTGGCTGCCCTGCTGGAGGCGATCCCGGTCGTGGGCGCGCTGGTGCCCGGCTCGACCCTCATCCTCGCCCTCAGCGCGCTGGTGCCCGGCGGGGAACTCAAGCTGTGGGGCGTACTGGCGGCGGCGATTGCGGGCGCCATGCTCGGCGACGGCTCGGCGTTCTGGGCCGGGCACCGCTCGCAACGCGAAATCCTGGGCGCCTGGCCGATGTCGAAATATCCGGCCGTGATGGCGCAGAGCGAGGCGTTCTTCCAGCGCTGGGGAGCGCTGGCCGTATTATTCGCGCGCTTTGTGCCGCCGATCCGCGCCTTCGTGCCGATCACGGCCGGCGCGCTCGGGATGTCGCCGGCCCGGTTCTACGGCATCAACATTGCCGCGGTCCTTGGCTGGGCTCTGGCCCATGTGCTGCCGGGCGTGTTCGCGGTCTCAGCGCTGCATCATTTTGCCGGCCTGCCGCATCACCAGCATGTCGGCAAGCATATTTGGATTTTGGCCGTGTTCGCGGCGACGATCATCGCGCTCGGCGTCTGGGCGCTGCGCCGCCGTCAGGCGCGGGGGCTGCGTCCCGGGGCGGGCCCGACATAGCGCGCGCGGGGCCGGATCAGCCGGCCGTGGCGCAGTTGCTCGCAGGCATGCGCGATCCAGCCCACCGTGCGCGCCATCGAAAACAGCACCAGCTCATGGCCGGGCGGCAGGCCGAGCGTGTGCACCAGCACCGCCAGCGCATAGTCGATATTGACGAATTCGCCGGTCGCCTCGGCGATGCGCTCCGGGATTTCATGGGTGAATTTGCGATTCCCGCCGGAGCGCGCCAGCGCTTCCAGCAGCGCCCGCGCGCGGGGATCGCCGTACTTGTAGACGCCGTGGCCAAAGCCCGCAAAGCGCTCACCGAGCGCGACGCGCTCGCGGATCAAGGGCGCGACCTCGCTATTGGCAAGCGTCTTCAATAGCTGCGCCGCCAGCACGCCGGCGCCGCCGTGCTTCGGCCCCTTCAGCGCGACGAGACCGGCGATCACCGAGTCGTACAGATTAAGGCCGGTCGAGGCAGCGCAACGCACGGTGAAGGTCGAGGCATTCAGTTCATGATCGGCGAGCAGCACCAGCGCGCGGCGGATCAGATCCGGCGCGTGCTCGTTATCGGGCGCCCAGACACGGGCAACCTGCGAATGAAGCGGTTTTGCCGATGATTTCGCGTTGAGCATGGTCGCAAACACCAGCCGCACGATGCGGCCGCCGACCATCGCGCGCCCGTCCGGCGCCCGGGTGAAGGCGCGCGGGTCCGCGGCGGCGGCCAGCGCCAGCACCGCGACGGCGCGATCGATTGCATTGGCCTTGCGCGTGGCCTCGGCGACCGCGCGCATTTCATCCGAGATGATCGGGCAATTGTCCTGCTCGAAGGGATCGACGCCGGTGACGTCCCACAGCAGCGTCGCAGCATGTTCGAGCGTGTCGCGCTCGGCGAGGTCGATGCAGTTGACCCCGCGATAGATCGCGCCGTCCTCGGTGATGGTCCCGACCGCCGAATCCATCACCGGCAGATCGGCATCGAAGCTGCGCAGGCCGCGCGGCTCCGGCGACGGCGTGCGCCGCTCCTTCAGCGTACGGACGTCTTCGGCCCGGTAGCGATGGCTGCGAGAATCCTCCGACGGCTCGGAGCGGATCAGGCCGCGGCTGACATAAGCGTAGAGAGTCGCCTGCGAGATCGCGAGCTCGGCGGAGGCCTCACGGGCCGACAAATAAAGGCCGGCGGATTTTTTCATATTGATTTACATAATCAAGATTGATCAATCTGTCGAGAGGCCCGACCTTTGCCGGTAAACAAAGGAGAGCCTCCATGAACCTGCAGATTTCGAAGACCCCGATCGGCCTCGACGGCATTCCGGCCGCGGAAACCGTGCTCAGCCATGTCGACGGCGAGCGTGGGGAACTGATTATCGCCGGCGAACGGGTCGGCGAGCTCGCCGGCAAGACCGGTTTTGAGGGCGTCACCGCCCGTCTCTGGAGCGGCGGCACCGGCCAGCCGATCGGCGAAGCCGCGGTGCGGGCCGCCCTCGGGGCCGGCCGCGAGCGCGCCTTCGCCCGGCTGCCCGACCTTCTCGGCATCACGCGCGGGCTTTCGGTCGTCGACGGCTTTCGCGCGGCGATCGCCGGCCTGCGCGCCGAGGCGGGGCTGGCGCATGAGGCGACCATCGTCGGCGCGTTTCCGGTGATCGCAGGCGCGCTGGTGCAGCGGGTAAAAGGCAACGATCCGGTCGCGCCCGACCCGACCGCGAGCCATGCCGGCGACACGCTATCGATGATGCTGGGCCGCAAGCCGGACGCGCGCGAAGCCGCCGCGCTGGACGCCTATTTCGTCACGGTGTGCGATCACGGCATGAACGCGTCGACCTTCACCACGCGCGTGGTGGCCTCGACGCAGGCGGACCTGTTCGCTGCCGTCACCGCCGGCTATTGCGCGCTGACGGGACCGCTGCATGGCGGCGCCCCGGAGCCGGTGCTGGAAATGCTCGACGCGATCGGCTCGACCGAGCGCATCAAGCCGTGGGTCGACAGCGCGCTTTCCCGCGGCGAGCGGCTGATGGGATTCGGCCATCGCATCTACCGCGTCCGCGATCCGCGCGCCGACGTGCTCAAGGCCGCGATCGAGCGGCTGGCCGCCAATGGCACCGACCTGCCGTTCGCCGGCGAGGTCGAGGCCTACATCCGCGGCGCCCTGCGGAAGAAAAATCCGGAGCGGCCGCTCGACACCAATGTGGAGTTCTTCACCGCGATCCTGCTCGACGCGCTGAAAATCCCGCGGCAGGCGTTCACGCCGATCTTTGCGGTGGCGCGCGCCGCCGGCTGGACCGCGCATGCCCGCGAGCAGCAGCGGGGTGGCCGGCTGATCCGGCCGAGCTCGGCCTATATCGGGCCGATGCCGAAGTGAAATGAACAGATAAGAACCTGGTGGTTTCGATCCTCATGGTGAGGAGCGCGTCTTCGCGCGTCTCGAACCATGAGGCCACAGACGGGCCCTCATCCTTCGAGACGCGGCGAAAGGATGAGGAGTTGCCTGGAGAGCTACGCACGCACCACGGTCTTCAGATAATTATACGCCTTGATGATCTCGATCAGGCGATCCTCGGTGGAGCGGTCGCCGCCATTGGCGTCGGGATGGTGCTGCTTGACCAGCGCCTTGTACTTGGCCTTGACGTCGTCAAGGGTTGCTTCGGCGGAAAGCCCCATCACCTGCAGCGCCTTGCGCTCGGCATTCATCACCTTGCGCGTTTCGGCCTTGGCCTGCGCGCCCGGACCGGGCCGCCAGCGGCCACGGCCGTTCAGCTCGGAGAACATGCTGAACGGATCAGCGGCGCCGTCGAAATCTTCGGCGCTCGGCGTCTTGCCCTTCTTGCCGGCGGTGTTGGCGCCCATCTTCCAGGTCGGGCGATGACCGGTCAGCGCATCCTTCTGGTAGCGCGCGACGGCATCGGCATTCATGCCCTGGAAGAAATTGTAGGACTGGTTGTACTCGCGGACATGGTTGAGGCAGAAGTGCCAGTACTCGCGGGAATTCTCCCGGCCCTTGGGCGCGCGGTGCGGCCCCTTGTTCGGGCAGCCCGCCCACTCGCACATGGCGGATTCTTCATTCGCACGCGCCTGCGCCTTCGCGCTGACCTTGTTGGGCTTGATGCGAATGGAATCGAAGAACTTGGATGAATCGATCGGCATAGCTGACTTTGACTACGCAATGCGCAAGGCTTCAAGTCTTGACATTGCGAATACCTCCGGTTCGGATGCATCATTGACGAAAAGCGCACACAGAACTATCTGCCGCCATCATGAGCACCAGGGACACTATCATAAACAAGTTGCGTGAAGCTTTCTTGCCAGAAAGCCTCGATGTCGCGGACGAATCACATCTGCATGAAGGCCATGCCGGCCACAGGCCCGGCGGCGAGACGCATTTCAGGGTTTATATCGTATCTGGAGCCTTCGAAGGGAAGGGCCGGGTCGAACGCCACCGCATGGTAAATGCGACGCTGGATGCGGAACTCAAAGGCTCCGTCCATGCGCTTGCGATCAAGGCGCAGACGCCGGGAGAAACCGCCGGCCGGTAATTCCCGACAAACCTGCCGCAAGAATATGAGCATCCGGTGAAGATGTCGCAGAGGCTCGTCATTTTGGCAGGGCTCCCGGGTTCCGGGAAGAGCACGCTGGCGGAAGGCCTCTCCCGGCATTTTTCGCTGCCAATATTTTCCGTCGATCCGATCGAGGCCGCGATGTGGCGCGGCGGCCTGCCCCGGGATCACACGGGGATTGCCGCCTATGTGGTCGCGCAGGCCTTGGCGGAAGAGCATCTGCGGCTCGGGCAATCCGTCGTGATCGACGCCGTCAATCCGGTGGAGGCGCCGCGCGAGGCGTGGCGCAATCTTGGCATAAAATATCGAGCGGATTTGAAGATCATCGAATGCGTCTGCGTCGACCAGGCAACGCACCGCCGGCGCATCGAGGCGCGAATACGCGGCATCGAGGGCATGGCCGAGGTGACCTGGGCCAGGGTCGAGAAACGGCGCGCGGAATATGAAGCCTGGACCGATGCAAGGCTGACGCTGGATACCTCGGCGCACCCGCCCGAACGGCTGCTCGCCGAAGCCATCGCCTATCTGGCGTGAAGCGCCAGCTTCCTGTGAAGATCGGCCGGAACGGTAGAACCGTTTTCGCAACTGTGAGACAATCTCCCTGGCGATGGACGTGGCTCCCTGTGAATGCGGGTCGGCTGACCCGGCGCCATCGCAGGTCGACGAGGGCGTCCGATGCGATATTGGGCACGCTTCAGATGGGCCGCTGCCGTTGCGCTGCTGGTCGCGGCCTGTCCAATCAGGGCGCAGACGCTCGACATGCCGAGCCCCTTTGTCCAGGAAGTGCTGATCAAGAGCATCCTCGTGACGCTCAACGACGCGGTGGCCTCGGATAATTTCACGGTTCTCCACGCCAAGATCTCAAAACCGTTCCGCGATCAGTTTCCGCCGGAGAAACTGCGCACCGTCTTCAAGGACCTGGTCGAGAAGCACGCCGTGTTCGACGCGATCGTCGCCAGCGCCGTCATTCCGGAAGAGGAAGCCAAAATCGACGACAAGGGCGTGCTGCGCCTGAAAGGCCGTTTCGACACCGCGCCGAAAAAGGTAAAATACCAGCTCGGCTTCATCCCCTCCGACGGCCAGTGGAAGCTCGCCGGCGTCACCATCGACATCGAATAGCAAACACGCCGCCCCCGCGCCAATCAATGGTGCGAAACCCAAACTTCATTCCATTTCATTGGCCGAAAATGCTATCGGGATCGCTCGGGACCATCTCTCCCGGAAAGGCCAAGGATGGAATTTCCTTCATGGACTGAGCTGGTCGAAAGCAACGTTGCACGACATGGCGACCTCGTCGCCGGCATCGATCCCTCGCTTCCCGACCTTCCCGCGTTTTTCGGCCAGGACAGCGCCTGGATCGGGCGGTTCGTCGATTTCATGATCGAAGCCATCGAGGGACGCGTCGGCTTCGTCAAATTCCAGTCGGCCTATTTCGAAGCGTGCGGCCTGACGGGCCTGAAGGCGCTGGCCGCCGGCATCCAGAAGGCGCGCGCGTCCCGCATCGGCGTCATTCTCGACGCCAAGCGCGGCGACATCGGCGCGACGGCTTCCGCCTATGCCCGCGCCTATCTGACCCCGGCTTCGGCCGGCGGCAGCGGCGACTTCGAGGCCGACTGCCTGACCGTCAATCCCCTGATGGGACCGGATACGCTCGAGCCCTTCGTGGAATGCGCGAACCGCTTCGGCAAGGGCCTGTTCGTGCTGTGCCGAACGTCCAATCCGGGAGCGGGATGGCTGCAGGACAAGATGACCGGCAACCGCCTCATCTCCGACCGCCTCGCCGATCTCATCGCGGCCATGGGAAATAACGCCGGCGGCTCGTCCGGGTTGAATGCGATCGGCGCCGTCGTCGGCGCGACAGTCCCGCATGAGGGCCGCCGGTTGCGGCAATTGCTGCCACGCTCGATCATCCTCGCGCCGGGCCTCGGCGCGCAGGGTGGAGACGCCGCGGCCATTCACTCTCTTCGCGGCAACATTGCCGGCGACCTGCTGATTCCGGTATCGCGCGGCCTGACGCTGGTGCGCGACCGGGAGATTTCCGCGGAAGATTATCGACAGCTCCTCATCGACAGGATCGAGGGCTTCAAGACAGCGATTGCCTATGACTACCCCGGCGATCGCGCCATCCCGGCCTGACGCCTAAAACGCCGTCCCCGCCCGCTTCGGCTTCGGGTCTTCGGCCTCGCGCGGCAGCGGTGTGATCTTGAGCGCGGTGATACGGTTGCGCTCCCGTCGCAGCACGCGGAAGCGGCAGCCGTGGAAGGTGAAGTTCTGGCCGCGCTCGGGAATCGAGCGCGCCTCGTGAATGACGAGGCCCGCGACGGTCGTCGCCTCCTCGTCCGGCAGATGCCAGTTCATGGCGCGGTTGAGATCGCGGATCGGCACCGAACCGTCCACCACCACCGAGCCGTCGGCCTGCACGCGGACGCCGGCGACCACGACGTCGTGCTCGTCGGAAATGTCGCCGACGATCTCCTCCAGAACGTCCTCCAGCGTCACCATGCCCTCGACCTCGCCATACTCGTCGACGACGAGCGCGAAATGGGTCTTGCGGCGGCGGAACGCCTTCAACTGTTCGGACAGCGGCCGCATCTCCGGCACGAACCAGGGCGGCAGCATGATGGCGGAGACGTTGATGCGGGAGGGATCGCCCTCGCAGGCACGCAGCGCGCGGAGCAGATCCTTGGCGTGCAGCACGCCGATGATGTTCTCCGGCTTGTCGCGCCACAGCGGAATGCGGGTGTACTCGGTCGCCAGCACCTCGCGCACCAGCTCGTCCGGCGGCAAATCGGCGTTGATCAGCACCATCGCGGTGCGATGAACCATGACGTCGGATACGGCGAGGTCACCGAAGCGGAAGACGTTGTGGATGTACTCGGCCTCGCCGCTCTCGATGCCGCCGTGCACGGCGGATTCCTCCACCAGCCCCTCGATCTCGGAATCGGTGAGGATTTCGTGCTGCGAGGATTCCCTGACGCCGAACATGCGCAGGATCGCGCGGGAGGCGCTATTGAGCAGCCAGTTCAGCGGATAGAACACCAGATAGGACAGATGGAGCGGATAGGCGATCCATTGCGAGACCGGCGTCGGCTGGCGGATGGCGAACGTCTTCGGCACCTGCTCCCCGATCACGATGTGCAGCGAGGAGAAGATCAAGAAGCCTGCCGTGAACGACACGAAGTGCAACGTGCGCTCGGACATGCCGAGCGGGATCAGCAGCGGCTCGAGCAGCGCCGACACCGTGGGTTCGCCGACCCAGCCGAGGCCGAGCGAGGCCATGGTGATGCCGAGCTGGCAGCAGGCCAGATAGGCCTCGATATTGCCCATCATGTCCTGCAACAGGCGCGCGCCGAACCGGTCCTGCTCGACCATCGCCTTGATGCGAAAGCCGCGGCTCTTCACCAGTGCAAACTCGGCGGCCACGTAAAACGCGTTGGCGGCGAGCAACAGGATCGCGAGCAGCAGGTTGGACGCGGTCGAACTCATGCATTCCTCGTGGCGGCCTCAAGCCCCGCGCGATATCGGCGCCAGACTGCGTCCGGACAATCCCGTTCTCATCCCGCCAGCTTCTGTTGCAGGAAATCGCGCACCAGCGCCGGCTCGACATCATTGGCGACCACCGCGCGGCCGATCGCCTGCAGCAGGATGAACGTCAGCTTGCCGCGCTTGACCTTCTTGTCCTGCGCCATCAGCGCCATCAGCGCGTCGGCATCTGCCAGCCCTTCCTGAGCGAAGCCCGCGATGTCCTGCAGATGGGTCGGCAGCCCGGCGGAAGCAAGGTGGCGCTCGACGCGGGCGGCGTCGGCCGCGGAGACCATGCCGAGCCTGGCCGAAAACTCCGCCGCCAGCACCATGCCGATGGAGACGCCTTCGCCATGGAACAGGCGGTCGGAAAAGCCGGTCGCGGCCTCCAGCGCATGGCCGAAGGTGTGGCCGAGATTGAGCAGCGCGCGCTCGCCATTCTCGCGCTCGTCGCGGGAGACGATCGCGGCCTTGGCGCGGCAGGAGGTTGCGATCGCATGCTCGCGCGCCGCCCCGCCGGAGAAGATATCGGCGTGGTTGGCTTCCAGCCAGGCGAAAAAGGCTTCGTCGCCGAGCACGCCATATTTGGCGACCTCGGCATAGCCGGCACGGAACTGGCGCGGCGACAGCGTGTCCAATACCGACGTATCGGCAATCACGAGCACCGGCTGATGAAACGCGCCGAGCAAATTCTTGCCCTGCGGCGAGTTGATGCCGGTCTTGCCACCGACCGAGGAATCGACCTGCGCCAGCAGCGAGGTCGGCACCTGCACGAAATCGACGCCACGGCGCAGGATCGCCGCCGCGAAACCGGCGAGATCGCCGACCACGCCGCCGCCGAGCGCGATCACCAGATCGTTGCGCTCGATTTTCGCCGCGATCAGCGCCTCGGAGACCTTTTCCAGGCCGGCATAGGTCTTCGATATCTCGCCTTCCTCGACGACGACGCGCGAGGTCGGGATGCCGGCTTCGGCCAGCGAACGCTCGGCCGGCTCCAGCCAGTGCTTTGCAACCGTGCGGTCGGTGACGATGGCGGTCCGCACACCCGGGCGCAGCGCGGCAATCCGCTGTCCGAGCGACTGCAGCACGCCGCGGCCGATGACGATGTCATAGGCGCGGTCGCCGAGCGCAACGTCGACCGTGATGTCGGCGGAATGTTTCAGGGGCGCAGTCATGGCGTAACGCTCATCCCGTCGGTTGTCGGCTGGGCGGAAGGGCTGCCCACGCACAGCCGGGCACGCAGGGCATCGATACATTCGTCGACGATGCGGTCGTGCGGCACGTCACGCGAGGCGATCGTCAGGTCGGCGGTCCGGTAGACCGGCTCGCGGGCTTCGAGCAGACGGCTGACGGTCGCGACCGGGTCTTCGGTCTGCAGCAGCGGCCGGTCGGCGCGGCGCTTGACCCGTTTCATGATGACGTCGACGTCGGCCTTGAGCCACAGCGAGATCGCCTTTTCGCGGATGCGATTGCGGGTCTCCTCGCGCATGAAGGCGCCGCCGCCGGTCGCGATCACGGCCGGCCCGCCCTCCAGAAGCCGCGCGATCACCCGCGCCTCGCCGTCGCGGAAATAGGGCTCGCCATGGGTCGCAAAGATTTCCGGGATGGTCATGCCGGCATGGGCGACCTCGATCTCGACGTCGGCGTCGAGAAACCGCAGGCCAAGCCGCAGCGCCAGCCGCCGGCCGATGGTCGATTTGCCGGCGCCCATCATGCCGACCAGCACGAGCGAACGCCTTCCCAGCGCCGACGTGATGTCGGCCTCCTGGGTCGGGCTCGCCTGTGCCGGTGCGGCGGTCTCGGACATCAAAAACCCTTGAGCTTGCGGGGTTTGCCCCGCGCTGCGACACCTATACTACCCCCTGTGACGCCCTTGCCAGAGACTCTTGCCACGGGGGTGGGAACATGTTGGATGATTTCATTGGTTAATTCGCCCGGCCTGAGCCCCCTATGCCCAGTTTGTTCCGCTTTCTGACGGTCGTCGGTATCATCGCCGGGCTGATCTATGGCGTCATTTTCGCGCTGGCGAATTTCGTCACCCCGAAGCCCCGGGAAATGACGGTCACCATCCCCGCAGACAAGTTCCTCAAGAAATAGCCGCTATCGTCTGGTTGGTGGGAGACGGACTCGGGGGAGACGCTCTCGCCGACGGGGATGTCGAGAGCATGCGCGCCAGCAAGACGGCCAAAGACGAGAAACTGATCAACCTGTTCCTCGACATGCTCGCGGCCGAACAGGGCGCGGGCGTCAATACCCTCGACGCCTATCGCCGCGACCTCACGGATCTATCCGACTTCCTCGGCCGCAAGGGACAGGGCTTTGCCGGCACCGGCACGGATGCGCTGCGGGACTACCTCGCCGATCTCGATACCAGAGGCTTCAAGTCGTCCAGCGTGGCGCGCCGGCTGTCGGCGCTGCGGCATCTGTTCCGCTTCCTGCTGAACGAGCGTATCCGCAGCGACGATCCGGCCGCGATCCTGTCCGGCCCCAAGCGTGGCCGCGGGCTGCCGAAGGTGCTGTCGATATCCGACGTCGACCGCATGCTGACGCGGGCCAAGGAGCTGACCGCGGCCGAAAACGCCTCGCCGCAGCAGCGGCTGCGCGCGATGCGGCTCTATTGCCTGCTGGAGGTGCTCTACGCCACCGGCCTGCGCGTCTCCGAACTGGTGGCGTTGCCGCTGTCGGCCGCGCGGCGCGATATCAGCATGATCATGGTGCGCGGCAAGGGCAACAAGGAACGCCTGGTGCCGCTCAACGAGGCGTCGCGGCAGGCGATGGCGGATTATCTCGCCGCGATGGAAGCGCTAAAGCCCGAGAGCAAGAAAAACGTCGCCAGCTCGAAATGGCTGTTTCCCTCGTTCGGCGAGAGCGGCCATCTGACGCGGCAGCATTTTGCCCGCGACCTGAAGGAACTGGCGGCGGCATCGGGCCTTGCGCCGCGGCTGGTCTCGCCGCACGTGCTGCGCCACGCCTTCGCCAGCCACCTGCTGCACAACGGCGCGGACCTGCGCATCGTGCAGACGCTGCTCGGCCATACCGACATCTCGACCACGCAGATCTACACCCATGTGGTCGAGGAACGGCTGAAGAGCCTGGTGCGCGACCTGCATCCGTTGGCGGAGAAGTAACCCTCGCCGCAACACCCGCCTTGACTTCCGCGGCTTCTCCCCCGAAACAGCCGTCTCCCGCCCGCGGCCTTGTTTGGCGCGCTTTCGGAAAGCCGGCCTGTCCGGACCGAGATGCACGCTAAATCATTGAAGATGCGTGCTTTCCTGGAGCGAATCGAATCCGCTTCGCCTGAGAGTGCGTTGTTACCTATATTGTCTTGATGCCGGATCAGATGCGCAGCTATCTCGACTTTGAAAAACCAGTCGCCGAACTTGAGGCCAAGGTCGACGAATTGCGCGCGCTCGCCGCGTCCGGCAGCGACATCGGCGATGAGATCTCGCGGATCGAGGACAAGGCCCAGCAGGCGCTGGACGATCTCTATGCCAACCTGACGCCGTGGCAGAAGACGCTGGTGGCGCGCCACCCGCAGCGCCCGCATTTCACCGATTTCGTCGGCGCGCTCATTACCGAATTCACCCCGCTCGCGGGCGACCGCAAATTCGCCGACGACGAGGCGCTGATGGGCGGCTTCGGCCGTTTCCGCGGCGAAAGCATCTGCGTGATCGGCCAGGAAAAGGGCGCCACCACCGACAGCCGCATCAAGCACAATTTCGGCATGGCCCGCCCCGAAGGCTACCGCAAGGCGGTGCGGCTGATGGAGATGGCGGACCGTTTCGGCATTCCGGTGCTGTCGCTGGTCGATTCCGCCGGCGCCTATCCGGGCATCGGCGCCGAGGAACGCGGCGTCGCCGAAGCGATCGCGCGCTCGACCGATACATGCCTGTCGCTTGGCGTGCCCAACGTTGCGATCATCACCGGCGAGGGCATGTCGGGCGGCGCCATCGCCATTACGACCGCCAACCGCGTGCTGATGATGGAACACGCGATCTACAGCGTGATCTCGCCGGAAGCGGCGTCCTCGATCCTTTGGCGCGACGGCACCAAGGCCCAGGAAGTCGCCACCAACATGAAGATCACGGCGCAGGACATGCTGCGCTTTGGCGTGATCGACCAGATCCTGAAAGAGCCCTCCGGCGGCGCCCATCGCGACCCCGCCGCGATGATCTCAGCGACGGGCGATGCCATCGCAGAGGCCTTCAACGACCTTCGCAATCTCGATGCGGCGGGCGTCCGCCAGCAGCGGCGGCAGAAATTCCTCGAGATCGGCCGCAAACTCGGCTGATCGGATAGTTGACGGCCAGTTGTTGGGGGCGGGTGGCTCAACCCGTTAATGACCCGTAAACGCCTTTATTTCGCCCAACCGCAAAATTTGGCCCTAATTCAGCCCCGAGCGCGGTCTTTAAACTCTATTGACCATGCCTGCTGCCGCAGCCGCCGGACGGCCTCGTTCGGGTTGCGACGCAGGATGGCAATGGCTAATATTTTAGACAATGGCTTCAGGGCATGTTCGCTGTACTTGGGGTGCGAAAATGCCCGGTGGGTGTGGAGCTTAGCCTTTGAATAACCGCTCGCTTGTTCGCGCGCTTCTCACGTCGGCCGCCCTTCTGGGCGCGGGCGTATTGATGGCCGGCTGCAACGGCGACGATATTTCGCTGGCCAACAACGCCAAGGCCAACCAGCCGGTCCCGCCCAAACTGGTCGCCGACATGACGGCGAAGGACATGGACCTGCAGTCGCCGATCCTGGTGCGGCTGTTCAAGCAGGAAGCCGAGCTCGAAATCTGGAAGCAGGACCGCTCCGGCCGCTTCGCCTTGCTCAAGACCTATCCGATCTGCCGCTGGTCGGGCGATCTCGGCCCCAAGGTCCGCGAAGGCGACCGCCAGGCGCCGGAAGGCTTCTATTCGATCTCGCCGGCGCAGATGAACCCGCAGTCGGCCTATTACCTCTCCTTCAACACCGGCTATCCGAACGCGTTCGACAAGGCGCTCGGCCGCACCGGCTCGCAATTGATGGTGCATGGCGACTGCTCCTCACGCGGCTGCTACGCGATGACCGACGAGCAGATCGCGGAAATCTATTCGCTCGGGCGCGAGTCCTTCTTCGGCGGCCAGAAGTCGTTCCAGCTGCAGGCCTATCCGTTCAAGATGACGCCGGCCAACATGGCCAAGCACCGCAACAACCCGAACATGCCGTTCTGGAAAATGATCAAGGAAGGCAATGATCATTTCGAGGTGACGAAGCAGGAGCCGAAGGTCGATTTCTGCGAAAAGAAATACGTGTTCGATGCCGCCAAGCCGCCGAACGCCACGCGTGACCTGGTGTTCGATGCTTCGGCCAAGTGCCCGGCCTACGTGATTCCGGAAGAAGTCGCCGACGCCGTTCGCGACAAGCAGGCCACCGACCTCGCCGAGACCGCGCGCCTGATCGCCAAGGGAACGCCGGTGGCGCGGATCAATACCGGCATCGACGGCGGCATGCACCGGGTGTTTGCCGCGCGCGTGCCTGAGGGCAGCACCGGTCTTTCGGAACCCGGCGACGGCTCCTTGTCGCTGATGGCCCGCGCGCCCGGCACCATCCCGTCCCACGTCAATCCGCCGAGGGCGCCCTCCGACAATCTGCTGATGGGTGCGCCGGAACCGCCGAAGCTTGCCGCAGCCCCGGCGCCCGCCCCTGCCGCGGCGCCGACGCGCGTCGCCAATGCTGCGCCGGCAGCGCAGGATGAGGGCGGCTTCTTCTCCAATCTCGCCCGCAAGGTCGGTATCGGCGGCGCCGCCGACGCCACCGCAAGCACGCCGCCGGCCAAGCCGAAAGCGACCGAGACCAAGCAGCCGCCGCGTCCCGACGCGTCCAAGGCCGCGCCGAAGCCGGACGCCAAGCACGCCGCAAACCGCCCGCAGCTGAAACCGTCGGTGTCGGATAGTTCGGCCGCCGCTGCGCCGGCGAGGGATGGTCAGGTCTCGGGCTCGGCCCCGATCATGTCGACCAACTCGTTCGACAACCGCTTCGGGGCGGTGAAGTAAGCCGCCACCACCGCGCCTTCCCAGCGTTACACAGCGAACATCCGTTATGTCCCGCGAAAGCGGTACATCCGGTATTTATTGCGGGATGGTGAAACGGACGGGCGACAGCGCGGCTTATTGATCACCCGCTCACGCGGATGACGACAGCATGTGACGGCGCGGGCGCGCCGTCGCCGAAAGCTCAGCCGTACTTGCCGTGGCAGTGCTTGTACTTCTTGCCGCTGCCGCAGGGGCAGTCCTCGTTGCGGCCGATCTTGCCCCAGCTCGCGGGGTTGTTCGGATCGCGATCGGCGGCGGCGACCTGAGGCACCAGCGAGGCGCTGGCAAAGGCCATCTCGTCCTCTCCGGTATTCGGATCGAACTTGTGCGCTTCCATCGGCGGCAGCACCGGCTGCTGCTCTTCCGGCGGCACGATCTCGACGCGGATCAACTGTGCGGTGACCGCCTCGCGCAGATGCGAGCCCATGGTCTCGAACAGGTTGAAGGCTTCCAGCTTGTATTCCTGCAAGGGATCGCGCTGGCCATAGCCGCGCAGGCCGATCACCTGGCGCAGATGGTCGAGCATGATCAGATGCTCGCGCCAGAGATGGTCCATCGTCTGCAGGAGGATGGTCTTCTCGACGTAGCGCATCACGTCGGGGCCCCATTGCGCGACCTTGGCGGCCATGCGCTCGTCGACGTGCTTCTCGATGCGCGACAGCAGCTCCTCGTCGGCGATGCCCTCTTCCTTGGCCCATTCGTCGACCGGAAGATCGACGTCGAGCACGCGCTTCAATTCGTCCTTCAGTCCCGCGGTATCCCACTGCTCGGCATAGGCATGCTCGGGGATGTGCTTGGCCACCACGTCGTCGATGAAGGCGTGGCGCATGTCGGTCACGGTCTCGGCGACGCTGTCGTCCTTCATCAGGTCGATGCGCTGGTCGAAGATCGCCTTGCGCTGGTCGTTCTGGACGTTGTCGAACTTGAGCAGGTTCTTGCGGATGTCGAAGTTGCGGGCCTCGACCTTCTGCTGCGCCTTCTCCAGCGCCTTGTTGATCCAGGGATGGATGATGGCCTCGCCTTCTTTCAGGCCGAGCCTCTGCAGCATGCTGTCGAGCCGGTCGGAGCCGAAGATCCGCATCAGATCGTCTTCCAGCGACAGGAAGAATTTTGAGCGGCCCGGATCGCCCTGGCGGCCGGAACGGCCACGGAGCTGGTTGTCGATGCGGCGGGATTCATGCCGCTCCGAACCCATGATGTAGAGGCCGCCCGGCTTGGTGATGGTCTTGGCCGGCTTGCTGCCCTTGGCGGGCTCGATCTCGACCACTTCCTCGGCCTTCAGCACGAGCTCGCGGAAACGCTCGATGTCGGCCTTGATCTGCTCGATCTTCTTGGCCTTCTCGGCCTCGTCGGCGATGCCGGTGGTCTCCTGCTGGATCCGCATCTCGAGCGAGCCGCCGAGCTTGATGTCGGTACCACGGCCCGCCATGTTGGTCGCGATCGTGATCGCGCCGGGCACGCCGGCCTCGGCGACGATATAGGCTTCCTGCTCGTGGAAGCGCGCGTTCAGCACCGCGAACAGCTTTGCGGGCTTGCCGGCACGGGCCGCGGCATAGAGCTTCTCCATGCCGGCTTCGCTGCCGAAATCGATCTGCTTGTAGCCGTGCTTCTTCAGGTATTCGGCCAGCACTTCCGACTTCTCGATCGAGGCGGTGCCGACCAGCACCGGCTGCAGCCGCGCATTGGCGCGCTCGATCTCGGCCAGGATCGCGGCGTATTTTTCGCCCTGGGTGCGGTAGACCTCGTCGTCCTCGTCGAGACGGGCGACCTGCACGTTGGTCGGGATTTCCACGACCTCGAGCTTGTAGATGTCGAACAGTTCGTCCGCTTCGGTCGCGGCCGTACCGGTCATGCCCGCGAGCTTTTCGTACATCCGGAAATAGTTCTGGAACGTGATCGAGGCCAGCGTCTGGTTTTCCGGCTGGACCTGGACGTGCTCCTTGGCTTCCAGCGCCTGGTGCAACCCTTCCGAATAGCGACGCCCCGGCATCATGCGGCCGGTGAACTCGTCGATGATGACGACCTCATTGTCGCGGACGATGTAATCCTTGTCGCGGGTGAACAGCGAGTGTGCCCGCAGCGCCTGGTTGACGTGGTGCACGACCGAGACGTTCTCGACGTCGTAGAGCGACTCGCCCTTGAGCTGGCCGGCGTCGCGCAAAAGCGTCTCGATCTTCTCCATGCCGCCTTCGGTCAGCGTCACCGTGCGCTGCTTCTCGTCGACCTCGTAGTCGGTCTTCTTCTCCAGCTTCGGCATGAAGGTGTCGATGGTGTTGTAGAAATCCGAACGGTCGTCGAGCGGGCCGGAGATGATCAGCGGCGTGCGCGCTTCGTCGATCAGGATCGAGTCGACTTCGTCAACGATGGCGTAATAGTGCCCGCGCTGGACCATGTCCTCCAGGCGGTACTTCATGTTGTCGCGCAGATAGTCGAAGCCGTATTCGTTGTTGGTGCCGTAGGTGATGTCGCAGGCGTAGGCCGCCTTGCGCTCGGCGTCGTCGAGGCCGTGCACGATCACGCCGGTGGTCATGCCCAGGAAGGAATAGATCTGGCCCATCCAGCCGGAGTCGCGGCGGGCGAGGTAGTCGTTGACGGTGACGACATGAACGCCGCGGCCGGCGAGCGCGTTGAGATAGACCGCGAGGGTGGCCACCAGCGTCTTGCCTTCGCCGGTCTTCATCTCGGCGATGTCGCCCTCGTGCAGCACCATGCCGCCGATCAGCTGGACGTCGAAATGCCGCTGGCCGAGGGTGCGCTTGGCCGCCTCGCGGACGGTGGCGAAGGCCGGCACCAGGATGTCGTCGAGCGTCTTGCCCTCGGCGAGCTGCTGGCGAAATTCGGCCGTACGCGCTTTCAGCGCCTCGTCCGACAGTTTTGAGACCTCGGGCTCAAGCGCATTGATGGCGTTGACGCGGGACTGATATCCCTTCACCCGCCGGTCGTTGGCGGAGCCGAAAAACTTGCGGGCGAGCGCGCCGATCATGCCAATTCCTGCCTTTGCCGTTACTTGCGTTGCAAGCCGTGACGTGGTCCACCAAGTTGCCTATCAACTCACCGTGACGCATCGCGGCAAACACCCCGTCCCGGGGCGTCATCCGCTCATGAGTGGGAATTAAGCAATCCAAGGTTCAACGGCAAAAAACGCAGCAAAATAAGCGCTGTCGCCGCTGTAGGTTCCGGCACAGATATGGCTGGGCTGGGGCCTTGTCAACGTGCGTCCATCTGTCAAGGAATTCATCATTTTGACAGACTTTTCGCGTTGCCAAGGCCGCTTGATTGGGCGAGTGTCCCGCCGCCTTTGCCGCCCCCCTCTTCAAGACAAGGATTTTCCATGACGACCTCGTTCCCGGAAACGAAAGCCGGCCAGCGCTTCGGTGTGACCTCCCTGGCCGTAACGGCCTGCCTGGCCGCGGTTCTGGCCACCAGCCTGCCGGTTCGCGCCCAGGACAACCCCGTTCTCGCCAAGGTTAACGGTGTCGAGATCCGCCAGAGCGACGTGGCGCTCGCGGAAGAGGAACTTGGCCCCAGCCTCGCGCAAATGGACCCGGCGACCAAGAAGGACAACGTGCTCGCGTTCCTGATCGACCTCAAGATCGTCGCCAAGGCCGCCGAGGACAAGAAGATCGAGAATTCCGAGGACTTCAAGAAGCGCCTGGCCTTCACGCGCAGCCGCCTTTTGATGGACAGCCTGCTCGCCAGCGAGGGCAAGGCGGCGACCACCGACGAGGCCATGAAGAAGGTCTATGAGGAGGCCTCCAAGCAGATCACCGGCGAAATGGAAGTCCACGCCCGCCACATCCTGGTCGAGACCGAGGACGAGGCCAAGGCGATCGCGGAAGAACTGAAGAAGGGCGGCGACTTCGCCGAGCTGGCGAAGAAGAAATCCAAGGACCCCGGCGCCTCCGATGGCGGCGATCTCGGCTTCTTCACCAAGGAACAGATGGTGCCGGAATTCTCCGCCGTCGCCTTCACGCTGGAGCCGGGCAAGATCTCCGACCCGGTCAAGTCGCAGTTCGGCTGGCACCTCATCAAGGTCGAGGAAAAGCGCGCCCGCAAGGCCCCCGACTTCGAGCAGGTCAAGGCGCAGATCGAGACCTATGTGACCCGCAAGGCGCAGGCCGAATACGTCGCCAAGCTGCGCGAGGCCGCCAAGGTCGAGCGCATGGACAAGCCGGCGGAGGCCGCCAAGACCGACGCCCCCAAGCCCGCCGATTCCAAGATGGCGCCGCCCGCGAAGAAGTAAAAAATCGCTGTCACTTCTTCGAGACCAATAGTATCTACCTCGTCATGGCCGGGCCGAAGCGCCCGGCCATTTCATGTCCGGACCGCCGGTCAGGCCGCCGTCGATGCCGGGTCCGGCCTGGATTGATCTGGTCGAAGAAGGTGCTCGCCATGTCCACCACCATCTCCCCCCTCGCCCCGACCGATGTTCCCGAGATGCCCGCGATCGCGGGCGTGAAGCTCGCGACCGCCGCCGCCGGCATCCGCTACAAGGGGCGTACCGACGTGCTGCTCGCCGTCATGGACAAGGGCACCACCGTCGCCGGCGTCTTCACCAAGTCGAAATGCCCGTCCGCGCCCGTGGAATGGTGCCGCGCCAAGCTCGGCCGCGGCGGATCTTCTAAGGGAGGATTTGCCCGCGCGCTGGTGGTGAACTCCGGCAATGCCAACGCCTTCACCGGCAAGACCGGCAAGCAGTCGACGGCGCTGACCGCGCAGATCGCCGCAAAGGCGGTCGGCTGCACGACCTCCGACGTGTTCCTCGCCTCCACCGGGGTGATCGGCGAGCCGCTCGACGCCACCAAGTTCGACGGCGTGCTGGCGACGCTGGCCGAGGCCGCCACGCCTGATGACTGGATGGGCGCGGCGAAAGCGATCATGACCACCGACACCTTCCCGAAGGTCGCGACCGCGACGGTGAAGCTCGGCAAGACCAAGGTCACCATCAACGGCATGGCCAAGGGCGCCGGCATGATCATGCCCGATATGGCGACCATGCTGTCCTTTGTATTCACCGACGCGCCGCTCTCCTCCGCCGTGCTGCAGGCGCTGCTCAAGAGCGGCGTCGACGACACGTTCAACGCAGTGACGATCGACAGCGACACGTCGACTTCCGATACGCTGCTGGCCTTCGCCACCGGCGCGGCAGCAGCCAACGGCGCGCCAAAAATCAGCCGCGCCAGCGATCCCAGGCTGAAGGCTTTTGCCAAGGCCTTCCACGGCGTGCTCGCCGATCTCGCCGAACAGGTGGCGCGTGACGGCGAAGGCGCCCGCAAGCTGGTCGAGGTAGTCGTCGAAGGCGCGACCACCAAACCCTCGGCGCGCAAGATCGCGATGTCGATCGCCAATTCCCCGCTGGTGAAGACGGCGATCGCGGGTGAGGACGCCAATTGGGGCCGCGTGGTGATGGCGGTCGGCAAGGCCGGCGAGCCCGCCAACCGCGACAAGCTCTCGATCTCGTTCAACGGCATTCGCGTCGCCAAGAGCGGCGCGCGCGATCCGTCCTACAACGAGGCTGAAGTCTCCGAGGTGATGAAGAGCCCGAAGATCCAGATCAAGGTCGCCCTCGGCCTCGGCAAGGGCCGCGACCGCGTGCTGACCTGCGACCTCACCAAGGAATATGTCGCGATCAACGGCGACTACCGGTCGTAAACGGGACAGCGGCGCATGGCCGATATCAAGCTCACCCTCGTGGTTGCCTGCGCCCTCGTCGACGTCGACAAGCGTGTGCTGATCGCACAGCGGCCCGAGGGCAAGGCGCTCGCGGGCCTCTGGGAATTTCCCGGCGGCAAGGTCGAGCCCGGCGAGCGGCCCGAGCAGACGCTGATCCGCGAGCTGCACGAGGAAATCGGCATCGACGTCAGCGAGCCGTGCCTAGCGCCGCTGACCTTTGCCAGCTACGCCTATGACAGCTTCCACCTCTTGATGCCGCTCTATATCTGCCGGCGCTGGGAAGGCCTGGTGACGGCGCGCGAAGGCCAGCAACTCGCCTGGGTGCGCGCCAACAAGCTGCGCGACTACCCGATGCCGCCGGCGGACATTCCGCTGATTCCGCATCTGATTGATGTGTTGATGTGAGATAGGCGGCCGGCGGCCGCCTGCCGGACACAAAATCGCGAAAACAACCCCATGCAAAGTAGAAATGGGGCCTGTTCGCGGCTTCCCCCGGGGGGAATTGCGCGTCAATCCCGCTTCGCCCGCTGCACCGCCGCCTCAAGGCTCGCTTTCGCCGAGCCCGGCCTGAGCGGCTTTTGCTGGCTCTCATGCGGCGCCCAGCCGGACAGCCAGACGAGATCGAAGGTGGCGCGGATACGGCCGTCGGGATCGGCAAACCGTTCGCCGTAAATCTGCGCCATCCGCAGCATGGTGGCGCGGCGGGTCGGCGTCCGCCGCCGCTCGACCAGAATGTTGCTCGCGCCCATGCGCCGGAGATCGGCCATCAGCGCAAATGCGCTGTCGTAGCGCACCACGACGCGATCGACGTCGGTGACGGGCAGCGCCAGCCCGGCCCGCTGCAGCAGCGCGCCGATATCGCGCAAATCCGCAAACGGCGC
>Ga0102590_1001883_pt1 | contig 28009 bp, 26 predicted proteins | sample AraplaMF_Col_mMF_FD_76859 | JGI IMG/M metagenome (GOLD analysis project Ga0102590, IMG submission 76859) | Arabidopsis root microbial communities from the University of North Carolina, USA - plate scrape MF_Col_mMF | ecosystem: Host-associated > Plants > Roots > Endosphere | place: USA... | reverse complement strand
TCAAGAAATCACTTCTGAAAAGGCTGTGGCAATAGCCACGCAATCGGAAGCGCCAGGCGCGCTTCCCGAGCCTGTTCCGGGAGGCGTGGCATCGACTGGCCAGAGCCAGGATACCGACCCCTCATTCAACGCATTTGTGACGACCAATCGATCCAAGCTCGACGAGATCGACGGTCTTCTGGCGCAGGAAGGCAACGAACAATGATGGATATGAGCGTCTCGGGCGGAGCCCCCGGTGCGGAGTCCGCCGCGATTGCGAAATCCGCGCGACCGGCCGGAAAAGACGATGCCGCCGGCCAAAAGAACGGCTTCTCCGACGCGCTGGCCAAGGCGAGCAGCGGTACCGCCAATGACGATGCCGATGATGCGCAGGGGGATCAGGGCGTGGTTGCCGATGGAAGCGCCGACAAAGTGGCGCAGACGATCCGCGGCCGCAGCAGCGCAAAGCCATTGATCGATCTTAGCGACGCCGCGCTGAAGGCGCAGGCTGATGTTCAGCCGGCAACGATCGCCAGTGTCGACAAGGTCGCAGCAAAACCCGCAAAGGCTGAGGTCAAAGTGCCGGCAGATCTCGCCTTGGGCAAGCTCGATCCGAAGGACCGTTCCGCAGATGAGGTCGCTCCGGCCGCCAAGGGCGCCAAGCACGCCAAGGGCGACGCATTAGAAACCGACACGGACAAGACCAGCGATGACGATGACGGCGGCATTTCGGATGTTCTCGGCTTGCTGAAGCAGGAACCTGCCGATGGTGCAGTGACTTTGCCGGCGGCGGCAGCCGCGCATCACGTCTCCGCCAAGGTCGATGAGGCTGGAACGGCCGACAAGAAGCTCGACGGTATCGACGCCAAGATGGGCGGCCATGCGTCCGACGCCCTGGCGGCGGTCAGCAGCAACATCGAGAGCGGCAAGGCGGATGACAGCAAGGTTCCCGGATCGGAGAATGCCGAAGCCGCCGATGGCAAGACATTCAGGATCAGCCGCGCCGATGGCCGCGGCGTGTCGATGGATGTTCACATCGGTACCGATCAGGCCGGACCGAAGGATGGTTCGAAGAAAGCCGATGTCGAAAACGTTTCAGTGCTCGAATCGCGACGCTATATCGGCCTGATGCAGAATTCGAATTCCGCCGCCGTGACCGCTGCTCTCTCGGGCGATTCCGAATGGGCGCGCGCCATGGAGCCGAGCTCGGCGCTCTCCAACGCAGCGGAATGGACGAGCACCGGCAAGGTGGTCAATACGCTGAAGATCCAGATGAACCCGCTCGACCTCGGTCTGGTGACGGCGACCATGCGCCTGTCCGGCGACGCTCTGAACGTCGACCTCAAGGTCGAAACCGGGGCGGCTTATCGTCAAATGAAGGAGGATCACGGCAAGATTCTCGAAGCTCTGCGCAGCCAGGGCTACGCGGTCGAAAACGTCACCATCAGCATGGCGCCGGTCGAGCGTCCCGACGCCGGCAACCAGGCGGGCAGCCAGGCCTCCCAGCAGCAGTCGCTCCCCCAGCAGGGGCAGGGCGGCGAGGCGCGCGAGCGCCACAATCAGACGGCACAGCGGACGGACGGAGGCTTCAATGGCGCAGGCGAGACGGGTATTGAAGACGCTCGTGCTGGCGGTAGCAGCGGCACTGGCGGCGTTTACCTCTGAGGCGGTCGCTTCTACCGGCGCCTGCGAGCGCGAGATCCAGTCGGCAGCGGCCAAATACGGTATCCCGGAAGGCATCCTCTATTCGGTCGGCCTGACGGAGACCGGCCGCAAGGGCTCACTCTATCCCTATGCCATGAACGTCGAAGGCAAAGCGATCTTTCCGCCCTCGGAGCAGGACGCGATGAGGCAGTTCGATGTCGCCCGCAACAGCGGCGCGAAGCTCATCGACATCGGCTGCATGCAGATCAACCATTACTTTCACGGCGAGAATTTCCGCTCCGCTGAGGAGATGTTCGACCCGCATCGCAACGTGGAATATGCTGCAAAATTTCTCCGCAACCTACATGACCGTCACGAGACATGGACGATGGCGGTAGCCAGATACCATGCCGGACCCAACAATAATCCGGCACAGAAGCAATATGTCTGCCGCGTCATCGCCAATCTGGTCGCCACGGGCTACGGCAAGTGGACTCCCAATGCGAGTAACTTTTGTCAAAATTGATTCAACCAAAGATGGAAGAGGCGTATTGTGACGAAACTGTGTCACAATGTGGCAGGAATCCGGCGTGAATCCTGTGCGCAAGCCATAATTAACGGACCGTTAACTTTTCCACGAAATTTTGGTGTGCATAAACAGGTGCACCCACTAGATATAGATCAAATCGCTACCCAGATCTTAATCAATTATTAGTTTCTGCCATTAACTTTAACGAGTTGTCGCCGATTCGTGCGATTCGTACCCATAGATCATCGAAGTGCCACACTGATTCGGAGGCGGACGAATGATCGTAGTGGTTGATGAGCGTGAGCTCGTGAAAGATGGATACACATCTCTGTTTGGTCGTGAGGGCATTCCCTCCACCGGCTTTGATCCAGCGGAATTTGGCGAGTGGGTACAGACCGCCGCCGATTCCGATATAGCTGCAGTCGAGGCCTTTCTGATCGGTCAGGGCCAACGCAACTTCGAACTGCCCCGGGCGATCCGGGATCGGTCGATGGCGCCGGTGATTGCGGTCAGCGACCAGCACTCGCTCGAAAACACCCTCGCGCTGTTCGACTGCGGCGTCGACGACGTGGTGCGCAAACCAGTGCATCCCCGCGAAATCCTTGCAAGAGCGGCTGCGATCCGGCGCCGGCTGAAGGCGATCACCAATTACACAGAGATCGGCGGGATCCGCGTCTTCTCGGATGGCCGTGACCCCGAGATCAACGGCGAAGTCTTCGCGCTTCCCCGGCGCGAGCGCCGCATCCTCGAATATTTGATCGCCAATCGCGGTCGCCGGGTCACCAAGACCCAGATTTTCAACGCCATCTACGGCATCTTCGATGAAGAGGTCGAGGAGAACGTCGTCGAAAGCCACATCTCGAAGCTGCGCAAGAAGCTGCGCAAAAAGCTCGGCGTCGATCCGGTCGATTCCAAGCGCTTCCTTGGCTACTGCATTGATTGGGCCTGATTTTCTCGGCCGGGCGGCGGCGCCCGGCTGAACCTTAAACTTGGCCTCGCGACTCGCCATGACAGACAGCTTCACGCAAGGCCCGACAAATACTCTCGTGCATAACAGGTAAAACGAGGTTTTCAGATGAGCATTTTCGGCAGCATGAAGACGGCAGTATCGGGGATGAACGCTCAGGCTAACCGCTTGAGCACGGTCGCCGACAATATCGCCAACGTTAACACGACCGGTTACAAGTCCGTGTCGACGAGCTTCTCGTCGCTGGTTCTGCCTTCCTCGGGCGGCAATTACAATTCCGGCGGCGTTCAATCCTCGGTCCGCCAGTCTGTCTCCGACCAGGGCGATATTTCCTACACCACCTCGAGCACCGACCTTGCGATCTCGGGCGATGGCTTCTTCATCGTCCAGGGAGCAGATGGCACGCCGGTTCTGACCCGCGCCGGCGACTTCCAGAAAGACGACGAAGGTAACCTCGTCAATGCCGCCGGCTTCATGCTGATGGGCTACTCCTACGACTCCGGCTCTCCTGCTGTTGTCGTCAACGGCTTCGATGGCCTGGTTCCCGTCAATGTCAACCAGGAAGGGCTGACCGCCATCGCCTCGACATCCGGGATATTCAAGGGCAATCTCGATTCCGGCGCCAATGTCGTTGCGGCCGCTGCGACGCGGCCGAGCGCCAACCCCGCCACGCCGACAGCCGACACCAAGAAGTTCTCCATGGTCGCCTACGACACACTCGGCAACAAGGTGATGTACGACTTCTACTTCACCAAGACATCGGTCGCGGCAGCGCCGCCGCCGGTACCTCCCGCCGTTAACAGCAGCTGGGAGGTTTCGATCTACCGCAACGCCGATGCGGCGGTAGGCGGCACGACTTCCTTCCCCTACACAACCGCCGGCGGCGATGTCGGCTTGGGAACGCTCAACTTCGACGCCAACGGCAAGATGGTCTCGGGCGGCGCCGTCAACATCGTCGATCCGGTGACCGGCCAGACGATCAACATGGATCTTACCGGCTTCACCCAACTCGGCGCCGATTTTGCCGGCACCGGTACGCCGAACGGCCAGGCTGCAAGCCCGGTCAAGGACGTCACGATCGATGGCGACGGCATCGTCTACGCCAAGTACGAGGATGGCACTAACAAGCCGCTCTACCGTATCCCACTCGCCAACGTCGCCAGCCCGGACAAGCTGACGCTCCAGAGCGGCAACGTCTACAGCGCCAACGGCCAGTCGGGCGTCACTGTCACCGGCTTCCCGCAGACCAACGGCCTCGGCACGATCAAATCAGGCGCTCTCGAAGGTTCGAACGTCGACCTCGCCGGTGAGCTGACCGAGATGATCGAATCGCAGCGCAGCTATACCGCCAATTCCAAGGTCTTCCAGACGGGGTCCGACATTATGGACGTCCTCGTCAACCTCAAGAGATAAGCAAGGTACCGGGTAAGCCATGTCGCTCACATCCGCACTTAATACCGCGCAGAGCATATTCAACAATACCGGCACGCAGAGCAGTGTCGTATCGAACAATATCTCGAATGCGGGCAACAAAGATTACGTGCGCCGGCAGGCGATGCTCACCACGTCCTTGAATGGCGCGCAGGTCGTCAAGATAGACCGGGCACAGGAAGATGCCTTGCTGCGTCAATACCTGAAGACATCCTCTCAGGACAGCGCCCAGCAGGCTTTGCTCGGCGGTCTCGAAGACCTCAAGTCGATCATGGGTGGCAACGATTACGAAACGTCGCCATCCACCTATCTCGGTGTTTTCCAGCAGAAGCTTCAGGCCTTCCGCACGGCGCCGGGCAGCACTGTCGCCGCTCAGGGCGCCATCACCGCCGCCCAGGATGTCGCCAACTCGCTGAACAATGCCTCGCAATCCGTTCAGGACGTTCGCGCCACCGCCGACAAGCAGATCGCCACCGACGTCGATAAGCTGAATACGCTCCTAAGTGACTTCGAGAAGGCCAATAACGCGGTGAAGACCGCCACAGCCTCGGGTGCGGATGCATCCGGCGCCCTCGACGAACGCGAGAAGGCTCTCAAGCAGATTTCGCAGATCGTCGGCGTCAACGCGACGACGCGCGACAATAACGACATGGTGCTGAGCACGTCTGACGGGACGATCCTCTTCGAGACGGTTCCGCGCACCGTGACGTTCAAGTCTCAGGATATCTATACCGCCACCACTGTCGGCAATTCGGTTTATGTCGACGGTGTGGCCCTTCCGCGCGGTAGCGGGTCGACGACGACGGGGCAGGGGAGCCTTCAATCGCTCCTGCAGGTCCGTGACGAAATCGCTCCCAATTTCCAGAAGCAACTCGATGAAATCGCCCGCGGCATGGTCTCGCTCTTCAAGGAGCAGAGCACGTCGGGCACGCCGGCCTATGTGCCCGGTCTCTTCACCTGGAGCGGCGGCACGGTCGATACCGGCAGCGCTGCGGTTGCCGGCATGGCGTCGACCATCAGCGTCAGCAGCACCGTCATCACCTCGCAGGGCGGCGATCCGATGCGCTTGCGCGATGGCGGTGTCAACGCCAACGGCGTCGTCAACAACCCTACCCACCTCAGCGGCTATACGACGGACCTCGATCGTCTCTATACCGCCTTGGGCTCCGACATCGATTTCGATCCGGCGGCGGGACCGGCGGTCGGCTTCGACGCCACGACCGGCATCGATTCAAACGTCAGCATCATGGAATACGCCACGAATTCCCTCGGCTGGCTCGAGCAGTACCGCAGCAACGCGACGACGGCGGCGGAAAACACCTCGGCGGCGCTGTCGCGCTCCGACGAAGCCTATTCCAATGAGACCGGCGTCAACCTCGACGAGGAGCTGACGCTGCTCCTTGACATTGAGCAGTCCTACAAGGCGGCGACCAAGATCCTGAACGCCGTTGACGAAATGTTGAAGTCATTGCTGGATATTGCGAGTTAAGCCATGAAGAGCTCATTTATTTCAAGTTCGGCCATTCAGAACGCGATGCGGTTGACGATCCGTCAGGCGCAGAACCAGATGACGAAGGCAACGATGGAGGCGACGACGGGAGTCTATGCGGATATCGGTGTCTCGCTCGGCGGCAACGCCGCCAGGAGCGTCGACTTCAGCCGCGAGGTCGACAGGATAGCCTCGATCAAATCAAGCAATTCGCTCGTCAATGCACGCATGGAATCATCGCAGCTCGGCCTTTCCAAGATGAAGGACGTCGGCGACGGCCTCGTTTCGAAGCTTACGGCGCTCCAGGGCAGCCACGATCCCGGCAGCATCACCGTCGCCATCCAGTCCGCCACCAGCGCCCTGTCCACCATGATGGACACTGCCAATACCATGGTGAACGGCGAATATCTGTTCTCGGGCATTAACACCGACGTGCAGCCGCTGACCGACAAGACGACAGCGACGAGCGCAGCCATCGTCACGCAGTTGAACACTTATGCAACGGGCCTCGGCAAGGCGGTTAGTGATCTCACCGGCGCCGAAATGAGCACCTTCATCACCACGACGGTAGAGCCGATGTTCAGCGAGACGGCCTGGACCGACCCGACGACCGGCTGGTCGCAGGCATCGAGCCAGAACATGACGAGCCGCATCAGCAACTCGGAAGTGATCGAATCCTCGACCAACGCCAATTCCGAAGGCATGCGCTACTTCGCGCTCGCCTCGGTGATGACCTCGGCGCTGTTGGGCCAGAACCTCAGCAGCGATGCGATGAGCACGGTGTCCAAGCAGGCGATCAGCTATACGACGAAGGCGACCAGCGGCCTCGTGACGCAGGCAAGCCAGCTTGGCCTTTCCCAGGAGCGCGTCAAGAAGTCCAACGACGCTCTCGACGCCCAGTCGAACATCATCAAGAACAAGCTGGTCGATCTCCAGGGTGTCGATCCTTACGAAGCCTCGACCCTCGTCAAGACTTTGGAAACGCAGCTTGAAACCGCTTACACGATCGTCTCGAAGATCCAGCAGTTGAGTCTTGTAAACTACCTTTGATGAGCAAAGGCGCGCAATAAAGAAGGATGCATGAATGTATCAGTTCTCATATGCCGAAGTCATGCAGGACTCGGTGGCCGACGCGAAAGAGCGGGAATGGCAGGTTCTTGACCGGTCCATAGACCTGCTGTCGTTGGCGCGCGAAAAGGAAAAATACGGCCGCGAAGCCATTGAAGCCCTGTTTTATACACGCCGGGTGTGGATCAGCTTCATCGAGGATCTGAAACATCCCGACAACCAGCTGGAGATCGAGCTCAGGGCCAACCTCATCTCGATCGCGATCTGGATCTTGAAGGAATGTGACAGGATCAGAAAACGTCAGTCCAATAACTACCAGGGCATCATCGACGTTACCACCATCATCAGGGATGGACTTAAATGAAAAGTACACTTCGCATTTCTCTGAAAGCCGGAGAAAGAATCTTCATCAACGGCGCCGTCCTGCGCGTCGACCGCAAGGTCGCGCTGGAATTCCTGAATGATGTGACGTTCCTTCTCGAAAACCACGTCCTCCAGCCGGAGGGCGCCACCACGCCCCTGCGTCAGCTCTATTTCATTGCGCAGATGATCCTCATCAACCCTGAGGGCAAGGACCACTCGACGGCGATGTTCCGCAAGTCGATCACCATGCTGCTCTCCTGCTTCAAGAACGAGGAGATCCTCGCCGAACTGAAGCGCATTGACGCGCTCGTCTCGACGGGCCGCGCCTTCGATGCGCTCAAGGCGATCCGTGGCCTCTACACGATCGAAGACAGTATTCTCAACAACCACGAAATGCCGCCGACAATGGTCGAGCAGATTCGCAGGGAGATTGCACCATGGCGGTAGATGCCACATCAAGCGTGAGCACGACGGGCACTTCGAACTCGACGAGCTCGGCTCAGCAGAAGGCAACGCTGAATTACGACAATTTCCTTCAGCTGCTCATCGCGCAGATGAAGAACCAGGATCCGACGGATCCGGTCGACGCCAGCGAGCAGATGTCGCAGCTGGCGAGCTTCTCGCAGGTCGAACAGACGATCCAGACCAACACCAAGCTGGACACGCTGCTCGCAAGCTCGAGCCTCACCCAGGCCAGCAGCTACGTCGGCAAATACATGGAAAGCGCCGACGGCACCGTCAAAGGCACCATCGAATCCGTCAAGGTTTATTCCGACGGAATCATAGCGACGACCACGGCTGGCGGTAATATACTGGTGCAGGCGGGAATCACTGTTGCCGACAAGGCTCCTAGCAGCGATACCTGATACGACAGCGCCGCGCGCCTTAGCGGCCCATGCGTCGAGTGATACCAACCAATGGTGGTCCGGCCGCGGCGGGGCTGCTTCAAGGCGATATGAGGTTGCCTTCGGATGAATGAAGCTGATGCATTGGATCTGTTCCAGGCGGCGATCTGGACCGTTCTGATTGCCGCGGGTCCCGCCGTCATCGTCGCGATGGCAGTGGGTCTCATCATTGCCTTGATCCAGGCGCTGACCCAGGTGCAGGAAGCGACGCTGACCTTCGTGCCGAAGATCGTCGCGGTGCTGATCACGGTTGGCGTCACCGCACCTTTCGCCGGCTCGCAGATCTCCATTTTCACCAATCTGGTCTTCTCGCGCATCCAGTCCGGCTTCTAGAGCAATTCCAGCAAAAGTGCGCAGCGGTTTTGCGTCCGGGATTGCGTAGAACCGCTCTGAGCCACCTTCGCGCAAGCTTCGCCATTTAACTCTCGATCCGAATTGGGCGGGCCGCATGTCCGCCTCCTCTCATGAAGAGACGGAATCGTCATGGCGCAACCACCTGCACTCCCCCTTCCAAAAGTCGCCCCGAGCCTGCGCGATGTCGGTTTTGCCCTTGGCATCATCGGCATCATCTGCATTCTCTTCCTGCCGATTCCGCCGTTCCTGATCGATATGGGACTGGCCTTCTCGATCGCCTTCTCGGTGCTGATCCTGATGGTCTCGCTGTGGATCCAGAAACCGCTCGATTTCTCGTCTTTCCCGACCATTCTGCTGATCGCGACGATGACCCGGCTGGCGCTGAACATCGCGACGACACGAGTCATCCTGTCCCACGGCAACGAAGGCCATGAAGCAGCGGGCGGCGTCATCGCCGGTTTCGCAAGCCTGGTGATGTCCGGCGACTTCGTCATCGGTCTGATCGTCTTCCTGATCCTCATCACCATCAACTTCATCGTCATCACCAAGGGCGCCACGCGTATCGCCGAAGTCGGCGCGCGTTTCACCCTGGATGCCATCCCCGGCAAGCAGATGTCGATCGACGCCGACCTTTCGGCCGGCATTATCGACGAAAAGGAAGCCCAGCGCCGGCGCAAGGAACTCGAGGAAGAAAGCTCCTTCTTCGGCGCGATGGACGGTGCGTCGAAGTTCGTGCGCGGCGATGCCGTCGCCGGCCTCATCATTACCTGCATCAACGTCTTCGGCGGCATCATCATCGGCTACTTCCGCCACGGCATGCCGATCGGCGAAGCGGCCGACGTCTTCGTCAAGCTCTCCGTCGGCGACGGCCTCGTCTCGCAGATGCCGGCCCTGATCGTTTCGCTCGCCGCCGGCCTTCTTGTCTCTCGCGGCGGCACCGTCGGCTCCACCGACCAGGCGGTCGTCAACCAGTTGAGCGGTTATCCCCGCGCGCTTTCCGTCTCGGCCGTGTTGATGTTCGTCCTGGCCCTGATGCCGGGCCTGCCGTTTGTCCCCTTCGTGGTCCTCGGCGGTCTTCTCGCTTTCGGCGCCTGGTTCATCCCGCGTCAGGTCGAAGCTGAAAACAAGCTTCGCCGCGAGCAGGAAGAAAAGAAGGTCGTCCAGAACAAGGAGCTGGAAAAGGATTCGGTCAAGTCGGTGCTGCGCAGCTCGGAGATCGAGCTCGCACTCGGCAAGATGGTCTCGACACGCCTGCTCGGCGCCCATCAGGAGCTCGCCTTCCGTGTCGGCAAGATGCGCAAGAAGTTCGCCACGCAATACGGTTTCGTCGTGCCCGAGATCAAGGTGACCGACGATATCGCCATCGCCGAGAAGTCCTACCAGATCCGCATCCACGGCACGACGGTCGCCTCCAACCTGCTGCGCGTCGGCGAAGTCCTCGTCGTGACCGGCGCCGGCCGCCGGCCGAGCATTCCCGGCGACGAAATTCGTGAACCCGCTTTCGGTATGCCTGCCGTCTCGATCCTCGAAAACTTTGCCGACGATCTGAAACGCGAGGGTTTCCAGCCGATCGACAACGTCTCCGTCGTGCTGACCCATATGAGCGAGGTCATCCGCAACAACCTGCCGCAGCTTCTGTCCTACAAGGACGTGAAGGTGCTGATCGACCGGCTCGATCCCGAATACAAGAAGCTTGCCGACGAGATCTGCTCGTCGCACATGTCCTATTCGGGCCTGCAGGCGGTGCTCAAGCTGCTGCTTGCCGAGCGCGTCTCGATCCGCAACCTGCATCTCATCCTCGAAGCGGTGGCCGAGCTCGCCCCGCATGTCAGGAAGACCGAGCAGATTGTCGAGCATGTCCGCATCCGCATGGCCCAGCAGCTCTGCGGCGACCTGGCCGACAACGGCGTGCTGCGTGTGCTGCGGCTGGGCAGCAAATGGGATCTGGCTTTCCACCAGGCGCTGAAGCGCGACGCCAAGGGCGAGGTGATCGAATTCGACATCGATCCGCGCAGCCTGGAAGAGTTCAGCGAGCAGGCCACCAAAGTTATCCGTGAGTTCATGGATCGCGGCCTTCCATTCGCCCTTGTCACGTCGCCGGAAACACGCTCCTATGTGCGCATGATCATCGAACGGCTGTTCGCCACGCTCCCGGTCCTGTCGCATGTTGAACTGGCCAAGGGCATCGAGATAAAGATTTTGGGCTCTATTTCATGATAACAGACCCGCAAGGGACCGTTCTCGCGCTGTTTCTTGTTTTCTGCCGGATCGGTGGCTGTGTGCTGGCTCTTCCGGGTTTTTCCTCGGCGCGCGTGCCCGAACAGCTGCGCGTCTTCATCGCCGGCGCGCTCTCGATCGCTGTCATGCCGCTGCTCTGGGACACCGTCTACCCGGCCGTTCACACAAGCTCGGGAACCTATATCGGCCTGATCTTCAGCGAATCGCTGATCGGCGTGATGTACGGCATGCTGGCGAGGATCTACACGATCGGCATGCAGTTCGCCGCGACGATCATCGCGATGATGGTCGGCTACACTCAGCCGGGTTCCGCCGACATCCTCGAAGACACGCCGGAGACCAGCCTTTCCGGCTTCATTACCTTTGCCGGCATCATGATTCTCTTCATCATGGATTTTCATCACATCGTCTTCCGCGCGCTGATCGATTCCTACACGACCATGCCTTTCGGCGGCCTGATGCAGATGCGCGCGACGCTGATCTCCTTCACCGACACGCTGGAGCAGACCACCTACATCATGCTGCGGCTGTCGAGCCCGTTTTTGATCTACGGCATGATCTTCAACGTCTCGATCGGTTTCATCAACAAGCTGGCGCCGCAGATCCCGGTCTACTTCATTTCCACGCCCTATCTGCTGATGGGCGGGCTCTTCCTGATCTATTTCTCGATTGCGGCGTTGCTCAGCCAGTTCGGCCAGTCCTTCGGCTCGATCTATATCGGGCGATGAGGCTGATATGATCGAAAAGAAGCGCTCCCAGAAGCTCAAGCGACTGCTCTCGGTGCAGCGGCATATCGAACGAATGGCCGAGAACGACCTGGCCGAAACCAGCCGTCAGCGTGTCGAGGTCAATGCGGCGATGGACGACGTCATCATCGCGCTCGGCTCGATGGACCCCGTCCACCACGCATTCTCGCAGAATTACGCCGACCGATTCGGCAGGCTCAGCATCAAGGACCAGCAGCTGACCGGCATGCAGCAGATCCACGAGATGCGGCTGGCGCGCGAGCGCGCCAAGGGCGACCGCTTTGAAGAGGGCATGCAGGAAGCCCTCGACGCCGAGCGCCGCGAGGCCGATGACAACGCCGTCTACGATGTCATCGACCAGCAATTCGCAACGCCAGCCTCCAGCAAGCTTCAAAAACCATAGTCGTTACGATCTTAAATTCAGAGGATTGTAACGTGGCTATTTCGCCCCCCAGTGATCTGGTCCTGGACGTTGTCAAAGCTGCCGACCCCATGGAGGTTCAGGCGGCCCAGGAAAAGTTGAAGGCAAATCGTGCGGCCTTTGCCGCAACGAGTCTCGCCGAGAATGGCAAGGGCTTCTCCAATACGGTCGACGTTCTCGACCATATCGGCCAGAAGAGCGGCCTCGCCAACATCCAGAACCGCACCAAGGCCGAGGAAGTTCCGGAAAGCTACCGGAAGTTCGAAGCCATGGTCTTGCAGAATTTCGTCAAGTCCATGCTGCCGAGCGAAAGCGAAGATGTCTACGGCAAGGGCGCGACCGGCGATATCTGGAAAGGCATGATGGCCGAACAGCTCGGCAACACCATGGCTAAGGGTGACGGCATCGGCATTGCGAAGCAGATGTACAGCGAGCAGTTGCGCCGGCAGGAAGGCAAGATCGTCAATGCCTCGACCGATGACGACGACCGCAACACCGCGCTTAGCATGATCGATGACTTCCAGCGCAAGACTTTTGGCACGCCGACCGCCGAAGCCAAGTCCGATAGAACAGGATGACTTTAGGCCCTTTGGCCTAAAATCTGAATCTCGTTCTCAATTAAATAGTTAGAGCATGATGTCGTCCGAAAACCGCGCACACTTTTCGGCATCATGCTCTAAGCGACGCATAACCGGGGGTACAATGGAAATAGTTTCGAACGAATACAGGATCAAATCCGTTCTCGGACGCCTCGAAATGATCATCGACAATGAGAACACCCGGATCGGCAACGATCCGCAGTTCGATCTCAAGGTCTCCAATGCGCATAAGAGCCGCTGCCTCTACGAGCTGTCGATGCTTTTCCGCGACACCGATCCGGCCGAGCTTGCCGCTGCCCATCTCGATCAGCTGCACGGCCTGAAGAAGAAGCTGGTTCTCAATGCCCGCCGCGTCGAGGCGCATCTCGAAGCGGTTCGCGCCGTGGCCGACCTCCTGAAGAACGCAGTTCAGGACGCCGATGCCGACGGCACCTATTCCCAGGAACAATTTGCCGCGCGTGGAAACTGATGATCAAGCTCGTCCTCACCGGTGTCTGGGTTTGCGCCATCACCTTGGCATCGGTCTATTTCTCGGTGTACCTGGCGACCGCGCCGGCGCCGGCGGCAACGGATTCCAAGCAGAGCGCGCTCGAACTGGTGAAGGGCGAAACGATCACGGTACCGATCATCGGTAACGGTGCGATCACCGGTTACTTCCTCGGCCGCGTTTCGTTCATGATGAACAAGGACATGCTGAAAGGCGTGACATTGCCGCTGAGCGAGATGACGACGGACGAGCTTTTCAGCCTGCTTGTCGGCAACAAGATGGTCGATATCGCCCATATCAAATCCTTCGATCCGAACGCCTTTCGCGAGGAGATCAAGAAGGGCATGAACGAGCGTTTGGGTGGCGAATACGTCGCCGACGTGATGCTGGAGCAGCTCGACTATCTCTCCAAGGAAGAGGTCAAGGAAAGCTCCGCCGGTCAGCCGAAGAAGGTGGGCACGCCCGTCAAGATCGTCGAGACCGTACCGGCCGGTGAAGCCCCGGCGCCAGCGGCCCACTAAGGACCATCACATCATTGACGACAAACGGCGCCTGAGGGCGCCGTTTGTCGTTGGCGCGCGTGGTTAATAAACCACTTATGCGAGCATGGAAATTCAAGGAATTTTCCTAAGGGTTGTTTGAAGCCGTCCTGTTATATCAGGTGTCACAGCTTGGCATGCGCCGCTTATCCGGGATCGGAGCGACGCGTCCCGGCGGGACGCGACCGGTCCTTTCGAGACCTCCGGTGCGGAAATATGGGCTTGTTTTCCGGGATGTCGGGCGCATGCAGCACCCTCGGCAGGAGGTAGGAATGAATCTGATTGCAAACTTCGCGGTGCTCGCATCGCGGCGGACGATCTTCGATCTGCCGGTCTGCGATCTCGGCTGGGACGACGCCCTCGTTTTCATCAACGAGCTGGCCTCCATTCCCGTCGGCCAGACCGTGGTTTGTTTCGTCAACGCCCACAACATGCTGACCACGCTGCGCGACGACGAATATTACCGGATCATGTCGCACAATCTGGTGCTGCCGGATGGCATCGGCCTCAACATCGCATCGCAGATCGCCCATGGTTCGCCGTTTCCGGCGAATCTCAACGGCACCGATTTCGTGCCGGCCTTCCTGACTTTCATGGAGGCCCCGCGCCGCATCGGCCTCATCGGCGGCAAGCGTTCGGTCGTCGAGGCGGCGGCGGAAAATTTCCGCAGGCACACGCCCTGGCACGAATTCGTCGTCGTTTCCGACGGTTACTTCGACAAGGTCGATCCCACTGATGTCATCGAGGAGCTCGAGCGCCAGAAGGTCGATATCTTGATCGTCGGCATGGGGACGCCGCTGCAGGAGAAGTGGGTTCACGATCATATTCGCACCGATCATGCGCGTCTGGTGTTGACGGTGGGCGCTCTCTTCGACTTCGTCTCAGGCGCCGTCCCACGCGCGCCGAGGACGGTGCGGATGATGCGCCTGGAATGGGCCTATCGCCTGCTGCAGGAGCCGGCGCGCCTCTGGCGCCGTTATGTCATCGGCATCCCGGTCTTCCTCTTCCATGTCCTGCGGTATCGCTTCCGGCGGCGCGAAAGGATCCTCAGCTATCCGGAAGAGCACGGCAGCGCGCTGCAGCCGCAGTCGGATCGTAAGAAGGCGAGCTGACCCACAGCGCCGCGCGTCTTTTGAGACGCGCAAAGGACGCTGCAGCACTTTAAATTGCCGCATAGTTTTATCCTCAAATCGTTTCCGATTTAAGGGACTATGCTTAGTTCTTACCCGCTGCGGTTAACCATTTCTTTGCCATGATTATTTAGAGTGGCTTAATCATCTGCGTCCGTGCGGATGAGCGAACTCGGCCATCATGTGCATGAGATGTGGCGCAAATGTACGATATCAGGGCCAGAAACAGCTTCCAGGATCGCGCAGCCGCAGGGCAGCGCCCCCATGAGGATTCCTTCGGGGTGCCCCGGTCGGGCCGGCCTGATATTGCGCCGCCCGAGGCCGAATTGCTGCGCGCCATCGGCCGGGTGCTGGAGGAGCAGCGCGCAAGGGCGGCGCGCACCGCACCGCTGGTCGACCGCATCGAAACCATCCTCGGCAACCGCCTCCGGGCCGCTAACGACGTCGGCCATCCGCTTCTTCGGGAGCCGGCGGGCGATGAAGAGCTGAGCGTTCCGGCCGACGAGCAGATGGTCTCACAGGAACCGCTGGCCGCGATCTGTGAAGAACCCGCCGAGCCCCGGCTGGTGCCGCGCCGCCGTGTCGGCGGCATTGGTCTTGCGACGATGGTCGCGGCTGCGACGATCGTCGGTGCGGGCCTGCCGGCGCTGATGCCGGCTTCACCGGCCCTCTATCGCGCCGAAACGACACTTTCCGTGAAGGCGGATGCCGCAAGCCGCGCTGCCTTCACCCAGGCTGCTGCGAAAGGGCTGCTGTCGGCGCGTTCTGTTGCTTCGACGGTCGCCGCCCTGAAACTCGATCATGATCCCGAATTTGCCGGCGCCAGCGCCAATGCGCTCGGCGTCGCGCTCGATCTCCTCTCGGCGACCGGTGCTGCTGCCGATCCGGCCTCGCGCGCCGAGGCGACGCTGAAGCATGCGGTCGAGATACTGCCCGATGCCGCGACAGGCACGATCCTCGTCAGGGTGACGACCGGCGACAGCGGCAAATCCATGCGCATCGCCGCCAGGCTTGCCGAAGCGGTTTCCGCAGCAGACGGCCCTGGCGGCAACGCCGAAACCGATGCCGCCTTGCGCAAAACCTATGACGAGGCGAAGGCGGAGCTTGCCGCTTTCACGGCAAAGAGCGGCGAGGGCAACGTCAAGGTGGCGATTGATCTTCGCCGCCAGATCGACCAACTCGATGCCGATCTGAAAGCGGCCGACCAGAATATTCTTGCCGCCAAGGCGCAGACCGACCGGCTCAAGGCCGCAAAACTTGCCGAGGTGCTCGACGGTTCGTTGCCCTCCGATATGCTATCGCCGGCGCTCCAGGACTGGCGCGACAAATATGCCGTCGCCAAGACAGCGCTTGCGCAGCTTTCCGCCGAGCTTGGCCCGCGCCATCCGCGCCTCTTGCAGCAGCAGGCCGAAACTGATGGTCTGAAGGAGAATATGGGCAAGGAGCTTGCCCGTCTTGCCCAGACCGCCAACCTCGCCGCCAAGGCCGCCGTCGATGCGCGCAAGGGCCTCAATGACCGCCGCAACACGCTGATCGCCCAGAGCCGGGATACCGGCGTCGATTTGTCACGTCTGACCGAGCTGCGCGAAAAAGCCGATGCCGCGCGCTCGCGCTTGGAAGAGGCGGCGTCCGCAGCGGTGGGATCGGCCGCCGACGGTCGTATCGTTCTCCTGAAGCCGGCACTGGCGACGGCGGTATCGGCAACGGATGGCCGGATCGGCCGCTCGCTGATGGGCGCGGCCGCGGGTCTTGCTGTCGGTCTTGCCGCGGCTTTCCTGCTGCGCCTGCGTCGGCCCGTCGCCGATCCTGCAAGGGAGAAAATGCCGGTATCCCCGCCTCAGACCCCACTGCCGCCGACGTTCGCACAGGACCCCGCGCCAGTCGACGAGATGGAGGTGCTGCGCTCCGAAATCTCCGGCCTGCGCGACCGGCTTCGTGTTCATGCGCTCGACGCGCGGCAGCCGCTGCGTTGAACGAACATTTCCTTGCATTTTTGATATTGCGTTGCCGCTTTCCGACAGGATAGGGCGTTAGCGGGCATTTGACGCTCGTCAACTATCCATAGATTGACGCGAAACAGGGCGGAGAGACGTGTGACGACAGTAATCGACGGCAAGAACGTAGCAGCATCGGTCATTCAGACGGTCAAGAGTGCGACGGCAGCGCTGGAAAAGAGCAGCGGCGTCACCACCGGCCTTGCGGTCGTCATCGTCGGCGACGATCCGGCAAGCCACGCCTATGTCGGTTCCAAGAGCCGCATGGCCAAGGAATGCGGCTTCAAATCCGTCCAGCACACGCTGCCGGCCGAGACGAAGCAGGAGGAGCTGGCAGCCCTCGTCGCCACCCTCAATGCCGATCCGTCGATCCACGGCATCCTGGTGCAACTGCCCCTGCCGAAGCCGCTCGACAGCGAGGCGATCATCCAGTCCATTCTGCCGGAAAAGGATGTCGATGGCCTGAGCGTCGTCAATGCCGGCAAGCTCGCCACCGGCGACCTGAAGACCGGACTGGTCTCCTGCACGCCGGCCGGCGCCATGGTTTTCGTCCGCCGCACCCATGGCGAGGATCTCTCCGGCCTCAACGCCGTCGTCATCGGCCGCTCCAACCTGTTCGGCAAGCCGATGGCGCAATTGCTGCTCAACGCCAATGCGACCGTGACGATCGCTCATTCCAGGACCAAGAATCTCGCCGAGGTCTGCCGCAACGCCGATATCCTGGTGGCCGCCGTCGGCCGGCCGGAGATGGTCAGGGCCGATTGGGTCAAATCAGGTGCGACGGTTATCGACGTCGGCATCAATCGGGTGCCAGCCCCCGAAAGAGGCGAGGGCAAGACCCGGCTCGTCGGCGACGTCGCCTTCGAAGAGGTCTCCGCGGTCGCCAGCACCATCACGCCGGTTCCCGGCGGCGTCGGGCCGATGACCATTGCCATGCTGATGGCGAACACCGTCATCGCCGCCCATCGCACCGCAGGGCAGACACCGCCGCAGTTTTGATTAGACCAGAAAGGCTCTAGGCCTGGGGAACAGGACCGGTCGAGGCCCTGACGATCAGCTCGGTCTTCCAGAGCTCCTGGTCGGGGAAGGGGCCGGCCTGCTTGACCGTGCCGATCAGCCGCTGCGCGATGCGAACGCCGGCCGCCCGCAATGACGAGCGTGTCGTCGTCAGCGGCACGGAAAAGCTTTCCGGTTTGAGCAGCGGCAGCACGTCGTCATGGGCGATCAGCGAGATATCCTCACCGAGCCGCAATCCGGCCTGGTTGACCGCGCGGATCGCACCGAGCGCCAGCACCGTGCTGGAGCAGAGGATCGCCGTCGGCCGCTCCGGCAACTGCAGAAAGTGTTCCATCGCCAGCAGGCCTTGCTCGTCCGTCATCAGCGCGTGGCTCATGCAACCCTCATCGAGTACCAGCCCGCGCTCGGCAAGGGCTGATATGACGCCGTTCTTCCTGCGGATGGCGAAATCGAGATGCATCGGTCCGTTCATCAGCGCAAAGCGCGTATGGCCGAGTTGCAGCAAGAGCCGCGTCGCATCGTAGAAGGCCCCTTCATTGTCGATGTCGAGATAGGGATAGTCCGGCTCCGAACCGAAGGAGCGGCCGTGCACGACGTAGGGCATGGAGAGTGATTTCAGCATGGCGAGCCGCGGGTCGTGGCCGCGCATATAGGCGACGAACAGGGCATCGACATTGCCGCTGATGGCAAGGCGCCGCAGCGCCGCCACCTCGTCATCCGGGTCGGCCGGCATGATCACGAAGTGGAAATCGTGGCGTACGGCCTCTTCGCCGAGCCCGGCCAGGAATTCACCGAAATGCACGTCGGACTGGTGGCCGGGCGCCGTCGGCATGACGAGGCCGATCGAGCCTGCCTTGCCGGTCGCAAGCCGCTGCGCCGCCTTGTTGGGGCGGTACCCGGTTTCCTTGACAGCCTGGAGCACACGCTCCCGGGTCGCCTCGTTGACCTCGGGATAGCCGTTCAGCGCTCGGCTCACCGTCGTCTGCGACAGCCCCAGCAATTCCGATAGCTGCTTGAGATTCACCTGCTATGCTTCCTCCCGGCCCGCCCGTCCGCCGTCCTGAAAAGGCCTGCCGCCTCCCAGTGGCATCCAAAGCGCTTTCAATTATGTATCATCTGGCGCGCTTGACTCAAGAAAAATCGCTCCATATTTCCCGATAGACGTTGCTGCGCTGCGATATCTAGCATGTTCACCGCGGGTTTTCGCGAATTGACTTGACTCCATTCCCCCGAAAGTGAAATGAGTTGGCTGTCAAAGCGCTTTGAAATTTCTTTTGGAGGGAATTCGGCGCGGTTGGGATTGTGATGGGAGGTTGATCACATGAAAAAGTCATTTTTGATGGGCGTTGCCGTGGCAGCGCTTTTTGCCGGCACTGCGTCTGCAGCCGATCTGAAATTTGCCCCGGGACAGGATGCCAAGTTCAACTGGAAGAGCTATGACGAATTCAAGGCTGCTCATGCCGATCTGAAGGGCCAGCCGCTGACGATCTTCGGGCCGTGGCGCGGCGAGGACGAGGCGTTCTTCCAGAGCGTTCTTGCCTACTTCACCGAAGCCACCGGCATCGATGTCAAATACTCCTCTTCCGAAAACTACGAACAGCAGATTGTCATCGACACGCAGGCAGGCTCGCCGCCGAACATCGCCGTTCTGCCGCAGCCGGGCCTCCTGGCCGATCTCGCCAGCAAGGGCTTCCTGACGCCGCTCGGCGACGACAACTCCAAGTGGATCAAGGACAATTACGGCGCCGGCGACAGCTGGGTCGGTTACGGCACCTACAAGGGCAAGGACGGCAAGGAAGCCTTCTACGCCTTCCCGTATAAGGCCGACGTAAAATCGCTGGTCTGGTATGTTCCGGAGAACTTCGAGGAAGCCGGCTACAAGATCCCGACGACCATGGAAGAACTGCATGCCCTGACGGATCAGATCGTCAAGGATGGCGGCGTTCCCTGGTGCATCGGTCTTGGTTCTGGCGGCGCCACCGGCTGGCCGGCGACCGACTGGGTCGAAGACATCATGCTGCGCATGCAGCCGCCGGAAGCCTACGACAAGTGGACGACCAACGAGCTGAAGTTCACCGATCCGGCCGTCGTTGCCGCGATCGACGAGTTCGGCAAGTTCGCCAAGAACGCGAAATACGTCGATGGCGGCGTCGCGGCCGTGGCCTCGACCGATTTCCGCGACAGCCCGAAGGGCCTCTTCGCGGTTCCGCCGAAGTGCTACATGCACCATCAGGCCTCGTTCATTCCGTCCTTCTTCCCTGAGGGCACGAAGCTCGGCCAGGATGCCGACTTCTTCTACATGCCGACCTTTGCTTCGCATCCCGAACTCGGCAAGCCGGTTCTCGGCGCCGGCACGCTCGTCTCGATCGCCAAGGACTCGAAGACGGCCCGCGCCTTCATCGACTTCCTGAAGACCCCGATCGCGCATGAGGTCTGGATGGCGCAGTCGAGCTTCCTGACGCCGTATAAGGGCGTCAGCACCGAGGCCTATGCCAACCCGCAGATGAAGAAGGAAGGCGAGATTCTGACCTCCGCCACCACCTTCCGCTTCGACGGTTCCGACCTGATGCCGGGCAAGATCGGCGCCGGCGCCTTCTGGACGGGCATGGTCGATTTCGTCGGCGGCAAGTCCGCTGAAGAGGCTGCAGGCGAAATCCAGAGCGCCTGGGACGGCATCAAGTAATCCTCAAAATTATGCCGCCGGCTTGCCGGCGGCATGGCTTGCATGACTGGCCGGGCTCGCAAAGAGCCCGGCCATCGCAGGATATATTGTGATTGGGCAACACAAAAATATTGACGATGACCGGCGCTGATCCGTCAGCATAACAACCGGTCGGAATAAGATCAGGGGAAGCAGGGGAGGGACGAAATGCTGTCGCAGATAGTGTCCGCTTTGGGCGTCGTGGTCGTCGCCGTTTTCGCGTGCTCGGCCTATTTCTATTTTTCGAACAAGATCCTGGATCTCGCTCTGCCGGTGAAGGATGGCGACATTCGCGCCGCATCGCGCAATCTCAACCGCCGTGCGCTCGTCCGGCCGTGGTTGTTCATCGGCCCGGCGCTCTTCCTGCTTATCGTCTATCTCGTCTATCCCGTCGTTGCGACCTTCATCCTCTCCTTCTACGACCGCGCCGGTCTGCAGTTCGTCGGCCTCGCCAACTACAAATGGGCGCTCGGCGACCGCGAATTCCGCCAGTCGATCTTCAACAACATCCTCTGGCTGGCCGTCGTGCCGGCCGCCTGCACCTTCTTCGGCCTCGTCATCGCCGTGATGACCGATCGCATCTGGTGGGGCAATATCGCCAAGAGCATCGTTTTCATGCCGATGGCGATCTCCTTCGTCGGCGCCTCGGTCATCTGGAAATTCATCTATGAATATCGCGGCGGCAACGACGTCCAGATCGGCCTGCTGAACGCCATCGTCCAGACTTTCGGCGGAACGCCTGAAGTGTGGATCTCCATTCCCTTCTGGAACAACTTCTTCCTGATGGTCATCCTGATCTGGATCCAGACCGGTTTTGCCATGGTCATCCTGTCGGCCGCCCTTCGCGGCATTCCGGAAGAGACGATCGAAGCCGCCGTCATCGACGGCGCCAATGGCTGGCAGATCTTCTGGCGCATCATGGTGCCGCAGGTCTGGGGTTCCATCGCCGTCGTCTGGACGACGATCACCATCCTCGTCCTCAAGGTCTTCGACATCGTGCTGACCATGACCAACGGCCAGTGGCAGACGATGGTGCTGGCGAACCTGATGTTCGACTGGATGTTCCGCGGCGGCGGCGATTCCGGCCGAAGTGCGGTGATCGCCATCATCATCATGCTCGCCGTCACGCCGATCATGGTCTGGAACGTGCGCCGCGCCAATCGCGAACTGAAGGGGCACTGAGATGACCGCTATCGGAAGCTACTTCAAGATCGGCCCCGCCCGCCTCTTCGTTCACGCAGCCGTCCTGCTGATCGTCATCGTCTGGCTGATCCCGACGCTCGGCATCTTCGTCAGCGCGCTGCGCGACAAGGACCAGATCGTCGTCTCCGGCTGGTGGACGGCCTTCGTCGGCTCGACCCAGACGGCCGCGGTCCGCCTCGGCACACCCGACCAGCAAAAGCAGGAAGGTACGACCTACGTCATCTCGGGCAATGTGTTGGAAGGCCAGACCGGCCGGGCGGTGAAGGCCTTCGGCAACCGCATACAGCAGCCGGCCGCCTTCAAGGCCGGCGAGACCGCCGATCTCGGCGACGGCGAAACTCTGCAGATCAACAGCGACGGCAGTTATCGCTATGTGAAGAATGCCGCCTTCTCGCCCGACGAACGCCCGAAGCGCATCTATGCGTCCGTCTCCGCGCCGCCGGAATTCACCATGCAGAACTACAACACGGTTCTGACCGGCGAGGGCATCGGCCAGTCCTTCATCAACTCGCTGACCGTGACGATCCCGGCGACGATCATCCCGATCCTGATTGCCGCTTTCGCCGCCTATGCCCTGAGCTGGATGGAATTTCCCGGCCGCGGGCTGCTGATTGCGCTCGTCGTCGGCCTCATCGTCGTGCCGCTGCAGATGTCGCTGATCCCACTGCTGCGTCTCTATAACGAAATCGGCAACATGCTCGGCCAGCCGTCGAAAACCTATCCCGGCATCTGGCTGGCCCATACCGCCTTCGGCATGCCGCTCGCCATCTATCTCTTGCGGGCCTATATTGCCGGCCTGCCGAAGGAGATCATCGAATCCGCCCGCGTCGATGGCGCGAGCGATTTCGAGATCTTCGTCCGCATCGTTTTGCCTCTGTCCTTCCCGGCACTCGCCTCCTTCGCCATCTTCCAGTTCCTGTGGGTGTGGAACGACCTGCTCGTCGCCATGGTCTTCCTCGGCACCGACAAGGACCACCTCGTGCTGACCGGCAGCCTGAACGCGCTGCTCGGCTCTCGCGGCGGCAATTGGGAGATTTTGACGGCGTCGGCCTTCGTCACCATCATCGTGCCGTTGCTCGTCTTCTTCGGGCTGCAGCGTTACCTGGTGCGCGGTCTGCTGGCGGGTTCGGTCAAGGGAGGCTGACCATTCCCGACCGTGACTTCAAACAGGATATTCCATGAACGTGGCTTCTCAATCGATCTCGACCCCCGACAAGGACTGGTGGCGCGGCGCGGTGATCTATCAGATCTACCCGCGCTCCTACCAGGATTCGAACGGCGACGGCATCGGCGACCTGAAGGGCATCACCGCCCGCCTGCCGCATGTGGCAAGCCTTGGCGTCGATGCAATCTGGATCTCGCCCTTCTTCACCTCGCCGATGCGCGATTTCGGTTATGACGTTTCCGACTACGAGAATGTCGATTCGATCTTCGGCACGTTGGTGGATTTCGACACGATGATATCAGAGGCTCATCGCCTTGGCATCCGGGTGATGATCGACCTCGTCATCTCCCACAGCTCGGATCAGCATCCCTGGTTCGTGCAGAGCCGATCGAGCAAGACCAACGCCAAGGCCGACTGGTATGTCTGGGCCGACGCCAAGCCGGATGGTACGCCGCCGAACAACTGGCTGTCGATCTTCGGCGGCTCGGCATGGGCGTGGGATCCGACGCGCATGCAATATTACCTGCACAATTTCCTGACCTCGCAGCCGGACATGAACCTGCATAACCCGGAGGTGCAGGACCGCTTGCTGGATGTCGTGCGCTTCTGGCTCAATCGCGGCGTCGACGGCTTCCGCCTCGACACCATCAACTTCTATTTCCATGACACGCAACTGCGCGACAATCCGGCGCTTGCTCCTGAGCGCCGCAACGCCTCGACGGCGCCGGCAGTTAATCCCTATAATTTTCAGGAGCATCTCTACGACAAGAACCGCCCGGAGAACCTTGCCTTCCTGAAGCGTTTCCGCGCCGTTCTCGAGGAATTCCCGGCAATCGCCGCCGTCGGCGAAGTCGGCGACAGCCAGCGCGGCCTTGAAATCGTCGGCGAATACACCTCCGGCAACGACAAGATGCATATGTGCTACGCCTTCGAATTCCTGGCGCCCGACCCGCTGACGCCGGAGCGCGTCGAGGAGGTGATGCAGGATTTCGAAGCCGCCGCACCTGATGGCTGGGCCTGCTGGGCCTTCTCCAATCACGACGTGATGCGCCATGTCAGCCGCTGGGGCGGGCTGGTCGCCGATCACGACGCCTTTGCCAAGCTTTATGCCTCGTTGCTGATGACCATGCGCGGCTCCGTCTGCCTCTATCAGGGCGAGGAGCTGGCGCTGACCGAGGCCGACCTCGCCTATCAGGATCTGCAGGACCCCTACGGCATCCAGTTCTGGCCGGAATTCAAGGGCCGCGACGGTTGCCGCACGCCAATGGTCTGGGACAGCCAGGTCGCCCAGGGCGGCTTCTCGACGGTCAAGCCCTGGTTGCCGGTGCCGGTCGAGCATATCCTGCGTGCTGTCAGCGTCCAGCTGGGCGATGAGACTTCCGTGCTGGAGCACTATCGCCGCTTCATCGCCTTCCGCAAGCTGCACCCGGCTTTTGCCAAGGGCGAGATCGAATTCGAGGAACAACAGGGCGATAGCCTAGTCTTCACCCGTGAATACGGCAATGAGAAGCTGCTCTGCATCTTCAACATGAGCCCGGCCGAGGCCGCGGTCATTCTGCCTGCTGGAGAATGGCAGGCATTGACGGGCCACGGCTTTACCAGCAACAACTATGGCGACAAGATCGATATTCCGGCCTGGGGGGCGTATTTCGCCCGTCTTGCCTAGATCAGGATGATTTTAGGCCCGATCGGCCTAAAATCTGAATCCTGATCTAAATCAAAGAAATAGAGTATTGATGCCGAAAACGGCGCACACTTTTCGGCATCATGCTCTGGGAACACAGGCCTAAGGAACACAGGGGAGAGAGAAATGACTGGACTGACGCTGAAGGATATCCGCAAATCCTACGGTTCCGTGGACGTTCTCCATGGTATCGACCTCGATATCAAGCAGGGCGAATTCATCGTCTTCGTCGGTCCGTCCGGCTGTGGCAAGTCCACGCTTCTGCGCATGATCGCCGGTCTCGAGGCGATCACCGGCGGTGAGATGTATATCGACGGCCATCTCGTCAATGACGTGCCGCCCTCCAAGCGCGGCATCGCGATGGTCTTCCAGTCCTATGCGCTCTATCCGCATATGACCGTGTTCGACAACATGGCTTTCGGCATGAAGATCGCCGGCGAAAGCAAGCAGGAAATCGACCGCCGCGTCCGGGCGGCGGCCGAAAGCCTGCAGCTGACCAAATATCTCGATCGCCTGCCGAAGGCGCTTTCCGGCGGCCAGCGCCAGCGCGTGGCGATCGGACGGGCCATCTGCCGCGATCCGAAGGTCTTCCTCTTCGACGAGCCGCTCTCCAACCTCGATGCCGCGCTGCGCGTCGCGACCCGCATCGAGATCGCCCGCCTGAACGAACAGATGGCCGATACGACGATGATCTACGTGACCCACGACCAGGTCGAGGCGATGACGCTCGCCGATCGCATCGTCGTTCTCTCAGCCGGCAATATCGAGCAGGTCGGCGCGCCGCTGGACCTCTACGAGCGGCCGGCAAACCTCTTCGTCGCGAAATTCATCGGCTCGCCGGCGATGAACATCATTCCGGCGACGGTCGCCGGAACCGGAAGCCAGACGACGGTGACGCTGACCGGCGGCATGTCGGTGACCCTCGATGTGGCGACCGACGCGTCGGAAATGGGCAAGCAGGCAAGCTTCGGCGTTCGTCCGGAGGATCTCCGGGTTGCCGATGGCGGCGACTACCTTTTCGAAGGTGAAGTGTCGATCGTCGAAGCGCTCGGTGAAGTGACGTTGCTTTATATCGAGGGCCTGGTTCCGGGCGAGCCGATCGTCGTCAAGCTGCCCGGCATCTATGATGTGAAGAAGGGACAGAGGATGCGGTTTGCCGCCGACAGGCAGAAGTTGCATCTCTTTGACGCAACCGGCCATACCTACCGGAAGTGAGGCGGCCATTTTTGGGGTGATGGCCCCAAGAATTGTGCGGGACGGGCCGAATTCTCACTTTCTGTTAAAGATCGGCTGCTACCTTTTCCTCGTCAATTTATGAGGGGGGTAAGCACGTGGCCGCTTCCAATCCGTCACAGCCAAAATCTCATTTCCTGAGCAAGGAAGAATCCTTCATGTATGACCGCGAGGCGCGGTTCAAGATGGAGGACACCATGAACGCCGCGCGCATCGAATATACGGAAAAGGGCGTCATGCATGCGGCTTCGCGCCGCTGCGACATTGTCCGGATTTCGATGAGCAGCGCGACGCTCGCGATCTTGACCCAGTTCAGCCTGCCGAAGCAGTTCTATCTGGATATTCCGGATGCCCGCATCACCAAGGTCGGCTGCCTGCTGATGAAGGTCAACGCCAACAATACGATCGATGTCCGCTTCCTGCGCCTGCTGACGCAGAAGGAGCTGAACAAGATCTTCGTCTACAGCACCCATCCGGCGCACCGCGACTACGTTCTCGATATTCGAGCCTAAAGTCGCGCGTCCACCAGGACGTGTGAATGGCTCGCTACTTGAGTAAGCGGATTGAAATCAAAAACCCGCGGGTGCTTCAGGCTCCCCGCGGGTTTTTGTTTGCCAAAAGCCACCCGCTCAGTGGTGGAAGAGTACGCTTGCACCCTGGTCCGAAGGTCCGACGGCGCGGCGGAACGGCGCGAAGAGTTCGCGGCCCATGCCGAATTCATTGTCGGAGAGATCGACGGTCACCGGCTCCCGCTCGGCCAAATCAGCCGCATCGACGAGCAGCTCGAGCGTGCCCTTGATCGCGTCCAGCCGAATGATGTCGCCCTCGCGGATGCGGGCGATCGGACCGCCGTCGACCGCTTCCGGCGTGACGTGGATCGCTGCCGGCACCTTGCCGGATGCGCCGGACATGCGCCCGTCTGTGAGCAGCGCCACGCGGAAGCCGCGGTCCTGCAGCACGCCGAGCGGCGGCGTCAGCTTGTGCAGTTCCGGCATGCCGTTCGCCTTCGGGCCCTGGAAGCGCACGACGGCGATGAAATCGCGGTTGAGCTTGCCTTCCTTGAAAGCGTCCTGCAGCTCCTGCTGGCTGTGGAAGATGATCGCCGGCGCCTCGATGATGTGACGTTCCGGCTTGACGGCGGATATCTTGATGACCGCCTTGCCGAGATTGCCGCGCAGCATCTTCAGCCCGCCATTCGCCTGGAACGGCGTCTCGATGCTGGAGAGCACTTTGGGATCGACGCTTTTGTCTGGCGACGGCTCGCGCAGGACGGCACCGTTTTCGCCGAGACGGGCATCGACCGTATAGGCTTGGAGACCCTGGCCGAAGACCGTGCGCACGTCGTCATGCACCAGTCCGTGCTTCAAGAGTTCCTTGATGAGGAAACCCATGCCGCCGGCCGCCTGGAAATGGTTCACGTCGGCAAGGCCGTTCGGGTAGACGCGGGCAAGCAGCGGGACGATTTCCGAAAGCTCGGCGATGTCCTGCCAGGTGAGCTGGATGCCGGCCGCCCGCGCCATGGCGACGAGGTGCAGCGTATGATTGGTCGAACCGCCGGTCGCATGCAGGCCGACGACGCCGTTGACGACCGAGCGCTCGTCGATCATTTCGCCCGCCGGCGTGAATTCGTTGCCGAGTGCGGTGATCGCCAGCGCCCGCTTGGCGGCTTCACGCGTCAGCGCTTCACGCAACGGCGTGCCGGGATTGATGAAGGACGAGCCGGGCATGTGGAAGCCCATGATCTCCATCAGCATCTGGTTGGAATTGGCGGTGCCGTAGAAGGTGCAGGTGCCGGGGCCGTGATAGGATTTCGATTCCGCCTCCAGCAGTTCGGCGCGTCCGACCTTGCCCTCGGCGAAAAGCTGGCGCACGCGCGACTTCTCATCGTTCGGCAGGCCTGTGGTCATCGGACCGGCCGGAACGAAGATCGACGGCAGGTGCCCGAAGGACAGGGCAGCGATCACGAGGCCGGGCACGATCTTGTCGCAGACGCCGAGGAAGAGGGCGGCATCGAACATATTATGCGACAGGCCGACGCCCGCCGACATGGCGATCAGGTCGCGCGAGAAGAGCGAGAGCTCCATGCCCGGCTGTCCCTGGGTGACGCCGTCGCACATCGCCGG
>Ga0102590_1001882_pt1 | contig 28015 bp, 23 predicted proteins | sample AraplaMF_Col_mMF_FD_76859 | JGI IMG/M metagenome (GOLD analysis project Ga0102590, IMG submission 76859) | Arabidopsis root microbial communities from the University of North Carolina, USA - plate scrape MF_Col_mMF | ecosystem: Host-associated > Plants > Roots > Endosphere | place: USA... | reverse complement strand
GGGGTGCTGGCCGGCGGACTGGTACTGGGCGTCAGCTTCTTTAGCTGCAATGAGAAAGGAAAGAAGGTAGCCAGCCTCGCGCCGAACGTGTACCTCACCATCAATTCAGACGGTGAGGTGGTCATCGTTGCTCACCGCTCTGAAATGGGTACCGGTATCCGTACCGGCCTTCCGCTGATAGTAGCCGATGAACTGGGCGCCGACTGGAGCCGGGTACGCATCATACAGGCAGAAGGCGACGAAAAGAAATACGGCGATCAGAACACCGATGGTTCCTTCTCCGTTCGCATGTTCTACAAACCCATGCGCGAAGCAGGCGCCGCTGCCCGTTACATGCTCATACAGGCCGCGGCCAAACAATGGAAAGTATCTCCCGACGAATGCGATACAGAGAACGGCCAGGTAGTGCATAAAGGCTCTAGCAAAAGCATTCCCTTTGGCGACCTCGTAGAAGCTGCCAGCGCACTGGAAGTGCCCAAACCTGCACAGCTCAGGCTGAAAGACCGCAGCCAGTTTAAAATGATCGGTCATGATACGCCCATTTACGATCTGCACGACATCGTAACCGGTAAAGCAGTTTTCGGTATCGACGCTAATGTGGAGAACACAAAAGTAGCCGTGATCAAACACTGCCCCGTAGTAGGCGGAAAGATAAAATCCTTCAACGATGCCAAAGCGAAAGCCATACCCGGTGTGCTGAAGGTGATCGCCATTAAGGGCGGCGATAATCCGCCTACCATCCACAAGCCTTTAAGCGGTGTGGCAGTAATCGCAGAAAATACCTGGGCTGCCATCAAAGGCCGTAATGCCCTGGAGGTGGAATGGGATCTTGGTCCGAATGCCACCTACGATTCCGCCAAAGAACTGGAAGAGCTGGCAGAAAAAATAAAGCACGATGGTACGGTAAGAAGGAAACGTGGCGAATTTAGCAAGGCACGCTCCGGCGCCAAGAAAGTGATCGAACATACCTACCTCGCGCCGCACCTGGCGCATGCCACCATAGAACCACCCAGTGCGCTCGCCCTTGTAAAAGATGGCAGCTGCGAAGTATGGGCCTGTACCCAGAACCCGCAGGGCGCCCGCGATGCCATTGCCGAAGTACTCGGCATGGATGCCGCCAAAGTAAGAGTGAACGTGACCCTCTTAGGCGGTGGCTTTGGCCGCAAATCAAAACCTGACTTCATCGTAGAAGCGGCCCTGCTCTCAAAAGAGTCCGGCCTGCCTGTAAGGGTACAATGGACGCGTGAAGACGATCTCCATCATGATTTCCACCATTCACTCAGCGCACAACGCATCGTTGCCACTATCGATGCTAATAATAAGCTGAGCGGCTGGAATCATCACATCGCCTATCCCTCCATTGGCGCTACCTTTGATCCCAAAGTTGTTCAGCCTGCCGATGGTGAGCTGGGACAAGGCGCTTCAGACTTCCCTTACGATGTGCCGAACATCCAGGTAGAAACGCACGACTGTACATCACACATGCGTATCGGCTGGCTGCGTTCCGTGCGGAACATCCCACAAGCCTACGCTGTACAAACCATGCTGGATGAAGTAGCAGAAGCACGTGGCATGGATGCCATCGCCAATGCGCTCGACCTGCTGGGTGAAGACAGAAACATCACCTTTAACGAAGAGCTCATAAACGGCAAGTACTCCAACTATGGCGAAGACATCGCCGCCTATCCCTGGAATACCGGCCGCATGAAGCGAGTAATAGAACGCGTGGCAAAAGAAGCAGGCTGGGGTAAAAAAATGCCTGCTGGTTCAGGTCTTGGTTTTGCCGCTCACCGCAGCTTCTTAACATATGTAGCCTGCATCGTGGAAGTAAATGTAGACAGCAACAACCGGATCACCATTCCTACGGTGCACTATGCTATAGACTGTGGTACTGCGATCAATACAGACCGTATCCGGTCTCAGTTTGAAGGCGGTGCGCAATTCTCTACCAGCATCGCGCTGAAGAGCGCCATCACGGTAAAGAACGGCGCCGTAGAGCAGAACAACTTCGACACTTACCACATTATCCGTATGCCGGAATCTCCCAAACAGATCCATGTACATATCATGGAGAGTGAGGAGAAACCTACCGGGGTAGGTGAACCACCGGTGCCGCCCTATACGCCGGCCCTGTGTAATGCCATCTATGCCGCTACCGGTAAGAGGATCTATAAACTGCCGGTGGATCTTACAACGGCTTAAAAATAAGTTGACAGTTGTCAGTTGACAGTACCTGATAATACTGTCAACTGCCAACTGTCAACTCCTATAATTCCCACCCCGGGCGGTATTCACGGTGAAAATATTTATTGGCCTGCTCGTCGTTGGTGATCTTCATATTGCGCGAATCATATTCCAGCCTTTTCTTAGATCGCAGCGCCACACCTCCCAGCAGGATGGTTTCTGTTACCGGTCCTGCCAACAGGAAGCTACCAGGCGACTGTGTCTTATTTTTGAAGGCATCTATCCAGTATTGATCATTGCGGTCGGCATCCGGTCTTTTCGGCGCTGGTGTATTACCTGCCTCTCCCAGTAATCTGGGATTATCACAACGGAAGCCTGCAATGATCTTCCCTTTATCCCCCACAAACATCATCCCTTCGCGTTCCAGTGTACCATTGCCCAGTTCATCCGGTGTATTGGGCCGCATGCCGCCATCATACCAGAACAGCTCAAAAGGTGGAAGTGTAGCCTGTTGCGGAAACTTGAAACGTACCGTGCAGGAATAGGGGAAGGCTACATCATTCTGTACGCCATGGCTCACATGATTATCTATTGCGCTGGTAGTAGTGCCGCAGGCTTCTGCAAAATATGGCGCGGTATTGATGCCCAGGGTTAAGAACAGTGGCCATAAACTATAATGTCCCATGTCTGCAATGCTGCCTGCGCCAAAGTCATACCATCCTCTGAAAACATTATGCGTATAATTGGGATGATAGGGCCTGTCGGGCACAGGTCCCAGCCAGAGCTGCCAGTCAAAGCCTTCCGGGATGGGCGGCGTATCTGCAGGATTGGACGTCCACTGCGGCCACACCGGACGGTTAGACCAGTTATGGATCTCACGCAGTTTACCGATCCGTCCTTCTGCGATCCACTGCTTCACCTGCTCCGCTCCCGGGCGTTTGCTCCAGGCCAGCAGGTGGGTGCTCACCCCTGTTTTGCGGGCCGTCTCTATTACCTGCCTGGCTTCATATAGGCGGTTGGCCAGCGGTTTATGGATCACTACATGCTTACCTTTCTTCATGGCTGCAATGGCAATATAGCCGTGCAGGTGATCCGGTGTCATGATCTTCACGGCATCGATATCCTTTTCTTTTTCCAGGAGCTCGCGGAAATCGGCATACGAGGTACAGCCTTTGTATCCGGCATTGCGTTGATTACTGTAATACTTTTCCACCAGCTCTTTCCCGATATCGCGCCCGCCGGGGATACCTTGATAAGATGCGCCCCAGTTGGGATCGTTTAAAGTTTTCCGGATATCGTCCCGGATACCGTTAGGCGACCAGTCAACATAGTTGGTGCTCATTTTATTCGGATCGCATACGGAAACGATCTGCAGATCCGGCAGGGTGATCAGCTCGCACATTTCACGTAATCCCTGTGTGCCGCAGCCGATATACGCGATGTTGAGCTTATCGCTGGGAGCAATATAACCGCGCCCGCCCAGTACATGGCGGGGCACAATCGTAAATGCAAGAGAGGCTTTGGCAGCAGAATCAATAAATTCACGGCGGGTGATGCTGTTCTTGGGTTTCATTTCGTGGAAGGGTTTTTATGAGACGTGTTCAAATATTGACAGAAGATACAAAAAAACAGGATATTTTTGCTTCCGTACATCAAGCTTAACCAATGCTGACCATAAGCGAACTAAATATCTATCCAATAAAATCACTGGGCGGTGTCTCGCTTACTTCCGCTGCAGTAACTGATCGCGGCCTTCAATACGACCGCCGCTGGATGCTGGTGGATGAACAAAACCGTTTCATCACCCAGCGCGAATTCCCGCAGCTGGCTTTATTGAAGGTGCATTTGGAAGATGGTGGCCTGCTGGTCACACATCCGGATAAAGGCGCTGTAGATATTCCCTTTGAACAGCCTGCTCCCTCCGCACAGGAAGTAGTAATCTGGAATGATACCTGCACCGGTGTATTCGTCAGCAAAGAACTGGACCAATGGTTCAGTGAAGCATCCGGTCTCCAATGCAGGCTGATTCACATGCCCGAAACGACCCGCCGCCAGGTAGATCTTACCTACGCACCCGAAGGTTTCATTACTTCTTTTGCAGATGCCTACCCTTTCCTGCTCATCGGTCAGTCCTCATTGGATGATCTTAACAGTCGCATGGCTGAACCTTTGCCCATGAACAGGTTCAGGCCGAATATTGTCTTCAGCGGTGGTACGCCCTACCAGGAAGACCTTCTCAAACACATCCAGGTAGCCGGCATTAACTTTTACGGCGTAAAGCTGTGTGCCCGTTGTGTGCTCACAACAGTGAATCAGCAAACCGCCAAAAAGGGTAAAGAACCTTTAAAGACCCTCGCTACCTATCGCTCAAAGAATAACAAGATCCTCTTCGGACAAAACCTGATCCATGAAGGAGCCGGTGTGTTAACGGTAGGAGATACCATCACTGTTTTAGCCACGCACCAGGAAGAACGCTTTGTGGTCGGCTGATCAAAAAATAATTTATACATGTACTGAATTTCCCTGCAGCGCAAAAGCAGTTGAACATTGTAATATCGCGCATACCAAAATCTGTAAACCCGCGCCTCCCAGGCACCATTCTTTTATTTCACCCTAAATCTAAACTCACATGAAAAAGAGCACATTTTTTCCTTTGGTAGCCCTATTGATCATCCTTTTTACTGCATGTAGTAAAACAACCGATGCGCCCGCAGATCCTGCCACTCCCCCGCAGGACAATGCAGCCAAAGTACTGAACTACATTAAAGAGCTGGGATTCCCCGCCAGCAGTATTGTTGAAAAACCTACAGAATTTATTGTTGAAGAAGACATCAGTTTCCCCAAAAACATGCAGGTGCCCGGGGGCAAGCCTAAAACCGAACAGTTTTATACCGGCAGCCTGGTTTCTCCTGCGAATGTGGCTAATATCCGCCTGTTCGTAGATCCATCCATGACATCCATGATGTCAGAGATCAACTCTGCAATTGCCCAGTGGAACGCTGTTGCCAACTGCAACATTAACTGGGTGGTAGTAGCTGCCGCCCCTTATGATGTAAGGATCGTTGACGCCAACCTGGGCACCGGTGTTTGCGGCGCTGGTACTTTCCCATCAGGTGGTCTTGCTGGTAATCTGATCAGGATCAATAAGGCCTATATCGCTGGCAACAACTTTGCCCAACGTGCCCGTACTATCTGCCATGAAATGGGACATAACGTTTCTTTCAGGCATACCAACTGGCAAGCCATTGGCGAATCTTCTGCCACACCGGTACCCACTGTACCAGGTACTGATCCTTTATCACTCATGAACGGTGGACAATGCGGTAGTGGAGCAACAGTGTTATCTACCAAAGATCAACAGGCTGCCGCCGCTTTATATTGATAGCAAATCAGCAGAACGAGGCCGTCTCGAAGTTATTTTGAGGCGGCCTTCTTATTTAATTATCAGTTACTTAATAATGGATATAACTTATATGTCTGTATGTCGGGAACTTCCGATAATTTCAAACTATGAGATCTGTAGCCATCACTTGTGTTATCTGCTTATTTGCTGCTTTGTATAGCAGCGCTCAGTCCGGATCCGCTATCCCGTATCCGCAGCCGTTTCCTGATTCTGCAGCGCTTCGTTTTTTACCTGGTATCGTCTCATCAGATTCTATGGATTTTAACGCCTGTTTTTCTCCGGATGGTCAATCCTATTACTTTAGCAGGTTAATAAACAAGCAGACCAAGATCTATGTCACACATCATGAAGGCGCCAATTGGTCAGCCCCCATGATTGTTCCATTCCTGGATAGTAAATACTCAGAAGCGGATCCTGCTTTTTCTCCGGACGGCACGCTGTATTTTATTTCAGACAGGCCGCTAAGCGCATCAGATACACTCAACGACTTTAACATCTGGTTTGTAAAGCCCCTGCCTGGTGGCAGCTGGTCTGCCCCGGAGGAGATGAAGATCATCAATACTGACAGCAGCGAATATTACATTTCCTTTTCTAAGAACGGCAACCTCTATTTTGCCTCTTCCCGAAAAGGCGGCTTTGGCGAAGAGGATATTTATGTAAGTAAACTGGTGAATGAGAAATACACGGAGCCTGTCAACCTTGGCCCAACCGTTAACACTTCAAAAGCTGAATTTGATCCCGGTATTTCTGCTGATGAGGATCTGATCATTTTTGCATCTTCCAACCGGGAAGATGGTTTTGGCGGTGCAGATCTTTACTACTCCAAAAAAGAAGGAGAGAAGAACTGGCTGAAAGCAGCTCACCTGGGAAACAGCTTTAATACCAAAGCCAGGGATTTCTGTCCGTATTTCTCTTCGGATGAAAAGTATTTCTTTTTTAGCAGTGAAAGGGATGTGAAATGGATTGGGATGGAGTGGTTGAAGAAGGAAATGAACCACTAATATATTCATTGATTACTTCCCGCTCCCAATCACCGTCCAATCCTCATTCCCATGCCCCTTTTCAATCCACTTATCCATTTCCGCTGCAATAGCCGGTATCACCGCTAACTCACTACCCCCTGCTGCCGCTGCATCCATAAACAGCTGCGTATCCTTCCTCGCCATCGCCAGCTCCCATGACGGCTGATCATAACTTCCACTGGTCATTCTTTGTAACCTGGCCAGTACCGCTGCCCCCGGATTCCAGGAACTAAACAACGTAGCCAGATCATCCACCGGAATATTCAAAGCCTTCGCCAAAGAAAGCGCATCTGCCAGGCCTGCAGTCATCCCCACCAAAAAAAGATTCCCGATCAGTTTCATCCCCGCAGCCTTCCCTGTTTCATCCCCGAAATTGATCACCTTCCCTGTCATAGCTGCCAGTTCAGGTTCCAGCTGACTGATAACAGCCTGATCGCCAGATACCAGCATAAAACCAGTGCTTTCCAATGCATTCTGCGGTCCCATAAAAACAGGCGCATGCAGATAAGTGAACCCGCGTGCTTTCCATGCTGCGGTCCTTTGTATAGCCCCTGCTGCAGAAGTAGTCGTATGGTCAATGATGATAGCACCAGGTTTTAAACCCGCTGCCGCCATCGCCAGCACTTCATCTACCGTATGATCGTCTTTTAATGTGAGATGGATGGTATCCGCATTCCCTACTGCTTCCGCAGGGCTGGAAAAAGCCTTTGCACCCACGGCTTCCAGCGCGCTTGCTTTCGCCTGGGTCCGGTTCCATACCTGTACCTGGTTACCTTTTTGAATCATTGCTTTTACAAAGTTCGAGCCTAAGAGCCCCATGCCAAGGAATGCCTTCATATTATATATGTTTTAATGGAAACAGTCTTTGAAGATATAAAAATACAGCGATCTAATCATTTTGTTCACCAGATGAACTTGCCGGGTCGGCCGGCTTCAGTACATATGTATACACGTAAGCGTTATTAATATCATGGAGCCAGGTCCCTTCGGTATGGGCGTCTCCTGCAACGGAAGGCTCTACCTTACGATCCTCCGCCTTTGACCAATTTCCCTCCTTATCCTTTCTGTGCGCCCAGTAATGTCCTCTTTTCATGCTTTCACCCTGGTGGTATATAAAGCCCTGTAGTTCGTATGTTTTACGCACAACGGCGTCCTGGCCACGTTCGTTTACCCAGAATACCGGCGGCATTTCGAAGGGACCTTCGATCTTATCCGTTTTGTTAAACCGTTTCAGGGAGATGGTAAGCACCTGGGGCAAATGTCTGAACGCCGTTCGCTCCCGTTCTTTTGTTATACTGCGCCAGTTGCCGGATACCAGCGCCCATTCTATAGTATTGAAATTACTGTAATCAGGAGCGTGCGTGTATTCCCTTGGCGTGTTCATCCAGTCTATCAGCCCTTTTGCACCTGTTACAGGAACGCTGAGCACATTTTCAGGCGCCTGTGCTGTTGTTTTTTGAGGTCCGCCCCAGTCTTCAGCATCTTTGGGCTTGGGTTCGTAGTGCTGCATATCTGTTGATTCATCAATAGTACGTGTATGCAGTACGGTGGTAGTGAATAGTTGTTGATGTTGAGGAAGCTGTTGCTGTAAGACAGGTAGCTCCTGGTGGTTAATTTCACTCATCAATTGACCTAATAGCTCTGCGGCATCCTCCTGTCCTCCCATGGTAGCCAGACGGTCCAGGAAAAATAAATACGATCTCAGGTCTTTTATCTCTATTTCATGAATATCTTCCTTACGCTGTATCTTCCCTACAAATGCACGCACCTCTGTGTCCAGCAGGAGACTGTCATAGGCTGGTAAAGAAAGCAGCTGAAGCACCGAGTTCAAAAAACAATCAGCTCCCCTGTTAGGAATGCCACCCTCTTTCCCAACCTGGGGCGTATAGAAGGGGAAGAAAAACTGCGGGCTGCTATCGGCACCATCTTTAACATCTTTATCACGCGTACTGCGTACGTTGCTCATAGACGTTTTCTTACCGGTAATATCTTTGATCAAAGCACTGTTACTGCTGATGTTCTTGTATTTCTCTGCTTCCCCGGTCTGTGGGCGGGCGCTCACATAGCTGTCTATCTTTGTCATCAGGCTGTCCAGGATGGCCTGCTCCAGTTGGCTTTTTAATTGTATAAAGTCTTTGACATCGACGGCGGTACGGGCACGTTTTATATTTGCATATAAGGTATCGAGTTTTGCGGTTTTATCCTGGTGCTCCTCGAGGAAAGGCTTGATTTCAAGCGCTGCGAGCTGTCTTTCGTTTTCATGCTTGGCATCCAGGCCAATAGCATAAGCCGCATTTATTTTATCTTCTTTGATGATCATCCGCACCTGCTGAATGAGGTCCAGCAGTTTTTTCCCTTCACCTTCCGGCTTCAGTTCAAATAAATCCGTCCATACCTGGTAAAGTATAGTGGTAATGTAAGCATTGCTTCCCTGGGAGCTTTCAAACGCTGCTGCAGATATATACTGGCCCCGGTCTTTGGGATCAAGCAGTTTTTCCGCTTCCGCTTTCAGCAGGTTCATTAACACCAGGTCGTCTTCCGTGTAGGCGCCGGTTTGCCGTTTCTTTTGTATTTCTCCGAAGCTTGCTTTTATGGTGGCTACTTCTTTTTCGGGCAGATCCTTTTCCTGCTGCAGGCGTGCTATCACGTTGGACAACTGCAGGAATCTGAGGTCAAAGGGGTTGATGTTATCTGCGCTGGTGTTAAATTTATCCCTGTTCGAACTGAATGCCTTGGCCACTGCTTTATCGTCTTGCTCGCCAGATACCACCAGCATGACCGGAACGTGATCACTGAAGCTGAACCAGGCATTGGAGATGTCCTTGTCTTCACTTTCCATGAGGCTGGGCTGACCGCTAAGGGGATCAATGACGCCTGTCTGGAATGTTTTGGACGTTTTCGGATCTACAATGAAATAGTCCGCGCTTTGAAGGCCCGCCTCGTTGCTGTTTGTTCCTGTTAGCGATCTGGTGTCCTGCAGGTTCATGCCCCCAAGGGCGCCCTTATAATTGTAGGGCACCTTTGTTCTGGGATGCTGCAGGTTCCTGACCTCATTTATCTTTCCGGTGGAGAGCTTTTTGTCAAACGGAGACCATCCAACCGGGCTGCCTGCATTCAGGTTGGCCTGGCTCATTTGATCTGTTGTCATCCGTACATCATCTTTGGTAGCGCTCGCTGCCCTTGAGTTTACGTTCCTTACAGCGGGAGGATTGCTTACGAGGGCCTCTTCAGCAATATAGTAATCTCCTCCGATGATCAGCTGTGCATTCATACCCTTGGCCATCGCCTTAAGCTTAGGCAGGGAGCCGGTTAACTGTTGTTCATAAATTTTTCTGCGGTCAAATTCATCTCCCTTCGGACTGGTATGCACCATGCCATACCATATTTCATCTTTGCTGACATTCCCATCTGCATTTTTTCTGGCCAGCTTATGAACAACGATAGGCCGGAATTTGATATAAGCAAGCAGGAATGGGTTCTTGGTCCAGGTGATGTCAGACTGCTTTAGTTCATCGCCCTTGGTGCTAACGGCTATCGAGCCCAGGTATTTATACTTTGCCGGGTTAAATGCAATAGGGTAATACTCTATCTGGCTCGATCTCAACAGCCGGGCCGGCTGTCCTAGCGTTGTATAGGCACTGTATTGATCGTAATAATCAGATTCAGCGTATTGATGGTCTTTCTTTGCAACAGGCTTCAGTTTCCTTCTGGCGCTTGTTTTGTTGTATTGTCCGATGGCCAGGTTAAGTTCAGGGACATTGATAGAAATGGCCTGCAGCTTAGGGCCTGTCTCCAGTTTGATGCCTCCGCCTTTCTGATCTTTGCCGTCTGACTTTTCTTCCAGTTTTTGCTGCATGAATTCAACACCTTTGCCTACTTCATTGAACCCCATAATAAGATTCGAATGCACCTGCATCAAATGTTTTGAATGTTCAATCATGTAGTGCTTTTTCAAGGAGCCGATAATATCCGGCACCTGTTTTTGTCTTTCCGTATAAAGGCTGCTATTGAATTTTTTTAACAATAAATTGAGCTCATGTGCAGCCTGCATTAATTTATTGACTGCGCTGATATCCGTGAAAAGAGGCAGTTTAGTGGTATGCTGCTGCATTACCTGCAGAAAACCGGTAGCCTTTGCAGTATTTTCTTTATCCTCCTTGTTCTTGTCCCTCCTTAGCCTGCGTATAATAAGCTGTGGATTGAATACATCGATCTGCCTGGTGATCATTTCCTCGTTCAGGTCGCCTGTCTCTCCAAAGTGATTGGCATTCCATGCTATAAACTTCAATGGCTCCTCAGGCTTTTTTATTTTGGGCGAGGGGTCTTCAAGCTGCATGGACTCCGGTTTAGACACCGGTGAGCTGGAGCTTTCTTCCTCTTCTTCCGGGGCATCCTTGGATGGACCTTTGGCCCTGGGGTCAACTTTGTTTTTTTTCACGGATGCGGATGGATCCTCTTCTTCGTCATCATCATCTTCTTCCCTGTTTTTGCGTTTAACCGGCTTTTCCCGCGTGTGCTCTTTGATCTTCCTTAGCTCGTTCAGCAGGTCGGTTAATTCCCCCGCTATATTCACATGATTTTTATGTTGGCTGGCATCCTTTACCGCAGTGATGAGATCATCCATCGGTACAATCCAGGGCTCGTCTTCCCCGATATCTACACGGCCTCTGTGAGGAATTAAGTTCCCGTTGCCAGCCTGCTTTATTAAATACTTGTGGTCAACGTCGCCGCTTTCACGCTGTCTGCCCTTTCCCGTAGTTACCCTGATCTCCTTCCGCTGAACCACAGGCCCGCTACCCGCTGGCTGAAACGGTGGTATATCCTCGCCCTTTGCAGGCTCCTGGACGGAGCCCATATTGACCGGCTTCAATTGAAATGGCTTTATCTCACGGGAAACAGCAGGTTCCGCCAACAGCTGCTCCTGCACCTTTTCTGCCGTTTGAGCAGCAGACACCGCAGGCTGGGAAATACCTGAGCCGCCGTGATCATGCGCAACTGCACGGGGAGTGACGTGGCTAGCCTGGTTATTACTATGCTGTTGTGACATGAACCGGGGAGGAAGATTTGTCTCTGCTTCTAATTTACTAAACTTTCAGCAGATGTTTATGACATGCTGAACAAAGTAACAATGACACGCTAAACAAAGCCGCCCATCAACAGGCTCCCTAATTTTGTCTTGTCAAAACGATCTTAAAAATGAAACAAAACAACTACCAGGGAGCACTGCAAAAACCACTTGCTTCCGGATTCAACGCCAGGTCTACCGTCAACGACGTTATCAAAGGGATCGATCTTAGCGGTAAGACAGCCATCATTACAGGCGGCTATGCGGGTATCGGACTGGAAACCACCAAAACCTTTTCCGCCGCTGGCGCTACCGTGATCGTACCCGCCCGGGATACAGAGAAAGCAAAGAAGAACCTAACGGGGATCCTTAACGTTGAACTGCTTCCTATGGACTTAATGAACCCAGCCTCCATCGATGCCTTCACAGAAAAATTCCTGGCATCCAACAGACCGCTTCATTTACTGATCAACAACGCCGGTATCATGTGGGTGCCCTTACGCCGCGACCAGCGTGGCTATGAATCACAACTGGCTACCAATCACCTCGGTCATTTCCAGCTTACCGCAAAGCTGTGGCCAGCCCTTAAAAAAGCCAATGGTGCAAGAGTCGTGAACGTATCTTCTTTTGGTCACCAGATGGCGCCCTTCAATTTTGAAGATCCCAATTTTGAACACCGGGACTATGAAACACTGCAGGGTTACGGTCAGTCAAAAACAGCGAATAATTTATTTGCCGTAGAGCTGGACAGCCGTGGCAGCGCCTCCAATGTCCGCTCATATTCCCTGCATCCCGGCGCTGTGAACGGTACAGACCTGGGAAGGGAAGCCTCAATAGAGCTTTTTAAACAAATGGGCCTGTTCGGTGACGATGGCAACCTTCGCCCGGAAGTAGCCGAAAGACTGAAAACCACGTCCCAGGGCGCCGCTACCACCATCTGGTGCGCTACCAGCCCTCAGCTGAATGGGATAGGAGGTGTATATTGTGAAGATGCCGACATTGCAGCATTGGACCTGGGAAACATTGAGCACAAACAGGAGGATCCTTCCACATTAAGGGGCGTGCTGCCGTATTCATTAGACGAAACCAATGCGAAACGCCTCTGGCACTTAAGCGAGCAAATGACCGGCATCGTATTCAACGCTGATTGACGAATCGTTTACCTTTGTAGCATGCTGCAGTAATATGGACTTTAAAACACAGTATATCACGCCGGATATCAAGCTTTCCTGCTACGATGATAAGCCGTTTAAAACAGAAGTGCTGTTTGATCAACACATGCTCGTATGGTTTATATCCGGCGAAACAAAGATCATCCAGGGAGAGGCCAGCTACCTGTTCGGACCGGGAGATATCTTCCTGATCCCGAGGAACCAGTTAGCTACCGTTATCAACTACCCGAAAGACGGCCTTCCGCATAAAACGGTAGTCATGCACCTGTCTGCCGATCGCCTGAGAGCGTTTTATGCCAACCTTGATATCAAGCCTAAGGCAGCGATATCCTGCAAGATCCGCTCTTTTAACGATCATCCCCTGCTGAAGAGCTGCCTCGCTTCGGTGGTGCCCTACTTCGAAATGCAGGAACCATTCCCGGAGAATATCGCCGCCATAAAGATCAACGAAGCGATCAGCATCCTGCGGGCAATCGACCCTGGTATTGACCAGCTGCTGGCTAACTTTGAAGAGCCCGGTAAAATTGACCTGGTCACTTTTATGGAAAAGAACTTTATGTTTAACATGCCCCTGGCAAAATTTGGTTATCTCACCGGCCGTAGCCTCTCCACCTTTAACAGGGACTTTAAGAAGCATTTCAATGTCTCTCCGCAAAAATGGCTCACACAGAAAAGACTGGAATTAGCACATTACGAAATAGGGGAGAAGGGAAGAAAGCCGGTTGACGTATACCTCGAAGTTGGATTTGAAGACTTGTCTCATTTTTCCTATGCCTTTAAAAAGCATTTTGGATATTCGCCAACCGGGCTGCATTAACATCACTTATTTAGCAAAACCATCTGCCTCGATGATCGCATCTGCAAACGCTTTAGGCGCTTCCTGCGGAAGATTGTGCCCAATGCCGCCTGTGATGGTATGATGCACATATTTACCCGTAAATTTTGCTGCGTATTTGGAAGGATCCGGATGCGGGGCGCCATTGGCATCTCCTTCAAGGGTCACGCTGGGTACAGTGATGACAGGCGCGCTTGCCAGTTTCTTTTCCAGCTCATCGTATTTGGCTTCACCTAGAGTCAGCCCAAGACGCCAGCGGTAATTATCGATCACAATGGCCACATGGTCAGGATTGTCAAAGGCAGCAGCAGAGCGGTCAAAGGTAGCATCATCAAAATGCCAGTCTGGAGAAGCTGTTTGCCAGATAAGCCTGCTGAATTCCTTCCTGTTGGCATCATAACCCTGACGTCCGCGTTCAGTAGCAAAATAGAACTGGTACCACCATGACAGCTCCGCTTTGGGTGGCAGCGGCGCTTTGTTAGCCTGCTGGCTGCCGATCAGGTAGCCGCTTACAGATACCAGCGCTTTAACGCGCTCCGGCCATAAAGCAGCCACGATATCTGCAGTACGTGCACCCCAGTCGAACCCGCCAATCACTGCAGTCTTAATTTTCAAAGCATCCATGAACGCGAGCACATCTGCTGCCAGTGCGGATTGCTGTCCGTTCCTCGGCGTCTCCGCAGAGAGGAAACGGGTGCTGCCATAACCGCGCAGGTAGGGGATCAGTACCCGGTAACCTTTTGCCGCCAGCAAATTTGATACCTCAGCATAACTATAAATATCATAAGGCCAGCCATGCAGGAGGATCACAGGCGCTCCGTTTGCCGGACCTGCTTCAGCGTAACCAATATCCAGCACACCCGCTTTGATCTGTTTGATAGGCCCTAATGAAGCAGGGCTCACAGGCGCGTTTTGTTTTACCGTGTCAGTGTCTTTCATGCTTTCAGCTTTTAATGGATTTGATAAACTAAAGAAACTTGCTGCTATCGTCAGGGCGGCTGCGCTCAGAAAGCGACGGCGGCCGGTGTGTTTATTATTTTTCATGATCATAAACGTTTTAACTTTTTTTAAACATTGGCTGGATTAAATTGAGTAGTATAAGTGGCAGGATACAGTTTCCTGAACATGGTATAAGTGACTGTAACCATGGTGAAGGCGATGATGGCATCAGTGGTTGCCGGGAAATCCAGTACTGCCAGTTTGGAGAAGAATGCAAAGATGATGTCGAAGAAGATCCCTGCAAATACCCATTCCTTTAATCTAAGCAACCTGTTAGGTGTTAAAAGTACAGCAATACCAGAAAGTTTGGCAACACCAAGAATGTAGATAAAGTGTGCCGGGTAACCCAGTTTTACTGTTATATCCCATACAATGGGATTCCTGCTCAGTTCGAAAAAGCCGCTTGCGCCAAACCATAAAGAAGTTAAAACAGCGCCTGTCCAGTAAATTGCTTTTGTTGTTCTTAAGTTCATATCTCGTAGGGTTTTAAGTGATTTGATAGAACAAAGCTATTCCAGTCGCTCCCGGTCTCCGAGCAGTAATGGGTGAAATAGACAAATTGGACCCCGGAACCGGCAATTCCTGATTTTATTTATCTTGCCTCACTCATAAATAAGCATCAATGCAGGAAAAACTAAGATCACATATAGAAGAAATAGTACCGCTGACAGATGAAGAGTTTGCATTTATACGTGCACACTTCACTTCCAGGAAAGTAAGAAAGCACCAGTTCCTGATCCAGGAAGGCGATGGCGTGCTCTACTCTTATTTTGTAGTATCCGGCCTCTTAAAGCTCGCGCATATCGATGCCAACGGGAAGGAGCATATATTGCATTTCGCTACGGAAGACTGGTGGGTAAGCGATTACCGGGCCTGGTTCAAAAATACGAACGCAACCATGTCATTAGACTGCCTGGAAGATGCCGAGGTGCTTTGTATTTCACTGGAGGACCATAAAAAGCTAATGGCAGCGTTTCCCAAGCTGGAGCACTTCTTCCTGGAGAAATCGTATCTTAGTTATATCGCATCACAGCAACGCATATTGTCTTTGCTGAGCACCAGCGCCAAAGAACGTTACGAGCAGTTTCTGCAGCAATATCCTTCGCTGATGCAGCGTGTAAACAAAACCCTGCTGGCTTCCTACCTGGGTATCTCCCGTGAAACACTAAGCCGTTTGTCCATGTGACATTTATCACGCTAAAATTGTGAGCCAGGTCCTGTCCGGATGACGGTGCGCTTCGCAACTTTGCAATGTAGATTTTAAAACAAATAAAAACACAAAGCAATATGGAAAAGCGAATCACTAATCCCTGGCAGTGGCAGGATGAACGCAGTTATGTACAAGCCGTTGAAGTAACAAATGTAGCAGGCACACTGTATGTTTCAGGGCAGGCAGCCGTTCTCCCGGACGGACGCTCAAGCACCGACGACATGAGAACACAATTACAGCTGGCCATCCAGAACCTGGAGAAGGTGATCACCCAGGCAAGGTACGAATACAAGAATATCGTACGTCTGAATATTCTCACCACTTCCTCTGAAGAATTTTTCAAGCACTTTGATGTATTCCAGGATTGGATAGCTAAACATGGCATTAAGCAGGCCACCAGCTGCTACGAGGTGCCAGTCCTTTACGAAACCTTAAAGGTGGAACTGGAAGCTACTGTAGTAAAGTAATGATTTTAGAAGCGCTATAAGCAGGGGCCCGGTAGTACACCGGGCCTTTTGTATGTTTTACTGGACAGTTTTTGTAGTTTTGGTAAAAGTGATCCGCTTTTTGATTAATCCTAAAACTATGCATATATCCAGTTTAACCGCCAGATTCGTCATCCTTTTTTCCTGCTATACCCTTGCCTGCCAACAGCTCCTGGCCCATAACGGCACCGTTGGGTATGCCTATCCACTCGGAAAGATTACAGTAGACGGCAACTTCTCCGACTGGCCCAAAGATATCATGCAGTATAAGCTTGGGGTGACCGCATCCGACACCAAACCGGTCAGCGAAGCTGATTTCAGTGGCTCTTTCCGGATAGGCTACCGTGCGGAAGACCGTTCCTTATACGTAGCCCTGCAGATAACAGATGATGACTTTATAGAAGATACCTCCTCCAATGTCCGTTGGAATTCACAGGACGGCCTTGAAATTTACCTCGATGCCCGCCACCTGCCCTTTGGATCAGGCGTAGCTTCTTTTATGTACAGCAAGAAGCTGCGCAATACAAATAATGCCTATTACGATCCTTTTGCAAAAGACGCAAAATGGAATATCATTGAAGTTGCCTACGTAAAGAAAGGAACCACCCGCTATTACGAGTGGCGCATCATGCTGGGCGACCAGTTCAAGGTGGGTAAATCCGTCGGTATCGATTTCCAGGCTTTCGATCTGGATGCCGACAAGAGCTTCTCTTATAATTCCTGGGGCGCCGGCGACATGAAGTATGTAAACCCGCGCAGCCTTTCAGACGTAATCCTGATGCCTGCCAAAGGCAAGCTCTCCACCTTATCCGGCAACATAGCATGGGATCATAAAATGAATGTACCGCTTCCCGGGCGCATCCGCCTGATTGATATGGATGATCCGCAATGCTGGCTGACCACCGCTGTAGACAGCACGGGTAATTATGCGGCAAAAGTGCCTGCAGGAAAATATGCCATTGATTTCCCTGAACCTTATTTTCAACGCCATGATACCGTATATGCCACTACACCGGGACAGCCGCTCCTCGTGAATGCCCCTGTTGGAGGAATGGCAACAGCTGCAGAAATTATCCTTCCTGCCACGCCTGCACCAGACTTACTTCCTGAGAAAGGAGTAGCGCTGGATGATTTTAATGAAGCGGTCGCCAAACAGATCGATCATTTTATCGAAACCTACCAGCAATACTATGAGATCCCAGGTGTGTCTTTTGCGTTGATAAAGGACGGAAAACTGGTGTATCATCAAACATATGGCGTCAAGAATACTTTTACAAAAGAACCGGTAGACAGCAATACCCTCTTTGAAGCGGCTTCTGTGACCAAGCCGGTGTTCTCTTTTGCAGTACAACGCCTGGCAGAGCGCGGTGTTATCGATCTTGACAGGCCGCTGTATCTCTACCTCCCTTACCCGGATATCGCCTATGACGAGCGTTATAAGCTGATGACAGCTAAACATGTGCTGACCCACCGCACCGGTTTTCCGAACTGGCGCTCCATGAACCCTGATGGCAAGCTGGATCTGAAGTTTACCCCCGGTACAGATTATAACTATTCCGGTGAAGGTTTCGAATACCTGAAAATGGTGATCCAGAAGATCACCGGGAAGAAAGTAGAACAGGTCTTACAGGAAGAAGTGATCCAACCCATAGGCCTTTACCATACGTTCTTTTCACGCAACGATTCACTCCGCCGCATGGTAGCAAACGGGCACTTCAACGGTCTGCCCAATTATGATGAGCTACCAGAATCTCCGGGCATGGCTTATTCCATGCATACAGAAGCGAAGATCTTTACCCGCTTCATGCTTTACATGCTGGAGCAAAAAGGCCTGAAGCCGGAAACTTATGACAGCATGTTCACCAAACATTCCGATTTCAAATTTGATCCGGGAGATAAAAAGCCTAAAATACCTGACTACATGGGTATCAGCCTGGAGATACGGGAAACGCCCTTTGGAAAATCCTTTGGCCACGGTGGGAATAACGGTGATTTTAAATGCAAGTTTGAAGTCTATAAGGATTTGAAAATGGGGTATGTTGTGTTTACCAATTCCAATACTTCGGATGCCTTGTTAGAAGCTATGCGGCAGTTTTTGGTGGAGGGGAAAGAAAAATAGGAACACTATAAATAGCATAAACAGTCTCAAAGGCTCATGATCATAGCCTCTGAGACTGTTTATCTTACATCGGTTAAATGCAGTCACAAAGCGTTTCAGCACGGGAACAAGTGGAGCAGCTGGTCTCAGCCAGGGATGTTACACAAATGCGGAGCCCTTTTTCTTCTCTTGTTTTAGTTAAACTTGCAACTTTGATCTTTGTCAGTTGGAGCTTTTTCTGTTTTTGAACCTTTTTCATAATGGATAGTATTTAAATAGTCCTCTCCTGTCTTCAGCTTGGGATGCTATGCCGTGGAGTGGTTGTTCAGCATGTAATAAAGGGTTTAACGGGTGTCTTTCTTCAGCAAGATATTCGGGGGTTAAGGAATTTTTAGTGTTTACTAATTTATCGAATTTTTTTCAATTTTGGAAATTCTATTGGAATAATGAAATGAAGAAGCCGTCTCAAAGTACGTGAGACGGCTTCTTCATCGTATAAAAAAATATTAATTACCAGACGTCCTTATCCCATTATCATAATTAATCAATTTCCCATTATCCTCGTAATAAGCCACAGGATACTCACTCGGATAAACCGTGTTTTTCGGCGTTATCCTCCATGCTTTTACAATTTTCTCATTTTGATTGCCAGTTCCGATATTCAGGTTATAATAGCCAAATTCCGCTTTAAAACAGGTGTCCTTATATTTATCTGCAGCCTTGTCAAACTGCTGCAAGCTGTTGAGGAATAGCTTCCGGAGTTGTGGCAGGGTTAACCTTTTAGAGGTATCCAGAGAAGTACCGCCTGTTACATGGCCGGATTTGTAGCTGAAGCTGTCTTCTATGAAGATATATACCATATCTCCTACAAAGAGCCGCTGACCGTTTATATACTGATCAACTCTTACCACCTTCGCGTCCTTTTTGGCGAATGGAGCATAGTAGGTTTGGAGGCTATCATGCTGATATCGTGCATACCGGAGATTACTATTATTGATCCCGCTCTTCGAGAAAAGCTCATTGATAACTGGCAAATCCGAATCGCTGACGGAATGCGCCGTAACAGGTATGATGATCCGTTCCATACAGCCATAGTCCTCTTCAAGTTGAGGTTCGTCATTGTTGCAGGCAATGAATGTCAGGGCGCAGAAAATGGTAATTGGGAGTAATTTTTTCATAAGGGTGATCTTGGTTGAGTGGTTTTATGCCAGGAATTTCCTGGATAACTGATAATGTAACGGAAAGAGCAAATGGAATGGAAGTGGAGTAGGAGCGAAATTACAATCTTATGACATTGTAATAGCAAATAGCTTGCACCCGTAGATTGAACTACAACATTTAACAATACGGCTAATTCGCATTCGCTCTTATCCCTGAACTTTACAGCAGCAAATAAAAAACAACATTATGCAGGATCATATTAAAGGTAAGGTCATTGCCATCACTGGCGCCAGCAGCGGTATTGGGGAAGCGCTCGCTAAAATGCTGTCAGCAAATGGGGCTTATGTAGTAATGGGAGCCCGCAGGGAAACGCAGCTGCAAAAGGTCTGTAAAGAAATTGAAGAAGCCGGTGGGAAAGCTACCTACACGCTGGTAGATGTCAGGAATAAGAAAGACCTGGAACAATTGGTGAAGATCGCCGTTGATACTTACGGCAGACTGGATGTATTTGTAAACAACGCGGGTGTGGCCCAGCTCAGCAGGATCGACGATCTGGATGTGGATGGCTGGGAAGAAATGATCGATATTAACCTGATGGGTGTTTTGTACGGGATGGCCGCGGCCATACCTGTTTTTAAGCAACAGAACGCAGGGCATATTATCAATATTATCTCTACTTCCGGGATTAAAATTGTACCTATGCAAGGGGTGTATGCTGGCACGAAGAATGCGGTACGTACGATAGCAGAAACGTTCCGACAGGAGTCCAACGGAGATATCCGGATCACCGGCATCTCTCCGGGATTTGTCAAGACAGAACTGGCGGCCGGTATAAAAAATCCGGAAATGCAATCCGCTATTCACGAACATATGGATAAGATGGCCATTAGTCCGGACGCTATTGCCGGGGCGGTAATGTTCGCGATCAGCCAGCCCAAAGAGGTGGAGATAGGAGATATTGTTATTCGTCCGGCTGTACAAAATTAATACTTGTCAGATATGTATACATTCAGCAGTATTTCGCAATTAATGCAGCACCTGAATCTCTCAACTTCTTTTCATCCGCTCATTGCGCTGGTCAACTACAAGGACGTCAACCTGGATGAGTTTGAGAGAAAACAACAGATCTGTCTTGATTTTTACAAGATCTCCTTTAAAACAAAGTTCAGTGGAAAGGTCAGATATGGGCAAGGCTACTACGATTTTGAAGATGGTGGACTGGCATTCCTCAAACCTAAACAAATAGTGTTTTCACCGGAAGAAGACGAAAGCTATGAAGGCTACGCATTATATTTTCACCCGGATTTTATACGGAACTACCCGCTAGGTCAATCTATTAACCGCTACGGTTTTTTCTCCTATGCCAGTTCAGAGGCCCTGTTCTTATCCAAAAAAGAGAAAACGACGATCGGCGAGCTGTTTAAAGCGATCGGTAGCGAGTTGAAAAACAATATAGATCCGTATAGCCAGGATGTTTTGGTCACACAGATCGAGCTGTTGTTGAACTACAGCAACCGCTTTTATAATCGCCAGTTCATCACCCGTAAAGCAGTGAATAATGATATTGTAGCCCGCCTCGATAAATTGCTGGATGAATACTTTGATAGCAATACTGCATTAAAGAAGGGGCTGCCCTCGGTACAGGACGTCAGTGATCAGTTGAATTTATCTTCCCGCTATTTAAGCGACATGCTTCGTTCACTAACGGGTTTGAATACCCAGCAATATATCCAGGACAAGGTCATAGAAAAATCCAAGGACCTGCTCAGCTCAACTTCATTTTCCGTATCAGAGGTTGCCTACCAATTAGGATTCGGGCATCCTCAGTCATTTAGTAAACTGTTTAAAAGCAAAATGCATATTACCCCGCTTGAATACAGGCAGTCGTTTAATTAATTTCAAAAAAATATTTGGCCATTAAAAAACATCTTTATAGGTTTGCAGCGCAAAAACTAATTCAAAATGCCTCGCTTTCAAAAATATAACGGATCAAAAGCTTGCATAGCGCTTAATCGCTATGTCAATTGCGGGGCTTCCTGGCTATTCTCTTGATAAAATTCCCAACAACAATATTAGCTGGAACCCCGCGGAAGCGGGGTTTCTTGTTGAAATAGATCCCCGCCTCCAGGGAATTCATCCCCTATAATTAACGCTCAAACACAATGGACAATTTATTTACACAACCCATAATGGCTGCTGATAAACTATTCGACAGCCACTACATCGATATACGTAACCTGTACCTGCAGTTATTTCAACGGCTACCGGACCTGCATTTCATGAATTCCATAGATGGAGAAAAGGCATTTGCCGCTTTCTGTGAAAAATATGAAAGCAAGATCGAAAGCATTCATACTTATCGCTGGTACAAACGCACAAAAAAGAAGTACCAGTTCGACAGGACCATCGTGATACTTAAAAATAACAGCATGGTTGAATTTGATGACGACTACTGCGAAATGCTGCACAATGGCCGGCAACCCGATTTTGTACAGGAAGTAACGGACCTGGTCAACCAATATAAAGAGAGACAACGCAAACAGCCTTTTGAGATCAGCCTGATTGTTAAAAAACAGGAAGGCCTCGTTTTGAAACCCATGGAGATCAAACGTACCCGGCTGGATCTTTCCCTGTTCTACCCGGAGGACTTCCTGGCTACCGACGAGATCATCCGCAAAAGGCTGAGCCAGAAAAATGACAAGGGCATAGTACTCTTACACGGTTTACCGGGAACCGGGAAAACAACGTACCTGCGCTATCTCATCGGGAAAATAAAGAAGAGGGTATTATTCTTATCGCCTAATACAGCCGGCGACCTGATGGACCCTGGCTTTATTGAACTGATGATTGCGAACCCGAACACGGTGGTGGTCATAGAAGATGCGGAGAATATTATCATGGACCGGAGGCATAACAGCAGCTCCGCAGTATCTAACCTGCTGAACATATCAGATGGCTTGCTGGCAGACTTCCTGAATATACAGCTGATCTGTACTTTCAACAGTTCGCTCACCATGATAGATAGCGCACTGCTGCGAAAAGGCCGCCTGATTGCCAGGCATGAATTCGGCAAGCTCCCGGCTGATAAGGCGCAACGCCTCAGCGATCATCTGGGCTACAACACGATCATACAGCAGCCAATGACGCTTGCAGAGATCAGCAACCAGAAAGAGAGAACTATTAATCCGGAAAAAAAAGAAATAATCGGGTTCAAAAGAGCAGGACTGATAGAAGCTTAAAAAAGAGTGAAAATATTCGTATTATAACGGAATAGTTTAAGTATGAATTATTGTAGCATCTTATTAGTAGCCTTACTTTGCACAGCCCGGTATTTTAATGTTTCAGCGCAGGTTGCACAACTGCCTACGCCATGGACAAACGAAGCAATGCAGACGGCTGTTCCTTTACCGGAATATCCCAGGCCCCAGCTGGAAAGGGACCAATGGATGTGCCTGAACGGAAAATGGGATTACCTGGGCGGTAAAGGAACGCCTGCTGCGCTTCATCCGCAAACGCCTGCTTCATTTGAAGGTGTTCATGAAAAAGTATTGGTGCCATATTGTCCCGAATCTTTTTTATCCGGCATTCAACGGAAGCAGGAAATAAATATGTGGTACCGGAGAACGTTTGAGATCCCGGCAGCCTGGAAAGGTAAACAGCTCATCCTGCATTTTGGCGCCGTTGATCATAGCGCCACCGTGTTCATTAATGGGAAAAAGGCCGGTAGCCACGAAGGAGGCTACGATGCATTCAGTTTCAATATCACCCCATTTTTAAAAAGTGGATCTAATACGCTCATTGTAGCAGCACAGGACCTGAACGACGGGAAAACACCTTCCGGGAAAAATGGTCCCCGTGGCGACTATACCTTTACTTCAGGAATATGGCAAACGGTGTGGCTGGAGCCCGTAAACAGCAATTATATCAAAAGCATCCGCTTATTGCCTGATGTTGACGGCAAGCGGTTAAAAGTACTTGTTAGCAGTGACAAGGCCAATAAAGTAGTTGCAGTGGCCTCCGATGGTCATAAAACAGTTTCCCGGGCAGACGCTGTGGCGGGCGCCTCTTTCTATCTGCCTATCGAAAAGCCTTTATTATGGTCGCCTGATACGCCCTTTTTATACGATCTTAAGCTAACCTTGTATAATTCCGATGGTAGCGTTGCAGATGAGGTAAAGAGCTATTTCGGGATGCGCGATATAAGGCTTGCTAAGCTAAATGGTGTTGTCAGACCGCTGCTGAACGGTAAATTTCTTATGCAGCTCGGACTTTTAGACCAGGGGTACTGGCCGGATGGCGTATTGACAGCGCCAACAGAAGAAGCGCTGAAATCCGATATTTCCTACACAAAAAAAGCGGGATACAACCTTATCAGGAAGCATATGAAAACCGAGCCACAGCGTTTTTACTACTGGGCGGATAAACTGGGGCTGCTGGTTTGGCAGGATATGCCCGCTATCTGGTATCAGCATGAAGATACAGCTGTTACCCGGAAAGTATTCCGCCAGGAACTGAAAGCAATCATCGATGAACATTATAATTCACCCTCCATCATTACCTGGGTGCCTTTTAACGAGAACTGGGGCGCGTTCGATGTGAAAGAAATTACGGATTGGGTCAAAGCCTATGATCCTTCCCGCCTGGTGAACGGCAATTCGGGCTTTAATAATAATCCAGACTATCAAAAGACCTACGGCGATCCGGGAAACGGGGATTATGTAGATACCCATATTTACGTAGGCCCATACAAAGCATCCGTACCAGACGATAAGCGTGCAGCCTCATTAGGTGAATTTGGTGGTGTTGGATTATTTACCCGCGGACACATGTGGCCTGTTGAGAATAATGCCTATGCTTATGAGCCTACCCAGACAGCGCTCACAGACCGCTACATTCTTTTGATGGACCAGGTAGAGCAGCTCATGAAATACAAAGGGCTGAGCGTAGCGATTTATACACAAACAACAGATGTGGAGCATGAAGTGAACGGTCTGCTGACTTATGACAGAAAGGTGGAAAAGATGCAGCTGGATAGGATAAAAGAGGTTAACCAGGCGGTTATAGATGAATCAAAAAAGATGAATGATCAGAAAAATTAAGGCTACACCCATACGAAGGTACTTATACCAGATTCCGGAAATACTTGCAGCATTCACAGGATAACCTGCGAATTGCATATCCCCTTTTTAACGCAGGATCCGATGCAAGTATATTCACCTTATGAAAAAGCTATTTTTAATATTACTCTTAGTAATTTCCGCCAGGGCCTATTCACAACTTGACTGGGCTAACTATTCTACTTCTTTTGGGGGAAAGGAAGGTCAGCCCTCGCTTGGCGTCGCCATTCCCTATAATGGCAATTACGATAATTTTAACAGGAATATTGTCGGCATTTCGCACTGGAATCCGCAGTACAAGCTAGACATTGACACAACGCTCGATGAGCAGATCCCTTTGTTCTTTGTTTATGATACTGCCGGGGTCTATTTTTTAGTGCCTGGTGTGAATAAGGAAAACGCCCATGATTTTCAGTTTGCCGTTTTATTAAATAATAAAACAACCCTAACTCACTGGTCGTATATCAGCCAGTTTACACAGGAAGGTATTGGCGATATGGAAAATGGCAGCGGAATTACAGGGGCTTACCGCGCAGCTGTCGGACAATATTTAGTAGCTCATCTAAGGAATAAGGCAGGGCAGATCATTTCATCAACCGTTATTTACTTTAAGAAGAATGCCCCTGAGATAAAGTCCCTCAGTACTTCCGATAAGGCCCTGGCTTTTTCAAACCTGCTAATGAACGGAGATCATTTTAATGAAGGAGACCCGGATGTCGGATGGCATCGACAGTACACAAGCAACTTATCCGGCGAAACAGGCAAGTTGCAACTCCCTCACAATGAAAACAATCTGTTAATAGCCATTAATGCAAGCATTTACAGAAAAGATGCTTTAGAATACGCTCTTTTTAAAGGTGAGAATGAAATAAGAAAATGGAATGCTAATGAGTATAGCAATCATTATATTCTTCTGAAGGATCTTTCCCCTGGTGATTATAGGATGCTCATCAGGTTTAAGCGGCAACGAAACAGTATAAGTGAATTACGTTTTTCTGTTTCATCTGCCTGGTATGAGACTGCTGCCGTCAAGTCTGTTATTTCAGCTTTTCTGATCTTGTTAGTTATCTTTTTGATCGTTCTTTCAAAGTATCGTAGTCAAAAGCGGGCTTTGAGACTCTCAACCAGGAAAGCTGAACGCTCTGCTGAAGAGCTGAAAAACATCCATGCACTTTTAAACCCTCATTTTACCTTTAACGCGCTTAATTCTATTCAGGGACTCGTTAACAAGGGAGATGTAGACGCTGCCAGTAAATATTTGTCATCATTTGGAGAACTTTTGCGAGAGACCCTTAAAGAAAGCAAAACAGATCACATACCAATTACTAAAGAACTGGAGAACCTGGAAATTTACATCAGTTTAGAACAGCTGAGGTATACCTTTACATATAATCTCAACGTGGATCCAAACATCGATTTATTTTCTTCAACAATACCCCCATTTCTACTGCAGCCATTTGTTGAAAACGCAATTAAGCACGGTCTTTCTAAAATGAACGGTTCTGGTGAACTGGACCTTAACATCAGCAAACACGGAAACGATATATTGGTTAAAATAGCTGATAATGGCCCTGGGTTTGATGCTAACGCCCCTAAAGAAGGATATGGCCTGAGCCTTTCCAAAAAACGAATTGAACTGTTGAATCGTGATTATGGAGAAGAATTGATCAGGTTGCAGCTGGAAAGTTCAAACGAGGGAGCCTCCATTTTATTACTATTTAAAAATTGGCTATAAATGTTACAGGCAGTAATTGTAGACGATGAGATCAGCAATATTGAGAATTTGACGATAATGCTCAATAAATATTGTCCAAAGATTAATGTGGCAGGTACTGCTACAAATGTTGAACAGGGACTGCACGTTATTAGAGAAATTAACCCCTCAATATTATTTTTAGATATACAAATGCCGGATAAGGGGGGCTTCGATCTGTTAAAAAGCATTGCCGCTCCCGGCTTTGAGGTGATTTTTGTAACGGCTTATGACCAGTACGCCATTCAGGCGATAAAGTTTTCGGCAATTGATTATTTATTGAAACCAATAAATATTAACGAGCTGGTGAATGCAGTTGACAGAGCTATCATCAATGTTGAAAAGGAAAAGCATAATAAGCGCCTCGAAAATTTAGTAGATTCCATCAGTAATAAAAATCAATTGCGAATTGCCATTCCTGGCAACAAAGAGACGCTTTTTATTAGTCCTGAAACGATTCTTTTTTGCAAATCAGATAATAACTATACCATTTTTTACCTGCAAAACAATCAGAAGCATATCTCATCAAAACCCATTTTTGAGTATGAGGAACTGTTAAACACACATGGCTTTATCAGGTGTCATCAATCTTACCTGGTAAATAGTACCTTTATTAAAAGCTGGATAAAAGTTGATGGGGACAGGTTGCTAATTGAAGGAGGCCACGAAATACCTATTTCCAGGAACAATAAACAAAAAGTAAAACAAGCCATCGGTATAAAATAGCTCAATTGATGCGATAAAATCCCCTTTTACCATGAAAAGGGCTGCCAGATTTCTGGTTACCTTTAAGTAACAGCCAGATATGGTTTATTTTCTAACTTAAATTTCGCATCATGAAAAAAAGAACGGAAAAGAAACTGACTTTAGGCAAGATCAAGATCGCTCACCTGAGCGCGTCTATTCAATCGGCGCCTGTAGATGGTAATAAAGCCCCTACCAATGGTGTCAGTGTTTGCACTTGTACCTTCTATAAGTGTTCAGGAGCGCCGGCCTGCGATACGGACGCCTGTGTGTAGCGTATGAAATTAGAAAGCCGGGCGCAATGTAATGTGCCCGGCTTTCTGCAAAATTTAAAAAGGGCTCCAGATCCTAAAATCTGAAACCCTTTACCACTAGTGACCCTGTAGGGACTCGAACCCTAGACCCGCTGATTAAGAGTCAGCTGCTCTACCAACTGAGCTACAGAGTCTTAAATTCCTGTTTCCATTCAAACAGGGTTGCAAATTTAATGCGTTGATCTAAATTTCACAAAAGTTATTTAACTTAAATAAAAAAACCGGACTTTTTTTCTGGAAAAAGGAGCTTAAAGCATGGAAACAGCATATATAGTCGCAGGATACCGTACCGCTGTCGGCAAAGCCAAACGCGGCGGATTCCGCTTTTACCGGCCGGATGACCTGGCCGTAGACGTTATCACCGGGCTGCTGAAAAGCGTTCCCCAGCTGGAACCCCACCGCGTAGACGATCTCATCGTAGGTAACGCCGTTCCCGAAGCCGAACAGGGCCTG
>Ga0102590_1001879_pt1 | contig 28048 bp, 25 predicted proteins | sample AraplaMF_Col_mMF_FD_76859 | JGI IMG/M metagenome (GOLD analysis project Ga0102590, IMG submission 76859) | Arabidopsis root microbial communities from the University of North Carolina, USA - plate scrape MF_Col_mMF | ecosystem: Host-associated > Plants > Roots > Endosphere | place: USA... | reverse complement strand
TGTCGGACCCGGCTGCATCCTGCTCCAATGGGCGGCGCCCGGCTTTTTCCTGTGGTGGACGCGCGGCAGCTTCCACCTCGATCCCATCCTGTTCGGCTCGCTCTGCGCCTGCATTATCGTTTATGGTCTTGCCCAGCCGGTTGCTTCGATCGTCCGCGGCAACAATGTCCTGCTGCCGCCGATTGTCGCGAACGGCGTGTCCCTGCTGCTCACGGCAGTCGGTTGTTATTTGACATTACCTTCATGGGGGCTGGCGGGAGCCGGTTTCTCGTTGCTGGCGGCCGAGATTGCAGGCTTCGTGATCTATACCGCGGCTGCCTGCGTTATACTCCTGACGCCGCGGCGGAAACTGCCGATCCGGGCCTTCGCCGCATCCGTTTGCGGCTGCATTTCGATCATCGCCGGATTGTTCGCCACGGCCGTCTGGCCTCAATCGAGCGGCAGGTCATCCATTCCGGCCGTCACCGGCTCCTTTGTGGCGGCCTGGGTGATTTATCGGGCTTTGCCTGCTCACGTGCGAACCATGCTCCTGTATCGCATTCCAAACCTCGCCCGGCGGCCGGCCGATCTCATGGAGGATCGGCCATGATGGGCAGCGGAGGTCTGGCGGGCGACAATGCGGTTTTCGGCACACGTTCCGTACTGCGGCAACGCAGCGGCAACTCCCGTTACGTCGCCAGGGCGCGCTGGGGTCTGGTGGCGGCGGTATTGCTCGGCGCGATAGTTCAGGTGGGGATATCGCCGGACATAAGCAACGTGTTCTGCACCGTGTCAGCCGGACTGGCAGGCGCTTGCGTGGTCGTCTACTGCACCCGGCCAAGACGGATCGAGCGCTATCCGATCTCGACGGTGGTGGTGCTCGGCTTCCAGATCCATTCGACCCTGGCCGCCCTTGTCGTTCAGGCTCTGGCGTGGAAACCGGTCACCTTCAACCTCGAAGCGCCGGTCGCGACCTTTTCTGTGCTCGCCCTGCTGCAGTTATGGGCGGTGGCGCTGCACTGGTTCTACACACGGTCGAGGGTGATGCGGACGATCGCCCTCACGATCAGCCGAAGGATATTTGCGCCGCTCGGTGTCTATCGCTCTCCGACAAACCGGCAATTATGGTGGATGGGGTTGCTGGGCTCGTTTGCGTCCTGGTACACGAATGCCGACCGCTGGGGGCAGGACAATTTCGGCGACATTGCCTTCAAGCTGCTCGCCGGCCTGTCGCAATTCTCCGTCGCGCCCTTCCTCATTCCTGTTGCCGCCTGGCTCATCGATCCGCCGGACTTCAGGCGTCGGGTCAATTGGCTGGCGCTGGCTGCCTATTGCACCCTGACGCTTTATATCGCGCTGGCGCGCAACAGCCGGGGCGCCTTTGCGGTCAACATCCTGGCGGTGCTGATCTGCCTTGTGATCGCGGTTGCGATCGGACGTTTCGTCCTGACGAGGCGGCGTGTGATCTGGATGTCGGTCGCCGTCCTCTTCAGCCCCATCCCGGCGGGCATCCTCTCGGATCTCGCGACCGCCATGGTGATTGCCCGCGACGAGCGCTCCGACATCTCGTCGCAAGACCTCGTCCTCTCGACCATGCGCGCTTATTTCGACGGCGAAGCGCTGCGGTCCAGGCGAGAGATCGACCGGATCCTGGCCGAGGGAAGCTATAACGAGATTTATGTCGACAACCCGCTTCTGGCGCGCTTCGTCGCCACCAAATATATCGACCACAACATCGCCCTCGGGCTTTCGCTGTCGCCGACCGGGGAGGGGCTGGCGCGCGAAAACGCCGTCAACCAGCTGTTGCTGCTGCTTCCTGCACCGGTTCTGAACGTCGTCGCGCCGGAACTCGACAAGTCGAACAACGCCTTCTCGTCGGGCGATTATTACAATTTCCTCGTCACCGGGGATGAGCTGGGAAGTTATCGCACCGGCTCCTCGATCGCGGACGGCTTCGTCGTTTTCGGCGCATTCTACGTCGCCGTCTTTGCGATGTTCGCCTTCGCCAGTTTCATCGTCGGCGATGCGCTCCTGACCCGGATGCGGGGAGGGCGGGTGCTGCTTTCGGCCCTGGCCTGCATCTCAATCACCCGCTTCTTCATGAACGGTCTGATGGACGAATCGGTCGCGGTCCAGGCCGGCAATCTCGTCCGGGCGCTGCCGCAAACGGTGCTGCTCTACGTGCCGATATTCTGGCTGACGAGGGGCGTGAAGCTGCGATGAGGCTCCTCTATATCGGTGCAGATTCGGGAACCAGCCTGCAGCGCGCGGCGGCCTTCGGGCGTGTCGGCACCGACGTCCTGCATCTGTCGCCCTATGCGTGCCTCCCTCCCCATTGGGCGCTGTGGCTGAACCGCGCCGGCGGCCCCGGCATCGACCATCTCGTGGCAAAGGAGCTCGGCCGGCGGATCGGGGAACGGCACTTCGATTTTGCGCTGGTCGATTGCGGCGACGTGATCGGGCCAGCCGCCCTGAAGGCGATCCGTAAGGCGGCGCCGGCGATCGTCAACTACAATGCGGACAATCCGTTTGTGGACCCGTCCCCGGAACGCCTCCGCTGGAATATCCTTCGCCGCGCCCTGCCGCACTATGATCTGGCCATAGGCGTGTGCCGCGACGGCATCGAAGCGATGATGGTCAGCAGAGGCGCGAGGCGGATCGACACGATCTGGCAATGCGCGGACGAAATCATGCATCGCCCTCCGTCGCTGACGCAGGAGGAGAAAAGCCGCTGGTCTTGCGACGTCGTCTTCGTCGGGACCTGGATGCCGGGGCGCGGCGCCTTCATGGCGCGCCTGATCGAAAAGGGCGTGCCGCTCGCGATCCACGGGGCCCGATGGAAAAGAGCGCCGGAATATCGGCTGCTCCACCCGTTTGTTCGCTCCGATCACCTTGAAGGCACCGATTACACCTGGGCGATTGCCGGCGCGAAAATCGCCCTGGTTCTCCTGAACGGCGCAAACGCGGACCTTCATACCACGCGCTCGGCGGAGATCCCGGCGATCGGCACCGCCATGTGCGCCCCATGCACCCCGCATCATCAGCAGCTCTACAGGCAGGATGAGGAGGCCGTTTTCTTCGAAGGGCCGGATGACTGCGCGGAAATCTGCAAGCAGCTTCTGGCGGATGACGGGAGGCGCTGGCGGATCGCCGATGCCGGGCATCGCCGCACATTCGCGAACGGGACCTATAACGAAGTCCTGGCGCGCCGGATCATTGAACAGGTCCTCGTCCTCAAGCGGGCCGGAGGTATGGCACGATGAACCGGGGCAAGGGTGAAGACATCGGCATCCTTTTCCTCGCGCTGGACACCTATGGCCCGGTCGGCGGAATTCAGCGCTTCAACCGGCGTGTCGTCACCGCTCTGGCAGCGATCTCGGCGGACAGGGGCTGGGAGCCGCCCGTCATCCACATCATGCGCGACGATCAGGCGCTCATCCCTCAAACCACGCCTGCTGCAATAACCGCCTTCGGCCCCCGACGCTTCCGCTTCATCTTCCGATCGATCGCCGCCGCCCGCCGTTGCCGGATCCTGTTCCTCGGGCATATCAACCTCCTGCCGGTCGGACTTGTCTGCAAGCTGCTGGCGCCGGGAATCAGGCTCGTGCTGTTTGTCCACGGCGACGAAGTGTGGAACGACCCCGCCTATCGCCGGATGCGGTTTTACGAGCCTGCCATGGCAAGAGCCCTCAGCCGGATCGCCGCCGTCAGCGCCTTCACGGCAAAGCGGATGCAACACGCCTTCGGGCCGCCCGGAGAGCGGTTCAGGATATTTCCGAACGCCGTCGACGACATCGACCGGAGGCCCGATCCGAAAAAGGGGAGCCGCAATATCCTGACCGTCGCCCGGCTGGGCCTGCATGACCGCGGCAAGAATATCGACGCCCTGATCGAGGCGATGGTCCTGCTCAAGCGCCGGAATGTGGAATGCACCCTTCAGGTCGTCGGCGAAGGGCCGCTCAAGGGGGAACTCGCATCGCTGGCACGCGAACGCGCCGTTGAAGACAGGGTCGAATTCCTTGGCCGCATATCGGATGCGGAACTGGCCGAAGCCTATGCCAGGGCATGCCTGTTCGCCATGCCGTCGTCCAAGGAAGGATTTGGCATCGTCTTCCTCGAAGCCTGGCGGCACGGGCTGCCGGTGATCTGCGGCACTGGGGACGCGGCCGCGGAGATCGTCACCGACGGCATCGACGGTTTTGCCGTCGACCCGCGCGATATCGAAGCACTTTCCGCAAAAATGACGCTGCTGCTCGACGACCCGAACCGAGCCTTCGCGATGGGGGAGGCGGGGGCCGAAAAGGTGCGGACCCGTTATCTCCTGCGGCATTTCAGGGAAAATCTCGAAGAACTGATCGGGGGCCTGCCATGAAAATCCTCCACATCATCGCCAGTGCCGATCCCCGAACCGGCGGACCGATCGAAGCGCTGAGGCTCGGCGGATTGGAAATGGCGCGTCTTGGGCATGCGATCGAAGTCGTCACTCTGGACAATCCTTCCGCGCGCTACCTGAGCGATTTTCCTTTGCCCGTTCATGCCTGCGGGCACTGGATCCGCAGATATGGATACACGCCGGCATTGGCGCGCTGGATCGCCGCCAACGCACATCGTTTTGATGCGGCGGTCATACACGGCCTCTGGAACCATGCCTCGGTCGGCGGCTGGTCGGCTCTCAAGGTGGCGGGCCTGCCTTACGTCGTTTTTGCGCATGGCATGATGGACCCCTGGTTCCGCGAAACCTACCCGCTCAAACACGTCGCCAAGCAGGCGTTCTGGCTTGCGCGGCAAGGCAGGGTCCTGCGGGACGCCGCCGCCGTTCTTTTCACCTGCGAGGAAGAGCGCCGCCGGGCACGGGGCGTTTTCCGGGGTGACGGTTACGTGGAACGCGTCGTCGCCTTCGGCACGTCCGCTCCGCCGGCGCAAACGGAGGATCAGCTCGCCGCGTTCCACCGGCGTCTGCCGGCATTGAGCGACAGGCGTTTCCTCCTGTTCCTCGGTCGCATCCACGAAAAGAAGGGCTGCGATCTCCTCGTCGAGGCGTTTGCGAAAATCGCCGCATCCGCTTCCGACCTCCACCTGGCAATCGCCGGACCGGACCAAGCCGGGCTGACATCGAGACTGATCGCCCAGGCCGCCAAGGCGGGTGTCGCCGATCGCATCCATTGGCCCGGCATGCTGGCCGGGGAGGCCAAATGGGGTGCCTTCCGCGCCGCGGAAGCCTTTGTCCTGCCCTCGCATCAGGAAAATTTCGGCATTGCCGTCGCCGAAGCCATGGCCTGCGGAACGCCGGTTCTCATGACCGACAAGGTCAATATCTGGCGCGAAGTGAAGGCGAGCGGAGCCGGCCTCGTCGCGCCGGACAGTTTGGAAGGCATCGAAAACCTTCTCCAGTCATGGCTCGCCCTTTCCGACGACGGCAAAAACGCCATGCGTGCAAACGCCCGCTCCGGCTTCGAGAGGCATTTCCGCATCGAGGCAGCCGCACGCGATCTCGTCACCCTTCTGCACTCCATCTCCGGGCGAGGACTTCATGAGGCCGCTTGACGCAAAGACAACCAATCCGCGTCTGGGCGGCCCAAGTTTTCCTCTGCGGCATCGCCTGTTCCGGCTCGCCTGGACCTGCGTCTGGGTTCTTCTCGGCCGTTGGACGCCGGTGCCGCTGTTTGCGTGGCGCCGGTCCCTGCTGCGTTGTTTCGGCGCCCGGATCGACCCGACGGCGCGGATCTATCCCGGCGTCGAGGTCTGGTATCCGCCGAACCTAGCCATGGCCGCGCATGCCTGCCTCGGAAGAGATGTGACCTGCTACAACATGGACCGCATCGAGCTTGGCGCCCGGGCGACGGTTTCCCAGGGCGCGCATCTGTGCACCGGCACGCATGATGTGGACGATGCCGACTTCCAGCTCGTCACCAAGCCGATCACCGTCTGCGCGAACGGCTGGATCGCGGCGGAGGCATTCGTCGGCCCGGGCGTCATCGTCGGGGAGGGCGCCGTGCTCGGCGCGCGCGCCGTCACATTTCGCCATCTCGACCCCTGGACGATCTATGCCGGCAATCCCGCGAGGGAATTGCGGCGGCGCTTCGAGCAAGACAGGCCCGCCCTTCCGGTGCGGTCAGGTTTGTAGGCTGGACGTTGCCGAATGGTCAGCCTCGCCGTCCTCATCCTCACCTTCAACGAAGAGCGCCACATCGCCCGGGCGCTTGAAAGCGTCGCTCCGTTCGCCTCCGAAGTCTTCGTCATCGACTGTTTCTCCACCGACAGGACGGTCGAGATTGCCCGGTCGCTTGGGGCCGTCGTCTTGAGCCATGCGTGGGCCAGTCACGCGCGGCAATTCCAGTGGGGGCTGGACAATGCTCCGATCACCGCCGATTGGATCATGCGACTCGACGCCGACGAAGTGGTCGAACCGGATCTGGCTGATGAGATCCTGGGCAAGCTGCCCGGTCTCGCCGCAGATATTACAGGCGTCGACTTAAAGAGAGGCCACATCTTTCTTGGACGCTGGATCCGCCATGGCGGGCGCTATCCGCTGATCCTTACCCGCATCTGGCGGCGGGGACAGGGGCGAATCGAGGACCGCTGGATGGACGAACATATCGTGATAAGGCAGGGGCGGACGGTGCTTTTTGATGCCCCGTTCTTCGATCACAATCTCAACGATCTCAGCTTCTTTACCGCCAAGCACAATGGCTATGCGACCCGCGAAGCAGCGGACGTACTCGGCCGGCGTTATGGCCTGTTTCGCGAAGGCTTGGATTTATCCAGAGAAGCGTTGCCGCGACATGCTTCCGTCAAGCGTTTCATTAAGGACCATATGTATAACCGGCTCCCGTTTCCCGTCGCCGTGCTCGGTTACTTCCTGTTTCGCTATATCGGCCAGCTCGGCTTCCTCGATGGCCGCGAAGGGATGGTTTACCATGTCCTGCAGGGCTGCTGGTACCGTTTCCTCGTCGGCGCGAAGGTCTTGGAATTTGACCGGTCGATCCGTTTGCTCCCGACGGTTGAGGAGAAGCGTGCGGCGCTGGCACGGCTGACCGGACTGCCACTCTGAAGCGACAGCCCGGTTGAGTTGACATGATGCTTTACGCAACGCCGACGCTTAGAAATGCGGCCCAGAAGAGTGTCGAACCGGCTCCTTCGGCAGCCACAACCAGCAGGCTTTCGCCAGCATTCAGCGTGTAGGCGGTCTTGCCCGAAATCTTGTTGAGGAGCTGCGTGCCGTTGGTATTCACGGTCAGGTCCGCCGATCCGGCATTGACGATGTGAAAAGGCAGCCCCACCAGCGAGGACGCATCCGATGCGTGGGTAATCCCGGGCAGAGTGCAGATGAGCGGCGACGAGGCCTCGAAGGTAACGAGCCCGGCATCCAGCGGATGAAGCGTGGTGTTCGCGGTCTTGAGCGTTGATTTCATGCCCATCCCAAAACGGGGATAGATGAAGCTGTTGCCGCCTCTGACCTCCAGATCGCCTTGATTTTCCCAGGCGTCGCCGCGGATGTTGAACGCCGCCAATCCGTTGCGCGTGTGGTCCGTCCACAAGCCCGCCAGCATTGCTTGACGGGCGGTTCCGCGAGCACCGTGGAACTGGCTGGTTGCCGAGGCTGCGTCGAAATCGGTGATCGTCGTGTTACCGCTGTAGAACCGGCTGAAGCCCGCGCTACGTCCGACGATATCGGCATTCCGGTCGCCCGGCACTTCGGAAATGTTGAAGTCGCAGCCCTGCGCGTTTTCGACATAGATACCCGCGCCGGAGCCGCCTTCCGCATCCACGCCGAGAAATCGCGAATTGGAGACGAAGGCGCCTTCGTTGCGGGAACTCAGCTCGAAACAGGGCATGCCCCAGGATGAAAGCGTCAGCGTGCCGTCGCCGGACGCGGTCAGGGCCGGGGAGGTGAACGCGCTTCCGATCTTGATCATGTTGCCGCTCACCGACTGGACGACATAGACCCGCCCGGCCGTGACCCCGTGATTGCTGGCCGTGAAGGCGACCGGCATGCGTGGGCGGAACCTGGTCCCGTCCGCGACGGCGATGTTCGCCGAGCCGTTCGTGAATGTCGCATTGACCCGAAGCTCGGCGCGGTTGAAGGCGTTGTTCTGGATGCGGTCGGCATAGATTTCGTTGAGATGTGCGCCGTTGCCGCCCGCTTCGAACACGATGCCCCGGCAAAGCCGGTTGTCCCGGCCATCGGCGGGGATGATGTTGAAGAGCGAATCGAAGCGGCTGTTTCCGGGCATCAGCGTCGAGGCCGGCAGCAGGGCGCCGTAATACTGGCCGTTGCCGCAGAGATGCGTCCAGATCCGCGAGACATCGGTATGCATGAAGTTGGCGAGGAACATTCCCCAGTCGCCGCAGTCGCGGATGAAGAGATCGTGGATGGTGGAAAACTGCAGCCCGATATTGTTGGTCGCCCCGATGCTGATCGCCCGGGTGAACCCGGTAAAGCCGATATTCTCGCAGTGCCACCCGGTGATGCAATCGTCGGTAATGTCAGCGTGCGGCGAACCGAGATCGGCATCGTTGGCGGCAAAAGCCGCAAACGATCCGTTGCCGGTAAGGACGGTGCCGCCGACGAAATTCCATCCGCTGTCCGGCACGGTGTCGTTGAGATAGTCGAGCACGGGCTGCACCCCCTGGTAACCGATGCCGGACGCGACCGGCAACGGTTCCGTCAGCGCAATCACCGCATCCGGCAGCAGAATGGTGCCGCCGCCGCCCGCCGCGACCGCCGCCGCATGCGCTGCCCGGATCGCCGCCTCGGTGGCATCGGAGGGAATGTAGAGTTTCGGAATCTGGCGCGATGGCATCGTTTAGTCCTCCAGGCCGGCGGGTTGACTGATCGTGAGCTGATTGTTTTGCGCGTCCGCAAGCGCATTGCCTTCGGCATCCATGAGGATGAGCCCGTCCTCTTCGGGCGGCTCACCGCCGCCGATGGGAAAAGCGCCCGGGCCCGTCAGGGAAAGTCCGAGATCCAGCATCACACCCTCCCGCGGCGAATGCCGACAGTCCGGTCTTTGCCGATTCGAGCCCGTCCGGCGCCGGGCGCTCTGATTCCGCGTCTGAGGTTCTGTTTTCCCATTCCTGTCTCCTCGGCTCCGAGCCGCCAGGCGATTATCCGCAGGCGGGCGTTTCAGAACCCGATTTTAGGAACAGGTTGAGGAGCGGGGACGAAATGGCGGAAAAGATTCGACGAATGATCGGTGCCGCGCGGCAGCACTGGCGACGAAACGCCTGATATGCCTCACGGATCCGACGTCATCAGGCGGCCGGAACGGAGCGAACCCTCGCGCTCCCGGCAGATGTTCGTCCCCGCGATGACCAGGAGAATCGCGCGAGATCGCGCATGTACGGCCGAAACCGAAGCGCGTTGTGCTGCGATTTGGCAGGGAAACGAAAATCGAGCGGGGAGGAGATTTGGGAATGGTGGGCGATGAGAGACTCGAACTCCCGACATCCTCGGTGTAAACGAGGCGCTCTACCAACTGAGCTAATCGCCCGCTCGCGGTCGCCAGGCAACAAGGCCTGCCGCGTCGGTGGCCGTGATCTATGCGGATCGCGGAAAAACCGCAAGAGCTTTCATGATGTTTTTTTGAAATTTTTGGGGAAGCCTCGGCTGGAGAGGCTCGCGCATGGGGCAGGGGCGTGCAAAGCGACGGAGCGTCATCCTTTTGTCTTGAAACGCGCTTGACACCCGAACTCGAACCTCTTAGTTAGCCGCTCAACCGAGCGATCGAGGTCGCACGGCCCCGGGGTTTCGGCCTCGAGAGAAATGCGCGGGTGTAGCTCAGTCGGTTAGAGTGCCGGCCTGTCACGCCGGAGGTCGCGGGTTCGAGCCCCGTCACTCGCGCCATTCTCCTCCTCGAACTCTCCGCCGGTAGCGCCCTCGGGTGCGGAAGGTGGTCGCCGCCAAGCGGCATTATGCGCGGGTGTAGCTCAGTCGGTTAGAGTGCCGGCCTGTCACGCCGGAGGTCGCGGGTTCGAGCCCCGTCACTCGCGCCATTCACCACCTGGAAAAGCGGACTTCACGAAGCGATCCGGCCGTCACCGGTCCCCCATGGTCCGGGTCCATGGTTGTCGCTATGATACAGCCGCTGGTAATCGTTTGAATTGCTCCATTTTGGCACAGGATGCGACATTCAAAAAGCTTGCGCCGGGGCTTCGCCTGCGCTAACCACGGCTTGTTGCAATGCACGTTCGCTTTGCCTGTGCATTGATATTCAGGCGTCGTCTCCCGACGCTTCAGGCAAGCTGGGATCGAATACCATGAGTGAACTCCTCACTTCCTACATCCCGATCGCGATTTTCATCGGCATTTCCCTGGTGATCGGCATCGCGCTTCTGGTTGCGCCCTTCGCCGTCGCCTACAAGGCGCCCGATTCGGAAAAGCTGTCGGCCTACGAATGCGGCTTCAACGCCTTCGACGACGCCCGAATGAAGTTCGATATTCGATTCTATCTGGTCTCGATCCTCTTCATCATCTTCGACCTCGAAGTGGCCTTCCTCTTTCCCTGGGCCGTGTCCTTCGGTTCGGTGGGCTGGTTCGGCTTCTGGTCGATGATGGTGTTTTTGGCCGTTCTGACGATCGGCTTCATCTATGAATGGAAGAAAGGAGCGCTCGAATGGGAGTAGTCGACAACGGCAGCACCCTCGTCGCGCCGCAGGCCAAGGGCATTATCGATCCGAATACCGGCAAGCCGGTCGGCAGCGACGACGCGTTCTTCGGCGAGATCAACAACGAGCTCGCCGACAAGGGTTTTCTCGTCACCTCCACCGACGAGCTGATCACCTGGGCCCGCACGGGCTCGCTGATGTGGATGACCTTCGGCCTTGCTTGCTGCGCGGTCGAGATGATGCAGCTTTCGATGCCGCGCTACGACGTCGAGCGTTTCGGTTTTGCGCCGCGCGCTAGCCCACGCCAGTCGGACGTGATGATCGTCGCTGGCACACTGACGAACAAGATGGCGCCGGCGCTTCGCAAGGTCTATGACCAGATGCCGGAGCCGCGTTACGTCATCTCCATGGGCTCCTGCGCCAACGGCGGCGGTTATTACCACTATTCCTATTCGGTCGTGCGCGGCTGTGACCGCGTCGTGCCGATCGATATCTATGTTCCGGGCTGTCCCCCCACGGCGGAGGCGCTGCTTTACGGCGTGCTTCTGCTGCAGAAGAAGATCCGGCGGACCGGCACGATCGAGCGCTGAGGGCCAAAGGCCAAGGGTAATAGGACAAGATCATGAGTGAAGCCCTTAACGAGCTTTCGACCTACATCCGCGAGGCGCGCCCGTCGCTGGTGGCGGATGCGCAGGTCGCCTATGGCGAATTGACGCTGACGGCGACGGCGGAAACCGTGCTGCCGCTGCTCACCTTCCTGCGCGACGATGTGCAGTGCGGGTTCATCAGCTTCATCGATATCTGCGGCGTCGACTATCCGGCCCGCGAGAAGCGTTTCGACGTCGTCTACCACCTTCTGTCTCCCCGCCAGAACCAGCGCATCCGCGTCAAGGTCGCAACCGCCGAAGACGAGCCGGTTCCGTCGGCATGCTCCGTCTATCCGGGCGCCGACTGGTTCGAGCGCGAAGCCTGGGACATGTACGGCATCCTGTTTACCGGCCATCCGGATCTGCGCCGCATCCTGACGGACTATGGTTTCGAAGGCCACCCGCTGCGCAAGGATTTCCCGACCACCGGCTTCGTCGAGGTCCGTTACGATGACAGCGCCAAGCGCGTCGTCTACGAACCCGTTGAGCTGCGCCAGGAATTCCGCAGTTTCGATTTCCTCTCTCCGTGGGAAGGGACAGATTATGTCCTGCCCGGAGATGAAAAGGCGAAAGCTTAAGGATCGGCGCAGCCGCGCCGTCCGTCCGCACTTCTTTCCCGCCCGGTGCGACCTGTCCGCCCGGCATGGAGTAAGCAGAATGACCGAACATAACGTCCGCAATTTCAATATCAATTTCGGACCGCAGCATCCGGCGGCGCACGGCGTTCTGCGTCTTGTGCTGGAGCTTGATGGCGAAATCGTGGAGCGCGTGGATCCGCATATCGGTCTGCTTCACCGCGGCACCGAGAAGCTGATCGAGGCCAAGACCTATCTGCAGGCCGTTCCCTATTTTGACCGCCTCGACTACGTCGCCCCGATGAACCAGGAGCATGCGTTCGCGCTTGCGGTGGAAAAGCTTCTGGACATCCAGATCCCGATCCGCGGCCAGCTGATCCGCGTGCTCTATTCGGAAATCGGCCGCATCCTGTCGCATCTCCTCAACGTCACGACGCAGGCGATGGACGTCGGCGCGCTGACGCCGCCGCTCTGGGGTTTCGAAGAGCGCGAAAAGCTGATGGTGTTCTACGAGCGGGCCTCCGGCTCGCGCATGCATGCCGCCTATTTCCGCCCGGGCGGGGTCCATCAGGATCTGCCCGTGGAACTGGTCGAGGATATCGGCAAGTGGTGCGACGAATTCCCGGCAAAGCTGGATGATATCGACGACCTGCTCACCGGCAACCGCATCTTCAAGCAGCGCAACGTCGATATCGGCGTCGTCAAGCTCGAGGACGCCTGGGCCTGGGGTTTCTCGGGCGTCATGGTGCGCGGTTCGGGCGCTGCCTGGGACCTGCGCCGCTCGCAGCCCTACGAGTGCTATTCCGAACTCGACTTCGACATTCCGATCGGCAAGAACGGCGATTGTTACGACCGTTACCTGATCCGCATGATCGAGATGCGGGAATCCTGCAAGATCATGAAGCAGTGCGTCAACCGCCTGCTCGGCGACGCAAAGACCGGCCCGTTCTCGTCCACGGACGGCAAGGTCGTGCCGCCGAAGCGCGGCGAAATGAAGCGGTCGATGGAAGCCCTGATCCACCACTTCAAACTCTATACCGAGGGCTATCACGTGCCGGCGGGCGAGGTTTATGCCGCCGTCGAGGCGCCCAAGGGCGAATTCGGCGTCTTCCTCGTTGCCGATGGCACCAACAAGCCCTATCGCTGCAAAATCCGGGCTCCGGGTTATGCCCATCTCCAGGCCATGGATTTCATCTGTCGGGGACACCAGCTGGCCGACGTTTCGGCTGTGCTTGGCTCGCTCGACATTGTCTTTGGCGAGGTGGACCGCTGATGCTCCGCTCTGTCGTTCTCGCTGGCCTTCTGGCTGCTGCTCCGGCTGCGTTCGCGCAGCAGGCGCAGACGGACGGCGCGATTTCGACGCAAGGCGGCGGATCGAGGTCGATGCGCGATCTCCTGTCCGAGGGATATGAGATCAAAACCTCCGTTCCCAACGGAACAAAGTTCATAGTGTTCATGCAGAAAGACAAGTCTGCCTATGCCTGCGAATTCGTGTCGCTCACGAAATCGCGGTGTGGATCCATAAACTGATAAGGCGTGGAAAAGAATGTCCGTTCGTCGATTAGCCGAAGACCAGGTGCAGCCGGCAATATTCGCCTTCAATGACGAAAATTCCGTCTGGGCCGAGGCAACGATCAGGAAATATCCGGCGGGCCGGCAGCAATCGGCTGTCATCCCGCTTCTGATGCGTGCGCAGGAACAGGACGGCTGGGTGACCCGCGCGGCGATCGAGTTCGTCGCGAACAAGCTCGACATGCCCTATATCCGCGTCCTCGAAGTGGCGACCTTCTACACGCAGTTCCAGCTGAAGCCGGTCGGCACCCGCGCCCATATCCAGGTCTGCGGCACCACGCCCTGCATGCTGCGCGGCGCCGAGGACCTGATGAAGGTCTGTCAGCACAAGATCCATCACGATCCCTTCGCGCTCAATGCGGCCGGTACGCTTTCGTGGGAAGAGGTCGAATGCCAGGGCGCCTGCGTCAACGCGCCGATGGTTATCATCTTCAAGGACGCCTATGAGGACCTGACGCCCGAGCGGCTCGAAGAGATCATCGACGCCTTCGAAGCCGGCAAGGGCGACGAGATCAAGCCGGGTCCGCAGATCGACCGTATCTTCTCGGCCCCCGAGGGCGGACCGCAGACGCTGAACGACGAGATCATGCCGGTCCGCACCAATCTCGATCCGCAGCCGAGCGCCGAAGAGGCCGCTGCCGCGGCAAGCGTTCCGCCGGCCGATGCCGCTCGTCCGAAGGACACGGCGCCGGAAACGGATCCGAAGCTGAAGACCCCCGCGACCGCCCCGGTGGCCGCAGCCGAAAATGCCAAGGCAGCCGAAACCCAGCCGCTCTCGGGGACAGCCAAGAGCAAATCGGCTCCGAAGGCCGGCAGCGCCGTGGAAGGCGCCCCCCCGGAAGAGGGCGCCGCTTCCGGTGACCTGAAGCCGAAGCGCACGCGGCGCAAGACCACGACCGAGGGTGAGTCGTGAGACCAGAGAATTTCTGTGCGGCCTTGGAAAAAGGCTGCATTATATCGACTGACAACCGGCGTAACCGCTACGGACTTGTGGAATAGATCATGTTGAAAGATCAGGATCGCATCTTTACCAATATCTACGGCCTCAAGGACAAGTCCCTGAAGGGCGCGTTGAGCCGTGGCCATTGGGACGGCACCAAGGAAATCCTCGAAAAAGGCCGGGACTGGATCATCAACGAGATGAAGGCCTCCGGCCTTCGCGGCCGTGGCGGCGCAGGCTTCCCGACCGGTCTCAAGTGGTCGTTCATGCCGAAGGAATCGGATGGCCGCCCGCATTACCTCGTGGTCAATGCCGACGAATCCGAGCCCGGCACCTGCAAGGACCGCGATATCATGCGCCACGATCCGCACACGCTGATCGAGGGCTGCGTGATCGCCGGTTTCGCCATGGGCGCCCACACCGCCTATATCTATGTGCGCGGCGAATACATGCGCGAGCGCGAAGCGCTGCAGGCGGCGATCGACGAATGTTATGATTTCGGCCTGCTGGGCGGCAACAACAAGCTCGGCTGGGATTTCGACATCTACGTTCACCACGGCGCCGGCGCCTATATCTGCGGCGAAGAGACGGCGCTGCTCGAAAGTCTCGAAGGCAAGAAGGGCCAGCCGCGCCTGAAGCCCCCGTTCCCGGCGAACATGGGCCTCTACGGCTGCCCGACCACCGTCAACAACGTCGAATCGATCGCGGTTGCCCCGACCATCCTGCGCCGCGGCGCCGGCTGGTTCTCGTCCATGGGCCGCCCGAACAATGTCGGCACCAAGCTGTTCATGCTCTCCGGCCACGTCAACAAGCCGTGCACCGTCGAAGAAGTGATGGGCATCACCTTCCGCGAACTGGTCGACAAGCATGCCGGCGGCATCCGCGGCGGCTGGGACAATCTGCTGGCGGTCATTCCGGGCGGCGCGTCCTGCCCGATCGTGCCGGCCAAGGACATCATGGACTGCCAGATGGATTTCGACGGCCTGCGCGCCGTCGGTTCGTCCTTCGGCACCGCCGGCGCCATCGTCATGGACAAGTCCACCGACGTCATCAAGGCGATAGCCCGCATCTCGGCCTTCTTCAAGCACGAGAGCTGCGGCCAGTGCACGCCGTGCCGCGAAGGCACCGGCTGGATGTGGCGGGTGCTGGAGCGCATGGTCAAGGGCAATGCCCAGAAGCGCGAAATCGACATGCTGTTCCAGGTGACCAAGCAGATCGAAGGTCACACCATCTGCGCGCTCGGCGATGCGGCGGCCTGGCCTGTCCAGGGCCTGATCCGGCATTTCCGTCCCGAGATCGAAGCACGTATCGACCAGTATACCCGAAACGCGACGGCGCATGGCGCCGTCCTGGAAGCTGCGGAGTAAGCACGTGACGAAACCGGGCAAGGAGCATGAAGGGGAGGCGGCGGATCGTTCGGCGCATGATCCCGCGCGTCTGCCCGATTTTTCCGAGGCGATGAAGCTCAATCCGCTGATGGCGAACATGGCTGCCGCGACCGCGATCAGCTTCGGCATCGCGAGCCAGATGGCCGGTGCCTTCTTCGGCGCGCTGCATGGCGCGATGGAAGCAAGCAATCGTCAGAAGGCTGCAGGCGAGGCGCCGCCCGTCGAGGCGCCAGCGGCCAACGATGCGCCGGCTCCAGCACAGGCGCCGGTCGTTGCGGCAGCTGCCGCAAAGCCCGTGCCGGTCCTCGAAAAGCCGAAGGCAAAGCCTGCCACGTCGGCTCGCAAGGCGGCGGCACCGGCGACCAAGGCTGCCGTGACGGCGCCGAAGGCCGAACCGGCTGCCAAGCCGGTCGCCAAGGCAAAGGTTGCGAAGGCCGCAGCTACGAAGGCTCCGGCAAAGCCGGTTGCCGAGGCGACCAAGGCGCCCAGGGCGAAGACCGGCAAGGCCAAGGCTTCCGGCGGCGGCGATCTGAAGCAGATTTCGGGCATTGGCCCGAAGCTGGTGGAAGTACTGAACGGTCTGGGCGTGACGAGCCCCGCGCAGATCGCAGCCTGGAGCGAAGCCGATATTGCCCGCTTCGACGCGGAATTGGGGCTCAACGGACGCATCGCCCGCGACGAATGGGTCGGCCAGGCGAAAGCTCTGTTGAAATAAAAGAATATGTCCCCCGAGTCGCCTGACCCTCAGGAGACCCAAAGGATGGAACTAAGGACGTAAGTGAGACGATGGTTAAGCTGAAGGTTGACGGCAAAGAGGTCGAGGTTCCGGATCATTTCACGCTGCTACAGGCGTGTGAGGAAGCCGGCGCCGAGGTCCCGCGCTTTTGTTTCCACGAACGTCTTTCGGTCGCCGGCAATTGCCGCATGTGCCTGATCGAAGTGAAGGGCGGCCCGCCGAAGCCGGCGGCCTCCTGCGCCATGGGCGTGCGCGACATCCGCGGCGGCCCGAACGGCGAACTTCCGGAAGTCTTCACCAACACGCCGATGGTCAAGAAGGCCCGCGAAGGAGTGATGGAATTCCTGCTGATCAACCATCCGCTTGATTGCCCGATCTGCGACCAGGGTGGCGAATGCGACCTGCAGGACCAGGCGATGGCCTTCGGCATCGACAGTTCGCGCTATACGGAAAACAAGCGCGCCGTCGAGGACAAGTATATCGGCCCGCTGGTCAAGACCGTGATGAACCGCTGCATCCACTGCACGCGCTGCGTCCGCTTCACCACCGAAGTCGGCGGCATTTCCGAGCTCGGCCTGATCGGCCGCGGCGAGGACGCGGAGATCACCACCTATCTCGAACATGCGATGACGTCGGAACTGCAGGGCAATGTCATCGACCTTTGCCCGGTCGGTGCGCTGACCTCGCGCCCCTTCGCCTTCACGGCCCGTCCGTGGGAACTGAACAAGACCGAATCGATCGACGTCATGGACGCCGTCGGCTCGGCGATCCGCGTCGATACCCGCGGCCGCGAAGTGATGCGCATCATGCCGCGCGTCAACGAAGAGGTGAACGAGGAGTGGATCTCCGACAAGACCCGCTTCATCTGGGACGGATTGAAGACCCAGCGTCTCGACCGGCCTTATGTACGAAAGAACGGTCGTCTTCAGGCCGCCTCCTGGGGCGAAGCCTTCGGCGCCATCAAGGCTGCCGTTTCCGGCACGTCGGCCGACAAGATCGGCGCGATCGCCGGCGATCTGGCCTCGGTCGAGGAAATGTACGCGCTCAAGGAGCTGATCCGCTCGCTCGGATCGGAAAACCTCGACTGTCGCCAGGACGGGACGGCGCTTGATCCGTCGCTCGGCCGCGCAAGCTACATCTTCAACCCGACCATCGAGGGCATCGAACAGGCCGGCGCCCTGCTTCTGATCGGCGCCAATCCGCGCCTCGAGGCTGCCGTCCTCAACGCCCGCATCCGCAAGCGCTTCCGCCGCGGCAACTTCCCGATCGGCGTGATCGGCGAAGTCAGCGAGCTGCGCTACGTCTACGACTATCTCGGTGCCGGCGCAGACACGCTTTCGGAGCTCGCATCGGGCGCCAACGCATTTGCCGACAAGCTGCGCGGCGCCAAGAACCCGATGATCATTGTAGGGCAGGGGGCTCTCTCCCGGCCGGACGGCGCGGCGATCCTTGCTGCCGCAGCCCAGCTGGCCGGTTCGGTCGGCGCGCTGACCGAAGAGTGGAACGGCTTTGCCGTCCTCCACACCGCGGCTGCCCGCGTCGGCGGCCTCGACCTCGGCTTCGTGCCGGGCGCGAATGGCGCTGATGCGAACGCCCAGCTTGCCGGCATGGACGTCCTCTTCCTGCTCGGCGCCGACGAACTCGACTTCTCCAAGAAGGGTGCCAAGTTCACCGTCTATATCGGCAGCCATGGCGATGCCGGCGCGCACAATGCCGACGTCATCCTGCCGGCCGCTGCCTATACCGAAAAGTCGGGCACCTGGGTCAATACCGAAGGTCGCGTCCAGATGGGCAACCGCGCCGGCTTTGCGCCGGGCGAGGCCCGCGAGGACTGGGCGATCATCCGCGCGCTGTCCGACGTGCTCGGCAAGAAACTGCCCTTCGATTCGCTGCAGGCCCTGCGTGCGAAACTTTATGCGGATTACCCGCATTTCGCTGCCATCGACGAGATCGCGGCCGGCTCCGTGAACGAAATTGCCGCACTCGGGCAAAAAGCCGGTGCGATGACGAAGTCCGGGTTTGCGTCGCCGATCAAAGACTTCTATTTGACGAACCCGATCGCTCGCGCTTCGGCCGTCATGGCTGAATGCTCGGCATTGGCCCGCAACAATTTCCAGGCTGCGGCGGAGTAATTTTGAACATGGATTCGTTCTTTTCCATCTACGTCTGGCCGGGCATCATCATGGTCGCGCAGTCTCTGCTGCTGCTGGTGTGCCTGCTCGTCTTCATCGCCTATATCCTGCTCGCCGACCGCAAGATCTGGGCAGCCGTCCAGCTGCGCCGCGGTCCGAACGTCGTCGGTCCCTTCGGCCTGTTCCAGTCCTTCGCCGACCTTCTGAAGTTCGTCTTCAAGGAGCCGATCATTCCGGCCGGCGCCAACAAGGCGGTCTTCCTGCTCGCACCGCTGGTTGCCGTGCTTCTCGCCCTGTCGACCTGGGCCGTGGTGCCGCTCGCAGACGGATGGGTGATTGCCAATATCAATGTCGGCATCCTCTATATCTTCGCGATCTCCTCGCTCGAAGTCTACGGCATCATCATGGGTGGCTGGGCTTCGAACTCGAAATATCCGTTCCTCGGCGCGCTCCGCTCGGCGGCCCAGATGGTTTCCTACGAAGTCTCGATCGGCTTCGTCATCGTCACCGTGCTCCTCTGCGTCGGGTCGCTGAACCTGACCGATATCGTCAATGCCCAGCATGACGGCCTCGGCACGATGATGGGCCTGCCGGCCTCGTTCCTCGACTGGCACTGGCTGGCTCTGTTCCCGATGTTCGTGGTGTTCTTCATCTCGGCGCTGGCCGAAACCAACCGCCCGCCCTTCGATCTTCCCGAAGCGGAATCGGAACTGGTCGCCGGCTTCATGGTCGAGTACGGCTCCTCGCCATACATGATGTTCATGCTCGGTGAATACGCGGCCGTCTGCCTGATGTGCGCGCTGACGACCATCCTGTTCCTCGGGGGCTGGCTGCCGCCGGTCGATATCTGGATCCTCAACTGGGTACCGGGCATCGTCTGGTTCATGCTGAAGTCGATGCTCGTCTTCTTCATGTTCGCCATGGTGAAGGCCTTCGTACCGCGCTACCGCTACGACCAGCTCATGCGCCTCGGCTGGAAGGTCTTCCTGCCGCTCTCGCTCGCCATGGTCGTCATTACCGCATTCGTGCTGAAGCTGATGGGATGGGCATGATCATGATCGTGAACATCTCCGTCCAAGCTTCTGGCATCATTGGAGAATAAACATGGCAAGTCTCGGCCAGGCCGTGAATTCGCTGTTCCTGAAGGAGTTCGTCGGGGCTTTCTTCCTGTCGATGCGCTACTTCTTCAAGCAGAAGGCGACGATCAACTATCCGTTCGAGAAGGGCCCGGTTTCCCCGCGTTTCCGCGGCGAGCATGCGCTGCGCCGTTATCCGAACGGCGAGGAGCGCTGCATTGCCTGCAAGCTCTGCGAGGCGATCTGTCCTGCCCAGGCGATCACCATCGAGGCCGGTCCGCGCCGCAACGACGGCACTCGCCGCACGGTGCGTTACGATATCGACATGGTGAAGTGCATCTATTGCGGCTTCTGCCAGGAAGCCTGCCCGGTGGATGCGATCGTCGAGGGCCCGAATTTCGAATTCTCGACCGAGACGCGCGAAGAACTCTATTTCGACAAGGCGCGTCTCTTGGAAAACGGCGACCGCTGGGAGCGCGAAATCGCTCGCAACATCGCAATCGACTCGCCCTACCGCTAAGGCGGGGTGATTTGTCCGGCGCCGCCCCCATTCAGCGGGCAGTGTGCCGGTGACATCTGGATGAAATGCCCGGCGCATATCACAAGGCCGGGTTTCGACGGGTAGGGGCATTTGTCCCGATCCCGGTTGAGGGACGAAAAGGCACCACGATGGGTCTGCAGGCAATCTTCTTCTATCTCTTCGCGTTCATCGCGGTGGCGTCGGCATTCATGGTCATCTCGGCCAAGAATCCGGTGCACTCTGTGCTGTTCCTCATTCTGGTGTTCTTCAACGCAGCCGGCCTCTTCCTGCTGACGGGCGCCGAGTTCCTGGCGATGATCCTGCTGGTCGTCTATATCGGCGCCGTCGCGGTTCTCTTCCTCTTCGTCGTCATGATGCTCGACATCGACTTTGCGGAACTGCGTTCGGGCGTGCTGCAATATGCGCCGATCGGCATGCTGGTCGGCCTGATCGTCGCAGCCGAACTGGTCGTCGTGATCGGCGGCAGCGTGCTGACGCCTGAAGCCGCCAAGGCGGTGACCATGCCGATCCCGAACCCGGCGAGCCGCACCAACACGGCCGCCCTCGGCGACGTGCTATATACGAATTATGTCTACTTCTTCCAGATCGCCGGCCTCGTGCTTCTGGTGGCGATGATTGGTGCGATCGTGCTGACGCTGCGTCACCGCACCCACATCAAGCGGCAGGATATTTCCGCGCAGGTAGCCCGTACGCCCGCGACCGCTGTCGAAGTGGTCAAGGTCAAGCCGGGCCAGGGCGTCTGAAGCGGGTAAAAGGAAAAAGAAAAATGGAAATCGGTCTTTCCCATTATCTCACGGTCAGCGCCATTCTCTTCACGCTCGGCGTTTTCGGCATCTTCCTGAACCGCAAGAACGTCATCATCATCCTGATGTCGGTGGAGCTCATCCTGCTCTCGGTCAACCTCAACATGGTGGCCTTCTCCTCCTTCCTGAACGACATCGTCGGCCAGGTCTTCGCATTGTTCATTCTGACCGTCGCCGCAGCGGAAGCCGCCATCGGTCTTGCAATTCTCGTCGTCTTCTACCGCAACCGCGGTTCGATCGCCGTCGAAGACGTCAATATGATGAAGGGCTGATCGGGTCATGATCTACAAGGCAATCGTCTTTCTTCCCCTGATCGGCTTCCTGATCGCCGGCCTGTTCGGCCGTTCGATCGGCGCAAAGGCCTCCGAATACGTCACCAGCGGCCTGATGATCATAGCTGCCGTGCTCTCCTGGATCGTCTTCTTCAACGTCGCGCTCGCCCATGGCGAGGCCGGCGAGGTGATCAAGGTTCCGGTGATGCGCTGGATCCAGTCCGGCGGCATCGACGTCGAATGGGCTTTCCGCGTCGATACGCTGACCGCCGTCATGTTCGTCGTCGTCAACACTGTCTCGACGCTCGTGCATGTCTATTCGATCGGCTACATGCATCACGACCCGCACCGGCCGCGTTTCTTCGCCTATCTGTCGCTCTTCACCTTCGCGATGTTGATGCTGATCACCTCGGACAACCTCGCCCAGATGTTCTTCGGCTGGGAAGGCGTCGGTCTGGCGTCCTACCTGCTCATCGGCTTCTGGTACAAGAAGCCGTCGGCATCGGCTGCCGCGATGAAGGCCTTCATCGTCAACCGCGTCGGCGACTTCGGCTTCGTGCTGGGCATTGCCGGCGTCTTCGTGCTGTTCGGCTCGATCAGCTTCGAAACGATCTTCGCCGCCGCCGCCACCTATCTGCCGGCCGCCGGTTCGCCGGAAGCGTCCCAGGCGATCGTCAACATCTTCGGCATGTCGCTCGACAAGGCGAACGCCGTCACCGTCGTCAGCCTGCTGTTGTTCATGGGCGCGATGGGCAAGTCGGCGCAGTTCCTGCTGCACACCTGGCTGCCGGACGCCATGGAAGGCCCGACCCCGGTTTCGGCGCTCATCCATGCCGCGACCATGGTCACCGCCGGCGTCTTCCTCGTCGCCCGCATGTCGCCGATCTTCGAACTGTCGCCCAACGCCCTGCTAGTCGTCACCATCATCGGCGCGATCACCGCCTTCTTCGCGGCGACCGTCGGTCTCGTCCAGAACGACATCAAGCGCGTCATCGCCTATTCCACCTGCTCGCAGCTCGGCTACATGTTCGTGGCCCTCGGCGTCGGTGCATACGGTGCTGCTATCTTCCACCTGTTCACCCACGCCTTCTTCAAGGCGCTGCTGTTCCTTGGCGCCGGCTCGGTCATCCATGCGGTCGATGGCGAGCAGGACATGCGCTACATGGGCGGCCTCAGGAAGCACATCCCGGTCACCTTTTGGATGATGACGATCGGCACGCTGGCGCTGACCGGCGTCGGCATCCCCGGCACGATGATCGGTTTCGCGGGCTTCTTCTCCAAGGACGTGATCATCGAAAGCGCCTATTCGTCGCATTCGCCGGCGGCAGGCTTCGCCTTCACACTTCTGGTCATCGCGGCTTTGTTCACCAGCTTCTATTCTTGGCGCCTTGCCTTCCTGACCTTCTTCGGCAGACCGCGCGCGTCGGCGGACGTCATGCACCATGTGCATGAATCGCCGATGGTCATGCTGGCGCCTCTCTACATTCTCGCTGCCGGCGCGGTTGTCGCGGGCGTGCTGTTCGAGGGGTATTTCTTCGGCCACGAATATACCGAGTTCTGGAAGGGCGCGCTGTTCACGCTTCCGGAAAACAAGATCCTCGAAGAGTTCCACCACGTGCCGGTTCTGGTTGCCTGGAGCCCGTTCATCGCCATGGCGGTCGGTTTCGTCACGGCCTGGTACTTCTACATCAAGTCGCCCTCGACGCCCCGTCGTTTGGCCGCTTCGCAGAAGGTCCTCTACGAGTTCCTGCTCAACAAGTGGTATTTCGACGAACTCTACGACTTCCTCTTCGTCCGCTCCGCCAAGGCGCTCGGCCGGTTCCTGTGGAAGAAGGGTGACGTCGGCGTCATCGATACCTACGGCCCGAACGGCGTCGCCGCCCGCGTGGTCGACGTCACCAACCGGGTGGTCAAGCTGCAGTCCGGTTACCTCTATCATTATGCGTTCGCGATGCTGATCGGTATCGCCGCCCTCGTCACCTGGATGATGCTCGGGAGCTCTATCTAATGACCGACTGGCCAATTCTCTCGACGGTCACCTTTCTGCCGCTGGTCGGCGTGCTGTTGCTGCTTCTGACACGGGAAGACGGCCCCTACGGGCGCCGCAACATCCTGAACGTCTCGCTGTTCACGACAGTCTTCACCTTCATCGTTTCGCTGTTCATCTGGATCGGCTTCGACAATTCGAATGCCGGCTTCCAGATGGTCGAGAAGCATAACTGGCTCGGCACGGGCATCTCCTACCATCTCGGTGTCGACGGCATTTCCATGCTGTTCGTCATCCTGACGACGTTCCTGATGCCGTTCTGCGTGCTTGCCAGCTGGACCTCGGTCGAGAAGCGCCTGAAGGAATACATGATCGCCTTCCTGCTTCTGGAAGTGGTCATGACCGGCGTCTTCGTCTCGCTCGACGTCGTGCTCTTCTACGTCTTCTTCGAAGCGACCCTGATCCCGATGTTCGTCATCATCGGCGTGTGGGGCGGCAAGGATCGCGTCTACGCGTCCTACAAGTTCTTCCTCTATACGCTGCTCGGCTCGGTGCTGATGATGCTCGCCATCATGGCCATGTACTGGCAGGCCGGCACGACCGACATTACCGAACTCCTGAAATACGGCTTCCCGGCCGGCATGCAGACCTGGCTCTGGCTCGCCTGCTTCGCCGCCTTCTCGGTCAAGATGCCGATGTGGCCGGTCCATACCTGGCTTCCGGACGCGCACGTCCAGGCCCCGACCGCAGGCTCGGTCATCCTGGCCGGCGTCATGCTGAAGCTCGGCGGTTACGGGATGATCCGTTTCTCGCTCGCCATGTTCCCGATCGCGTCGGAACATTTCGCGCCGCTGGTCTTCTCGCTGTCGGTCATCGCCATCATCTACACCTCGTTGGTGGCGATGATGCAGGACGACATCAAGAAGCTGATCGCCTATTCGTCCGTCGCCCATATGGGTTACGTCACCATGGGCATTTTTGCGGCCAATGTTCAGGGCCTGCAGGGTGCGATCTTCCAGATGCTGTCGCACGGCATCGTCTCCGGCGCGCTCTTCCTCTGCGTCGGCGTCGTTTATGACCGGCTCCATACCCGCGAGATCGCGGCCTATGGCGGCCTCGTCAACAACATGCCGAAATATGCCGTGGCTTTCATGATCTTCACCATGGCAAACGTCGGCCTGCCGGGCACGTCGGGTTTCATCGGCGAGTTCCTGACGATCATCGGCGTCTTCCGCGTCAACACCTGGGTCGCGCTCTTCGCTGCGACCGGCGTCATCCTCTCGGCCTCCTACGCACTCTGGCTCTATCGCCGGGTGATCTTCGGGGCGCTCGAGAAGGAAAGCCTGAAGGCGCTGCTCGATCTTTCCGGCCGCGAGAAACTGATCCTCTATCCGCTGATCGCGATCACCATCTTCTACGGCTTCTATCCGGCACCGATCTTCGATGCGACGGCAGCATCGGTAGACCTCGTGGTAAACAATTATTCCGCAGCCCTGGCAGCAGCGAAAACCCTTGCGCTGAACGCGCACTGAGACGGGACACGACTGGACATGACCGCTGAAATTCTCTCCCTAAGCCTGCAGCTCTCCATGCCGGAGATCATCCTGGCCGTGGGCGCGCTCGCTCTTCTGATGATCGGCGTCTTCTCCGGCGACAAGTCCGCGCCGACGGTGACCGGTCTTGCGGTGGCGCTGCTGGCCGTCGCCGGTCTCTGGCTGATCTTCATGCCCGGCGAGGGCGTGGCCTATGGCGGCGCCTTCAAGCTCGATGCCTTCGGCCGGTTCATGAAGGTGCTGGCGCTGATCGGCTCGATCACCGCCATGGTCATGTCGGTCGGTCATGCCAAGTCGGATCAGCTCAACCGTTTCGAGTTCCCGGTCCTGCTGGTGCTCTCGACGCTCGGCATGCTGCTGCTGATCTCCGCCAACGACCTGATCGCCTTCTATCTGGCGCTCGAATTGATGTCGCTGGCGCTCTACGTCATCGCCGCCTTCAATCGGGACAGCCTGCGTTCGACCGAAGCCGGCCTGAAATACTTCGTACTCGGTGCGCTCTCCTCCGGCATGATGCTTTACGGCATGTCGCTGGTCTATGGCTTCACCGGCAATACCGGCTTCGAAGGCATCGCCAAGGTTCTCTCCTCCGAGACCCGCGGCATGGGCCTGATCTTCGGCATGGTCTTCGTGCTCGCCGGTGCCTGCTTCAAGATTTCCGCCGTGCCGTTCCACATGTGGACGCCGGACGTTTACGAAGGCGCCCCGACCCCGGTTACCGCCTTCTTCGCGGCCGGTCCGAAGGTCGCCGCCATGGCGATCCTGGTGCGCATCGTTTCCGACGCCTTCCTGCCGATCGTCGCCGACTGGCGCCAGATCATCGTGTTCGTGGCGATCGCCTCGATGCTGCTCGGTTCGTTCGCCGCGATCGGCCAGCGCAACATCAAGCGACTGATGGCCTATTCCTCGATCGGCCACATGGGTTACGCGCTGGTCGGCCTTGCTGCCGGCTCCGAGACGGGCGTTTCCGGCGTCGTTCTCTACATGACCATCTACATGGTCATGACCTTGGGCACGTTCGCCTGCATCATGGCGATGCGCCGCAAGGAAGGCGGCAATGTCGAGAATGTCGACGATCTCGCCGGCCTGTCCTCGACCAAGCCGTTCATGGCGGTGGTCCTGACCGCGCTGATGTTCTCAATGGCCGGCATTCCGCCGCTCGCCGGCTTCTTCGCCAAGTATTTCGTCTTCGTGGCTGCGATCGAAGCCAAGCTCTATGCGCTGGCGATCATTGGCGTGCTCTCCTCGGTCGTCGGTGCCTACTATTACCTGCGCATCGTCAAGCTGATGTGGTTCGATGAAGCCAAGGGCGAGTTTGCCCGCATCTCCGGCGAACTGCGCCTCGTCTTCGGTCTTTCCGGTCTCTTCGTCGTAGCCTATGTGCTGATCGGCGGACCGATCGGGACGGCGGCGAGCGCCGCTGCGAAGTCCTTCTTCTGAGGATGCCGGGGGAACGGGACCGCTTCTCGCTCGATGCGTTTCGCCACGAGGCGCTCGACGAAGTCGGATCCACCAACAGCGAATGTCTCGCCCGCGCTCGCGCGGGCGATTCCGGTTTGTTATGGCTGACTGCGAAACGTCAGCTTGCCGGCCGTGGCCGGCGTGGCCGGGCCTGGACCTCGGAACCCGGAAATCTCTACGCTTCCCTGCTGCTGATCGATCCCGCGCCGCCGGAGCGCATCGGCTCTTTGCCGCTCGCTGTCGCTGTCGCGGTTCATGCTGCCATCAGGTCCGTCCTGCCCCCGGGCGGCGAGCCGCTCGATGTGAAATGGCCGAACGACATATTGATCGGCCGCAAGAAGACCTGCGGCATCCTGCTGGAGGGCGAGGGGCTGCCGGACGGCCGGCGCGCTCTTGTCATCGGCATCGGCATCAATATCCGTCATATGCCCGACCATGCAGCCTATGCGGTGACCCGGCTTGCCGACCACGGCGCCAACATCTCTCCGGACGAGCTTTTCGCGCATCTTTTCAGGGAGATGGCGGTGGTTCTGGAATCATGGAATGAGGGTCGGGGCACGCCTGAAATCAGCCGGCGCTGGCGTGAGATCGCCTGCGGCATCGGCGAAAAAATCACCGTCAACCTGCCGGACCGCTCGCTTGTCGGCACATTCGCAGGTATCGATGACAAGGGATTTCTGCTGCTCGACACCGGGCAGGGCTTGGCTGTGCCGATCGCCGCCGGTGATGTATTTTTTCAAGGAATGGAATAGACAAAGAAAATGGCCAAGCAAGAAGAACTGGTGTTTCTGCCGCTGGGCGGCGTGGGCGAGATCGGCATGAACCTCGCCCTCTACGGCTATGGAACGCCGGAGAAGCGCCAGTGGATCATGGTCGATTGCGGCGTGACCTTTCCGGGGCCGGAACTGCCGGGCGTCGATCTCGTGCTGCCCGATATCCGTTTCCTCGCCAGCCAGCGCAGCAACCTCAAGGCGATGATCATCACCCACGCCCATGAGGACCATTACGGCGCCATGAACGACCTCTGGCCGGGCCTCAACGTGCCCGTTTATGCCTCGCCGTTCACCGCCGGCATGCTGGAGGCCAAACGTGACTATGAAGGTTCGCGCGCCGAAATTCCGGTGACGATCTTCAAGGCGGGCGACCGCATCAATGTCGGCCCGTTCGAGATCGAGGCCGTCGGCGTCAACCACTCGATCCCCGAGCCGATGTCGCTGGTCATCCGCACTCCGCTCGGCAATGTCGTCCATACCGGCGACTGGAAGATCGATCACGCGCCGTCGCTCGGGCCGCTCACCGACGAAGCCCGTTTCCGCAAGCTCGGCGACGAGGGCGTGCTGGCGCTGATGTGCGACTCGACCAATTCCATGCGCGAGGGCGTTTCGCCTTCCGAGGAGGAAGTCTCCGAAGGCCTGCGCAAGATCATAGAGGCCGCCGAGGGCAGGGTGGCGATCACCACCTTCTCGTCGAATGTCGGCCGCATCCGCTCGATCGCCCAGGCCGCGGACGCCGCCGGCCGCGAGGTCCTGCTGCTCGGTTCCTCGCTCAAGCGCGTCGTCAACGTCGCCCGCGATATCGGCATCATGGAAGGTTTGAAGCCCTTCATCGCCGAGGACGAATACGGTTATATCCCGCGCGACAAGATCGTGGTGATCCTGACCGGCAGCCAGGGCGAACCCCGCGCCGCCCTTGCCAAGATCGCCCGGGACGAGATGCGCCACGTGGCGCTGACCTCGGGCGATACGGTTGTCTTCTCCTCGCGCACCATTCCCGGCAAC
>Ga0102590_1001878_pt1 | contig 28080 bp, 24 predicted proteins | sample AraplaMF_Col_mMF_FD_76859 | JGI IMG/M metagenome (GOLD analysis project Ga0102590, IMG submission 76859) | Arabidopsis root microbial communities from the University of North Carolina, USA - plate scrape MF_Col_mMF | ecosystem: Host-associated > Plants > Roots > Endosphere | place: USA... | reverse complement strand
AGGCTGCGCAGCACGATGACGTTGGGCCGTATCACCGCGTCCTGGACGACGCTCGGTTCGTTCTCGGCGTCGGCGAACTCCAGGAACGACTCGTCGATCACCACCAGGTCCAGGTCCGCCATCGCGTCCATGAACTGCACCAGTGCCTGGCGGGGCACGAACCCGCCGTCGGGGTTGTTCGGATTGCAGACGACGGCGACGCGGGTGCCGCGCTTTCGGATGAACTCGGCGTACTGGGCCAGGTCCAGGGCGAAACCGCTGGACTCCTGGAGCGGGAACATGTCGACGCGTTTGCCGGTCTCCATGGGCTGGTCGGTCCAGCGGCCGAATGTGGGGACGGGGACGGCGAGGGACTCGCGGACCAGCAGATGGTCGATCCAGGTGATCAGTTCGGTCGAGCCGTTGCCCATCGCCACACAACTCGGAGGCAGCTGGAGCAGGTTGCACAGCTCGGCCGTGATCGTGTCGGCGCTGCTCGGATAGTAGGTGATGATCTCGCGCAGCCGGCCCGCCAGTTCGTCGAACATGGCGGGCGTGGGGAAGTAGGGGTTGCAGGGGATGCAGAAGTCCACGGGACCCGTTCCGTCGCCGCCCTCGCGCGTCAGCGCCGCCATCGAGGGACTGTGCGCCGCGGTACCGCGGAACAGCGAGGTGACGGTGTCGCCCATGGAACCTCCGTATGAGGCGGGCCCGGTGGGGACGGCGGGCCCGTCGTCTGTGGGTGGCCCGCGCGGGGGAGCGCGGGCCACCCAGTCATACGGACGGGGGAGGGACGGTGTTCAACTCGTGTGAAGCCGGTGTGATTTCCGGAACCGATCCCTCCGGTGAGGTGTCACGCGCCGAACGAGTGAATCGTCGTCGTCCGGTACGTCTGGCCGGGCCGCAGCACGGTCGACGGCCACGACGGCTCGTTCGGGGAGTCCGGGAAGTGCTGGGTCTCCAGGCACAAGCCATCGCCCTGCCGGTAGGTGCGGCCGGAGGTGCCGACGAGGGTGCCGTCGAGGAAGTTCCCGGAGTAGAACTGCAGGCCCGGCTGGTCGGTGGCGATCTTCAGGGTGCGGCCGGAGCGCGGGTCGCGCAGAGTGGAGATGTGCACCGGCTTCGCCGTGACGCCTTTGTCGAGCACCCAGTTGTGGTCGAAGCCCTTGGCCTGCACCTGCTGGGGGTGGCCCGCGCGGATGTCCCGGCCGACCGGCTTGCTCTTACGGAAGTCGAAGGGGGTGCCGGAGACCTTCGCCAGTTCGCCCGTGGGGATCAGGCCCGTGTCGGTGGGCGTGTAGCGGGAGGCGGCGATCGTGAGCTCGTGGTCCTCGATGGTGCCGCTGCCCTCGCCGGCGAGGTTCCAGTACGTGTGGTTGGTGAGGTTGACGACTGTCGGCTTGTCGGTGGTGGCCTCGTAGTCGATGCGCCAGTCGCCGTCCCGGTTCAGTGTGAAGGTGACCTTGGTCCTGAGCGTGCCCGGATAGCCCATCTCGCCGTCGACGCTGGTGTAATACAGGTGCAAGCCCACGTCCGAGCCGGAAGTGAAGCCCTCGACGTCCCACACCTTGGTATTGAAGCCCTTGGCGCCGCCGTGCAGGCTGTTCACGCCGTCGTTGACGTTCAGCTGGTACTTCTTGCCGTCCAGGGTGAACTGGCCCTTGGCGATGCGGTTGCCGTAGCGGCCGATCGTGGCGCCGAAGAATGTGGTGCCGGCGACGTAGGCCGCGAGGTTGTCGTAGCCGAGCGAGACGTTGGCGTAGCGGCCGTGCCGGTCGGGGATCTCCAGGGACTGGATGATGCCGCCGTAGGACAGGACCTTCAGCCGGGTGCCGCCGTTCTGCAGGGACCAGCGGTAGATCTTCGTACCGTCATCCAGCTTGCCGAAGAGCTCCTTCAGCGGCTTCCTGCCTCCGGGGGCGGCCTCGGCGGTGCCGGTGCCGAGGGTGGTCGCGGCGATGCCCGCTGCCGCGGCGCCCGCGATGACTGTGCGTCTGTTCAGTTCCATGTGCGGCTCCCGTGAAGGGTGGGGCCCCGTCGTCACGACGGGGCCCGAGCTGACGTGTTACGAACCGGACTTGCGCTTGTTCCACACGTCGAAGCCGACCGCGGCCAGCAGGGCGAGGCCCTTGATGACCTGTTGCCAGTCGGTGCCGACGCTGAGGAGGTTCATGCCGTTGTTCAGCACGCCGAGGACGAGACCACCGATGATCGCGCCGAGGACGGTTCCCACACCGCCGCTCATCGACGCGCCACCGATGAACGACGAGGCGATGGCCTCGAGTTCGAAGTTCAGCCCCGCCTTCGGAGACGCCGCGTTCAGCCGGGCTGCGACCACCAGACCCGCCAGGGCCGCAAGCACGCCCATGTTCACGAAGACGTAGAAGGTGACCTTCTTGTCCTTGACGCCGGACAGCTTCGCCGCCGGCAGGTTGCCACCGATGGCGTAAATGTGCCGGCCGAAGACGGCGTTGCGCATGACATAGCCGTAGCCGACCACCAGCAAGCCGAGGATGAGCAGAATGATCGGCGCGCCCTGGTAGCTGGCGAGCAGCAGCGTGACCGCGAGGATGGCGATGGTGATGGACGCGAGCTTGAGCAGGAAAGCGTTGCGCGGCAGCACGTCCAGCGCGAACTCCTGCTCACGCCTGCGGTCGCGAACCTCTTGGTAAACAACGAAGGCCAGCAGCGCGATGCCGAGAAGCAGCGTGAGGTTGTGGTAGTTGGTCTTTGGGCCGACCTCCGGCAGGAAGCCGTTGCCAAGCTTCTGCAGGCCGTCGGGGAACGGGCCGAGCGTCTGGCCTTGCAGGAAGATCTCTGTCAGACCGCGGAAGAGGAGCATGCCGGCCAGGGTCACGATGAAGGACGGTATGCCGAGATACGCGATCAGATAGCCCTGCACTGAGCCCGCGATTGCGCCGAGCACCAGGCACAGCACGAGGGCGAGGGGCCAGGCCACATGGTGCTGGACCGTCAGCACGGCCGCCGTCGCGCCGACGAACGCGGTCAGTGAGCCGACCGACAGGTCGATGTGGCCCGCGATGATCACCAGCATCATGCCGATCGCGAGGAGCAGGATGTAGCTGTTCTGCAGCACCAGGTTGGAGACGTTGCGTGGCAGCAGCAGGTCCCCGCCGGTCCACACCTGGAACAGGACCACGATCAGACCGAGCGCGATCAGCATGCCGTACTGCCGCATGTTGCGCTTCAGGCCGCCCAACATCAGCTGCAGCAGGCCCTCACCGGAGGTGGACCCCCCGCTCTTGCCGGGCGGCGCCGGGGCCGGGACCTTGTCCGTCACATCCGTGCTCATCGGGTTACCTCTTTGTCCTTCGTCATCTGGCGCATCAGCACTTCCTGCGTGGCCTCGGCCCGCGGAACCTCGCCTGTGAGCCGCCCGGCGGCCATGGTGTAGATGCGGTCGCACATGCCGAGCAGCTCGGGCAACTCGGAGGAGATGAAGACGACCGCCTTGCCCTCGGCCGCCAGCTGGTCGATGACCGTGTAGATCTCGTACTTGGCGCCCACGTCGATGCCGCGCGTGGGCTCGTCCAGGATCAGCACCTCGGGACCCGCGAAGATCCACTTGCTGAGAACGACCTTCTGCTGGTTGCCGCCGGACAGCTTGCCCACCGGCTCGAAGACGGTCGGCGCCTTGATGTTCATCGACCTGCGGAAGCGCTCGGCGACCTGGCGCTCCTCGTGCTCGTCGACCACGCCCCGCTTGGCGACCTTGGTCAGGGCCGTCAGCGAGATGTTGCGGTTGATGGTGTCGATGAGGTTGAGGCCGTAGTGCTTGCGGTCCTCGGTGACGTAGGCGATGCCGTGCCCAACCGCCTCCGCCACAGTCTTTGTACGGATCTCCTTGCCGTCTTTCAGGACCGTGCCGCTCGCGTGACGGCCGTAGGCGCGCCCGAAGACGCTCATCGCCAGTTCGGTCCGGCCTGCGCCCATCAGGCCCGCGATGCCGACGATCTCACCGCGCCGGACGTTGATCGACACGTCGTCAACCACCTTGCGCGCCTGGTCGATCGGGTGGTGGACGGTCCAGTTGCGGATCTCCAGCGCGGGGGCCGCCTCCACCTTGCCTTGGTACGGCGTGCGTTCGGGGAAGCGGTGGTCGAGGTCGCGGCCGACCATGCCCGAGATGATCCGGTCCTCGGTGGTCTCCGGCGCCTTGACGTCGAGGGTCTCGATGGACTGGCCGTCGCGCAGGATCGTCACCGAGTCGGCCACCCGCCGGATCTCGTTCAGCTTGTGGGAGATGATGATCGAGGTGATGCCTTGCTTCTTCAAGTCGAGGATGAGGTCCAGGAGTTTACCGCTGTCCTCGTCGTTCAGCGCTGCGGTGGGTTCGTCGAGGATGAGCAGCTTCACCTTCTTCGACAGCGCCTTGGCGATCTCCACCAGCTGCTGTTTGCCCACGCCGATGTCGGCGATTCGGGTCTCCGGGTGGTCGTTTAGGCCGACCCGGCGCAGCACCTCGGTGGCGTGCTTGAGCGTCTCGTTCCAGTTGATCAGCCCGTGCGAGGCGTGCTCGTTGCCGAGGAAGATGTTCTCCGCAATCGAGAGGAACGGTACGAGCGCCAGCTCCTGATGGATGATCACGATGCCGCGATGCTCGCTCGCCCGGATGTCCTTGAACTCGCAGACCTCACCCTCGAAGAGGATGTCGCCCTCGTAGGTGCCGTGAGGATGGACGCCGGAGAGCACCTTCATCAAGGTGGACTTCCCAGCGCCGTTCTCGCCGCAGATGGCATGGACCTCGCCCTGACGGACCGCCAGTGTGACGTCCGACAGCGCTTTGACGCCGGGAAAGGTCTTGACGATCGAGCGCATTTCCAGGACGGGTCCCGCCATGGTGTGCCCTTTCAATCTGTAGGTGTGACCAGCAACGACAAGGACCTACTGGAGCTCGCTCGCCTTGTAGTAGCCGGTGTCGACGAGTTCCTTCTGGTAGTTGGTCTTGTCGACGCTCACCGGCTGGAGCAGCATGGCGGGGACCACCTTGGTGCCGTTGTCGTAGGTCTTGGTGTCGTTGACCTGCGGCTTCTTGCCGTTGAGGACGTCGTCGACCATGGTCGCGGCGACGTCGGCGAGCTTGCGAAGGTCCTTGTAGACGGTCTGCGACTGCTGGCCCGCGATGATCGACTTCACCGAGGCGAGCTCCGCGTCTTGACCGGTGATGACGGGCAGCGGCTTGCTCGAGGAGCCGTAACCGTCCGACTTCAGCGCGGAGATGATGCCGATGGAGATGCCGTCGTACGGCGAGAGCACGGCGTCGACCTTGCCGCTCTTGTAGGAGGAGGTGAGGATGTCCTCCATGCGCTTCTGGGCGGTGGTGCCGTCCCAGCGCAGCGTGGTGACCTGGGTGAGCTTGGTCTGGCCCGACTTGACGACGAGCTTCTTCTTGTCGATGTACGGCTGCAGCACGCTCATCGCGCCGTTGAAGAAATACTTGGTGTTGTTGTCGTCGTTGGAGCCAGCGAACAGCTCGATGTTGAAGGGACCCTTGCCGTCCTTCAGCCCCAGCTTGTCGACGAGGTAGTTGGCCTGCAGCTCACCGACCTTGGTGTTGTCGAAGGAGGCGTAGTAGTCGACGTTCTTGGTGCCTAGGATGAGGCGGTCGTAGGAGATCACCGGAATCTTGGCGTCTGCGGCCTGCTGCAGCACGTTGTTCAGCGACTTGTTGTCGATGGCCGCGATGATCAGGCCCTTGACCCCCTGGGTGATGAGGTTCTCGATTTGCGAGACCTGCTGGTCCGGGTCGTCCTCGCCGTAGACCAGCTTGGTCTTGTAGCCCTTGGCCGTGAGGTCCTTGACGACGTTGTTGCCGTCCGAGATCCAGCGCTCGGAGGACTTGGTCGGCATCGCGATGCCGATGGTGCCGCCCTTGGCGCTGCCCTTGTCCTCCTTGCTGCCGCCTTCGCTGTTCTGACCGCAGGCGGTCAGCGTGAGGGCGAGGGAGGCGGCTCCGGCAATGAGGGTGAGGGCGCTTCTACGAGTGCGCATGGTGATCAGTCCTTGTTCTTCTCGTCGTTGAGAGGGGCAGCCGGCGGTCGGTCGCCGGTGGGGAAGCGATGCAACGAGCCGGGCAGCCTGGAGCCGAGCGGCGCCATGTCGCCGTCCGCGCCGTGCCGGGCGAGCAGGTCGAGAGCGAGCCGGCCGCGCCGCACCCGCTCCCGGGCGGTGTCCAGGGTCAGGTCCCGCAGATGGGTGCCGTACGGGTAGATGCCGGGCGCCCTGGACAGACCGAACTTCAGATACAGCGGTGCGCCGCGCCGGATGAGCTCGGCGACCTCGTACATCCGCACATAGCCTCCGAGGTCGTCGGGGGCCTCGATGTACATGTCCATGGGAGCGGCGGAGACCCTCCGGATCTCCGTCAGGTGATCGAGCGTCAGATCACTCGGCACGTTCACGGAGTCGGCGCCGAGGTGCTCGAAGACGGCGTACGACGCCGGGTTGACCGGACCGATGAGCGCGGACACCTTGAGGGTGGTGTCGGCCGGGATGATCCCCGCCGTGCGTGCCCGGTGCAGGGTCCACAGCACGCCCTCGTCGGCCACGAGCAGGCACTTGACGCCGAGTTCGGTGGCCCGCACGGCGTCCTCGACACAGCCGGCGACGGCGTCGTGGCCGCGGGCGCGCAGCCCGGCCCCGCGCGAGTCCGAGCGTACGGAGGCGCCGGTGTCCCAGGTGCCGCGCGGCCCGGTGAACAGACACAGCTCGATGTCGCGTTCACCGGTGGCCTCGACCATCTCGGTGATCTCGGAATCGGTCAGCATCCACACGCCGCTGCCTTGGCTGATGCGGTGGATGGGCACGTCCAGCCTGGAGGACTCCTTGAGGACCACCGCCAGTGCCTCGGGGCCCTCGCACGAGGGGATCTCGGTGCGCCAGCGCCCGCCTCCGGGGAATGTGTGAGGGGAGGCGTCGGCGGGGGAGAGAGCGGGCGCGCCGAGGCCGAGCGCGGCGAGGACCTGCTCACCGGGCCTGCGGGCTGCCGTAGCGGGGTGGGTCACAGGGCGTCCTTCATGTTCGGTATTTCGGACAAGGTTCGCGACTCTGGATGTGAAGAGACTTGTGGTGGTACACCGGCACGGAGCACGTCGGGTGACTCCGTACCGGCGCACGGTCCGGGAGACGTCACGGTCGCAGCAGGACCTTGCCGACCTTCGGATCGCCGGCTCCCACCAGCTCGATGGCCTGGGAGAACTCGGCGAGGGGCAACTCGTGGGTGACCAGCGGCAACGGATCGAGCAGTCCGGCGCCGAAGACCCGTACCGTGTGCGCCCAGGCGTCCGGCGGCGCCCCGAACACGGTGTGCACCTCCAGCTGCCGTACGACGAGATCGGTGGGGTCGAGGCCCTCGGCGCCCGGCGCCGGGATGCCGGTGAGGACCAGGCGTCCGCCGCGCCTGAGCAGGGAGGCCGCGGTGCGCGCGGCGGACGCGGACCCGGCGGTCTCGACGACGACGTCGAAGTCGGGGGTGAGTTCCTGGTCCTTGGTGCGGAAGCCGGTGGCCCCGAACCGCCGGGACAGCGCCTCGCGGTCGGTCCCGGAACCCACCACCAGCAGTTCGGCAGGGGAGGCGGCCTTCAGGAACTGCACGGCGAACATGCCGAGCGTGCCGGTGCCGACGACCGCGACCCGCTCGCCGGGCCGGGCGTTCGCCTTCAGCGCGGCGGCCGCGACGCAGGCGGCCGGCTCCAGGAGGGCCGCGGCCGTCAGGTCCGCGTCCTCCGGCAGCACGTGCAGCAGCCGGGCCGGCAGTGTGAGCGTGGCGGCCATGGCGCCCGGCCGGGTGAAGCCGGTCTCCTCGTAGCCGGCGGTGCACAAGGTGGTCTCACCGGCGTGGCAGCGGTCGCAGACCTGGCAGTTGCGGAAGCCCTCCCCGACCACTTTGCGGCCGACCAGGCCCTCGGGCACCCCGGCGCCGACCGCCCGGACCGTGCCCGACCACTCGTGGCCCGGGGTGAGGGGGTAACGGACGTACCCCTCGGGCCGGTTGCCCTGGTACACCTCGCGGTCGCTGCCGCAGATGCCGACGGCATGCACGCCCACCAGCGCCTCGCCGGGTCCCGGCGCGACGGGGTCGTGGGGTACCAGCCGGTGCGCGCCCGGTGCCTCGACGACGACCGCGGTGCTCACTTCGTCCCCTTGGGCTTGCGCTGCTCCCAGCCGTCGGCCCACAGGTCGAACCGGGCCTGCTGCTGGGGGAACTCGGCCGCGGCGTCGATGTCCAGCTCGACACCGAGCCCAGGGGCGTCGGAGAGGTGGAAGTAGCCGTCGACGACCTCGGGGGCGCCCTTGACCACCTTCTTGATCTCCGCGTCCGCGAAGTCGTTGAAGTGCTCGAGGATCTTGAAGTTCGGGGTGGTGAAGCCGACCTGGAGGGAGGCCGCGGTGAGGACGGACCCGCCCACGTTGTGCGGGGCCACCAGCATGTAGTGGGTCTCGGCGGTCGCGGCGAGCTTCCGGGTCTCCCAGATGCCGCCGATGTGGCCGACGTCCGGCTGGATGATGTCGACGGCCTGGCTCTCGAACAACTCGCGGAACTCGATGCGGTCGTGGATCCGCTCACCGGTGGCGACCGGCAGGTCCACCTTCCCGGCCACCTTCTCCAGCGCCTTGAGGTTCTCCGGCGGGACCGGCTCCTCCAGCCAGGCCGGCTCGAAGGGCGCGAGCTCGCGGGCCAGCCGGACGGCGGTGGCGGGGGAGAAGCGGCCGTGCATCTCCAGCATCAGCTCGGTGTCGGGCCCGATGGCATCCCGCACCGCCTCGATGAGGGAGACGGAGTAGAGGGTCCGGTCGTGGTCGAGCTCGAAGTGTCCGGTGCCGAACGGGTCGATCTTCAGAGCCTTGTAGCCGCGGGCGACGACCTCCTGGGCGGCCTTGTGATACGCGTCGGGGGTCCGCTCGGTGGTGTACCACCCGTTGGCGTACGCCTTGACCCGGTCGGTGACCTTTCCGCCGAGGAGCTGCCAGACGGGGACGCCGAGGGCTTTGCCCTTGATGTCCCAGCAGGCCATCTCGACGACCGCGATACCGGACATGACGATCTCGCCCGCGCGTCCGTAGTCGCCGTACTTCATCCGACGTACGAGGTCTTCCACGGCGAACGGATCGGAACCGAGAATGTGGTTGGCCTCCGCCTCCCGCAGATAGCCGATCAGCGCGTCGGTGTGGCCCAGCATCCGGGTCTCGCCGACTCCGGTGATGCCCTCGTCGGTGTGCACCTGGACGTATGTCAGGTTGCGCCACGGCGTCCCGACCACGTGTGTGCTGATTCCGGTGATGCGCACGGCAGTTGCCCCTTGCTGCGTCGTCGGTGCTTCGTCGGCCCAGACGGTCTGTTCGAAATTTCGTCATGCGTTCGAAATGCTGGCGTGACATTAAGGAGGGGGCGGTGGGGGTGTCAATGGGCTGTGCGCATAACGGTTTCGGCAAGGGTTTCGACCACCGCGTCGCACGCCGTGTTCAACTTGCCACACCGTAACGAGCGATTCCGCACACAACTTTCACAGCTGCCCCTAGGAACGTTACCTGCGAGGAACTTAGTCTTCCCGCGTCATGGACTACTGCCACCCGTGCCGAAGGCACCTCAACGGCGCCCTCGCCTGCCCGGGGTGCGGCACGCCGGTCGACGAACTACGCACGCACGCCCGCACGGATGCGGCCGACGCGCATGCCGACGGCCGCGACGACGACCAGGGATACGACGGCACCGACAGCTCCGACGGAGCCGAACCGCCGGACGAGGACGAGCCGGCGGCGTCCGGGCGGGCGCATAGCCGGCGACGGTCGCAGCGCCGCGGGCCCTCCGGCGACGCCGACGACGCCTCGGTCGGGCGGTCGGGTCGTCGCGACCGCAAGGCCGCGGCCCATCGGCGGCGCCGTAGGCGCGTGCTGTTGGTGGGTGCCGGACTGCTGCTGGCCGCAGGCGCGCTGAGCCTCGCCGAACTCGGCATAGAGGCACCCGGGACCACACCCAAGACCGCGTCCGCCGGGGACGAGACGGCGGACGGCGGTGCCGCCGCGAAGGAGAGCGCCACGCCGTCCGGCGGCGGTGCCGGGGGTGCGGCCTCGCCTTCCTCCTCGATCTCCGTGTCCCCGTCGGCGTCGGAGTCCGCCAAGGACAAGAAGGACAAGGACAAGGAGACAGACGCGGCCACGCCGTCGGCGACCGCGACGAGCCTTCCGCCCCGCTCGAACCCGGCCCCCTCGATCACGCCGTCGTCCGCGCCGAGTTCGGCTCCGTCGAGCCGTCCTCCGGCGTCGAGCCCGACTCCGCACCCGTCGCCAACGAAAACCTGCAACCGTTTCCTGTGGTGGTGCACGTAGTACCGGTGCGAGGCGCGCATCCGGGGGCCGCACGGTCCGTCCGGAGTACGAGGGCGGTGCGGTAGAGGCTGCGGTGCGCCGCCGGCCGAACTCCCCCCGGGGCGGTGCCCGGCGCCGGGCTATGCCTCCAGCATCCGGTGCAGCAGGTCCCGCAGCGACAGACGTTCGTCGTCCGACAGCCCCGCCAGGGGCTCGCGGGCGAAGTTCAGCGAATCACGCAGCCCGCGCGCCAGCCGGCTGCCCTCCTCCGTCGCCGCCGCCAGCTTCACGCGGCGGTCGGCCGGGTCCGGGCGCCGTTCCACGAGCCCTCGGGCCTCCAGCCGGTCCACGATCCCGGTGACATTGGACGGCTCGCACTTCAGCTTCTGGGCGAGCCGCCGCATCGGCAGCGGCTCCAGCGACAGAAGGCTCAGCAGTCGTGCCTGGGCCCCGGTCAGCGCGTGCTCGGCCGCCGCCTCCTCGTACTCCTCGTGGTAGCGGGCCACGACCGCACCGATCAGTTCCACGACCTCCAGGGTCAGCGGGTCTATGCGGGGTGTCTTCTGCGTGGCCATGCGGTCCATGCTACCTCTTTACTTGACAGCATGAAATATTCAGGAGCATGGTTGTTTCAGGTACTGAAGTATTCGGATCGCAACCCTGACGAGAGGCGCCATGAGCGACACCCCCACCCTCCCCGCCGTCAGCCGTGAATGGCATCTGCTCAGCCGCCCGGTCGGCTGGCCCGAGGCCGAGGACTTCGCCCTCGTCGAGGCGGAGCTCCCGCAGCCGGGCGAGGGCCAGGTCCTGGTGCGGAACACGTATGTGTCCGTCGACCCGTACATGCGCGGCCGTATGAGCTCCGCCAAGTCGTATGCCGCGCCGTACGAGCTGAACCGGCCGATGCAGGGCGGTGCGGTGGGCGAGGTCGTCGTCTCCCGTGCCGAGGGGATCGAGGCCGGCGACCATGTGCTGCACTTCCTCGGCTGGCGCGAGTACGCCGTCGTGGACGCGGCGCAGGCCGTCAAGGTCGACGCCGACGCGGCGCCGCTGTCCACGTACCTGGGTGTGCTGGGCATGACGGGGCTCACCGCGTACGCCGGTCTGCTGCGGACCGCGGCGTTCAAGGAGGGCGACTCCGTCTTCGTGTCGGGTGCGGCAGGAGCCGTCGGCAGCCAGGTGGGCCAGATCGCCAAGCTGAAGGGCGCTTCGCGGGTCGTCGGCTCGGCCGGATCCGACGAGAAGGTCAAGCTCCTGGTCGAGGAGTACGGCTTCGACGCGGCCTTCAACTACAAGAGCGGGCCTGTGAGCCGGCAGCTGCGCGAGGCGGCTCCCGACGGCGTCGACGTGTACTTCGACAACGTCGGCGGTGAGCACTTGGAGGCGGCCATCGGGTCCCTCAACCGGGGCGGCCGCGTCGCCGTCTGCGGCATGATCTCCGTCTACAACGACACCGAGCCCTCCCCGGGTCCGAGGAACCTCGCCCGCCTGATCCAGACCCGTGGCCGCATCGAGGGCTTCCTGGTCGGGGACCACTACGACCTGCAGCCGCAGTTCGTCCGGGAAGTCGGCCCCTGGGTCCGCTCCGGCGAGCTCAAGTACCGCGAGACCGTGGTCGAGGGCATCGAGAACAATCTGGAGGCGTTCTTCGGCGTCCTGCGCGGTGACAACATCGGGAAGATGATCGTCAAGCTCTGACGGACGATTTCACCGTGACGCCTGCCGGATCAGGGTCGTTCGATACGACGGGGCCGCACCCTTGGACGTGGGGTGCGGCCCTCCGGCTTCCCCGCCTTGTGCCCGTGAGGACGGGGGCAAGGCGAGCCGTCGTCGCAGAAGAACTGCGACGACGGCCCTTCCGGTGAGCTGCTTGCCGATGGCTACTGGTCGTTGCAGATCACGTACGCCTGGAACCCGCCGCCGAGGACGGTGGCGGATGCCGTCGTCTGCCATCCGGTGGCCGGGCCGGACTGAGTGCCCACGCCTACGGGCACCGGATTGTTGGCGGTGACATTCAGAGGCGCCAGGACACCGGTAGCGATGTAGCCGCCACCGGTCGCGATATCGGCCCCCAAACACTGGGCGGTTGACTGCACGCCCAACCCCACGGCGTTGTTGCCCTTGATGACGTAGTTACTCAGGACCGCCCCCCCTACGGCGCCCTGTGCTCCGGTGGCGCCCTGTGCTCCTGTGGCGCCCTGCGTTCCTGCGGCGCCTTGCGCGCCGGTGGCGCCCTGGGCTCCTGTGGCGCCCTGCGTTCCTGCGGCGCCTTGCGCGCCGGTGGCGCCCTGTGCTCCGGTGGCGCCCTGTGCGCCGGTGGCACCCTGAGCGCCGGTACCGGTGGCACCCTGGGAACCCTGTGTTCCCGGAACGCCCTGGGGACCTTGTGCCCCGGGAACGCCCTGTGTGCCCGCAGGACCTTGCGGGCCCCCCGCAGGACCCTGCGGCCCCTGGGTGCCGACACCCGTGGCACCCTGTGGGCCCTGGACGCCCGGCACACCCTGCGGGCCCTGGAAGCCGCGTGGACCCTGAGGGCCGCGATCGTGGTCGCGGTCGTTGGCCCTGACCGTCGTAGCACCGTTCGGCCCCGGCAGCCCCAGGCTGTGCTGGGAGCCCGAACGCTGGACGGCATCGGCGATGGCCACCGTGCTCGGGACGACGTTGAGCACCGCAGCGAGGGTGCCTGCCGAAACCAGGGTGACGGTTCTCACCCGGTTGCGGCCGATGGTTTTACGGTTCACCAGACATCCTTCCGTGAAGAACATTGGAGTGGGCCGTGGCCGCCCGTGCGAGGCAGGCCGAGGAGCCCGCGTGGTTGCCGCGGAAACACCAGGCGCCCGGAGAAGGCTCACGCCTTCACTGCGGGCGACGGCAATGCGATCGAATGGTGTGTTTGTGCGGCGTTCGTGGAGAGTTACGGACGGCGTCATTGTTCACAAACGATCAGGTCCGGCTCATTCGCGGCCCGCCCCGGACAGGCAAGATCACCCGAGTGGCAGGGTGGAGAAATGGAAACCTGCCGCTCATTCGGCTGCAGTCCTGGGCCGGATGGCGGAGGGGTTGGTATCCATAAAGGCTTGACCGACTGCAAATTGCGGCTCGTGTCAGCGTATTGAAGGTGCGTCAGGCTCCTCTATGGTGACGCCATGCGTGGAATTCTGCTGGCAGGCGGCACCGGCTCGCGACTCTGGCCGCTGACCCGATCCGTTTCCAAACAGCTTCTGCCGGTGTTCGACAAGCCCATGGTCTATTACCCGCTTTCCACACTGGTGTTGGCGGGGGTGAGTGAGATCCTCGTCATCACGACCCCGGGCGATCAGGAGCAGTTCCGCTCGCTGCTCGGCGACGGAAGCCAGTTGGGTCTGCGCATCGACTATGTGACGCAGGAGCGCCCCGAGGGCATCGCCCAGGCTTTTCTGCTGGGTTCCGAATTCATCGGGGACGAATCCGTCGCGCTGATCCTGGGTGACAACATCTTTCATGGATCGGGCCTCGGTGCCCGGTTGGCGCACGAGGACGGGATGCGCGGCGGCCAGGTGTTCGCCTACCAGGTCGCAAACCCGTCGGCCTACGGTGTGGTCGAGTTCGACGAGCAGGGCCGTGCGCTCTCCATCGAGGAGAAGCCCGCCCGGCCGAGATCCCCGTACGCCGTGCCCGGGCTGTACTTCTACGACAGCCGGGTCGTGGAGATCGCCCGCCGGCTGCGGCCCAGCGCACGCGGCGAGTTGGAGATCACGGACCTCAACCGCGTCTACCTCGACGCCGGGGAACTCCGCGTCACCCGGCTCGACCGGGGCACCGCCTGGCTGGACACGGGGACCTTCACCTCCATGGTGCAGGCCTCGGAGTTCGTCCGGGTGATCGAGGAGCGCCAGGGTCTCAAGGTCGGCTGTGTCGAGGAGGCGGTCTGGCGGGTCGGACTGATCGACGACGACCAGCTGCGCGAACTTGCCCGGCCGCTCCTCAAGAGCGGATACGGCCAGTACCTGCTGGGGCTGCTCGACGACGAACGGTGCACCGTCGTGCCGCAGCGCGGCAGCGGACCGCGCCAGGGGGAGCCGTTCCGGGCGCAGCCCCTCGCGGTCAAGTGACGGCGGCCGGGACTCGGCCGCATGCGCCGTCTGTGGAAGGAAGGCATCGGGTGAGACCGCTGGGCATCGAAGGGGCCTGGGCGGACACGCCCCGGGCGTTCACGGACCGCAGGGGCCGCTTCCATGAGTGGTTCAGGGCCGACCGGTTCCGCGAGGCGACCGGTCACGCACTGCGTCTGGAGCAGGCGAACTGCTCCCGGTCCATGCGCGGCGCTCTGCGGGGCATCCACTACGCGTCGGTTCCGCCGGGGCAGGCCAAGTACGTGACGTGCATCAGTGGAGCGGTGCTCGACGTGGTCGTGGACATCCGTACCGGCTCCCCGACCTTCGGCAGGTGGGAGGCGGTCCGGCTGGACGACCAGGAGCACCGGGCCGTCTACCTCTCGGAGGGCCTGGGCCACGCCTTCATGGCTCTGGAGGAGGGCTCCACCGTGGTCTACCTCTGTTCCGAGGGATATGCGCCGCAGCGGGAGTTCGGCGTCCACCCCCTCGACCCGGCGCTGGCGATCGAATGGCCCACGGATCTCGGTCCCGAACTCTCCGACAAGGACGCCGCGGCTCCCACCCTGGCGGAGGCCGAGCGGCGGGGTCTGTTGCCCTCCTATGCGGAGTGCGTCGCACATCGGCAGCGCCTGAAGGCCCGGCCGGACGAACACCCGGTTGCGGTGTCGCCGGCGTGAAGCGAGCCCGCAGCGGGGCCCCGGTCCCGGTGTCACCGGGCTCGGGGCACCGTCGTCCCACATCCCGGCCTCATCAAGAACAAGCAGTCTCCCGGCCGTAGTTCCGGCACGTCAGAGCATCGGAGAACCATGCGCATCCTTGTGACCGGCGGGGCCGGCTTCATCGGTTCGGAATTCGTCCGGAGATGGCTGAATTCCGAACCGACGGCACATGTCACGGTCCTGGACAAACTCACCTATTCCGGGGTCGAGGAGAATCTCGCCTCCGTGGCCCGGCACCCCGGTTACCGCTTTGTGCGCGGCGACGTCTGCGATCCCGATGTGGTCGACCAGGTGACGGCGGGGCAGGACGCGGTCGTGCACTTCGCTGCCGAGTCGCACGTGGACCGGTCGATCACGGGGGCCGGGCCCTTCGTCCACACCAACGTCGTCGGCACCCAGGTACTGCTGGACGCGGCGCTCCGGCACCGTGTCGGCCGGTTCCTCCAGGTCTCGACGGACGAGGTGTACGGCTCGATCAGCGAGGGATCGTGGACCGAGGAGTGGCCGCTCGCGCCCAGCTCCCCCTATTCCGCGTCGAAGGCCGCAGCCGACCTCCTCGTACTCGCCTGCCACCGCACCCATGGCATGGACGTGGTCGTGACCCGGTGCACCAACAACTACGGGCCCCACCAGTTCCCCGAGAAGGTCGTTCCGCTGTTCATCACCAACCTGCTCGACGGGAAGAACGTCCCCCTCTACGGGGACGGCCGCCACATCCGCGACTGGCTGCACGTCTCGGACCACTGCCAAGGCATCGAACTGGTCCTGCGCGGCGGGAGGTCCGGCGAGGTCTACAACATCGGCGGCGGGACGGAGGTGAGCAACCACAAGCTCACGGGACTGCTGCTGGACGCCGTCGGGGCCGACTGGGACCGGGTCACGTACGTGGCCGACCGCAAGGGCCACGACCTGCGCTACTCGCTGGACGACAGCAAGATCCGCGAACAGCTCGGCTACGCGCCCCGGTTTCCGTTCGCGGAGGGGCTGGCGGCCACGGTCGCCTGGTACCGGGACAACCGCTCCTGGTGGGAGCCGCTCAAGACCAGGGGGGAGCGGGGATGACCACGAAGTGGCTGGTGACCGGCGCGGGCGGGATGCTCGGCCGGGACGTGCTGACGGAGCTCGCCGCCGATCCCGATGCCGAGGTGACCGCCCGGACGCGCAGCGGGCTCGACATCACCGACCCGGAGGCCGTGCGCGCGGCCGTCGCCGGGCACCACGTGGTCGTCAACTGCGCCGCGTGGACGGACGTCGACCGTGCCGAGCAGGAGGAGGAGGCCGCGACCGCCGTCAACGGCGCCGCTGTGCGCCATCTCGCGAGCGCCTGCGCGGACGCGGGGGCCGTCCTGCTGCATGTCTCCACCGACTACGTCTTCAGCGGCGACGCGAGGTATCCCTACACCGAGGACGCCCGGACCGGCCCGCTCAACGCGTACGGCCGGGGCAAGCTGGTGGGGGAGCGGGCGGTGGCCAAGCTGCTGCCCCGCACCGGCTACACGGTACGCACCGCCTGGCTCTACGGCACGCACGGGCGCAACTTCGTGGCCACCATGCTCGAACTCGCGGGCCGGCGCGAGACCCTGGACGTGGTCGCGGACCAGTACGGCCAGCCCACCTGGTCCGGTGCCCTCGCCCGGCAGTTGGGCGAGCTCGGCCGCGCCGCACTGGCCGGCCGGGCGCCGGCGGGCGTCTACCACGGCACGGCCGCCGGCCGGACGACCTGGTTCGGACTGGCCCGGGAGACCTACCGGCTCAGCGGCCTCGACCCTGAGCGCATCCGCCCGGTCGGTTCGGAGGCCTTCCCGCGGCCCGCCGTGCGTCCGGCGTTCGGGGTGCTGGGGCACGGCGCCTGGCCGCGCGCCGGTGTCCCCTGCCAGCCCCGCTGGCAGGAGCAGTTGTCGGAGGCCCTGGACACGTCCCGGTTCGCGGAACTGGCCGCCGCGGCCCGTATCCCGGGCTGACCGGGCGAACCCGGCGGCCCGTCGGTCCACTGGGCCGGGCGACGTCGGCGGACGCGCCCGGACATGCGGTGGACGCATGGCGCCCGCCCTGCCCGAGCGGTGCCGGGCAGGGCGGGCGCCATGCCTCTCAGACGAGCAGCGGCCCGCCGTTGCGCACCGCACCCTCCTTCATGGCGATGAGGTTGGCCACGACATAGGAGATGTTGTTCGCGGAGTGCCACTCGGTCGGGAAGTACGTCACCAGCCGGGAGCTCTGGAAGCGCGCCTCGATCTCGGGGACGAACGCGCGGTACTGGTTGTCGGTGTAGTACCAGAACGAGTTCTCGTTGTAGAACGCCACATGCGTGGGGTCCTGGTAGGCGCCGCGTCCGTCGGAGCTGGGCGTCATGGTCAGCAGCATGCCGCCCGGCGCGAGGAGCCGGTACAGCTCGTTGATCAGCGGCACCTTGGCGGGCACGTGCTCGAGGAAGTCCACCGCCCGGATCAGACCGACGGAGGCGTCCGGCAGGTCCAGTCTGTCGGGCAGCGTCGCCACGAGGTCGACGCCGTCTCCCGGGTGCTGGTCCACTCCCAGGTAGCCCGGCGGCTTGCGGTGGGCCGCGCCGAGGTCGAGCGCCACCAGCCCGCGGCGCTGGGTCCAGGCGAGGGCGTTGGCCTCGATGTACTTGTCGTAGAGGGCGACCGTCTCGCGCTGGATGTGCGCGTTGATCTCCTTGTCGCGCTGGGTGTTCGCGCCGTGCATGCGCTGGAGGTAGAGGCAGCGCTCGATGTGGTGGAAGTCGCCGGCCTGGAAGAGCCGGGACATCATGTCCTGGTCGTCCAGCACCGTGCGGGTGGCGTCGTAGCCGCCGACCTTCTCGTAGACGTCCCTCCGGAACGAGCGCACATGATTGGGCGCATACCAGATGTACGAGACGTTGTGCGGCGTCGGCGCCATGGTCTTGGCCGCCAGCAGCCGCCGGCCGTCGACGTCCACCTCCTCGTACTTCCAGCCGTACGTCTCGTTGAACCGGGAGTCGTCCCGTCCGCCGTCCTCGGTGATCTGGGCGGTGTTGCTGTAGACGAAGACGACGTCCGGGTGCTCGTCGAACGCCTTGCCGATCTCGGCGAGGCAGTCCCTGGCCAGCAGGTCGTCGTGGTCGAGTTCCACGAGGATCTCGCCGCAGGCGAGTTCGCAGGCCCTGCGTTTCGCGGCCCCGACGCCCCTGACGTCGTCCGCGATCTCCACGCGGACCCGCTCGTCGGGCCGTTCGGGTCGCCAGCGAGCCCCGTTGTTGAGCAGGACGATCCACTCCCAGTCCGAGCAGGACTGTGCCTGCAGCGTCGCCAGGCACTCGTCCAGGAAGCTCGGCCGGTGGCTGGGGGTGAAGACGGAGAACCTGGGTGTCGCATTCGACGTCATCTGGGGCTACCTGCCTGAGGTCTCGGTGGATTCGGAGCCGGCTTCGACGGAGTCCTTGAAGGGCTTCGGTACTTGGGAGCGCAGGGAAGGGTCGAGGTCGACGGCGTGCTGGTAGGCGTCCTGTGCCTTTTTGTCGAGGCCCTTGATGGCCATCGTCTCGCCGATCTGGAAATAGGCGGTGGAGGCCTTCGGGTTGACGGAGACGGCCCGCTGCAGCAGTTCGAGGGCCCGGTCGGGGTCACTTTTCTTCAGCAGCAGGGCTTTGTTGAAAAGAGCCGACGTGAACGACGAGTCGGCCTTCAGAGCCGAGTCGTACGCCTTGAGGGCATCGGCTCGTCGGCCCTCCCTCTCGGCCACGACGCCCATGTTGTACCAGGCGAGTTTGTTGTGCGGGTCCAACTTCAGGACGCGTTCGAAGGTGGCTTTCGCACCGTCGAAGTCCTGGTACTGCACCTGCAACAGACCTGCCTGCATGAGCGCGTCCGCCTTGAGTGCGGTACGGGGCGCATCGTCGGACTTGACCTCCGGAGCCTTGGCCGGTTGCGACATGATGGCCCAGGTGGCTGTTCCTGCGGCGACCGCGACCGCTGCGCCGACGCCTGTCCACAATCTTTTCACGTGTCACATCTCAGGGAGTCGGGATGGGATCCGGCTGCGTGAGGAGCCCGGTGGACGACCCCGGGTGTGATGGATTTCGGTGGTCGTCATGGCGGCCAAGGTAACGATGCGTCCGATATGTCGTCATCTGCCGTAGGTGATCAACTGCCGCAGACCACCCGAACGTACGTATTCAGAGCGGGCGGAGTGATACCGGACCGTGAATTCCGTTGTATTAAAGGGTCATTAGCAAAGGCGCCGGTTCTTTTCGCCGCAGTCCGGCCCGTACTGCCGTGACACCCGCGCGGGGCAGTGCGAGCGTCTCGGTAAAGTGCTTCCCATGCGTGATCTCGGGGTGGGATTCGGTCGTCTTCTGTCGGGTCAGCGATGGGTGGCCCGGCACGGCAGGCAGTACGGCATCGGCCTGCTGCCGGGGCTGATAACCCTCGTCCTGTACGCGGCGGCGCTGTTCGCCCTGGCCGTGTGGGGCGAGGACGCCGTGACCTGGGCGACGCCGTTCGCCGACGGCTGGCCGAGCCCTTGGCTCGGCCTCTTCCGCGGCTTCCTCACGGCCGTGCTCTTCGCACTCGCCCTGCTGCTGGCCGTGCTCACCTTCACCGCCGTCACCCTCGTCGTGGGCCAGCCGTTCTACGAGAGCCTCTCGGAAACGGTCGACCGCGACGTCTCGCCGGACGGCACGGCCCCGCAGTCCGGTCTGCCGCTCCACCGCGAACTGTGGATATCGATCCGGGACAGCGCCCGCATCCTCGTCCGCGCCATGGTCTGGGGCGTTCTCCTCTTCGCCCTCGGCTTCATTCCGTTCGTCGGCCAGACCGTCGTGCCCGTGATCGGCTTCTTCGTCACCGGCTTCTTCCTCACCGAGGAACTCACCGCCATCGCCCTTCAGCGCCGCGGGGTGGAACTGCGGGAGCGCCTCGCGCTGTTGCGCTCCCGCAAGCTGCTCGTCTGGGGTTTCGGCACGCCGCTCGGCCTTGCCTTCCTCGTCCCGTTCGTCGCCGTGTTCCTGATGCCGGGCGCGGTCGCGGGCGCCACGCTGCTGGCCCGCGACCTGCTCGGTGAGGAGACGGCCGGGGAGCGGGAACCCGAGGGGGAGCAGGTCACCCCCGCCTGAGGCCGGATCCGGAGAGGGAGTTCGCCGCCACCGTCACGATCGCCCGGACCTGCGCGATGATGTCGACCCGGTTCCGTACGAACTCGGGGTCGGTGACCGTCCCCGTCGCGGGATCCGTGTTCCCCGCCCCGAACTGCAGGACCGGTGTGTGGACATGCCCGCCGGGCAGGGTCCCGTGCAGTCCGAGCCGGTCCCGCAGCAGCGTCGCCCGGTACGCGATCTCGTTGGAGAGATAGTCGCCGCCCCCTCCTGCCCGCGCCGTCGAACCCGGGGTCGGCCCGTCCGCCCGTACGACGGCAGTGGTGCCACCCGCCGGGATCTCGGTGACCTCCGTGTGGTCGTAGACGGGGAAGCGGCCGGTGTCCGCCGCGACGATCGCACGATATGGAAGGGTCGTCGACGTCCACTGAGGCTGTGTGGGCGGGTGGGCGACCGGGACCATGCCGGTGCTGCCGACGTTGTTGTTGTCCGGGAAGCCGCCCCGCCAGGCCCCGTTGGTCCGCTCGACGTCGAAGCGGCCGACCCTGCCCTGACTCACGGTCGTGAACAGGTCGACCTTCGGCAGGTACGGGCGCAGCGACCGCTCCACCGTCATGTCGGCGAAGTCCTGCCAGCGCACGGGGAACACCATGGTCTCGATGCGCGCGGGACCGTCCGCAGTCCGGACCGTGGTGCCGTCCAGGGCGAGCGCGCCGGCCCCCGAGGGGTTCGAGATCCGGATGTCCCGGTCCAGCGTGAACGGGTCGAACCCGGTGAGCAGGATCCGCTTCACACCCCTGCCCTGCGGGTACCGGACGCCGTCCTGACCGCGCGAGGTGGTCTCCAGCTCCGACAGCAGCCTCGCGCGTCGCCCGTCGGACAGGCCGAAGCTCGGCTCCCAGGACCGTACTTCCCGGGTCATCGCCAGTCGTGCCCAGTACAGCGGCCGGTCGTCGTCGCGGCTCAGGTCCCCGCCCAGCGGCCCTCGCCCCTGCGCCCGGTCGACGGCCCGCTGCCACAGCCGTGATCCCTGCCGGGTGACGACGCGCTCGGCCTGTGCGTAGGAGCGGCTCCTCGCCAGTGCCCGGGCGAACTCGGGTGCGACGGAGGCGAATCCGGATCGCCTGAGGATCTCTTGCGGAACGGCGCCGTCGAGCCGCTGTTCCTCGACGGTCGTGGTGGGGGCAGGGCCGGCGGTCGCGGTCTGCGGGACAGCCAGTCCCGCGAGCAGGGTCAGTCCCAGGACGCCGAGCCGAACACGTCGGTAGATCAAGGGAGTTCAGGTCCTTCCGGTCGCAGTGGGGTGCGTGGTGCCGGACCGTCGCAGTATCGCGTGAGGGAAGCGGTGGATGCCATGGGGCGGGAGCCGGTGCGGCGGTGCCGCCGCGCCCGTGCCGGCCGGACGTGAAGGGGATGCCCCTTATTCCGCCTCGCCGAGGAGCAGCAGGAAGTCCCGGAACGCCGCCGGCATGTCCACCGAGTCCGGGTCGAGCAGCCACTGGTACTGCAAGCCGTCCATCACCGCCACCAGCAGGGGCGCGGCGCGCTCCGGGGTCAGGCCGCTCGGCAGCCGGTCCCCGTATTCGGAGCGGAGCGTCGCCGCCATGCTCGACCGCACATCGCGGTACCGCTCGGTGAAGTAGCCGCGCGCGGGATGCCCCTCGGTGACGCTCTCGCCGAGCAGGGCCGAGAACGTCTGCACTATGCCGGGCCGCATCGCGTTGTACTCCACGAGGGCGGCGAGCAGTTCCAGACGCCAGCGGCCGTCCGGGACGGCGTCCCACTGATCGCGTTCCTTGAGCACCGCGACCAGCAGTGTGTCCTTCGTCGGGAAGTAGTGCAGCAGCCCCTGCTGGGTCAGGCCCACCCGCTCGGCGACGGCGGCCATGCTCGCGCCGCGGTAGCCGCGTTCGGCGATCACCTCCAGGGCGGCGCGCACGATCTCGGCGCGCCGCTCCTCGTTCCTGGCCCGGGCCGTCATGGCGTCACCGTACGGCATGCGACCCCTCGTCATATTGCGGCGGGATAACAAAACCTACCGCTCCACAGGCATCGGGTGCACGATGGAGACCGCCGATGGCTTTCGACTAGGAGGTGCCGCATGGCGAGGACGGCAGCCAGGACAGCGAAGACCCCGCAGGACGAGGCGCGTGAGGCCGTGGTCGAGGCGGCCCTCGGCAGGCTCGGGCTGGACGCGAAGGCGCGGCTGCTGGCCGGCCAGGACATGTGGTCCCTTCCCGCCCTCCCGGAGATCGGCCTGAAGTCGCTGGTGATGTCCGACGGCCCGATCGGCGTCCGCGGAGTGCGCTGGACATCCGACGACCCGTCCGTCGCACTGCCCTCCCCGACCGCCCTCGCCGCCACCTGGGACCCCGGCCTGGCCCACCGCGCCGGTGTCCTCCTCGCGCAGGAGGCCCGCCGCAAGGGCGTCCACGTCCTTCTCGCGCCCACGGTCAACCTGCACCGCTCCCCGCTGGGCGGCCGGCACTTCGAGGCCTACAGCGAGGACCCGTACCTGACCGGACGGATCGGCACCGGATACGTCCAGGGCGTGCAGTCCGGCGGCGTCGGCACCACGGTCAAGCACTTCGTCGCCAACGACGCCGAGACCGATCGCTTCACCGTGAACAACGTCGTGGACGAACGCACCCTGCGCGAGCTGTATCTCGCGCCCTTCGAGGCCATCGTCACCGGCGCCCGGCCCTGGGGCATCATGACCGCCTACAACACGGTCAACGGCACGACGATGACGGAGCACGGCCGTCTGGTGGACGAGGTCCTGCGCGGCGAGTGGGGCTTCGACGGTTTCAACGTCTCCGACTGGACGGCGGCCCGCTCGACCGTCGGCGCCGTCGAGGGCGGTCTCGATGTCGCCATGCCCGGTCCGCGCACCGTGTACGGCGAGGCCCTCGCCCGGGCCGTGCGCGACGGACAGGTCGAGGAGGCCAGGGTCGACGAGGCCGTGCGCAACGTCCTCCGGCTCGCGGCTCGCGTCGGCATACTGGAGGGCGCCGAACCCGTCGTGACCCGTCCTCCCGAGCAGGTCGACGGCGAGGCCCTGGCCCGTGAGACGGCCCGCCGCTCCTTCGTGCTCGTGCGCAACGAGAACGCCGCGCTCCCGCTGCGGCCGCACGGCACCCTCGCCCTGATCGGCGCCGCGGCCCGCGACGCCCGTGTGCTCGGCGGCGGCTCCGCGACGGTCTTCCCGCCCCGGATCGTCTCGCCGCTCGACGGTCTGACCGCCGCCCTCCCCGAGGGCAGTCTGAGGTACGCCGTCGGTGCCGACCCGACCACCGAACTCGACGTGGCCGACCAGGGCTTCTCGTTGCGGGCGGTCTGCCGTGACGCCGGGGGGAACGTCCTCGGCACCGGGTCCGCGCCCACCGGGCACATCCAGTGGATGGGTTCCGACCTCCCCGAGGGCGTCACCCACGAGGCACTGCACAGCGTCGAGCTCACCGGAACGTTCACGCCCCGCGAATCCGGCCCGCACATCTTCGGCGTCAAGGGCGTCGGCGCGTTCCGCCTCGTCGTCGACGGAACGACCCACTACGACGACGTCCAGCGCCCCGCCGTGGAGGGCAACCCCTTCGAGGCGCTGTCCGGCGCGCCGGTGCCGCGCGCCCGGGCCGAACTCACCGCCGGGACGACGGTCGAGGTGTCCCTCACCCATGTGGTCGAGTTCCCCGACCGCATCCCGATGAAGGTCGTCGGATTCACGCTGGCGCACCAGGAGCCGCAACGCGACCCCGACGAGCTGATCGCCGAGGCGGTCGAGGCAGCCCGCGACGCCGACACCGCCGTCGTCGTGGTCGCCACCACCGAGCGCGTGGAGTCCGAGGGATTCGACCGCACGGACCTCCGGCTCCCCGGACGGCAGGACGACCTGGTGCACGCCGTCGCCGCCGTCAACCCGAACACCGTCGTGGTCGTCAACTCGGGATCCCCGGTGGAGCTGCCGTGGCGTGACGACGTCGCGGCCGTGCTGCTGAGCTGGTTCCCCGGCCAGGAGGGCGGCGCCGCGCTCGCCGACGTCCTCACCGGCGCCCATGAGCCCGGCGGCCGGCTGCCCACCACCTGGGGGCCGCTCCAGGACACCCCGGTCACCGAGGTGGTTCCGCAGGACGGCGAACTCCACTACACCGAGGGCGTGTTCATCGGGTACCGCGCCTGGGAGAGGGCGGGCCGGGAGCCCTCGTACCCCTTCGGCCACGGCCTCGGCTACACCGACTGGGCGTACGAGTCGATCGAGGTCGAAGGCACGACGGTCAAGGTCCGCGTCCGCAACACGGGCTCACGGGTCGGGCGCGAGGTCGTCCAGGTCTATCTGGGCCCGGCCGAGCCGGACCCCCTGCGCCCGGTGCGCCGGCTGGCCGGTTTCGCGGGCGTCGAGGCGGCCCCCGGGGAGAGCGTCGACGTGGTCGTGGAGCTACCGCGGCGGAGCTTTGAGATCTGGGACCAGGTTTCGAACGTGTGGTCGTTTGTGAAGGGTTCGTACGAGGTTGCGGCAGGGCGCTCGATCGCGGACCGCCGCGTCACGGTGACGATTAACGTCTGACGCGGGAGAAGCCCTCCACGAGCAGCCCCGGTCCGGGACCTGACCCCTGGACCGGGGCTCGTGGCGTACCGGGGCTCGTGGCGTACTGCGGCGCTAGTCGCGGGTGCCGAAGCCGTACACCGTCTGCGAGCGGTAGAGCTCTCCCGGCCGCAGCACCGTGCTCGGGAACTCCGGGCGGTTCGGGGAGTCCGGGAAGTGCTGCGTCTCCAGTGCGATCCCGTCGCCCGGTGCGAACGGGGCACCGAGGTGGTCCCCGGTGTAGAGCTGGAGACCGGGCTCGGTCGTGGCGACGGTGAGCACCCGCCCGGACGCCGGGTCATACAGCTCGGCCACCTGCTCGGGCGCGGTGGTCACTCCCTTGTCCAGCACGAAGTTGTGGTCGTACCCCGGACCCGCCTTGCGTGGCGTCCGGAAGTCGAAGCGGGTGCCGGCCACCTTCCGGAGCTCGCCCGTCGGGATCAGCTCCTCGTCCACCGGGGTGATGCGCGAGGCCGAGATCCGCAGCTCGTGCCCGCCCGTGTTCCCCGAACCGGCCAGGTTCCAGTACGAGTGGCTGGTCATGTTGACGACGGTCGGCGCGTCCGTGACCGCCTCGTATGCGATCCGGAGCGCACCGCCCGGTCCGAGGGTGTACGTCGCGGAGACCTCGAGGCGGCCCGGAAAGCCCTCCTCGCCGTCCGCGCCGACCCGGGACAGCCGTACGCCGTGCTCGACCGGCTCCACGTCCCACACGCGCTTGTCGAAGCCCCGCGAACCGCCGTGCAGCGAGTTCGGTCCGTCGTTCGGCTCGAGCGTGCAGGCACGGCCGTCGAGCGGGAAGCGGGCGCCCCCGATGCGGTTGGCGTAACGCCCGATCAGCGCCCCCAAGAACGGCTCGGGGTGGGCGAGGTAGCCCTCGAGGTCCGGAAAGCCCAGGACCATCTCCGCCGAGCGGGGTTCCCCGCTGCCGGCCCCGCTCGAGCGCTCGGACCCCCGCCGGTCCGGGACCTGGACCGACTGCACGATCCCGCCGTACGACAGGATGCGCACCCGCACCCCGTCCCGCTCCAGCGTCCAGCGGTGGACCGGTGTGCCGTCGGGAAGTGTGCCGAAGAGTTCGCTCATGCGGGAAACCCTAGGTCACCGGGTCTTTCGCGGTGATGGTGCGGTAGGCGATCTCCGCCAGCCGCGCCTGGCCGTTGCGGCTCGGATGGAACCAGTCCCACTGGCTCAACTGATCGGTGTCGAAGCGGTAGTCGAAGACGGCGTTTCCGTCGAAGCGGCACCGCCGGTCCTTCCCGCACACATCCTTCAGGACCCTGTTGTAGGCCTCCACCCGGGCCTGCACCTTGGCGCGCCGGTCCGTGGCCGCGGCGTCCAGGGCGTCCGCGTTGCCCAGCATCGACGGGCAGATGCCCAGCTTCCACACCTGCTTGCCGATCGGGCTGGTGCGGCCCTGCGACCACAGACGCTTCAGGTTCGGCACGCTGGAGACGTACACCTGCGTTCGGGGCAGCTCCCCGCGCAGCGCGTCCATCGCCTCCTTGAACTGGGCGCGGAAGTCGGTGACCGAGGTCATCGCGGAGACGGTGGAGCGGCAGGCGTCGTTGGCGCCCACCATCACCGTCACCAGCTCCGGCTTCCGTTGTGCCGCCTGCTCCATCTGTGCGGCGAGATCGGACATCCGGGCCCCGGTCACCGCGAAGTTCCAGCTGTTGAGCGAGGCCCCGCTCGCCCCGAGGAGCCGTACCGCGAGGCTGTCGACGTGGGCGTCGCTGCCCGTCGCCCACGACACCTCGGGGCAGTCGGACAGCACGGTGCAGGCGTCGAAACCACGGGTGATGGAGTCGCCCACCGCGGCGATCGAGCCCGGGTAGCGGTCCCAGAGCGGCGAGGGCCTCGGGGACGGCTTCGGCTGAGTGGTGGTGGACCGGGGAGAGGACTCCCCGCCGCCGCCGCTCGCGTCGCACGCCGCGAGCCCCAGGACGGCGGCCGCCGCGAGCGCCACGCCGGCGCGCGAGCGGTGGCTTCGCTTCCGCATCCCTGGTCCCCTCGTTCGTGGTCCACCACCGGCCGGTCGGTGGACGCCGTCGTTCGGCAGCGCTTCGAACACGCTGGGCCGGTCCCGCGTCTTCTTGGGTGAAACCTCGGTGTTCGGTGCCGTCGGGACCGACGGTACGTCACACTCCTTGCGCCGCCGCACGGTAGCCTCGCCCCGTGGCCGCCCCGCCACGCCCCTTCCGTAAAGTTACAAGATGTCGCGGTCTGCCCGGAGGTTCAGGTGACGACACGTGGAGTCCTGTACGTGCACTCCGCGCCACGCGCACTGTGCCCGCACGTCGAGTGGGCAGTCGCGGGCGTGCTGGGCACGCGCGTCAACCTCGACTGGATCCGGCAGCCCGCCGCACCCGGCACCTGGAGATCCGAGTTCTCCTGGCAGGGCGAGGCCGGCACGGCGTCCAAGCTGGCCTCCGCGCTGCGCGGCTGGCAGCTGCTGCGCTTCGAGGTGACGGCGGAGCCGTGCCCGACCGCGGAGGGCGAGCGCTACAGCTGCACCCCCGACCTCGGCATCTTCCATGCGGTCACCGGCATCCACGGCGACATCCTGATCCCCGAGGACCGGCTGCGCGCCGCACTGGTGCGCTCCCAGCGCGGCGAGACGGAGCTCGAGGCCGAGCTCGCCAGACTGCTGGGCAAGCCGTGGGACGACGAGCTCGAGCCGTTCCGGTACGCGGGGGAGGGCGCGCCGGTGCGGTGGCTGCACCAGGTCGTCTGAAGGCCGTTCCCCGACAACGTCTGAAACGTCCGAAGGGCCCCCACCGGGGGCCCTTCAGCGTGTCGGGTGACGGTCCGTGTCAGATCGTGCGGAACGCCAGGACGACGTTGTGGCCGCCGAAGCCGAACGAGTCGTTCAGGGCCGCGATACGGCCCTCGACCGGCAGCTTGCGGGCCTCCCCGCGCACGATGTCGGCACTGGCCTCGGCCTCGGGGTCGAGCTCGCGGACGTTGATGGTCGGCGGGGCGACCCGGTTGTACAGGGCGAGGACGGTCGCGACCGACTCCACACCGCCCGCACCACCGAGGAGGTGACCGGTCATCGACTTGGTCGCGGAGACCGCCATGTGGTCGGCGTCATCACCGAAGACCTTGCGCAGCGCCTTCAACTCGGCCACGTCACCGGCCGGAGTGGAGGTGGCGTGCGCGTTCACGTGCACGATCTCGGCCGGGTCCAGGTCGGTGTTGTCGAGCAGGTTCTGCAGGGCGTGCGAGATGCCGCGGCCCTCGGGCTCCGGCTGGACGATGTCGTGGCCGTCGGCGGAGATGCCCTGGCCGACCGCCTCCGCGTAGACGCGG
>Ga0102590_1001877_pt1 | contig 28081 bp, 24 predicted proteins | sample AraplaMF_Col_mMF_FD_76859 | JGI IMG/M metagenome (GOLD analysis project Ga0102590, IMG submission 76859) | Arabidopsis root microbial communities from the University of North Carolina, USA - plate scrape MF_Col_mMF | ecosystem: Host-associated > Plants > Roots > Endosphere | place: USA... | reverse complement strand
TCCTTTTTCTTGCCGGCGTTGTCTATTGTGTTGTCCACTTTTTTATCGACTGCGTCTTCTACTTTTCTCTGCACTTTGTTCTTGAGGCGGTCTAAAAATTGTCCCTTTGATGTAAAGGTTAACAGACATAAAAGTCCCAGGAGGGGTAAGGTCTTTGTCATAATTAAAAGATAAGGATGGAAAGGCTAATCAATCGGGTGTAAAATACGGATATTTTGGTTTTTTTTCAGTCTATTCTGCAGGGGGATTAACCCAGGAGGTAGTATGTTGATAGGTTTATAAAAAGGATGGTGTTTATTGTTTGTCGTTTGTGAGATTGCTTCGTCGCCCCGCGCACAATGCTTTAACGCTCCTCGCAATGACGAGGAAGGAGACCTTTATGTTCATCGCAGTGAGGCGAATGGGCCAGCATAAAACTTAACCCAAAGTTCACCGTGCTAATAGTAAAAAAGCCTCATTAATTATTGAATTTCGCCGGCTGATTGCAAAAGTTTATTTGTTCGGTTATTTTTAAGATACCATTTAATCTATTATCATGAAAAAAGCATTTCTTGTTGTCTGTAGCCTGGTATTGTTGCATATGGCGGCCAGGAGCCAGGAGGCGCATGTCATCCTGATCAGTATAGACGGTTTACGCCCGGAATTTTACAAAGATCCTTCCTGGAACATGGTGCACCTGCGCCAGGGCATGAAAGAAGGCGTGTATGCGGAGGGGGTAGACGGTGTTTTTCCGACGGTGACCTATCCTTCCCACACTACTATGATCACCGGTGTAAAGCCGCTGAAACATGGTATTTATTACAACACTCCTTCTGAGCCGCTGGGCATTAGCGGTAAATGGATCTGGCAGTATGAAAATATTAAAGTGCCTACCATCTTCAGCCTGGCAAAAGATAAGGGGCTGAAAACAGCGTCTGTGTTCTGGCCTGTTTCCGTTGGCTCTCCTGCTACCTACAGCGTGCCTGAATACTGGTACCTGCCAAAAGAAAAAGGATCGGACCGTATCATGGCGCAGGCGTTAAGGGAGAACTCCCACCCTGCCGGGTTGTTTGAAGAACTGGAACAACATGCTACCGGAAAGCTGGATGAGCAGGACTTTAACGGCGATTACATTGGTATTGACGAGAACCTGGCACGTATGAGCAGCTATCTGATCCGTCAATACAAGCCTGCTTTCCTGGCGGTGCACCTGGTAACGGTAGACCATTTTGAGCATGAGCAAGGCAGGGATGGCGATAAGGTGAGAGCGGCCGTAGCAGGTGTTGACAGAGCGGTTAAAAGCATTCGTGAAGCAGTGGCTAAAGCGGGTATCGAAGATAATACTACGATCATTGTTACAGGGGATCATGGTTTTGTGGATATCCATTCTTTGCTGTCGCCTAATGTATTGCTGGCTAAAGCAGGATTGTATGATCCGCAAAAGCCGGAGAACTGGAAGGCGTATTTTCATCCATCGGGAGGCGGGGCTTTCCTGCAGTTGAAAGATAAGAATGATACCAAGACAAAAGAGCAGGTACTGCAGCTTTTAAAAAGTTTGCCAGTGCAAGAGCAGAAGACGTTTATTGTTAAATCAAGGGAAGAGCTGGATGCGGTTGGAGCGGATGCGACTGCAGCTTTTGGGCTGGCTGCACAGCAGGGCTTTTCATTTGGGGCTGCTGCGACAGGGGATTTTGTGCGTGCGACGAAAGGAGGAACACATGGCTTTTTCCCGGATTTTAAGGAGATACAGACGGGGTTTGTGGCGTTTGGGAAAGGGATTAGAAAAGGCGGGGTGATACCGCAGATGGGGTTGGTGGATATTGCGCCGTTGATAAGTAAATTACTAGGGTTAGAGTTGCCAGCGGGAGATGGGATGTTGTATAGTGGGGTGTTGGGGAAATGATTGGAGGAGATTGGAGGAGATTGCTTCGCAATGACGGGAAGGGAGACCTTTTTGTCGTTTGGAGATTGCTTCGTCGCCAGCCACGCGCACGGCTTTGCGGCTTCTCGCAATGACGGGAAGGGAGACCCTTACTTGCTGTTCTTAGAATACGGGGAGGGAGACCCTGGCATTTTTTATGCGACTCGTAGCGACGGAAGGGAGGGATGGATATTATTCTATCCCGACTCTTGTTCTTTCGTTGATGGAAAGCTTTGGATAGTGGTTATTGAAATAGTCATATCCGCGCTTTTCGTTGTTGAGGAAGATGATACCGGTGTTGCCTTCTTCGTCTCCCATCTTTGCTATGTTATCATATAGGAGCTTCTCCAGGTAAACCTGTCCGTTCACAGCCTGTCTGTGGATGAGTTTTCCGGTGGGGAGGCTCACTATTTCGAGCGAGGTGGTTTTAGCGCTGTCAGTTCTCAGATAAGCCAGGCTGGTTTCCGTGTCGTTGAAGGAGAAAGAGCCAGCGTTTGTCAGATTGCGAAATAACTCTTTTCCATTCCTGGTGTCAAATACCCGGAGCAGGCCCGATGCATCTGGGTAGGCATAATACCTGGCGCCGGCTGAAAATCTTGCTGCGAATGGAAGACCTGGTAAAAAATTACGGCCGGCCAATGAATAAAAAAGCGTTTTACCCTGCCCGTTTGTATACTTTAAAATACCGCCGGGCAGGCAGGAGAATGCTCTCGGCCGGTCTGAAGGGCTTGCAGCGATCGAGGAAGTACTTGCAGGGCGGCGTGCATAGTCTGCTATTGTGGTGTCTATACTTTCGGTCAACAGGTTATAGATCGTGAGCTCGCCCGGCTTACTGCTATATACCAGCCTGTTGGTGTCCTGAGCAGGAAGCCAGAATGAACAGAGCATGTGTTTGGCGGCAGCATGCTTCCAGCCATTTACATAGGAAGAGGTATACAAATCCATGGAGGCGCCATATACCAGCCAGTCTTTGTGCTTATCTACCTGGAACCAGGTGATGCCGGGTATGCTGTCTGCAAGCACTGGTATTTTCGTATCGGCAATATTGTAGATCCGCAGGAGGCCTTTTTTAAATACGGCTAATAATTTCCCATCGGAAGACAGTTTCATAAGATAGAGGATGCCTTTGCCAATGCCTGTTGAATCTGCGGCAGCTTCGTGCTCGGTGAAAGAATAATCAATCCTTTTGCGTTTTTTAAGGTCAAACAGGTAGGTGTCGCCATCTTCTGTAAGGTACCAGATGAAATCCGATCCGGGCAGAAACCCGGCTTTATAGTCTGATCCATAAGTGAAATCCGAATCCTTATCTCCGGCATTTATATTTTCCAGCTTTGCATGGGGGATAGAAAATGCGTTTCGTGTGTTCACGTCATAGACGACCAGGCGGCCGGCCTTATCACGGCAGATGAAGTATCTTCGGCTGTCGGCCACTTCCAGGCTTAAGGCATCGGGGATAGCTTTCAGGGTGAGCCTTTCTGATCCATCTTCAGGTGTTCTCCAAATGTTCACCCTGTTCTCTGCTTCGAGCGTAACGCAGGCGTTGGGATTGAGCACCTGCATCGAGGTCCCCCCGGAGATATCAAAGAAGAAGCGGGTCTCCAGCAGTTTGTGAACAGAATCTTTTGCCTTTGTATCGAAGAGCCCTATGCGCTGGTAGCTGCTCCAAAGGCGGAAGGCCATGTAGTGGTTGTTCTCCGCGTAGTATTTTTCAGCGAGCCAGCCCTTGCTTTTATTGAGGATGCGCTCATTCTTCGCGGCCATTTGTAAGACCCAGATCACACATCCAAGTGAGACCAATGACAAGCCAAGGAAAAGGAGCTTATAGCGCACCTGTCTTTCCTTGTCTTTCCTGAGCCGTTCTTCCCGGTGCTGCTCTGCATATTTTGTAACTGCTTTTACCAGCGTGTCGTGACTTAATTCGTAGGTGCGGCCCAGGTGGGTGAACTCTTCCCGTACCAGGCGCACATCCATCATTCTATCCAGGAGGTCTGGCCGGTCTTTGAGGAGGTTCTTCATCTGGTTATCGGTGAGGCTGGCGCGTCCGCCGCCGGCTACCAGGTGATCTTCGATGATCCTGCGGCAGATGTCAATATCCTTTTCGTTGCCGATCTTCCTGAGCTGGTCTTCATAGAAGCGGTCCAGGATCTGTTCGGCTTCTTCCTGTTTGATGAGGGTTTCGTCTACTATTATGCTGGCGGCAGGCCTGAGCTTATGTCTTTCGATCACTTTGTGCTCAATGTAGGAGCAGATCTTTTGTAGCTGAGAGCCATCCACTCCATTGGCGCGCTGACCGTTATCCTGTGGAGCCTGACTGATCAGGGGCGACAGCTCGGGCGTTTTGCCACATAGTTTCCGGAGAATGGTATCCAGCAGCTTTTCATCAAAAGTGAAATTCGGAGATACAAATTCGCCTTCTACTTTGGAGGGTTCTGTCATCGCTTCTTTTGCGTCGTTGTAGTCGAGCGGCGAAAGGCGGTACCTGTTGCGGAGGATCAGGGGAATGTATTTACGGATACCATCCAGCTCTGCCAGCTTATCATCCCGGATGGCAAAGATGCATTTGATCAAGGGCTGTTTTGACCATTCTACCATTGCAGGTGTGCGGGTTTCCGGCGGCTGGCTGCGCAGCCATTCCAGGATGCGGTTAGGGCACATTTCGTGCAGCAGCTCGGATAATTGTACGAGGAAATCATGCCGTTCGGCGGTAGAGAAGTTGAAGAATTCTTCAAACTGATCGAAGATCAGTACGGGGACCATTTTGTGGCTGGTCTCCGCGGGTAGTGGTTGGGACGGCGCTCCGGTAATGGCTGACTGCTCTTCTCTGAAAGCCTGCAGGATCTGTTCCCGGCCTGTGCTTTTCGGAATGTAGGAAGGGAATTCGAGCCTTTTAAAAAGTTCCCACAGCCTGGGCTGCTGGCTGTCGAATAGCATTTCCCGGTCTTCACGTAAGGTGATCCCGTCGGGCTGGCCGATCTTCAGGTGAATAACTTCGTCTGCTATTTTGAGCGGTGTTTTGCGGATGATGTCTTTATCTAATTTATCGCCGGTATACTGGAACCTTACTTTTATGGGATAGAAGCCTTCTGCGTGCATGTGGGGTATCAGTCCTGCGTTGAGCAGAGAAGATTTACCGACGCCTGATTTCGCATACAATACGATGGTGCGCTCCGCTTTCAGCAGCTGCGTTAATTCTTTTGTTTCGGTTGTTCTTCCGAAAAAAAGTTCCTGTTGCTTTTCTTCAAAAGCAACTACGCCGGGATAGCGGCTTTTGCGGATGGAGATATCAGACATCAGATCAATTTAGCACTATAGTTAGCAAGCAAAGCATTGAGATCGGTAATAAAGGTCTGGAGGTCATCGCTTACAAAGAACATTTTGAATTCCTCTTCAAAGAATTCCTTTGTTCTTACGCTGATCCTCCCGGTGGCAGGGAGCGGATTGGCGGCGCCAAAGCCGGGAGCATCAAAGCTGCAGGAAACCGCGTTAAACTCATCCTTCTTGATCTTGAACAGGTGAAAGAGCACTTTAAAATACCATTGCTCAAAATCAAAACCGAGGAACAGGTAACTGTCCTTTTCATTGAATTCTGCGAGCAGGTTATTATCCAGGCGGGGATTGCCCATTGTTACCCTGCTGATAAAATCGAGAAATTCGCCTTCTGTATGGAGAATGGAGCTTTCGTTATGGAAAGAGCCGAAGATGTTGTACACCACTGTCTGCGGAGCAGTTACCTGTCCGCTGCCGGATACCTGCAAACCGGACAGCGCTTCTGTTTGCGGACGCGCTTCTTCCTTGCTGGAGATATCGTAGTAATTCAGACGGCAGCTGTCTGCCTTGCGTTGATTAATATAGTTGCAAAGCAGATCGTCCGGGTTGGCATTGATCACGATCCTGAGGGGCAGCATGGCCATCTGTTCGTAGATCTCCCGTCCGATGCGCTGCTGGGCGAGCAGTGATTTAAATTCGCTGTTGGACAGGGCGGCTACATCGCCAAACATATAGTTAGGCGTTTCTTTGTAGCAGTTGGCCATATAGCTCAGGTTGGTGTTCAGTCCTTTATCAAAGTAGACGTTATCATTCTCCATTCTTTCCTGCAGCTTGCGGGCTATCCATTCGTTGAAAGAAAGCTGTGCGCCGCCTTCTCTTACCTTTAGTACTTCCGGTCCCAGGAAAAGCACGCAGCGGCCCATGATCAGGGCTTCTGCGAGGCTTAGCAGCCTTAAGCGCCGGCTGGATTCCAGCTCGGTATAGAAGTAGCGTAATTCGGGCACGTCATTTCTGTCCAGCATGGTCTTTAAGAGCTGGATCATTTTGTCTTTGCTTGTCTTCAGTGCTTCGAGGACATCGCCCCAGACCATCCATGCATTTCTATTGGTATCTACGAATACGTTCTGGATGTTGGCAGTGGTGAGGTAGAACGTAGCTTCGTTTCCGTTAGGGTAAAGCTTGTACAGCACTTTTCTCAGCTTGTGCATCTGTTTAGCGGAAAGGCTCATTATTTATGGTTATTTAACTGATCAATAAATGCTTTCACGCGCTGGATGTTGGTGCCCTGGTTTCGCCGGACGGTTTCTTTGGTGGCAGGGTCTTCTATCCAGCCGCCGCTGTGGTGGATGGCCACTACTTCCCAGTCGCTGTTCACAACGGGGGAGCCGGAGGAGCCGTTGTTGGTATCTGTCATGTATTGTACGATCGTATCATCGGCATACATGACCATGTTCTGGTAGATACCTATCTGCTTGGGCCCGCCGAGGGGATGCTGAATGATGTTGACGAAATCGCCGGATCTCAATCCCGGTGCGGCAAAATTGAAGAAGCCGAATGGATCGATCTGCGGATCTTCTATTTTTACCAGGGTCCAGTCTTCTGCTTCATTGGTGAAGAACTGTGGCTGATCGCCAGTGCCCGGGGTGAGGCGCGTGGTATATTCTGCTTTCAGATCGGCAGGGTTCTTTGTAGATACTTTAACGCCTTTCGGGAACTGGTAGTTGAATTCTATGGTGGCTGCGGCGGCGGTTCCCAGGTTGGGGAGCACGTGATTGTTGGTGAGCAGCCAGCGGTGCTCTAAAATGAAGCCGGTGCCCAACTCATTTTCCGTTACTATCCTGACCACTGCTTTGGCGGCATCGGTGCCTTGTTCCAGGAAACCAATGGGCAGCAGGGTGCTTTTCTTTCCGAGGATCTTTTCTTTGGTAGCGGTGATATCGTTACCACCTTTCCATTGATGATCAGGCAGCGGAATAGCCTTTATTGTTTTCCTGGATTGAATAGCTACGATAGCGCCTTTCAGGAATTCGTCGTTAGCATTGCCCATTTCGGGGGCGGTGATGACTTCCAGCAGGCGGACCAGCTGATCCCGTGCGGCGGCGAATTTCAGGATGTTAAACCAGGCCAGGAGCTGTTGCTGGGGGATCTCGATCATATAAACCGGCATTCCTGCTTTATCTACCAGCGATGCTTTTTCCTTGTTGGTGATGTCGTGGGCAAACAATTTGGCCAGGTAATAATTGAGTTCCGTTAATGTGTTGTTCCATTCCATAGGTCAACGGGGGTTTGGAGATTAACCAGGGCATAGCTTGCGTTGATAAATGTAACTAAAAAAATCGATATATAAGTAAGAGCGGCCGGAACAACCGCTCTTACCGTATAAGTATATATTACTGTACTGCCGCCTGGGCATTCACGTTGCCCCAGCCAAAGCTGCCATTTCTGTTGGGATAATAAGTGGCGGCGCGGGCCATTTTATCAATTACCTGGTCTTTGGTGTAAGATGGGAATTTGCTCCATACCAATGCGGCGATGGCGGCGCAGCTGGCGGTGGAAGCAGAAGAGCCGCCTACGGTGGAAGGGCCGTCGCCACTGGCGGCGAGGGCCAGGACCGTTCTGTCGTTGGAGGCTTTTTCCATCACTATTGTGAAGTCTACCTGGGAGCCTACATGGCAGGTACCGCAACGCTCGCTGAGGTTATCACGGATACCGGTGACGGCCATTACTTCACTCATGTTAGCGGGGAAGATGACGCCTACCCAGCCGGCGGACCAATCGAAGGATGTACCGGCGGCGCAGAAGAGCAGTTTGCCTTTGTTGTTGGCGTAGCGGATAGCGTCGCGCACCTGTGAGTTGGAAAAGATGGTGCCCAAGCTCATGCTGACGATCTTTACATCGCTACGGTTACCGGCCAGCGTGTAGGCATCGGATACGCCTTTGATCTCGTCGCTGCCGCTGAGGAATACATCGTTGGCAGCGTGAACGGTGATCAGGCTGGCGTTGTAGGCGATGCCGGTCATGTTGCCATCAGTGCCTCGTGGGCCTGCCAGTACGCCGGCCATTTTAGTGCCGTGACCACAGTTATCGTCTATTGTACCACCGGGTATGGTAACCAGCTTTTCAATGCTTCTGCCGGATGACTGGCCCTGGTTAAAGGCGCTGCCCAGGTTCTCCTGCGAGGGGCTCACGCCCGTGTCGATGATCATTACTTTAACACCCTGGCCGGTGGCATTGGCCGCCCAGGCGCTGCTGATGTTGTGATAAGCGTAGTTCCATGATTGTTTGGCAGCAGGTGTGATGGTGGTATAATCCTGTCCGTCTATCAGTCCGCCGTTAGCTGCGTTGGAACCGCAGCCGGAGGAGCCTTCGGAGGATGTTTTACCCATGCCGCCCTGGTCATTCATTACTTCTGCGTATCCCATGGGCTCTGCGTAACGCACCAGCGGAGATGTTCGAAGTGCTTTAATGGTGGCCAGCGCGCTGACCTTCACATCTATTACGGGCAGGATGTGCTCTTCAAAAGCGATGATGTTTTTTGCAGTGGTTTTACGGCCGGCTTGTTGTTCCTGTGTGAGGATCAGCTGTAAGAGCTGTTCCCTGGCGGCTTTCCAGGAAGGGCTGTTGATGTCTACCGTGTGGATCTTGGCAGCCAGGTTGGTAGTGCCTTCCGGCTGATAGCCCACGGAGAGAATGCTGTCACCATGCAGCAGCGCGCTCCAGACCATCTGGTCGCCGGCCATGCTCCATTCAAATTGGCCGGTTTGGTTCAGCTGCTGTTTTACAAATGCATTGATCCCGCTTTTCGGAATAATGGGTTGTTGCTGGTCATCACTGCCGGTTGGCGTGGAGAGCTGTTCTGTTCTACGACAGGAAATTGCTGTGCCCAGGAGGGTGATCATCAAGAGGGTTTTCTTTTTCATAGCGGTTATTTTTACGGGTTAAATCTAAAATAGGAGTATAATGTTACCTGTATATTAATCAACCACGTAAGCGGCCTGATTGTTGCGTATCTTCACAGCATATATGTGGAATAAAATTGCACCGGATAAGTGGAGACATTTTTGGGTGGGAATATTAATGGGCGCTATACTGCAAAGCGCCGCGTGGTTGCTGTTACCACAGCAACCCATTGGAGGGATACTGATCGTATTGGCCATTGTGGTGCTGATCAGTTATGGCTTTGAGCTTTTTTCACTGATCAGCGGGCGTGGGCATTATGACATCAAAGACGCCATCGCCAGTATTATTGGCGGCGTGGCGGGGATGGCGTTGAATTGGGCAGCGTTGTGGATGTTGCTATAGGGCAGCTGTCTTCACAGCATTCTTAAATGCGCTGAACAGTTCATTGTTATCGCGGTATAAGATGGATACATTCAGTGAAAAAACGGTTTGCGCTGCGGTGATGCCCTGCGCGGCGAGCGCATTTTGAAACGCTTTCTGATCGATCCCGGTCAGCTCCATACGATAGATATTCGTGGCATTGGGCCAGTTAGTTATCTTTATTTGCGGCAGGCTGTTAAGCAGCTTGATTAACTCCTCTCCCCTTTTGCGGGCGTTGATGAGTCGTTCCATAAAGCCATCTACTTCATGCAATGCCATCGCTGCGTTAGTCCAGTTGCGGTACATGGAACCGCCATGCATTTTGATCAAATGCGGCATTTGATCGATCACTTCTCTTTTACCACACAATACAGCACCGGAGGAAGCACCTAAATATTTATAGAGCGAAATATAAACGGTATCAGCGAGGTCGGTGTATTCCCGGAGGGGCACACCGGACCAGGCGGAGGCCAGGTAGATGCGGGCGCCATCGAGGTGGAGGGGGATTTTATTCTCCCGGCAATATTGACTGATCTTTTTGAATTCTTCGAAGGGCATCATGGTGTTATCGCTGCGGCGGGTGGGGATCTCCACGGCTACAGCGCCGGTGGGCGAAGGAAAGCTTTCCTGCTCCTGGTGATAGTCTATAGCGGCTTTCAGATCATCCACCGTAAACCAGGGTTTATCTTTGGCGATGGGTATGAGACGACGGGCGTGCAAGGTTTGTGCGGCGTCGGCTTCGTCGCGGTAGGTGTGGCTGTTTTCCTGGACGAAGACTTTTATGTTTTGTCCGCTGAGCACTTTAAGGGCCAGTTGGTTGGCCATGGTGCCGGTGGGCATGAAAATGGCTTTCTCTTTACCGGTAGCGGCTTCAAAATGGGCTTGCAGTGCAGCTACGCAACCGCCTTCACCATAGCGGTCTGGTTCGATGGCTTCGGAGCGGCAGATCTCACTTAGCTTGTCTGCATATTGTTGGGCAGTAAGGATCTCTCCTGCCAATATAAAATTGACCGGTTTCTTTTCGGCGGATGTTTCTTTTAATGACAGCTCCGGTAAGGGGGCGATAAAAGGTAATAAGCTAAGGGCGGAGGACTTGAGGAAGGTTCTCCGCCGTATGGGATCTTTCATATACTGCGGGTTATGTGCCCGCTAAAATAGTCATTAATCCGGTTTGGTGTAATAATACTCAGAGATTACGTTGCGGGAAGGAAATTGATATTGAATAGCGGATCTGATAAGCTTTCCTTCGGCATCGTATGTAAGATTGCGGGACAGGAGGTCTACGGCATTATGGGCCCAGTTATTACGGGAGTATAGCGGCCCCTGATCTGCTTCCGGGATATTCAGCACCGAGTTGAAATTGAGGTTCAGGTAGCGTGAAGCATTGACGTTATTATCATATGCATCATAATTGACGATCTGGCCGAGAAGGGGATCGCGCATGCCGATGTAGTTGCCTTGTTTGTTATAGACGTAGGTAATCGTATCTGAATGCGAGAGGAGCTGTTGTACGAGAGTATCGCGGTAGCGATAGATCCGCGTATCGAGCAGGGTGAGCCCAGCGGCTTCCACCAGGTATTCTTCTACTGTAGCGGGGTAAGTGCTATCGCCGGTGTAGGTAAAACGGTATTGGAATTGGATAGAAGAAGCGCTGGTATAAACACCTTTGCGGATGGGGCGTAATTTGTTGTCGTAGAAGATCGTGTCGGCCAGTCTTAATTCCAGGTGGTTGGAATCTACACCATAATATTGGCTATGCAGCCAGGGCTTATGATGTTTATTGTATTTGTATTCATCTATGGTAATGCTGTGATACATCGGTCCTCCTTCGGGCTCTCCGCGCGTTTCGGAGGCAACGATCTTTGTAAGCAGCCAGCCGGGTTTGGGAGGATGCGGGTGATCGGGTTTGGGTTCTTTTACACAGGCAGTTACTGATAAGAGTAAAGCTGCTATCAGGCAGCTGAAGGGGTAAAATGAGTTCTTCATAAAGACGGTTTTGAGGTAATTAATGTAATAGCTGAATCCTAACAAATATCATGTTTTCCGGAAGTATGATCCTGTACATTTGACTTAAAATTAGCATTTTTTACATCAAAGTCATGTTAAATGAAAGTCATCATCATAGGAGCGGGCATTGGCGGGCTCACCCTTGCTATTGCCTTACAGCAAAGGGGTATAGCTTCTGAAATTTATGATGCAGCTCCCGGCAACAAGGCAGTAGGCGCGGGTATTATGCTGGGCACCAATGCGATGAAAGTGTATGGACGGCTAGGATTGTCTGCTATATTGGAAGGCCGCGGCGCATTGCCGGACCGGTATTCTATCAGGGATCATCAAGGGAATATTTTAAAGGTGATCGATAATAAATTGTTGCTGGAACGATATGATCATAAGAGCCTGATGATCCATCGTGCCGCTTTACAGGATGAATTGATCAATGCTTTGGAGATGGATGTACACTGGGGTAAAAAATGTGTGCAGATAAAGGAGACTGCATCGCAGGTAAGTGTGCAGTTTGAAGATGGCAGTGAGGCGAGTGGCGATATATTGATTGGCGCAGATGGCATCCGTTCTGCTGTGCGTGAGCAATGTGTTGTAAAAGCGCAGTACCGGTATTCCGGGCAAACCTGCTGGCGGGCGATCATCCCCATCAATCTTCCTGTTGCAGAACAGCGGGAGACTGCAGAAGTATGGGGAGGCGGAAACGGGCTGCGGGCCAGCTACGGACAGGTAGGGCCACAGCAGGTGTATTTCTGGATGACGAAGCAGATGCCTGTGGGCAGTGTGTTTACAGCGGAAGCGGCATTGGATTACATCAAAACATCGCTGCATTCGTTTGATGGGTATATGCAGACAGTGCTGAAACATTTGACTGCTGATACACTGATACATTCCGATCTGTATGATATCAAACCGATAGCGCGATGGTATCAGGGCAGAGTGGTGTTATTAGGCGATGCGGCGCATGCTACTACGCCTAACCTGGGCCAGGGCGCGAGCCAGGCGATAGAGGATGCATACATGCTGGCGAGGTGCCTTGCCTCCTCCCCTGATCATAGCAGGGCCTTTGCTATTTATCAGCAAAAAAGAATAGGTAGGGCTGTGAAGATAGTGAGCATGTCCAGGGGGCTGTCCATGCTCACCAATCTGAAATGCAGGATCTCGGTTTGGTTCAGAAACCAGTTGATGAAGCGGATCCCTGCGGGGATCGCAGATCAGCAGATGGCTTTTTTGTATGATGTGAACCTGGATGCTTAACCGGGGATAGCGTAGGCCTGGGGCACCCATTCCCAGGCATCGTTGTTAGCGCGCACGTGCCCGATACCCGGCCAGGGCAGGTGATAGCCAAATACTGTTTTTTTATTCTCCGCTAATACTCCCAGTACTTTTTTTCGGGTAAGCGCTGCCTGGGAGAAATCGGTATCTCCGAAGAAGCCCCATTCAGGATGCGGGAACAGCAGTACATCAGAATGCATGAGGTCTGCAATGTGGACCAGTTCTTCATCACCGGAGTATACATGGACGAGTGTATGGCCGGGTGTGTGGCCGGCAGCCAGCTCGAGGCGGATACAGCCGAAGAGTTGGGAAGGATGATTGAAGAGATGCAGGCTGTCGTGTAAAGTAGTGAGTGTTTGTTTAGTTCCCTGAATGATCTGTTGCAGGAATGCTTTATCCGTGAATTTACTTTTGGAAAAATCCTGGCTCGCTGCGTGTATCCAGAACTGGTGTTCGATGGCGGAGAGGTGGATCTGTGCGTTGGGGAAAGTTCTTTTCCCTTGTGCATCTAAGAGGCCTCCGATGTGATCAGGATGCGCGTGGGTGATCACAATGTCGGTAATATCGCCGGCCTGGATGCCTGCATCTGTGAGTGAACTGAGCAGCCATCCCGCGTTGGCGCCAAAGCCATTGCCAGCACCGGTGTCTACGAGGATCAGTTGTTTGTCTTTTTTGATAATGAGCACATTCATGGCCAGGTCTATTTCCTTTGTAGAACGGAAGCTGTGTTGTAAGAGGCCGGCCACCTGCTCAGGCGGTACGTCTGGCGCGAAGTTGGGTTGCACCGGGCTCATGGCAAGGTAGCCATCTGTTACTACGGTTAGTTCCAGCGCGCCCAGCTGAAAGCGGTGGAAGGGCCTTCCGGAGGATGTGTTTGTTTTATTTCGTTTCGCCAATAATGTCTTCAGCGGTAATGCAGCCGCGATCCCTGCAAGGAATATATTCCGTACTAATACCCGTCTTTCCATATTTTCTTATTTGCATCAAATGTAGCGGGGCGCTATCTTTGAAACAAGTATGCACTTTTTAGTACTCTACTTACTAAAATGATACTATTGCTGAATATCAACATAAAAAAAGAGGCTATGACGCAGAAAAATGTAGCAGCGATATGCGCGGTAGACTATGCATTCAGGCGGATCGGGGGAAAATATAAGGGACGTTTGCTGTGGTATCTGTACCAGCATAAGGTGATGCGATATGGTGAGCTGCGGCGGGCGATTATCGACATTACGCCGAAGATGCTGACGCAGACGCTGAGAGAGCTGGAAGAAGACGGACTGGTAAACAGACAGGTGTATCATGAAGTACCGCCGCGTGTGGAGTACAGCCTGACGGAGACAGGGTTGGAGCTGATCCCGTTTATCAATCACCTGCGTATATGGGGTGAAAAGCAGATGGAAAAGGAACAGATCCCGGCGATACCTTATGTATGCGTGTATCCTTAGAGGTTAGCTGCTCTATTCAATCTGAACAGCAACACATTTTTATCGTAAGCGGCCACCAGGGTATCGTTATACTTGGCGAGCTGCAGTACGGGCAGGTTTTCATAGCCTGGTAAGCGGATGCTGCTTTCGTAGTTGCCGGTGGTGATGTTGTAGATATCCAGCGAAGGGCCGCGATAGCCGGATGCATTCGCATCTTCTGATAAGGCGTAGGACAACACGTACAGGTATTGATCATCTGCTGTGGCGGCAGAGTTGATAAATACCGCTTTGCCGGAGAGGGTATAGATCTTACCACTGGGAACGGCGATGTTGGCGGGCGGTGTTTTATCGATGGTGATCAGTTTTGAGATTTGCTTAGCGGGCTGGTTATAGTGAATGACCTCGGAATTGTAGAAGGGGATGTAGTAGAGATCGCCGGTATGGGTGTTCTTTGTAAAGAAGCCATCGGCAGAGAGGCCGCCGTCTTCGAAATGAGTGAATTCGTAGAGCGTGCTGTCTTTAACAGCGCTGGAGAGCCCTGCCAGGCGGAGATTAGCGCGTTGTTTTTCCAGATCAAAGCCTTGGGTGATAAAAGCATTTCCGGTGGCAGCGCGGGTGGCCCTGATATAGCATTTGCTGCTACATTTAATACTGTCTATGGCGCCGGTGGCCGGCTGATAGGCAATGACCCGGGCGCCGGATGCATCGAAGAGGTAAGCGGCGGGGGTATCGATGTCGAAACCGCACATCAGGTTAATGGTGGCTTTGCTGTTGTTGAAAAAAGTGTCCAACCGGCGGTTGGAGACATCGTAGCTGTAGATGGCGGTGTTCTTATAGACGTAGCCATAAACGATCCCATTGTTCACTTTCATGATACTGATCCTGCCGGGGAAGGCGACGGTATCCAGTGGCTGCAGAGAGAAACGGTTGTAGGTACGGTTGAAATGCGCTATTACGCGATCGGGACCGGCTGTTCTCAGCAATACTACGATGAGCGCTACTGAGGCGAGGAGCAGCGCGGCGATGATCAACAGATTTTTCTTCATAAGAAAGAAGGCTGCGAGGGCAGCCTTTTGGTGTTTAATACTTTGGTGAATGATTACAGGTGTTGGGCTCAGGGGCAGATCTGTACTTTGATTCCCCATGCGCCAGTAGAATTACATACCCTGTCTGGTTCGCAATGGCAGTAAGCGATAGCAGCGGGTTTGCTGGCTTTAACGGCAATAGCGACGGTAGACCCAACGATCAGGGCGAGGGCAAGGAAAGCTAACTTTTTCATGATGGGATTTTTTGGGTTTCAAGAATACGTAATAAGGCCTAAATGATTCTTTCAATTAAGGTACATGATAATTTTGAGGTAGCGCATCCCGGGAAAAGGGGATTTTTGGTCTCCCCTATTCCTTAGTTCTTTCTCAGATTAAATTGGTCCCATTCGGTGCAGGTGCGGAGGAAATCTGCGGTGGGGATCTTCATGAAGACGGTGCAGGCGTTTTCTACGGTTGTTTCGTCGCGCAGGGCGCTGCCTTCCCAGGAGAGGAGCTGGGTGATGGGGATGCGGTGTTTGTCTTCCTGGTCGAAAAGGTAGACGTAGTCCTGACGGGGAAGGACTTTACCCCAGCAATAGGACCAGTCGTCGGGGAGTTCGGGATGTGATTTGCCGGCTATCAGAGCGGAGAGTTTGTCGAGGATCTCACGGCCCATATCTCCGGGGGAGTTGTAATTGCTGAAGAAATGGTATAAGAGGTGATCGGCCTGGACATTCCAGCCGCCTGGGCGTTTATGGGTAGCGAAGAAGATTTCGTAATCAGTAAGCGTCATTACACAATGATAAGAAGATGATGTGGATGAAACAAAAAAAGCAGGTAACTGAAGAGAAACCTGCGAAAGGAGTTTTCAAACAAAATCTAAACCTATTATGGATTGGTTGGCAATAAATCAACGGAAGTGGAGCACACCGTCCTTGAAGTAATAGTCAAGTTCGGTAGCGTTCTTAAAGAGCTCCAATTGTTTCTCCAGTGATTTGTTTCTATCCAGCTCACCGGAGAAGCGCTTGCCTGCTGTTTGGCGGCTATCCATGACCACGTCTATACCAAACCACCGGGGGAGTACCCGGCAGATCTCATCTAAAGAAATATCCTGGAATTTAAAGATGCCTTTTCTCCAGGCGAGGGTATAATCCTCGTCAAAAGGATGCGTCTTTATAGTTGCGCCTTCTGTGTAGACGGCTTCGTAACCGGGCCTGATCACGCGTGATTGTTCAGGCGCCTGTAGTTTAACGGAGCCGGCTACGAGGGCGATCTTTACGAGGCCGGAGTCGTAGGTATTTACATTAAATTCTGTACCGAGGACCTGGATGCGGGTATGACCCAGGTTTATCAGGAAAGGCTTATCTGCATGCGCAGCGACTTTGACATAAGCTTCGCCATTGATGGTTATTTCCCGGTTATCGCCGAAGGCGAAGGGGAATTGAACGCTAGTGGCGGAATTGAGCCATATTACAGAGCCATCGGCCAGTTGTAGCTGGTAGTCCTTGCCGATGGGGACTGTGAGGGTGGCTAAGGCGCCAGTGCTTTTGCCCTCCTCTGGTGTGTAGCGTAATACCTTATTAGCGTTTTGCAGCGTGGCGCCAGCAACGGCGACTTGTCCCTGTGTGGTGGAGAGATCTATTGTGTTTCCACCGGGCAGGGTCAACCGGATGCCGTTTGCGGGCGTTTTTACGGCTGCTATTTCAGGTTTCGTCCTGGCGGAAGGAACCAATAAGTATGTGAGCGTGCCGATCGCCAGGAGGCCAATGGCGGCGATGCTTAACGTTCTGCGTAGGTTATGAGCACGGCGTGTTTTTTCTATGCGTTCCCAGACATTTATCAGTGCAATATTTTCATCGAATGCCTGCTGTATGTCGAGCGCGTTCATGGTCTCGTAGTACTGCCGTTTCGATTTCCAGTACTCCAAAGCTTCACTGTCCCGGGAAAGGAGTTCATTCAGATAGTCCTCTTCTTCCCGGGTGATAATGCCAGCGACCTGCTGGCTTGTTAACTGATCAATTATGACTGGATCGAATTTCATTGAACGCGACTAATAATATAATACGGGCGAGCGATTAAAACATACTGCCGTTAATATTGATTTTTTACACTTTTTCTCAAAATGGCGAGACCTTCGCTGACATAGTTCCGGACGGTCTGGAGTTTCATGCCGGTAATCCGGATGATCTCTTTATAGCTGAGGCCGTCCATATAGTACATTTTTATTACCTGACGAGTTTTGGGGGCAGTGATCTGATCGATGGCTTTGTGGATCTTTTCGGCGAGCTCGTTGTTTCCGTTGTTGTCTGGTAAGGAAGTTTGTTCTTCTTTTTCCAGGTATTTTATATTGAGCTTGAGAGAAGTTTGTCTTTTTTCGTGACGGTCTTTACAGGCGTTGCTCATCATGGTGAAGAGGAGGTATTTAACGGAGAGCTCTGGTTTGAGGGTGTCGCGCATTTTCCAGAGTTTGAAGAAGACTTCCTGGGTGATATCCTGCGCTTCCTGGGCGTTGCCGTTGCAACGGGATATAGCGGTGAGGAATATCCAGCGGCTGTATTTGTGGAACAGTTCGTTGAAGGCGGACTCTTGGCCTTTGATAAGGTCTTTTACCAGAAGTATGTCATCCCGTACATCCTGCATGTGAATCTTAGGTTCTACCTGTAATAACTGTATAGAGGGAAAAGTGACCGGTTGGTGGGTGGTTCACTGTTGTGGACCGGTAATAGAATATGGTTATTTACTGAGCAAAATGCACAATAATTTATGATAAATGCTTTGCTTAATAAATATAACACTTTTAGGTGGGAAATCAAAAAATATGGTGACGGGGATTGCAGTGCAGTGGGCTGTCTCCGCTGAATTAAAGTTAATCCATTGTTAACTAAATAGCATCCCTCTTTTGTGGCATTTTGTGTGCAAAAAAAATTTAAAGAAAATTTCATTTTGGACAGTATGATTTTGGATGTTGTCCGTATTATATATAAACTATGGGCTTATGGTATTTTACCTAAAGCGGAGATAAAAATAGTCATGGGAATTTTAAAAACATAGCAAGACGTACTCTTTTTATAGTGAATGTTCAAATAAGTCAAACAAAATCAACCGAAATACGATCAATGTATGAGTTGCCTGTGATCCAAGCGGGTATTTCTGCCCGGGCGATCAGAAAAAACGACCATGCATAAACGAAAATCTATACGCTTACATTAAAATCAGCATCTATGGGACAGTCATGGACCGCCAAGGTGCGCAGAGTTGGGATTCTGTGCGCCGTTAATTTATCCTTATACCTGAATTGTTTTGCGGGCGTGGATCAGGGAGAGAAGAAAGTTACATTGAATGTGGTGGAAGAGAGTTGTGTGAAAGTGTTTAAGCAGATAGAGAAGCAGACGAAGATGAGTTTTTTTTACTCGACGAGTGATATCAGGTTGCCGGGAAAGGTGAGTATAAATGTGGTGGATGCGGCATTGGATGAGGTGATGGGGAGGATATTGGAAGGGACGAATTTGGAATGGATATATACGGATAATGTGATAACGATTAGAAAAAAAAAGGGATTGGAAGGAGGAGGAAATGGTACGGGGACGGTGGCGGATTCGAATATTAATATGATAACGGTGACGGGGAAGGTGACGCAGGCGGATGGGACGGGGATACCGGGAGCGACGGTGAGGATCAAACGAAATAATGATGGAACTACGACCGATTCCGAAGGAAACTTCAGCCTACAGAATGCAAGAAGAAATGACTTGCTATTAGTAAGCTCAATAGGATATGAAACGAGAGAAATATCAGTTTCAGGAAAAACTATCCAGATAAAATTAACACTGGATGTTAGTAAGCTTGACGAAGCTGTTATAATAGCCTACGGTACATCTACAAAGCGGTATTTAACAGGCAACATAAGCAAAATATCATCTAAAGAAATTGAGAAACAACCAGTAGGAGACATCTTGGCTGCATTGGCAGGAAGAGTACCAGGCATGCTTGTTCAACAAACATCCGGCATCGCAGGTTCTTCTTTCACAGTTAAACTAAGGGGACAAAATAGCATTACCACTAATCGGAATGACCCCCTTTACATCGTTGACGGAGTTCCGTTTAACTCCGTTCCATTAACAGCAGGATCAAACATTGACAACGGCGCAAGTGTCGAGCCTAGCCCATTCAACAGTCTTAATCCATTAGATATAGAAAGTGTAGAAGTTCTTAAAGATGCTGACGCAACCGCAATATATGGAAGTAGAGGCGCAAATGGGGTTATATTAATAACAACAAAAAAAGGCACAACTGGCAAAACAAAATTCGACATCAATGCATATGCTGGGCTTGCAAGCGTTACGCGTAAAATAACGCTATTAAATACGCAAGAATATATCCGAATGAGAAAAGAAGCCTATAATAATGATGGCATTATTAACTATCCTAATAATGCATATGATATTAATGGAACTTGGGACACCACTAGGTATACAAACTGGCAAAAAGAAGTAATTGGAAATACATCACATTTTACTAATGCCCAAGCAACTTTGGCAGGGGGAAACCAACTTATTCAATACCTAGTATCATCAGGTTACAGAAAAGAAACGTCTGTCTTCCCCGGCGAATACATGGATCAGAAAGGATCTTTCCACATAAACCTAAACCTCTTATCAAACAATAGAAAATTAAAAGTTGGTATTCTGGCAAACTATGTATCAGACAAAAACAAGCTACCTCTATATGATCTTACAAATTATATACTTCTTGCACCAAACGCTCCAGAAATATACAATGCTGATAAAACTCTAAACTGGGAGAATGGAAATTGGGACAATCCCTTTAAAACGTTACTCCAAAAAGATGAGAGTACAACCACAAATCTTATATCCAATTTAAATGTCTCATATGAGATCATTCCAAATCTATATATCAAAGGAGGGTTTGGTTTTTCTACGTTAGATCTCTCAAAAAAAAGGCTAACACCAAAGTCATCCCTGAACCCTTTTTACACATGGGAACAATCATCCGCAACATTCTTCAGTAGCGATAGCAGAACTATCAACATTGAACCACAAATAAACTACATCAAAACAATCGGACAATCAAAATTCAATATACTTTTTGGTTCAACATTTCTTGAAACGAAAACGAATTCACTAAGTCAGACTGGAACGAATTTCAGCAGCGACGCATTATTAGAAAATATTCAAGCTGCCTCAATAATTACAATAAATTCTGTTGGTTACAGTAAATATAGATACAACGCAATATTTGGCAGAATAAATTACTCCTTAAAAGACAAATATTTACTCAATTTAACTGGCCGCAGAGACGGGAGTAGCAGGTTTGGACCAGGGAAGAGATTTGCAAACTTTGGTGCAGTTGGTGTTGGATGGATATTTTCGGAAGAAAGACTCCTTTCAAACAAAATCCCTTGGCTAAGTTTTGGAAAACTGAGAGTAAGTTACGGCACAACTGGTAATGACCAAATCGGTGATTACGGCTATTTGGACACTTATGAAACCGTTCCTAATCCATATCAAGGAATTCCTGGAATGAATCCAACGAGATTATTCAATCCGAACTTTGCCTGGGAGACGGTGCGAAAAGCTGAAATAGGAATGGAGCTCGGCTTTATGCAAGATAGATTCCTTTTATCAATAAGTTATTACAGAAACCGCACATCCAATCAACTAGTCGGTTATAATTTACCTTCTACAACAGGATTCACAAGTGTAATAGCAAACCTACCGGCTACAATTCAAAATACCGGCATGGAGTTCGACGGAACAATTTCTGCCATAAAAACAAAGTTCCTATCGTGGACGACAAACTTTAACTTGACTATTCCAAGAAATAAACTTGTCTCATATCCGGACATTGAAAGCTCAAGCTACGCAGACCGCTATGTAGTTGGTCATTCTTTATTTATTTCTAAATCATATCACAGCTTGGGAGTGGATCCAAAATCTGGCTTGTATCAATTTGAAGACTATAACAAAGATGGGAGGATAACATATCCAGATGACGTCCAGAAGATCACCTTTACAGGACAGCAATTCTTCGGAGGTATACAAAACCGAATCCAGCTACTAGGAGTCGAACTAGATTTCCTCTTTCAATTCGTTCGCCAGAAGTATGGCAGTAACTACCTGTCTATATTTAGCAGGCCCGGAACTATGAACAATCAGTCATCACTTGTTCTTTCAAGATGGAAGCAAGAAAATGAAATTTCCCAAATTCAAAGATATTCTGCTTCTAGCTTTGACGCCGCATCAGCATTTTCGCTTCAAAGAAATAGCGATGCAGCTTATACGGATGCATCATTCGTTCGATTAAAAAACATTTCCATTTCATACATGATACCTATAAAGCTGAGCAAAAAGTACTCGATCGACTATGCCAAAGTTTACGCTCAAGGTCAGAACATACTAACAGTAACGAAATATAAAGGGCTTGATCCGGAAACTAAGGTACTCCTACCTCCTTTAAAGGTGTTTACTATTGGCCTACAACTTACATTCTAAAAACACCAGCTATGGAATCACAAATTAAACCAATAAAGCAAAGCGTATTAATACTGACACTTATAATCATAGTGCTCCCTTATACATTAGTAATTGAAAGCTGTAAAAAATATGTGGAGATTGGACCACCACACACACAAATAGTTAGATCTGCTGTGTTTACATCAAACGAGACTGCAACTGCGGCTCAGACAGTAATTTATTCACAAATAGAACTAGACTTAAACTACTACCTTTCTATCTATTTAGGATGTGCTGCCGATGAATTCATAAGCTACGATCAGTCATTAGATGCCCAACAATTCTTTACAAATAGTCTAATACCCTCAAATGGTATAGTGTATAATTTATGGAGTTCAGCATATAGACACATTTATCAAGCGAATGCTGTCTTAGAGGGTCTTTCCGACAATACTGCTGTAACTCCACAGGTTAAAAAACAGTTAGTCGGTGAAGCAAAATTCATCCGGGCGTTCTGCTACTTTTATCTCGCAAACATCTTTAACGACGTTCCAATCGTAAAATCGACAAACTACGAGGAAAATCGGCTATTATCCAGAAGCAACATATCGGAGGTATACAAATTCATTGTAAAGGACTTACAGGAAGCAAAAGACTCCCTCAATGCATATTATGTATCGAGCGATGGGCTTACTGAAACTAGTGAAAGGGTTAGGCCATCAAAGGCAGTTGCATCTGCCTTACTTGCGAAGGTATACCTTTACCTAGAAGATTGGAAAAATGCAGAGCAGGAGTCAAATTCTATCATAGACCAAGGAAAGTATGAATTATCCTCAGACCTTAACTCTGCGTTTACCAAGGATAGTAAGGAGGCAATATGGCAGCTTTCGAACAATACAAATACATATGCTGGATTTGTATACATTCTCTTGACTCCATCATTTGTTGCATTAAATCCCGACCTCCTTAGCTCTTTCGAGACTGGCGATCTTCGGAAACAAAACTGGGTTTCTTATTTAATACAAAATCAAGACACATTCTATTACCCTTATAAATATAAAGCTGTTCCTAGCTCGAACCCCGTAGAATATACAATTATTTTCAGATTATCGGAACAATATTTAATAAGAGCTGAAGCTAGAGTAAAACAAAAAAAATTTGATATAGCAAGAAATGACATAAACGTCATCAGAAACAGATCTTCTCTTCCGTCCATATCATTTAATGATGAAACATCGCTATCACTAGCAATTGAAAAAGAACGAAATACTGAGCTATTCAGCGAACTGGGACACCGATGGCTTGACCTCAAAAGAACAAAACGGCTAGATCTGTTGATGCCAGAAATCTGTCAAAGGAAAGGTTCAAAATGGGAATCACATCAAAAGGTATTTCCAATCCCACAACAAGAGCGGTCAACTGATCCTAATCTAACTCAGAATCCCGGGTACTAATTTCCAAACCATAATAAAATAAAATGAGTAGGATAAACAAGATAAAATTAACGAAGCTTCTGACGATTCTCTTGATATTAGTTAAGTTAATACCTGCCATCGCTCAATTAAAGACTGCTTTCACGTACCCTGAAGTAGGAACCCTGTGTCCTGACTTCACTGCGAGTAATATTGAATATTTCCCGAAAAACAAGGTCGAACTAAAAGACTTCAAAGGAAAGTGGCTTATACTTGACTTCTGGAATAGGCGATGCGGTGTTTGCATTGCCAGTTTTCCAAAATTAAACGAGATGCAAAAAGACCTTAAAGAGGATGTGCAATTTCTCTTAATTGCTTATAATGGCTCAAAATATAGCCATCAGCCGGATGACAAAATAATTAGATCATTATATGAAAAACTCCGGCTGAAATACAAACTGGAATTAGCAGTGGCTTTTGATTCAACTTTATTTACACAGTTTGATATAGGCCCGTGTCCATATATAGTTATCGTTGATGATAGAGGAATTGTACGAGGTATAACAACTCATATCGAATCACAAAAACTAAAAGACCTATTGGCAGGTCTCAATCCACCACTAGCAAGAGCATACAGAAGCCATGAAGAAAATTCAAGTGAGGCTTCATACAATCCTAGTTTACCTTTTGCAACATTTAGCAATGGTACAGCTGACACAAACTTCATCTATCGTTCCCTCCTTTCTAAATGGTCGGAATCAATGGCTTCAACGTCGCCGACCAGCATTAATGAATCGTATAACCACGGCCGATTCGAATTGCTTAAAACCGACATTGCATCATTGTATGCTTACGCATATTTCGGGCGTCCATTCTGGAATTATGGAGACAGCATGTACGGAAGGTACTGGGAAACCCCAATTCTGGAGGCATCAGATACTACGCCATTTCTGTTCGACTCAGTTACAGGAAAGAATCTATATTGCTATAGCCTAATTGTTCCACCCAACAAAGCGACCTATGAACACATGCAATCTGTTATGAAGGGGGATCTTCGGAACTACTTTGGTTATAAAGTCGACGTTGAAGTGAGGAATATGCCATATTGGAGCCTAACTGTAAGAGAAGAATTCAAAGGAAAGCTTCAGACTAAAGGACGACCAACAACATTTAATGCGACGCCTTACTCTGGAATTGAAGGGGAAAACATTCAAATTGGCCGCCTTTTATCCTTTATAGCTATATATAATCAAATGGAACCTCCATTCGTGGACGAAACCGGAATAGATTCGAATATTGACATTACACTTAATTCTATGGCGACCGACTTACCAGAAATCAAACAAGAATTGAATCGAAATGGTCTACTGTTACTTAAAAAAGAAAGACCAATGAAAGTTATTGTTATTAGAGATTAAGCACTTCAAAAACTAAATTGGAAAATTAAATGGTAATATCGATTAAGTCGTCGTTTTGCCTCCAATTAACAGTTAAAGTAAAAGACCGACCTTATTGGCCGGTCTTTTGCAATTTAGCAACAATCGACTTAGTTAATCTTGTATTTGATCGGATTAGCACAGGTTGTCAAAGATTGTTGAGTAGTATACACCGTATAAGTGAAACCAGCAGCGGGGGTGTAGGTACATGTTAAAGGACCAGGGCGATCAAGGGGGCACGGATCCTGAAGTGCTACACATGCGTTAGGCGCCTGATAAAAAACAGTTACCCGTTTAGTGTTTGCCTTAGTTGCAAAAACACCTGCAATGGCCAAAACTACAGTAGTGGCTGCTAAGATAATTCTAGTCTTGTTCATTTTACTTGACTTTAAAGACATAAAATAGTGCCTACTCTTTTATAAAGGTTTTCGGCTTCTCCTTGGCATATATCAATTCATTGATATATAAATTGGTATACTTATGGCATTACAATTCCGGACTAGTAGTACCAATAATTAACCAACTGGTATTGTAATTCAAAAAGCTATTTCAAAATTGTGTTCTTTTATTAATCCAAATCCCAACACCTGAAATTATCGTAAAGAAAATATTAAAAATTAAATGGTGGCTCCAACGCATATACTCAATTACACCTCCACAAGTACAAGGAATTGTAGGTGAAAACTTTAAGATGTAAACGACATACGTTGTAAACAATGCCATCAAAGTAAACGATATGTAAAGCCCAATAGTTCTAAGTTTAGGAACAAGTAACAAAAACGCAGTAACTATCTCGATTGAAGGAACGGCTACTGACAATGCTGGCGCGAATGGCATAAGGATTGATGATTTAGCCATGATCATTCCAAACCTACTAACATTTGTCAACTTATCAACACCAGTATAAAGAAAGAGAAGAACAAGCAAAAGGGAAATTATCTCAAGTGTTATACGTTGATGTCTATTAGTCTTGACTGTATAATCCATAATAAATAATTTTAGCTCCAAAAAAAATATCCGGGTAACAACAGACTGTCAATGATATTCGAAAGGCAACTCTTGCATTTATTGTTACTTCTGTCTATTGTCTTTTAAGTATACTTCTATCCCTAAAATATTTTGACACAAGCTCAGTCCCAAAAAGTATAGTTATTCTAATTCACGCATCGCCTTCATCATATCACGCATCTTAGTAGGTCCGTTATAAAATGCAACTAGTTCCTTTTTTTTATTGTAAAGTGCAAGGCATGGAGTAACTCTAGCATTAAAATGTTTCGCAAAAAATCCGTCATAATCTCTGCCTATTATAATGTTTTGATATTGGGAAAGCTTATAGTAATAATAGAACACCTTCATCCTTTCGAAAGAATCAGATGTTACAAAATAAAACTTCACAGTCCTTAGTGAATCAATATTCTTTACTATATCTTCCGTCTCGGCTTGACATTCCTCGCAATCTGGGCTAAAGTAATAAAGCACAATATGACCATTGCTCTCTATATTAGTTGTATTAAATATCGTCAAACTATCGATCATTAGTAGATTAAATAAAGGAAGCGATTCCCTATTAGCATTACTGCTGTACGTTCTACATTTAGATAAAAAAAGTATCAGAACGCATAAAATAATAAGTCTGCTCATTTCTTTACTTCTTTGTCGTTTGATAATTACTTAACACTTTATCAAAAATCACAATTGAGGAACAAAAGGACACAAGAGATAAAAACACTTGATATCTTAATACTATTGGGGAAGCGAGCACGCTAAACGCAAATGTTAATATCCAGAAAAGGCTTATAATCAGAATGCACTTTAACATAACCGGTTCAATAAGACTAAAACCTTGGGTAATAAGGAATGCCATAATACTGCAAATAAAAAGAACATTTATAAGGGCCACTAATATTGGATAGAAATCAAATATTTTTACCTCTTTGGATACACCCTTTACCTTATTGGTCTTATACGCAAACCAATCTTTGGCTAACGGCTTAACGGTATCTTCTCCCATATTGTATACCGACATAAATTCCGAGCTGGGAACAAAGAAATTTACTGTATTTGGAAGAATATAATGCCGTAGAAATGGTATTGGGTATTTCTTAATAAGATATTCACCATATTCTTTGTATAAAAGAGACATCGATGCCCATTTTTTAAAATATGGCGTCCTGTCTTCATCTTTAGACCACTGCAATGACATATATTTCTTTAATGGAGCATTGTCATTCCATAAATAATAGATACCGAGCGAACTATCGGGTCGCGAAACCAATTTTTGAAGCGAGTCAATATGTTGATTCACAATTATATCTAGGGATTTAAACTGGCCAGGAGCATTTGACCTCTCCTGCTGGTTAATTGCACTGTACATATATAAAGCATTACTTGCTAATTGCCATCCAGCAAATGCAGAGAATTGTTTATGACCTACGAAAGTTTGATACTTACTTGTATTATAGAGTATAAATGACCCTATGAAAATTGATGGAATTAAAATGTACAGTACTTTGCGGCCAATTGTAATTTTCGATAATAGCACACAGCCTAAAGAGACCACCGGGTAATACAACGCATTATATCGAATTGTGAATAATAGGAATAATACTATAGAGTGTGTCCATATGATGCGTTCCGACTCTACTTTTCCTTTAAGCAACTTTATAAGCTGGGCAAACCATAAACAACTAAGAGAGGTAAATAAGGCATCAGAAGTGACATAGTTACTTAGGAACAAATAGATGGGATTAAATACGGAAAGGGCCACTAAAACACAAATTGCAACTTTACTTGGCTTAAAGACATCCACTATAGCATAAAGAAAATAAATAACAGAACCTTGTAACAGAATAAACTGAAAAAGAGTAAGGCCTAAATCTGATCTACAAAGCGCACTAAATACTCTAAGAAACATCGAGTAGCCAATGGGCCACATACTTATATCGGCATTATTCCATGCTGCTTCGATATATGAGTAGGAGTCAGGAATATAATTTGCGAATGGGAAATAAAATTTGAATATTGGAAAAATTGGTACTATCAATATTCCAAAAAACAACAGACGGTATAATTTTATCCTAGGATTACCAAAAAATTTAAGAATCGACACTTCTTTTGGCACTTTATTAAATTGCCTAATAACATTTCTTTCCTCATGATACTCTTGTTCCGTGTTCACGGCCCATATATTCCTTTTATCCACAGCACCTGCTATTATATTTTCCACCGCGACCATTGCCGTCAACATTGAATGATCCGAGTTATTATACTTATGCATCCCATTTCTTCCCACCAAAAACAAATTCTCAAATCTATCTACATACTCCCTGACCACATCAAACCTTTCATACGTCCCGAAATAAGCCGGATATGTCTTCTCCATCCTCAACACTGTCGCATCCAACACATTCGCCTGGCAGGCCAATCCAATTTTCTCCAATTCCCGGACCGCCAGGTCTTTGATATACTCATCCGACCTATTCCAGAAATCATCGGTTTTATTGCAAAAGAACTCCATACCCACCCACGCATTATCCGGATCTTTC
>Ga0102590_1001875_pt1 | contig 28088 bp, 27 predicted proteins | sample AraplaMF_Col_mMF_FD_76859 | JGI IMG/M metagenome (GOLD analysis project Ga0102590, IMG submission 76859) | Arabidopsis root microbial communities from the University of North Carolina, USA - plate scrape MF_Col_mMF | ecosystem: Host-associated > Plants > Roots > Endosphere | place: USA... | reverse complement strand
TAGGTCAGCGATACCCGACACGCCGCATTTGCGCGACAGCGGAAGCAGGCGGCTTTCGATCAGGTATTGCTTGTCCGCCGACAGATCGAGACCAGAATGATCCTTCAGCAGCTTACGCAGATACTCATAGTCTGGCGGTGTCACGGGAGCCTCTCAGGGGCAAGCGGATAGATTTAAACCGGGCTCTGTTCCGTGAACTCGATCAAGCCGACTTCCTGGAATTTCGCGGTGACGATGTCCCTGTCGAACGGCTTCATGATGTACTCGTTTGCGCCGCCATGCAGCGCACGCGAAATATGATCCATGCCGTTCTCGGTGGTGCAGAACACCACCTTGGGTACATCGCCGCCGGGCAGACGGCGCAGATGACACATGAATTCGTAGCCATCCATGACCGGCATGTTCCAGTCGAGCAGAACTGCCGTGGGCATGGCACGCTTGCAGGCCTCGAGCGCCTGCTCACCGTCCTCGGCCTCGATGATCTGGAAGTCCATTTCTTCCAGGATACGGCGCGCGATCTTTCGGATGACGCTGGAGTCATCAACGACCAGGCATGTTTTCATTTTAAGCCTCCCTTCTTGATGCGCAGCGTTACGCCGCGACGGCCGTTTTCGGCACGATTTCGAGCACGCGATCGACGTCGAGGATGACCATGAGCTGGCCGTCGAGACGGTGGACACCGCCGGCGAGCTTGGCCATGCGGGGATCGAGGTTGACGGGGTTTTCCTCGCGGCTGTCGTCGGGCAGCCGCAGCACCTCGCCGATCTGGTCGATCAGCAGGCCATAGGACTCGCCGCGCAGGTCGACGCCAACCGCCATCGGCGGCTTGCCGTCGTCGTTGTTCGGCAGCCCGAGCCGGGCGCGCATGTTGACCACGGTGACGATGCGGCCGCGCAAATTGAGCACGCCGGCGATCTCGGCCGACGACAGCGGCACCCGCGTCAGCCGTTCCGGCATGAACACGTCCTGCACGCGGGAGATCGGCAGGCCGAACAATTGCCCGCCGATCATGGCGGTGACGTATTCGGCCACGGTGCCCTCGATGGTCTCGGTCTTGGTTGACATGTTTTACCCCTTACGCCGTCCGGCTGAACTTGTTCATGCCGCCTGCCTGGTCTCGGCGGTCTGTTCCTTCAGCGCCGCGATCAGGCCGGGACGATCGAACTTGGCGACGTAATCGTGGAAGCCGGCCTGCCGCCCGCGCTCGATCGCCGCCGGCGACACCAGCGAGGACAGCGCGATGATCGGCATCGCACTCAGATTGTGGTCGGCGCGGATCGTCTCGGCGAACTCGAAGCCGTTCATGTCCGGCATCTCGATGTCGGTCAGCACCACGTCGAAGTTCTGGTTCGAGCGCAGCGCGGCGAGGCCCTCCTGCGCGTTGACCGCGACCCGCACCTTGTAGCCGGCGGCTTTCAGCACCGGCGCCAGCATGTTGCGGAAGAAGGCAGAGTCGTCGACCAGCAGCACCGACTGCGCCGTCGAGGAGGCCCGCATCTCCTTGCGCGAGAACCAGTCGGCAAACGCCATGGGGAGGAAGTGGCCGACGTCGATCACCTCGGTAGCCTGGCCCTTGATCACGGCTGAGCCCAGAATGCCGTCGGCCTGACCGGCGACCTCGATGTGCAGCCGCTCCTCGACGATGTCGATGATCTCGTCGACCACCAGCCCCATCGAGCGGCCGTCGTCGGCGAACACCAGGATCGGCTGCGAGCCCTGGGTCTGGACGTTGACCCCGTTCATCTGCACCAGCGGCATTAGCTGGTCGCGGTACTGCACCATGTAGCGGCCGTTAGAGAGCTCGATCTTGTCGGTGGCAATCTCCTCCAGCCGGGTGACGAGGCCGAGCGGCACCGCCTTGGGCTGGCTGGAACCGGCGCGGAACACCAAGAGCGAGGTCAGCTGTTCGCCGCCGATCGCATGCCCCGCCGAAGCCTCATCGGCCAACTCATGGGCCGATGAGCCGGAGGCGCCGAGCGCCTTGGCAATGCCGTTGGGGTCGATGATCATGATGACCGCGCCATCGCCCAGAATGGTGTTGCCGGAGAACATGTCGATGTGACGCAGTTTTGTGGACATCGGCTTCACGACGATCTCTTCCGTATGGAAGACGCCGTCCACGACAATACCAAACGTCTGGCTGCCGACCTGGGTGACCACGATAAAACCGTTCTCGGGATCGGAGGCCGCGCCGTCGTCGATCTTCAACAGCTTCTTCAGATGGATCAGCGGCAGCAGCTTGTTGCGCAGGCGGAGGACTGCGGTGTCCTTGATGCGCTCGATGCGGTGCTCGCTGTTGGCGCGGGCACGGACCAGCTCGACCACGGAGAGCTGCGGGATCGCGAAGCGATCGCCGGCGGCTTCCACGATCAGCGCCGAGACGATGGCGAGCGTCAGCGGGATCTTGATGGTGACGGAGGAGCCCTCGCCGGCCACCGACTTGATGTCGATGGTGCCGCCGATCTGGTCGATATTGGTGCGCACCACGTCCATGCCGACGCCGCGGCCGGAGACCGAGGTGATGGCGGCCGCGGTCGAGAAGCCCGGCGCGAAGATGAACTTGTGGATCTGGGCTTCGCTCATCTTCTCGAGCTCGGCCTCGGTGACGAGACCGGACGAGATCGCCTTGGCCTTGATCTTGTCGGTGTTGAGGCCGCGGCCGTTGTCGGCGATGCAGATGATGATGTGGCCGCCCTCGTGATAGGCGGACAGGCGGATGGTGCCCTGCTCGCCCTTGCCGGAGGCGAGGCGCTCGGCGGGGGTCTCCAGGCCATGATCGGCGGAGTTGCGCACCATGTGGGTGAGCGGGTCCTTGATCAAATCGAGCACCTGGCGGTCGAGCTCGGTGTCGGCGCCGTGCATCTCGAGTTCGATCTGCTTGCCGAGTTCGCTCGAGAGGTCGCGGACGATGCGGGGCAGCTTCTGCCAGGCATTGCCGATCGGCTGCATGCGCGTCTTCATGACGCCTTCCTGCAGCTCGGCGGTGACGTTGGAGAGGCGCTGCAGCGGCACCTTGAACTCGGTGTCCTCGTTGCGGCGGGAGATCTCCAAGAGCTGGTTGCGGGTCAGGACCAGCTCGGAGACCATGGTCATCAGGTGCTCCAGCGTGTCCACGTTGACGCGGATCGACTGGTTGGCGATGCGGTCGCCCTCGCCGGCGGTCTCGTCGGCCATCGACTTCTTCGGCGCGGCCTTTTCCTTGGCGGGCTTTGCTTCCTTGGCGGCGGGCGCGGGAGCTTCAGCAGCCGGCGCGGGCTCGGCCTTGGCAACAGGCGCAGGCGCGGGGGCTTCGATCGCGGTCTCGCGGAAGGCGCGCTCGAGCTCGTCGAGCGAGACCTCGCCCGGGCGCAGCGGACGCTCCAGGGTCTGGTCGACCAGCGAGCCCGTGGTCATGTCCTTGGCGGGTGCAGCGGCGGGGGCTTCCGGCACCAGCGGCGGCGCTTCGGCAACGGGAGCAGCAGCGCCGGCCGCCATTGCGGCCATGCCCTGCTCGACCATCGCTTCGAGCTTGTCGATGAGATCGCGGTCGTTGCCCTCGGGCTCGGCTTCGGTGGCCTCGAGGCCTGCGAGGATTTCCTTGATGCGGTCGATGGAGGACAGGATCACCGTCACGGCCTGGCCGGTCACCGGCATGCCGTCACGGAATTTGCCCATCAGCGTCTCGCCGGCATGAGCCAGCGCTTCGAGCCTGGGCAGGCCGAGGAAGCCGCAGGTGCCCTTGATGGTGTGGACGAGGCGGAAGATGTTATCCAGAATCTTGGCGTTGTTCGGCTCCTGCTCGAACTTCACCAGCTGATTGTCGACGGTGTCCAGGCTCTCGCTGGTCTCCGTCAAAAACTCCCGCAACAGATCATCCATCGGATACGCCTTACTGAGCTGGACTTCGACGCCTGGCCCGCGCCTCGAACCGGCGGAAGTCTCCTCTCTGGATCGTTAGACAACCCCTTTCACGGTCCCGTTAATTTCATCCTCCGTGCTAATACGGATATTGAAGAGAAGTTTGCGCTTTGGCCGCGTGCGCCAGCGCTTTTCGGCAAGACCGCCGCCGCGCCGTGACGGAAGCGGACGTTCGGTAAAGGTCGCGGTAAGGGCGGCGCGGCACGCACGAAAAAGCTCTGCCCGTGAAGGACGATAGGCAGGTCCTGCGCGGGATCGGCCGCGGCCGGCAGCGCTCGCGCGATCATCGCGTCATGCCCTGCCGCGATCGGCAAGGCCTGCACTCGTGGTAAACGAACGCTTACCCCGCCGCCGATGCAGCCGGTGCCGCGCTAACCGAGGCGCGCGGCCGCGGCGACAATGTCGGGACGGTGCTCCGCGAGGCAGGCGTTGATGGCGGCGAGCAGCGCGTCCGGCGTGAACGGCTTGCGCAGGCAGCGTGCCGCGCCGAGCTCCAGCGCCATCCGGAGGAAGTCGGGCGCGGGTGAGTTGAGATCTGCGAATGCGTAGCCGGACATCGCGATCAGCGGAATGGCGGGCGCGCGCTCGTGGAAGATCCTGATCGATTCGAAGCCGCGCATGTGCGGCATGAAGATGTCGATGATCATCAGATCGAACTGTTCGTGTTCGAGAGCGCGCAGTCCCGCTTCGCCGCCATCGGCAATCGTCACACGAAAATCGTTGCGCTGGAGATAGATCTCGATGGCCATGCACACCATCGGGTCGTCATCGACAACGAGAATGTGGCGCAGACCTTCCGTCCCCGTTGGAGTTTCCCGTTTGGGCGATTCAAAAAATGAACCGTGGGACACGCCGTTCTCCTCTGATCTGGATCGAAATATTGACGCTTGCGGACGCCGGTGGCGCAGCCGGGGAAATGGCGGTGACCACTGCGAGATAAGTGGCGGCGTCGCGGAAAAGCGCGAAGTAATCGCGGATGGTGGATGAAAGGTGGTGGGCAAGGGAGGCGGCGCGGATCGCGCGACGTCCGATGGCATTGCAAAGGCAATGTCTGCCGCCGACCGAAAGCTTCCGGCTCATCGAGGCCCCCTTGCCGGTTCTTCCCGATCGGCACATTGGTTGGCGCCGGTCGTGTGCGAATCAGCACGCGATTCTTATTTCCGCCGCAAACGCGCCAGCCTGTCTGCCCTCCAACGGGTATATGGACAGCACCACAACCTCTACAATATGCTTTTGTGGCTGCGCCACTGCGTGATGGAGCAGCGCGACGCCGATCCTGGCTCGAACGCATGGGAACGATCCTGCATGACCACGAGCGGCCGCCCGCCCAATCAGTTGCTGCAAATGCTCGATGCGGCGGATTTCGATCTGCTGCGTCCGCATCTGGCGACGGTCGAAATGGTCAGGCAATCTGTCTTGGGCGAGGCCGGTTCCGCTCTGAGACACGTCTACTTCCCGCATGGCGGTTCCGTTTCGATCACGGTGAGCTTGTCCGACGGACAGACGATCGAGGTCGCGATGCTGGGCCGGGACAGCGTGGTCGGCGGCGGGGCGGCACTTGCCGATGGCATTGCGCCGGCGGACGCGGTCGTGCTCTTCCCCGGCACTGCGTCTACGCTGGAAATCACGGCGTTCCGGACGATCGCCGCCACAAGTCTCTCGTTTCGAGGCCTGATCATGCGTCATGAGCAGGTCCTGCTTGCGCATGCGCAGCAGTCGTTGCTCTGCAATACGATGCACCCGGTCGAGGCGCGACTGGCGCGCTGGCTGCTGCGGGCCCGGGATCTGTCCGACAACGTCAACCTGCCGCTGACGCAGGAGACGCTGGCACAGATGATCGGCGTGCGACGGAACGCCATCTCGCTCGTCGCGCATGCGCTGCAGCGGGCCGGCATCATTCGCTACAGCCGCGGGCAGATCGAAATCATCGATCTGCCCGCGCTGAAGGCAACCTCGTGCGACTGCTATTCGGCGGTAAAGGCGTCGCATTTGCGCCTGCTCGGAGCCCCATCGTGACGCCTGCCGGGTGCAACCGCCTGCATGCCGTGGTGCACACAGCTCGGCGGGAACAATTGCCGCAGCCGGACCTGTCCCAATTGCCAATATATCCCGGCGTGAACATGATGGAATTTGCCCGTGCCGGAATCGATGTCGCTTGCCGCGACGTCCTGAGCCAGGAGACGGGAGGTAATGTTGGAAACGATGGTGCGTCCATCCAATGGTTTCCTGTCCGCGTTGGCGGCGGATGACTATGAGCTACTCCGGCCTTACCTGCGCACGGTCGAGCTGCCACATGAGGCCGTGCTGGTCGAGACAGGCGAGACGCTCAAGCGCGCCTACTTTCCTCACCGCGGCGTCATCTCGCTGGTGGTGAAGCTCGCCAGGGGCGAGCATGTGCAGGTTGCCATGATCGGCCGCGACAGCCTGCTCGGGACGCTCTCGACCATGGGCGATGCATTCGCGCTGAACACGGCGATTGTATTGGTTCCCGGCGTCGCGTCCGTGATGGACCTCGACCGGCTGCGCATTGCGGCCGAGGAGAGCCCCACCCTGCGGACCCAGCTCACGCGCCATGGACTCGCGGTTTACGCGCAGGTCCAGCAGACCGCAGGCTGCAATGCCGCGCATCCCGTGGAATCGCGGCTGTCGCGCTGCCTGCTGCACACCCATGACCTGTCGGGCGACTACCGGCTGCTGCTGACCCAGGAGGCGATGGCGCAGATGATCGGCGCCCGGCGCAACAGTGTGTCGCTGGTCGCCAATACCTTGCAGCACGCCAATTTCATCCACTACAGCCGTGGGCACATCCAGATCCTGAACCTGGATGGCCTGCGCCAGACGGCGTGCGAATGCTATGCGACCGTGAAGGCGCAGTACGACCGGCTGGTCAGCCAGCGCTGACCGATCGCTTGGTAAACCTGCGGCTAATACTGGCCTGCAAACCCGCATCGTCCTGCTACCGGAACGGAAATTCGAATGCCGTAGAGATGGGCCGAGCCGCGCCGTGCGCGTCGCGCGAGCAACGACCCGTGACCAGGACAGGCAGACCATGTTTGAAGCGACCGTCGCGCCCGCGCAGGGAGCCTTCGATTTCGAGCCCGCGCGCGAGCCGGCCGCCTACGCGGCGCTGGTCCGCGAGATCGGCGAGGACGGCGCCGGCGAGGTGCGCGCCGTGTTCTGGAGCGAGACCAGCGCCCGCCTGCAGCTGTTCCGCACGCTGGCGCTGGCGCAGCAGCACGCCAGGATCGCGCGCGAGGCTCATTCGCTGAAGAGCGCGGCCGGGACGTTCGGCTATGTCAGGCTCGCGGGCCTGGCGCTGCGGCTGGAGAAGACCGCGGCGAGGCTCGGCGATGCCGAATTCCACGATCTGCTGGCGCAGATGGACGCCGCCTACGGCGCCGCGCGCGCGCAGGAGCCGCAAGGCTAGCGGACCGCGCTAAACCCGCCGTACTTCTACGGTTTGTGATTTTTAGAGATGGCTAATCATCGGTGGCGATAGTCGCGGGAAACCAGGAGGGTTTCCATGTTCACCTATGAGACTGCGGACCAGAAAGAAGTCCGTCGCTTCCGCATCGCTCAGTTCAACGGCCGCGTGGCGACCGTGAAATCCGGCGAGTCCACGGTGACTGGCTTCGTGCGCTCGGTGCTGGAGCAGGAATCGAGCACCCCTCCCCGCTGGACCATCACGATCATCCCGAACGCCCCGAAGGAAGAGCTCAAGCCGCTGCGGCCCTCCCCGCGCCTGCGCCCCTTCGCTGAAGATTATTTCTGAGCGGGATCTCTCGTTTCGCGCCGCCATCGACGGCACAAGACGACGCTTCAATCGATCGAATGCAGCAGCGCCGCGCGGACGAGATCCGCGGTGTTGCGGGCACCGAGCTTGCGCATCGCCTCGGCGCGGTGGCTCTCGAAGGTGCGCGGGCTGATCTGCATCCGCAGCGCACCCTGCTTGTTCGAATAACCCTCGCTGATCAGGCGGAGCACCTCGCGTTCGCGCTTGGTTAGCCGCTTCTGGCCCGACAGGCCGAGGAGTTCGGCGCTCGGCACGCGCTGGACGTGCTGTACGCGGGCGGCGCTCGCTTCGGCGTCTTCGATCCGGGGCGGAAGCGGCGAGCCGCCCTTGTGGGGACCGGCGAGCTGCTTGACCAGGCCGCAAACACGCTCGGTCTGCGCCAGCGCGTTCTCGACCACCCGCTGCAGGTAGACGCGGTCGCTCGCGACGGGCGCGAGCTGATCGCTGTGATGCTTGATCTCGCCCATGTAGAGCAGGAGCGCGGTGAGGGGACCGTTGAGCTCGCGGGCGATGGCGGCCGCCATTTCGTCGGCCGCTTTGGCCCGGGCGGCGTTCAGACGGACGAAATCAAGCTCTTCAGTTGGAGCAGTGCCGGTTTCGTACCATTCCGACGGCCGCGAATCGGCGGCCGTATCATTCTGTGACCCCATGTGATCTGTTTAGCGGAACCGGGGCCGGTCTGTGGTTAACTTTTTACTCCGTAAGACTACGGTGATTTTGGCGGTTTTGCGCTAAAACATCGGCATCGGCACAATTTATGCTTGCGCGAAGCTTGCGGCGACCATGCAAGGGTTGAGATTTCGCCCCCGATTCCGGCCGACAGGCCCGATTTCGTTAATTCGCCGTCCCCGCCGGACCTCCGCCGCCCCCGGATTTTACGGATTAATTAACGGCGGCTTGCTTCTCTAGGCCGATCGAGAGCGCGCAAATGCGTCCACGCACTGGGCCCGAAGGCCAGCTGGAATCGTTGCGGAAGATTGCGTGCCATGAACGAGATCGACCGGCTGTCGGAGTTCTTGCAGAGGCTGACGCCGCTGTCGCGCAGCTGTCTGCTCAGCGAGCTCGAGCGGCTCGAATTGTGCGGCATCGACATGCCGGGCTCGCCTGATATCCAGGCCCGCCTGCGCGCCGAGTTTCGCAAGGACGGATCGACCCAGGCCCGCGCCACCAGCCCGTCCCGCTATTTCTTCGCACCGCTCGAGCTGCTGCTGATCGACGGCGCGCCAGAGCATGCCAATGCGGGGCGGATTTCGCGCAACACGCTCACGCCGATCTGGGAGTGGATCTGCCGCGACCTGCTGCCGACCATGGCGCGCGACTACGTCAAGGCGATCAACGACCAGGTGGCCGCCAACAACCCGAAGGAAGTGCAGAAGATCGCGTCCGGCTTCCAGACCAAGGTCGTCAAGGTCCTCGAGAACACCCTTGGCTCGACGGAGAGCACCGAGTTCGCCCGCGGCAAGCTCGCGCAATATACGGCTTCGCGCACGGCCTTCGACGACGTCAGGAAGATGCAGCACGTGCTGCGCGCCGGCGATGCGCTGCCGAAGTTCAACGAAAAGCTGCCCGAGAAGATCGCGAAATTCGACGACGGCAAGGTCGCGCAGATCACCGCGCAGCTCGACGCCTTCAAGAAGGCTCATCCGGAAGCGCTGCCGTTCGCACTGGCGCTGGTGGCGCGGCGGCTGAAGACGTCCTGGGAACTGGTGCGCCTCGCGACCAAGGCCGCCCCGAGCAAGGCCGCCGCCGACGTCGCCACGACGCCCTATTCTAGCGTCGTGCCCATGGTGCTCGACCGGCTCGACGACAAGCGCCTCGCTCTGAGGATCGCGCTCCGGCACAATCGGGTGCTGGTTGCCCGCGACCTGCTCAGCGAGATCTACGACACCGAATACGCGCTCAAGGTCCGCATCGACGGCATCGAGGCCACCGAGTGGGGCGTCCGCCTGCAGCAATTGATGGACGCGATCGCGGCGCTGGTCTCCGCCGAGGTGAGCCGCTTCCCGTCCAATGTCGGCCACATCCTCGGCTCGCGCCGACTGCGCAGCCACGACACGCTCGGCGGCAAGCTCTCCTACCTCGCCTGGAAGGGCCGTGACGCCGTGCAGGACGGCGCGGCAGCGTTTCGCAAATTGATCGGACAGACCTAGATCGGGGTTCGGCCGCGGAGGGCTGCCTTCAGCAGCGCGCCTAGCGCGGCAGGCACAGGAAGCGATCCATGAATCGCCCTGACACCACGAATCTGAACCACCAATACATCACTCGCCGCATCGACATAGCTGTAATCCTCAACAGCCCACCACCGGCTATGGCGGAGCAATAGCCCAGTTGCGGCAATGCACATGTGATGCGTTTCACACTTGGCCCGTTGCGGCCGCGCGCATTGTCGCAGAACCGTCACGAGCGCCAGCGGAACATGCGCGCATCGCGCGAATATGAGTTCTTCGCCCGCAGGCGCCGCGTCTATGCTCCGGCCCATCGCACGCGCATGGGAAGGAAATCCGCGATGAGATCGACCCGACGGACAATGACGATGGCGGCACTGCTGGCGGGCGCGCTGGCGCTCACCTCGGCGACGATGGCGCAGACCTCGCCGCCGCAGAGCAGCGCGGCTCCGACCCCGGACAATGCCGTGCTGCTCACCGTCTTCCTCAAGCACGACCAATCGCGGCCGCTGAACGAGCTGAATGCGCAGCTCGAGAAGCAGGGCTACTACAAATCCTTCCCGCCGCCCGGCATCGAGGTCGTGAGCTGGTACGTCATGATGGGCATCGGCCAGGTGATCACGCTGCGCCTGCCGGCATCGCGGCTGCGCGAAGTCAATCGCGTCATCGAGGACACCGCGTGGGGTCCCTATCGCACCGAATTCTATTCGACCTACGACTACAAGGCGGTCGGGATGGCTCAACACGACAAGGCCACAAGCAATTGAGGCGTCCATTATTCAATTGGGCGAAACACGAACGTCTCCGTCCTGATGCAGGACACCGGCCGCGCGCTTGCATCGGCCGTGTTGTTCGCGAATCTTCGGCGCTGGCGGTGTCACGCAACCGTCACCCGCCACAGACGTGAAAACTTCCGCAAAGAGATCCGTACAATTTTAGACGTGGTGCGCGCTTTAACGTTACCCAGATAATTCAACAATCGGCTGAAGCCCTCCATATTTGAAACTGCTCCCGTCGCTAACACCTGTCGCGGAACGGGAGTGGTTTGCGATGAACGACGAAATTGTTGAACTCGCCGCACGGAGGCCCAAGACCTTCGGACGGCGAAAGGTGACGCCGCGCGCGTGCGTCGCTGACGGCAAGCGCCATCTGCGCGCTTTCCTCGCTGAAGTGCTGGAAGATCTCGGCTTCGTCACCTGCGAATGCGCCAGCGCGGACGAGCTTCAAAACGTGCTGACGAGCGAGTTGCCGGACCTGATCCTGCTCGGCATCTCCGCCGACGGCATCGAGCCCGGGAAATTTCTGGAGACGCTGGTGCGCGAGGCCTTCGACGGCAAGGTCCTGGCCGTCGGCGCGCGCGAGTCGATCATCGTCAGGGCCGTGCAGCAGGTCGGCGAGGAGTATGGCCTTGCGATGCTGCCGCCGCTGACGACACCCTTCGCCGCGGAGACGCTGCGCGAGCGCGTCGCGATGCTGCTGCCGGAAGAGCCGGCGCCGAGCCCGGCCGTGCATGTCGGCGAGGCCCTGCATGCCGGCTGGCTCGAGCTCTGGTACCAGCCCAAGATCGACGCGCGGACGCTGATCCGCAACGGCGCCGAGGCCCTGGTGCGGATGCGGCATCCGACCTGGGGCGTGGTGCCGCCGGCCTATTTCATTCCCGAGGCGCACGATCCTCATTTGCGCGACCTCTCGGAGTTCGTGATCGAGCGCGCCGTGCAGGACTGGCATTATCTGCTGGAGCAGCAGAGCCCGGTCGACCTCTCGATCAACCTGCCGGCGTCCTACCTGAAGGAGCCGCACGCCGTGCACGATCTCTGCCGCCGCGTGCCGACGCATCCGGCCTTCGGCGGGCTGACGATCGAGATCGACAGCGAGGAGGCGATCCGCGACCTCGATCACCTCGCCGAGGTCGCGCGCGAGGTGCGCCTGCACAATATCGGCCTGTCGATCGACAATCTCGGCGCCAACTGGCCGGAGCTGATGGATCTCGGCAAGATTCCCTTCATCAAGCTCAAGGCCGACCGGCACTTCGTCACCGGCAGCGGCGATGACCGGCTGAAGCGCACGGTGTGCCGCCACATCGTCGAGCTCGCGCAAGGCTACGGCGTCGGCGCCATCGCCGAAGGCGTCGAGAGCCGCGCCGATCTCGTCGCCGCCAACGAGCTCGGCTTCGATCTCGTGCAGGGTTTCCTGTTCGGCAAGCCGATGCCGCTGAAGAAGTTCGCAAGAAGCGCGCTGACGCGGACGGTGCTGGACCAGGCGTGAGGCGCAAGCCTCACGCAAACCGCCGCGCGAAGAAGACGCAGACGACCACGAGCGCGGTCGCCGCGATCATGCTCCAGGCCACCGGCTCGTGCAGCAGGAAGCCGGCGAGCGCGAGGCCGAAGAACGGCTGCAGCTGCTGCAGCTGGCCGACGCGGGCGATGCCGCCGATGGCGAGCCCGCGGTACCAGAAGATGAAGCCGACGAACATGCTGAAGACCGAGACATAGGCGAGCCCGATCCAGGCGGGCACGCCTACGCCGTTCCACGACGAGGGCCAGGTCAGCAGCGCGAGCGGCACCATCAGCGGCAGCGCGAGCAGCAGCGCCCAGGAGATCACCTGCCAACCGCCGAGGCGGCGCGACAGCGCGGCACCTTCGGCATAACCGAGCCCGCACAGCACGATCGCCGCGACCATCAGGAGATCGCCTTTGAGCGAGGCCGAGCCGTCACCGGAGAGGGCGAAGCCGGCGACCGTGGCGCTGCCAAGCACCGCGAACAGCCAGAACAGCGGCCGCGGCCGCTCGCCGCCGCGCAGCACGGCGAAGACGGCCGTCGACAGCGGCAACAGGCCGATGAAGACGATCGAATGCGCGGAGGTGATGTGCTGGAGCGCAAGCGCGGTCAGCAGCGGGAAGCCGACCACGACGCCGACCGAGACGATGGCGAGCGAGGCGAGATCGCCCCGCTGCGGCCGCGCCTGGCGGATCACGAACAGCACGCCCGCGCCGATCAGCGCGGCGATGACCGCGCGCGCGGAGGTCAGGAACAGCGCGGAGAAGCCGCCGACCGCGACGCGCGTCGCCGGCAGCGAGCCGCTGAAGATGATGACGCCGAGTAACCCGTTGCCCCAGCCGCTGCCCGCAGAGTTCATGTCCGTCCCATTCTCCTTGAGACGCGACACTCGGCCTTCCGCGCTGGCGGGACCAGTCACAATGCAGTACAATCCGGCTAAACTGTATGGGTATGGAAGGTCATACACTTGGACGGCGAAGTCAGAGGCCGCGGTGGAACGCGGACCATCGATGTCATGGGCGCGATCCGCGCCAAGGTCGCCGGCCGTGCGCTCGGTGCGGGCGACCGGCTGCCGTCCATTCGCCGCCTCGCCGCGACGATGGGCGTTTCGCCGTCCACGGTGGTGGAAGCCTATGATCGCCTCGCCGCCGAAGGTCTGATCCGCGCCCGCCGCGGCTCGGGCTTCTACGTCTCGCCGACGGCCACGCCGCCGCTTGCGTTGACCGAGGCCGAGCCGCGCCGCGACCGCGCGGTCGATCCGTTCTGGGTCTCCAGGCAATCGCTCGACGCCGATGAGAGCGTGCTCAAGCCGGGCTGCGGCTGGCTGCCGCCGGACTGGATGCCGGAGGACGCCCTGCGCCGCGCTGCGCGCGCGCTCGCCCGCAACGATGCGAGCATCCTGACCAATTACGGCTCGACGTCCGGTGCCCTAGCGCTGCGCCGGCTGCTGCTGGCGCGCCTTGCCGAGGATGCGATCGAGGCGTCGGTCGACCAGCTGATGCTGACGGGTTCGGGCACGCAAGCCACCGACCTCCTCTGCCGGTTCCTGCTTCGTCCCGGCGACACGGTGCTGGTCGACGATCCCTGCTACTTCAATTTCCGTGCGCTGCTGCGGGCGCATCAGGCCCGGATCGTCAGCGTGCCCTATACCGCGTCGGGCCCGGACGTCGCGCGCTTCGAAGAGATCCTCGGCAGCGAGCGGCCGCGGCTCTACATCACCAATTCAGCGCTGCACAACCCGACCGGCGCAACGCTTTCGCTGCAGACCGCGCACCGGCTCCTGACCGCGGCCGCCGGGCACGACCTCACCATCATCGAGGACGACATCTTCGGCGATTTCGAGCCGGAGCGCTCGCCGCGGCTTGCCGCGCTCGATGGCCTGAACCGGGTGATCCGCATCGGCAGCTTCTCCAAGACGCTGTCGGCCTCGGTACGCTGCGGCTACATCGCCGCCCGCGCCGACTGGATCGAGCATCTCGTCGATCTCCAGGTCGCAACCAGCTTTGGCGGCCCGAGCCCGGCCGCGACCGACATCATCGCCAATGTTCTGGCCGGCGGCGGCTACCGCAAGCACATGGACGAGCTCCGGCAAGGACTGACCCGGACGCGGCGCGACGTGGCGCGAAAACTCCAGGCGCTGGGCGTCGAGCCCTGGCTGATGCCGCGCGGCGGCTTCTTCCTTTGGTGCCGTCTCTCGAAGGGACAGGACGCCACCGCGGTCGCCCGCGCCGCGCTCGAGGAGGACGTCGTGCTGGCACCGGGCAACGTGTTCAGCGTGGCGCAGACGGCGGCGGATTTCATGCGGTTCAACGTGGCGCATATGAGCGAACCACGGATGTGGGACGTGCTGCGGCGGGCACTGAAGGCGGCCACCAAATGATCGGCCGCCCCGAGCCGCCAGCCTCGCTTAGTTCGCCTTGATACCCGCCTCGCCGATGAGCTTGCCCCATTTCGCGCTTTCGCTCTGAATGAAGCGGCCGAACTGTTCCGGCGACATCGGCGCCGGCTCCGCGCCGAGGGTCCGGATCTTCTCGACCACCGACGGGTCCTTCAGGGCTTTCGTGAAGGCATCGTTCAGTCTGCCGACGATGTCCGAAGATGTGCCGGCCGGTGCGACGAGACCGAACCAGCCCACCGATTCGAACCCCGCGATGCCGCTCTCGGCGAGGGTCGGCACGTCGGGCAGGGACGGAAGACGGCGCGCCGAAGACACGCCGATCGCGTTGAGCTTGCCGTCGAGGATCAATTGCCGCGACGCCGGAATATCGAGGACCGCGAAGGGGACGTGCCCCGCGAGGACATCGACCGTCGCCGGCGCCGTCCCGCGATAGGGGACCAGCTCCATCGCAATCCCCGTCTTCTGCGTGAACAGCGCGGCGGTCAGGTGCATGGCCGTGGAGTTGCCGCCATGTCCGATCGACAGCGCACCGGGCTTGGCCTTGGCGAGCGCGACCGTCTCCGCGGTGCTGTGCGCCGGGATGTTCGCGGACGCGACCAGCACGAAGGGAATTTCCGCGAGCAGGGTGATCGGCGCGAGATCCTTCACGTCGAACGGCATCGATGAATTGAGGTGCGGGTTCACCGTCAGCGCGCCGGCGGGCGCAACGCCCAGCGTGTAGCCGTCGGGCTTGGCCTGCGCGACGGCGGCCATGCCGATGTTGCCACCGGCGCCCGCCCGGTTCTCGATCACAAGGCCCTGCTTGAGCTCGGCGGTGACCAGCGGCTCGAGCGCGCGGATGACGGTGTCGGCGCTTCCACCGGGCGGGAAGGTCTCGATGACCTTGATCAACTGCTCGGGATAGGCAGCGCGGCTCGCCTGCAGCGGCAGCACTGCGAAAGTTACGGCCGCCAGCGCGGCCATGATGTGGCGCCTTGCAACGTGAAACACGTTCTTCCTCCCCGATGCGTTCCGTTCTTGGAATCCGGCCGGCGGCCTGCGCCACAGGCCGCCTGCTTGAAGTCGCCTTACGCCGCGGCGCCGGTGATACGCGCCAGCAAGTCCTGCGGATTCTCGGGCACGACCTGCCCGCGCCAGGCGATGTGCTGATCGGGCCGCGCCAGCACCAGCTTTTCAGCGTAAGCGCCATTCGCCTCGTCAGGCGCGACGTCGACCAGAGCAAGCGGCACGCCGCGTTCCTGCGCCGCGGATCGCAGCCGCGTCACGTCGATCGCCGGGTCGAACCGCAACAGCGTGTAGCCGGCGCCAAAGGCATCGTAGAGCGATCGTCCGTCGCGCAGGAACAGATGCGGCGCCCGGGCGCCGGGCACGGTGGACGGCGTAAAGCTGCCCATCGCGTAGGGCGGCGGGGTTTCGCCGTCATAGGCGATGATCGGCGAGGCATCGTAATAGTAGCCGAAGTTCAGGCCGGCGCAGCAATATTGCTGCACGTTGAGCTCGTAGGCCGCCTTGGCCAGCGTCGCGCGCGCCGCCTGGCCGCGCGGCGTATCGTCCTCGATCTCCGCAGGCACGCCGGCGCGCTGCGCCATCAGCTTCATCGCGTGCTCCATCGCAAAGCGCGACACCTGATCGGTGATGGGCTGGCGCTCCGCCTCATAGGCATCGAGGATCGAAGCCGGTGCCCAGCCGTTCAGATGCGCCGCCAATTGCCAGGAGAGGTCGACGGCGTCGGCGATACCCGCATTCATGCCGTAGCCGGCATAGGGCATCCACAGATGCGCGGCATCGCCGCAGATGAAGACCCTGCGGTCGCGGAAGCGATCGGCCACGAGGCGGCGGCCGACCCAGTCCTCCTTGCTGAGGACCTTGTATTCGAAGCGCTCGTCGACGCCGAGAATGGAACGGATGGACCAATCGCGATCGACCGAGTCGAACTCGGGCTCGTCGGGCCTGAGATGATTGTGGATCAGCCAGCGGTCGCGGCCGTCGATCGCGACCGTCGTGCCCGAGCGCCGCGGATTGAGCGAGAGCACCATCCAGGCCGGCTTGTGCGCGCCCATCAATTCCCGGAGCTGCGGGGCCTCGATGAAGGTCGATTGCACGCGCTGGATCACCGGCGTGCCGGACAGGTTGGCGCCGATCCATTTGCGAACGAGAGAACGGCTGCCGTCGCACCCGATCACGAACGACGCCTCGATGCGGAGCGAGCTGCCGCTGTCGAGATCGCGCGCCAGGGCGACGACATGGTCGTCGTGCTGCTCGATTTCGGTGATTTCCGTCCGCGCCAGGATCTTGATGCGCGGCTGCGCCGCGGCATGGCTGAACAGGATCGGTTCGAGATAGATCTGGTTGATGCGGTGCGGCGGCTCAGGCGTCGGCCACCAGGTATCGGGGCCGCCGGTAGCGCTATAGCGGCGTGCGCGCGAAGGAATGTCGATGCGACAGAGCTCGATGCCGGTGGCCGTGGTGCGGTAGGAGCAATCGTTCGGGAAGTCGGCCGGAAGTCCGGCATCGCGCAGCTTCGCGGCGACGCCGAGCCGGCGAAAAACCTCCATCGAGCGCGCCGAGACGTGATTGCATTTGACGCTCGGCGGATCGCCGGCATGGCGGATCTCCGCCACGACGACGTCGATCCCGCGCGAGGCCAGGTCCATGGCCGCGGTCAATCCTACGGGCCCGGCGCCCACGACCAGCACCTGCGTCCTCATGCTCGTTTCCTCTGTCGCCGCGGATTCGTTGACCCGCAGCATGCATTTTATTGCATGCTCGCTTATAAGATAAGCCAGAAAGAACTCATCAATTCATGAGTATCATCTATGAATGTCACCTTGCGCCAATTGCGGGCCTTCACCGGCGTGTACCGGACGCGCAGCATCACACGGGCGGCCCGCGAGCTCGGGATCACGCAGTCCGCGGCGAGCCTGTTGATCCAGCAGCTCGAGAGCCAGCTCGGCGTCAAGCTGTTCGACCGCTCCACGCGCTCGGTGCAGCCGACGCTGGCCGCCGACGAGGCGTTCCACGCCGCCGAACGCATGCTGAGCGATGCGCAGGGCCTGTCGCGCCGCATGCGCGACCTCGCGCAGGCGCGCGCCGGGCGTGTTGCGTTCCTGGCATCGGCCGGCGCCGCATCGGCGCTGATGCCGTCGGTGCTGGCGAAATTCCGTGCGGCTCATCCCGACATCGAGATCGACATGCGGGATGTCGCCGCCGACGATCTCGTGCCGCGCCTCGGTGCGACCGATGCCGAGTTCGCGATCGGCAGCGTAGAAGGCGAATTTGCCGACATGACGATCGAGACATTGACCCGGGGCCGCCTCAGCGCGATCGGCCGCCGTACCGCGGACTTCGCCGCGCGACGCGCACTGACATGGGACGAGCTGACGCAGTTCCCGACGATTGCGATGCGGCGCGAGACACGGATCCGCATGCAGATCGACCAGGCGCTGGGCGCCCAGGGCAAGCGCCTCGATCCGACCTATGAGGTGACGCTGATCAACACCGCGCTCGCCATGACCGCACAGGGCCTCGGGCTCGCCATCCTGCCCGCGACGATGCTGCCGGCCGACCAGTTCCCGACGCTGATCGCAAGACCGCTGGTGCGGCCGGCCATCACGCGGCCGGTGTCGCTGCTGCAGCGTCAAGGCCGGACATTGTCACCGGCCGCGCAGGCGTTTGTCGCAACCGCGCGGGCGGTGCTGGCGGGGCCGTGACCGGTGCTATTCCGCGAGATTGTGCTGTTGCCAGCGCAGCAGATAGGCCTGCAACCGCCAGATCAACGCGGACAGCGCGACGCCGACCAGCATCAGCACGACGACGGCGACCATCATGCCCGAGGCTTCCGCGCGCGCCTCGGATTCGATGATCAGACGCCCGATGCCGCGCTCCGCGCCGATGAACTCACCGACGATCACGCCGATCAGGGCAAAGGAGATCGCGGGCGTCAGCGAGGCAAACACCCAGGCCATGGTCGAGGGGATCACCACCGTGCGGGTGATCTGCCATTCGCTGGCGCCGAGCAGCCGCGACGCATTGATGAAGCCCTCGTCGATCGAGCGCGCGCCTTCGAACGTGTTGAAGAACACGAGGAAGACGACCACGATCCACGACGTCACGACCTTCGAGGTATCGCCGATGCCGAAGGCCAGCACGATGATCGGCGCCAGCGCGATGCGGGGGATCGAATTCACCGCAGTGATGAACGGCTGGAAAATCGCGCTCAGCTTGTCGGAGCGGCCGAGCACGAGGCCCGCGGCGAAGCCGCTGCTGACACCGGTCACGAAGCCGAAGAACGTGTTCTTCAGCGTAACCGCCGTCGCGATCCAGAGATTGTTCTCGGAGCGCGCCATGCAGCGTGCAAACTCGCCGTTGAACCAGCCGTTGAAGACACCGAGCTTCGACTTGAGACAGCTCAGGATCAGGAAATGCTCGAAGATGTCCGATGGCCTGGAGATGAAGTAGGGATCGAGCAGATCAGGCACGAGCCAGGGCAGGCGGTCGTGCAGAGAATATCCCCACTGCCAGATCGCCAGAAAGCAGATGCAGATCAACATCTGCCAGGCGAAGGTCCTGCCGGCGTGGCGCGCGCGTCTCATGGCTTGCGGCCCTTGATGAATTCTTCGCCGAGCGAGTGCCAGATCAGCTGGAACAGCTCGGCATAGCGCGGCGTCTCCCGGATCTTCACGGCGTTGCGCGGGCGGGCAAAATCCACCTCGAAACTCTCCTTGATCCGGCCGGGCCGCGCGGAGAACAGGATGATGCGGTCCGCCAGCGTCAGGGCCTCGCCGAGATCGTGGGTCACGAACAGCACGGTCTGCTGCTCGCGCTCCCAGATGCGCAGTAGCACGTCGTGCATGTCGATCTTGGTGTGGGTGTCGAGCGCGCCGAACGGCTCGTCCATCAGCAGGACCTGCGGCTCGACGACCAGCGTTCGCATCAGCGCGGCGCGCTGGCGCATGCCGCCCGACAAGGCGGAAGGATAGGCGTTGCCAAAGCCCTCGAGCCCGGCCTGCTTCAGGCAGGCATTGACGCGATCCTTCCGCTCCGCCGCCGGGACGCCGGCGAGCTCGAGGCCGTAGCCGATGTTGTCGGCGACGGTGCGCCAGGGAAACAGGGTATCGCGCTGGAACACATAGCCGACGTTCGGTGTCGCCCGTCCGTGAATGACGGGCACACCGTCAATCAGGATCTGGCCGCTGGTCGGCTTGAGCAGCGTCGCGATCATGTTGAGGACGGTGCTCTTGCCCGAGCCTGACGGTCCCAGGAGAGCAACGAACTCGCCGCGCCGGACATTGAAGGAAACGTCACGCACCGCCTCGATCGCGGTCCCCGCCAGCTGGAACGTCTTGCACAATCCGCGCACATCGATGCGCCGCGTGTCAGGCGGCGCGTCGACCTCAGGCGCTTGTAGGGCCTGCACGCTCAAGCGGGATAGGCCTTGCGTGCGGCTTCGATGAAGCTGGTGTTGACGATGTCGGCCATCGCAAGCGGCTTGATGCCGGTCATCTCGCGAAACCAGACCTTCTGGCCGCGTTCGAAGCTGGCCGCATCGATGACGCAGTCGTAGTCGGTGACCTTCTTCATGACGCCGCAGTCGAAAATATTCGCGTCGCGTGAGGTGCTCCCGACATAGGGTTCGATCGCGTCATAGATCTCTTCCGGCGAGTGCCCCTTGATCCACTGGGTGGCGCGCCACAGAGCGGTGACGAACGCCTGCATCTTCTTCGGATCCTTGTCGATGCTCGACTGCAGGCAGAAATGCGAGGTCACCGGGACCTTGCCGCCGATATATTTGGCCCAGACCGCCTCGTCCGTTCCGTCGAACAACAGCGCGCCCCAGCCCTGCTCGACCGAATCCTTCAGGATCGACGGCGAGTTGATGAGAACGTCGACCTGCTTGGTCTTCAGCGTGCCCATCATGGTGTCGACATTGCCGGTGCCGATCCAGGTCACCTTGTCGTCCAGCCCCATGGTTTCCATGTAGTAGGAGGCCCAGACGTGGTTGGTGCCGCCGAGCGAGGACACCGAAACGATCGGCTTGCGTCCATCCGGCCGTTTCCATTTCGCCAGCGCTTCCAGCGTGGTGATGCCCTGGTCGAACAGATCCTTGCGGATGATGAAGATCGCCGCGTTGCTGCGGGTATCGACCGGCATCAGCACGCGCGCGCTGCGGCCGTGATTACTGAGCTGCATCGGATGGGTGATGTCGCCGATACCGATATCGCCCTGCGACGAGGCGATGGTCTCACGCGTCTTCACGCCGCTGCCGCCCTGGATCAGCTTGCAGTCGAGGCCGGCCTCCTTGAAGAAGCCGATGCGGTCGGCGACGAATTGCGATTGATAGACCGGAATGGCCACCGGATAGATCACGCGGCCGGACGGATTGTCCGCCCAGGCCCGTCCCGCCGCCATGGTGGCGCCGGCGCCGGCGACAATCGTCAGCGCAGACCGTCTGGTGATCCCAGTCCTCATCACGCGTGCTCCCTCTCTTTGCCCGCCACTTTATCGAGCGCGTTCAGCACCGCATCGCCCATTTCCTGGGTCGACAGTTTTCTTGCGCCGGGTTCGGCGATATCGGCCGTTCTTGCACCGCCGGCGAGGGCCGTATCGACGGCCTTCTCCAGCAGCGCTGCATCATCAGGCCGATTGAGGGTGATGCGCAACATCATTGCGACACTGAGGATCGAGCCGAGCGGATTGGCGATGCCCTTGCCGGCAATGTCAGGCGCGCTGCCATGAACCGGTTCATAGAGCGCCTTGCGGCGGCCGAGCCTGTCCGGCGGCCCGAGCGAGACCGACGGCAGCATGCCGAGCGAGCCCGACGCCATCGCCGCGCAATCGGAGAGAATGTCGCCGAAGATGTTGCAGGTCACCATGACGTCGAACTGCGAGGGTGCCCGCACGATCTGCATGGCGGCGTTGTCGACATAGAGATGCGTCAGCTCGACATCGGAGAATTCCGCCTGATGCAGCGCGGTGACCTCCTCGCGCCAGAGCACGCTGGTCTCCAGCACATTGGCCTTGTCGACGGAGCAGACCCGGCCCTTGCGCGTCCGCGCCAGCTCGAACGCGGTTCGTGCCACCCGGCGGATCTGGCTGGTGGTGTATTGCTGGGTGTTGAAGCCGCGGCGCTGGCCATCGGGCAGCGTTTCGATGCCGCGCGGCTCGCCGAAATAGATGCCGCTGGTGAGCTCGCGGATGATGATGAAGTCGACGTCCTTCAGCACCGAAGCCTTGAGCGGCGCCGAATCCGCCAGCGCCGGGCTGGCCACGATGGGCCGGAGATTGGCATAGAGATCGTACTTGCTGCGCAGCGACAAGAGGCTTCCCGCCTTGCGCGCGGCCGCAGGAACCTCGGTGGTCTCCGGGCCGCCGGTCGCACCCCAGAGGATCGCGTCGGCCTCCTCCATCGCCTCGACGGTGTCGTCAGGCAGCACCTTGCCGGTCGCGAGGTAAGGGATGAGGCCGTATTGCGCTTCGCGCAAGGACACTGGGATGCCGCGCCGCGCCGAGAACCATTTGAGGATGCGATGGGACTGGTCGGTCACCTCGGGGCCGATGCCTTCACCGCCGACCACGGCGACCTTGATCATGTTCGAGAGCGAGTTCATGCCTGATGTGTCCTGACGATTATCTTGCCGATTGTCCTGCGAAGTGAATCCACGGCCGCGCGGCGCGGTCGGAGGCCTGGAAGGCGCGGATCTCCTGGTCGCGCCGCAAGGTCAGCGAAATCTCATCCAGGCCTTCCAGCAGGCCTGCGCGCCGGCGCGGATCGATCTCGAACACGTGCCGTGTGCCCGTCGGTGAAGTGACCGTCTGTTCCACCAGATCGACGCTGAGCCGCCCCGCGCCCTGGCTCGCTTCGATATCCGCTGCAAGGCTGTCGATAACCGCCTTGTCCAGCACGACGGGTAAAATGCCGTTCTGGAAGCAGTTGGCGAAGAAGATGTCGCCGAAGCCGGAGCCGATGATGGCGCGGATGCCCATCTCCTGCAGCGACCACACCGCCGCCTCGCGCGAGGAGCCGCAGCCGAAATTCGGCCCGGTGACCAGGATTTCCGCCGCGCGATACGGCTCGCGGTTGAGGATGAACTCGGGATTATCGGAGCCATCGGGCAGATAGCGCAGCGATCCGAACGCCCATTTGCCGAGATGGCCGCGGACGGAATTTCCGATCATGCGGTTGATGCTGATGATGACGTCGGTATCGACGTTGGTGCGCATGATCGGCGCGGCAATCGCGGTCAGCTTGGTGAAGGCCTGCGCCATCTAGCGCTCCATGGTTCGGACGTCGGCGATGGCGCCCGAGATCGCCGCCGCCACGGCCATCGCCGGGCTCGCCAGATGGGTGCGGGCACGCGGCCCCTGCCGACCGATGAAATTACGGTTCGAGGTGGACACCGAGCGCTGGCCGGGCGGCACGGTCTCGCCGTTCGCGGCGAGGCACATCGAGCAGCCGGGCTCGCGCCACTCGAAGCCCGCCTCGGTGAAGATCTTGTCGAGCCCTTCGGCGACCGCATCGCGCTTGACGGTCTCCGACCCCGGCACGACCCAGGCGCGGACGCCCGGTGCAACCTTGCGGCCGCGCGCGACCTCGGCCGCGGCCCTGAGATCGCTGAGGCGGCTGTTGGTGCAGGAGCCGATGAAGACCCAATCCACCTTCGTGCCCGCGATCGGCGCCCCCGGCGTCAGGCCCATATAGTCGAGCGCGATCTCGATCGCGCCGCGGCGCGCGGGGTCAGTGATATCCGCGGGATCCGGGATGCGGCCATCGACGCCGAGCACATGTTCGGGACTGGTGCCCCAGGTGATCTGCGGAATGATCGTTGCGACGTCGATCGTGACCTCGCGATCGAACACGGCGTCGCTGTCGCTCCGCAGCGTCCGCCACGCCGCGACGGCCCGCTCCCACATCTCGCCTTGCGGCGCATAGGGACGGCCGCGGATATAATCGAAGGTCGTCTGGTCCGGCGCGATCAGTCCCATCTTGGCGCCGAGCTCGACCGACAAATTGCAGATGGTAAGACGCCCCTCGATCGGCATGTCCCTGATCGCACTGCCGGCATATTCGACCGCATAGCCGGTGCCGCCGGCGGCGCCGACATGGCCGATCAGAGCGAGGATGAGATCCTTCGCCGTGACGCCGAACGGCAATTTGCCGTCGAACGTCACGCGCATGGTTTTCGGCCGGCGCTGGATGATGGTCTGGGTCGCCAGCACATGGGTGAGCTCGGATGAGCCGATGCCGAAGGCGAGCGCGCCGAGCCCGCCATGGGTGCAGGTGTGGCTGTCGCCGCAGACGATCAGGCAGCCGGGCAGGCTGAGACCGAGCTCCGGGCCGATGACATGGACGATGCCCTGACCGGGCTGGTCGATGTCGAATAGCTGGATGCCGCTGGCGGACGTCTCGGTCCGCAGCGCTGCCAGCAGCTCCCATCCGGTCTTGATCGTGCCCGCGCGCGCCGACGCCGTCGAAATCGCGTGATCGGGCGTTGCGAAGGTCAGCTCGGGATTGTGGACCGGAATGTTGCGGCTTTTGAGGTCGATCAGGCCGCGCGAGCCGCCGAGGTCGTGCAGCAGATGGCGATCCACATGAAGTAGATCGGTGTCATCGCTGACAGCAGCGATGACATGCTGGTCCCAGATTTTGGCCAGCAGCGTGCGACCGTGCGTGTCCACGATCCGTCCTCCCGTATTCGGCATCTCTTGTGCCGTATGGCCGCCGATCATGCCGACCGGCCGCGATGTTGGGAAGCAGGATAGAAGCGCGTCGCGCGAATGTGCAGTGACGGTTCGGCAGTCGGCCATCGCGGCAGGCGATGGCTGGCATTGGCGGGGCGATGTCAGCCCCGGCTGCGGACCACCGTCAGCCGGTCGGAGACGCTGCTCTTGGTGAGGCCCGCCTCGTCAGGGCTGCGCAAATGGTCCACCAGCAGCTTCGTCACCGGCGGCAGCGACTTGTAATCGCGCACGCCCATGACCAGCTCGCGCCGCGCCCAGGACTCATCGAGCGGAACGGTGACGAGGCTGTCGACGCCATAGCGGCCGCGAACGATCTCGAGCGGCACGACGCCGACGCCCATCCTCGCATCGATCACCCGAAATAGCGCATCGAAGCTGCTGACGCGGATGCGCACCTTGAGATGCTGCCCGAGTGCCGCGGCCGCCCTGACGCAAAGCGTCTCGATCGAGCTGCCTTTCTCGAGGCTGACGAAGTCGAAATCGACCAGCTCGCGGAAGCGAACGCTGTTCCGCCCCGCCAGCGGGTGATCGCGCGGGACCAGCGCGACCAGGCTGTCGCTGCGATAGGACAACAGCTCCAGATCCTGCCCGTCGATGTTGCCGCCGAAAATGCCGATGTCGGCGCGGTTCTCCATCACCGCGCGCACGATCGCGGGGCTCAAATCCTCCTCGATGTCGATGTGCACCAGCGGATGCCGCTCCAGGAACAGGCTGAGCTCGTCCGCCAGCGCTTCGAGGATCGCCGACTTGTTGGCGCAGACCCGGATCAGCCCGCGCTTGCCCTGCCGGTATCCCGTCAGCTCGCTCTCGAGCCTGGAGAGGTTGCCGAGGATGATGCGGGCATGCTCGAGCAGGGCAAAGCCGGCCGGCGTCGGCTCGATCCCCTTGGAATGGCGATGCAGCAGCTCGACCTGGAAACGCTCCTCGATGTCGGAGATGCGGCGGCTCACCGCGGAGGCCGCGATGTTCTTCTTCTCCGCCGCCTTCGCAATGCTCTGCTCCTCCACGATCGCCACGAACAGCTGCAGCGTCAGGAGATCGATTTTGGCGGTCATCCGTCAGGTCCTTGGGCGGGCTCTTGCGACGGGGCGACTATAACCGTTTTTCGGATCGCAACCGGGAACTGATGGTCCTCGTCAGTGACCGGACACGAAAGTTCGAAAACAACCCCATGCACAGTAGCCGGCAGCTGCAAGATCAATGACTTAGGCGCCGGCCGGACCTTGTGACGCCTCTGGCGGCGTTCAAGAGCAAAACGAGCGGGGGAATCGCGGGTCATGGCCTGAACGCGCCCCATCGATCTTTTCAGATTCTGCAAAAGTGATGCTCGGACTGCGTCAATGGTTGGACGAGTCTCGAGGCTGTAGCCTTCGGTCAACAGGGCCATAAACGGCCGCGCGACGACACGGGGGGTTACATCCATGGAATTCGGCGTCTTCGTCCTGGCGCAGCAGCGCGGTGATCATGAGACCGCGCGACAGGGGCGCCCGGGATCGACGGTGACGAGAGCGCTCCCAAGAGCGCTCCTCTGTCTCGTCGCGGCGGCGACGCTGGCGCTCCAGGCGAGCACCGCAAGAGCGCAGACGGCCGCGGACTCGGCTGCGGTTTCCTGGCCGAACCGCGCGATCACCTGGGTGGTGCCGTTCGGCGCCGGCGGCGTCACCGACCTCGTCTCGCGCAAGATCGCGGAGCTGCTGCGGACGCGGCTCGGGCAGCCCGTGGTGGTGGAGAACCGGCCCGGCGCCGGCGGGACCATCGGGACTGAGTTCGTCGCGAGAGCCCAGGCGGACGGCTACACCGTGCTCTACGCCTCCGGCGGGCCGATGACGATCCAGCCGAACCTCGGGCTGACGAAGCTGAACTACGACCCGCTCAAAAGCTATGTCCATGTCCGCGGCGTGAGTTCGTCGAACCAGATCCTCGTCGCGACGGCGGCAGCGCCCTACAACACGATGGCCGAGTTCGTCGCCTATGCGAAGGCCAACCCGGGCAAGCTCAATTTCGGCTCGCCCGGCCCCGGCACCGCCCAGCACCTTGCCGGCGAGATGTTCCAGGCGGCCGCCGGCATCAAGCTGACCCACGTGCCCTACAAATCGGGCTCGAGCCAGATGACCGACATGATGTCGGGCATCCTCGACGTCTCCTTCGACTATCTCACCGTGCTGAGGCCCCTGATCGACACCGGCAAGGTCAAGGTGCTCGGCACCACCGGCGCGGCGCGGATGGCCGCGCTGCCCGACGCGCCGACAGTGCTCGAGGCCGGCTACCCCGACGCCGTCAATGCCGGCTCGACCTGGGTCTCGCTCCCGGCCGGGACCGACCCGAAAATCGTGAGCAAGCTCTCCGAGGCGCTGGCCGCCGTTCTCGCCGACCCCGGCATCGTCGCCGACCTCACCGCCAACGGCCAGGTGTCGATCGCCGACAAGGGGCCAGCGGAGTTGGTGCCGTTCATCGTGGAGGAGACGGCGCGAAACAAGCGGGTGATCGAGAGTGCGGGGATTGGGGGGCAGTAGCGGGCGCACCGTTGTGGGCGTCGTGCACGCGAAGGAGTGGCCGTCGGCGTGGCGCCGACCGCTCGCGAAGTAGCGGAAACGCTGTGGACGACGGGTGGCACTCCCGCGGCCGGCGCGTGGACGAAGCCGCCGGCCATGTCGGCTACATGCTGCAAAAGGACCTGCTGCTGCCATGGCGCAGCGCGCTCGACAACCTTATGCTCGGGTTGGATATCGGCAACATACCAAAGCCGCGTGCGCGCGAGATCGCGGTGGGGCTGATCAGGGCCCATATTGGCAGTGAGGCTGCCGAGCCCATCGTAACGGGCGTGATAGGGCACCGGTTCCAGCTCATCTACTTCGAGCAACCAGGTTCAGACGCGCTCATCGCGCCATTTTGCACACCGTCGCCGCTACTCAACAAAGGCCATTTCATTTCGTGAACAGGAACAGAAAGTCGCCGGGTCACGCGGTCTTGTTTTAGCAGGTGAGCAACGGGTCAGACGCCGAGTGCTTTGGGCTGAAGCTAGTTGCCGTCCAATAACCATCGTGAACATCCTTCGCGCAAGCAACGGGCAAGCTGGACCATATTGATAGCCATCTATGATGACAGCGCCTAAATGTTCACTGGGATCATCGCGGTCTTCCATTTGCCCTTCTCGTTGTCGACAGGCACATGAGGCCTGACTTGTTCGACGGTGCGTTCGAACAAGACCGGCGGCTCGGCTTGGAGATTCCAAATATGGAAAACAAATGCATCGCCAAATTGGTCGGCTTGGTCCCACTCGTTTCTCGTTAAGAAGCGCAAGGGGGACGCGATCGTCGATTTTACCTCGATTAGCCGGTTCAACAAGAGGACTCACTCGTCCTGCTGCTCGATGTAGATTTCGTTCGTCGTCCGCTTCTCATACTCCTTACCGATATTGTAGGGCGGTGACGTGATGATCAGGTGCATACTCTCGTTCGGAAGCTTACGCATAAACGCAAGATTGTCTGCACACTCGATAGTAATCTCAGGATTGGCTCGCGGGCGAAGTGGAATGACATTCGTTGCCCGCACTGCATTTGAACTTCGCACTGTTAAGCCCCCTTAAGCGCCGAATCGGCGCCCGATCGTAACTTGCGTACTTAGCGCAGCTTGCAGTTGCGCTCTACTCCCCCTGGTACAGGCCCGTCTGGAAAATGGGCATGCCAAGCGCGCCAGAGCGATGGAGGCAATTCTGCGACGCGCCCAGGAGCTACATGCTTCCGAGCAGATTCAAACAATAATTACTCTACGGGGAGTTTTTCGAAACTACAACCGATGGCGGAGAGGGAGGGATTCGAAC